>Ga0114999_10001155_pt1 | contig 37098 bp, 36 predicted proteins | sample ArcticOcean_MG_C_3_FD_89820 | JGI IMG/M metagenome (GOLD analysis project Ga0114999, IMG submission 89820) | Marine microbial communities from western Arctic Ocean - ArcticOcean_MG_CB8_126 | ecosystem: Environmental > Aquatic > Marine > Oceanic | place: Arctic Ocean: Canada Basin | collected...
AACCCGCTCTTCTAAGTGGAGCGGGTTCTTTTCATTCGGTTCGTTCTATTTGATGATGATTGCACCATCGCCGATGGTGTAGACCCAGTAGGCGTTGCCCACGAAGAGGGGTGCCTTGATCTCCACAGTGATGGCCTTGATATCGGTGGTGCCAACGTTCTCAACCCGGTGCGTCCAGGCTTCATGCCACATCACAAACCCGTCTGGGAACTCCAGGTCCGCAGTCCCACCATCGGGCATATGGACTTTCACCTTGCCGCCGGTGATGAAGTAGACCGTCTCATCATGGTGGGAATGCTCAATGTCAGAAGTGCCCGCCTTTAGGGTCATCTCCAGCACTTTGACTGCATCGTTCTCCATGAGCAGCTTGTAGTTGGCTCCTGATACTTCAATCGGAGCAATGTAGGTCATTGTTCAATCCTCTTTCTCTGTCGCATATATTGTTTGCTCTCTTAATTTCAGTCGCCCGGCAGTGTACCAGATGCCTAGCTATCGTCGCTATAGGAAGCTAATACATGCTACAGTGTTTCCGCAAGAACAGAACGTGCGTGAGAAGGGTGGTTCAGGGAATGACAACCATTGGTATCATAGGGTGTGGAGCAGTTGGCCAGGCGCTTCTAAAAGCCTCTGAAGCAGGCAGGATGACCCTCCCCATTGTCGGCATCACCAGCAGGACAGAGGAGACCGCGCGTGCCTTCCTTGCCACCATGAAGAACCCACCTGCGTACTGCTCACGTGACGAACTCATCGCCAACGCCGACTTGATGGTAGAAGCTGCCGGCGGCGACGTAGTTCCTGACCTTGCTCGTGCGACTTTCGAGGCTGGCAAAGACCTCATGGCCATCAGCATCGGCGCGTTGCTGGACCACCCGGAGATCCTGGAGATGGCCAAGGAGCGAGGCTGCAAGCTCTATGCCCCCTCTGGAGCGATAGCGGGGTTGGATGGCATCAAGTCGGCATCCTCCGGGCATATCGATCATGTAACCATGACCACCCGGAAACCGCTGAAGGCGCTTGAAGGCTCGCCGTACCTGGTGGAGCGTGGCATTTCAGTCCTGGGCTTCACGGAAGAGCAGGAGATATTCTCCGGCACTGCTCGAGACGCCTGCAAAGGGTTTCCCGCCAACGTCAACGTATCAGCAGCCGTCAGCTTTGCCGGTATCGGGCCTGACAAGACCCGTATCCGCATCTTCGCCGTCCCGGGCCTTGAGCGGAACTGCCATGACATCCTGGTAGAGGGCGAGTTCGGTAAGCTGCACATCGAAATCGAGAACATCCCCACGGAGAACCCACGCACGGGCAGGCTCACCGTGATGTCCATCATCACCACGCTCCAGGGCATTGAGAACCCGCTCCAGATAGGGACTTAGGCGGCGTGCACTTTGGCTGGTGGCACCGGCCCTAACGTCTGCTTCTTGATCTGCTCAATAGCCTCTATGACCGGCACGTCTCCCGCTATGCTCATACGTGCTGTATGAACTCTGAATCCCTCGGGGTTGTGCGGCCCGGCTGGATCCTGACCCTCCATCAACTCGCGAGCGGCGTTGAGTAGCCTGCGCCTCACGTGCATGATTGGCTCGTCCGATGTCACCAGATGCTCCAACGAGCGGTTGGCCCGTGGCCCCCACTGGTCTTCAACCAACGCCAGGTCCTGGATGGGAAAAGACTTGATGCCGGTGTAGGAATAGTTCTTCTGCGCCACCCGGTCTACAAGATAATCGTTGTCCTTGTTCTCCACAGCCATAAAAGAGCCTGGTATCTGCTCCGGGAAGGTGAAGTTCCCGAACCGGTCTTCCTCTATCTGCTTCTGTACGAAGGGCTCATAGCTCCAGCGGAAGCGATACATATAGCAACTCTCATCGTCGATGGGGATGCGCATGTTGCTTGAGAACACCCCGGCCCCTGCGATGCCAGCCGAGCTGAAACAGGGCATATAGAACTGGCTGGCGGACACGGTCTGCGTGCCGTCATCCTCTGGTGTCACCGCTACATGCAACATACCGTAGTCCGTTTCGTCATAGGCCACGTACTTCATCCGAAGGAAGCTCTTATTGCCTAGCAGTGCTCCAAGGGCAGGTGCTGCGTTCTCGATGGCGCTGGGGACGTTCAGGTCACGCGTGGTGTGCAGGAAAGCCGCGTGGCTGGGGTCATAGTCGCCCTCAATGGCCTGGAAGAAGTTGCAGCGCAGGTGATACTTGCGCACGTACGTCCGGTCAGGCCCGAACTCCATCCAATCAAACTTTGGCCTGGGGGGAAGCTTGTCCTTGGGTCCAAGATACGCCCAGACCATGCCCGCAGCGTCAAACGCAGGATATGCCTTGATGCTGACCTTGTCCTTGTACGTCTCGCCTTCGGGCGAGTTCGGCAAGTCTATGCATTTGCCATCCACATCAAACTTCCATCCGTGGTAGACGCAACGCAATCCACACTCCTCGTTACGACCGAAGAACAGGGGCGCGCCTCGATGTGGGCAGTAGGCGTCGATGAGGCCTGGTTTGCCGTCGCTGTCACGGAAGGCGATGAGGTCCTCGCCCATCAGCTTTACCCGTGCAGGTGTGCTGTCAGCGCCAGGAATCTCTTCAGATAGGCAGGCAGGTACCCAGAACCGCCGGAACAACTCCCCCATTGGGGTTTCGGGGCCGGTCTGGGTCAGCATGTCATTTTCTTCGTGTGTCAGCATCAGCGAACCTCCGTTTCGTATACGTGTTTGCTGCGAGAAGACTACAAGCCAGCTCTCGACGTGTCAATAAACACAAAGCCCCCGACCGTCTTAGCCGGGTCCTTTGTCCAAATTCCCGGAAACTACTGAGCAACGGCGAACATTGGTCCGACCATGTTCTTCTCCGCCAACTCCACAGCCTCTCCTACCGAGAAATCGTTGGATATGGTCATCTTGAGTGTGTCCACACGGTAGGCGTCAAGGTCCCTGGCATTGTTGTCCAGCGTGCTGTACATGAACAACCCGTGGCTGGGATCGTAGTCGCCTTCGATGGCCTGGAAGTAGTTGCAGCCCAACAGATACTTGCGAAGGTATCGTTTCTCCTGACAGGCTCCTCCCCTGAAGCCAATCAGGCCAGGCAAAACGGTACACGTCCATAGCTAGGGGCAAGGGCCGTTTGGGTACTAATGCTACGCTTAGAGAGTAAAAGCTTCTTCCGCCATATCGACGATGCCTTTGCTGATTGACAGCGATGCGGTAGCTCCCGGCGATGGTGCGTTGCGCACGTGGATGGCGTTCTCCGTCTGGCTGATGCGGAAGTCATCGACGAGGAAGCCGTTACGCTCCACAGCTTGGGCCCGGACGCCCGCGCCGCCGCCCGTGAGGTGGCGCTTCTCGATCTCAGGTACCAGTCGTTGCAGCGACTTGGTGAAGGTGCCTTTGCTGAAGGAGCGATAGTACTCCTGATACGCCGTCTTCCAGTGCTTGGCCGCCATGATCCAGAAGCCCTTGAAGCCAAGGGTGGCCAGGGTTTCCTTCACGTTGATCTTGAACTTGCTATACCCCTCTTGAGCTAACGCCAGCACCGCGTTCGGCCCCGCTTCAACATCGCCGTGGATGCCTCGAGTGAAGTGGACGCCCAGGAACGGGAAGCGCGGATCCGGCACAGGGTAGATGAGGCCCTTTATCATCGTCTGGCCTTCCGGCGACAGGGTGAAGTACTCGCCACGGAAGGGGATAATACGGAGGTCGTAAGGCACACCCATCTTGTGGGCTATGGAGTGGGCGTACAGGCCAGCACAATTGACCATATACTTGGCGCTGACATCGCCCTGGCTGGTAATCAGTGTGACTCGGCCGTTGCTGCCCTTCTTGATATCGTTCACCTTGTGGTCCGTCAGTATCTCGCCGCCGTTCTTCTCGAACTTGCGCCCATAGGCTTCCGTCACCTCAGTGTAGTCGATGATGCCCGTGTTGGGTGACCATAGCGCCTTGATACCCGCCGCATGGGGCTCGATTTCTTTCAACCGCTCAGGCCCAATCATCTCCAGGCCTGCAACGCCGTTCGCCTTCCCTCGCTCGTACAGGTCGTCGAGTCGGCCCAACTCGTCCTCACGAGTAGCCACGATGACCTTGCCGCACAAGTCGTACTTGATGTTGTTCTCATCACAAAACGCCAGCAGGGAGGCTACACCCGTCACGCAGTTCTGGGCTTTCAGCGAGCCGGGCTTGTAGTAGATGCCGGTGTGGATGACGCCGCTGTTGTGGCCCGTCTGGTGGGCTGCTAGCGCCTTCTCCTTTTCCACCACGCCCACCGTGAGCTTGGGGAAGCGATGCGTGAGTTCCATAGCCGTTGCGACGCCCAATATGCCGCCGCCAACGACTGCAATGTCATACGTGTGGTCTGCCATGTTGAACGTTCCTTATGTCAATGATCGCGCTACTCACGCTGCGGGCGAAGCGTATCAGCCATCCTCTATCTGCGTCAACAGATTGCCTTGCTAACCACCTACAGGCCCATGTATTACAATAGCGCCGTTCAATTTCAGCTTGGGAGGGACGCAAAGCTGATTAGCGCTAAGAAGGGCAGGACTAAATAGTCCTGTCCTTCTTCTCAGCCTGATTGGGTTGACCTAGGAGGACTCCCCTCCACGGTATACTATCCGCACGGCGTTGCTCCCCTCAATGGATTGTACATGGAAGGTCTCTCCCACCAGAATCCCCTCTGTGGATTCACAGGTCAGGGCAGTATCACTCTGGGTGAAGTGCAGGACCAGGTCGGTATCGCCGTCTCAGGGAATAGCATCTTCTTTGGCGTGGATAGCAGCACACACCTTGCACACCATCTCGTCATCCTTGGGACACCACAACTTCTAGGCAGACAAAAAGAAACTGGGTGACACGGAATTCCGTGTCACCCAGTTTTCAGTTACTACTGAACAGTGTGGTTGGAACTACTTCTTGACGGCCAATATCTGTTCAAAGTTGGCAATCGGTCCAAGAGGTACTCCTGAGAACTCGTAGGACGCGATAACATCAGGGTTGTAAATCAACTCCTGAGCTATCCAGTGCAGCGGGATTGCAATGTGGAGGTCGAATACCGTGTCTCCCGTCTGCCGTAAGCGCTTGAAAACCTCTTCGGAATCAACTATCTCTCGGTGATAGTCGATAGCGGTGTCCAGTTCCTTGAGCTCAAAGCCGCCCCGCGGCGCCGAGCCGGACCAGTGGTGAACACGGAATGCTTGAAGGTCCACAATGTTGCTGGACATATACTCTAGCCGGTTGACCCAGCCAAAAGACCTATCAGTTGGCCTAATTGCTGCAGAGTCGCGCTGGTCAAGCTCGGGTTTAACGCCGATTGCTGCAAAGTACCCTGCCGCAGTCTCCATCAAATCCTGCTCTTCAGGGAATCCACCAACCATCGCTTCCAAGCTAATTTCCAATGGGTTAGATGGTCCGTAACCTGCCTCACTCAACAGAGCCTTTGCTGCGGCTGGGTCGTAGCCATATTCTGCCTGGAACTGGGTGTCCCATTCTGGGTTCCAGTATGACCGGTCATTCAAGAAGTGAGGGTTGTGGTTTTCAATACCGGTGCCATTGAAGTAGGCGGCATTGATCGCGTCGCGATCAATGGCCTTGCTCAAAGCCTTACGCACTTTAACATCAAGCAAAGCAGAGTCGCACCAGGCGTAACCGCAGGCGGTACCCTGTTCCTTGTAGTTGGCGTAGCTCTTGTCAATAATCGGGCCCTGGAACAGGATGGCTCGTTCCCTTGTCAGTACGTTCGCTGTACCTATAACCATTCCCTTTTGGGCAGCTTCTTGGATTTGATCAGAGGGAAGGTCGGTCAAATGAATTTCACCAGCGAGTAAACCAGCCATGCGAGTGGAGTTCTCATTTATCCAACGGAACTCAATCTCCTCCCAGTCTGGAGTGTAGCGCCAGTGGTCATAAGGAACGCGCTCTACATTCCAAGACATACCATGGACTCCAGCCACGAACTGATAAGCGCCCGTGCCAGCCGGCGGCTGCATAGCTGCATCGGGGTCACCATTTAGCTTATCAAGAGAAACCGCACTGAATGGTTCACCTGACGTGACATTCCATGCGGAGGTGTTGTTTAGGATTTCCGGGTTGGAGTTTGCATTCTGATAGATAATCTCGTAGTCGTTGACAACGACGAATTCGATGGCTCGATACTGACTCCTATGGGTATGCTGTGAATCTTCTCGGATGTGCTGTCCCATTGTGGCCACGATATCCTGGGCCGAGAAGTCACCATTATCGCCGTGGAATCGCACGCCTTTCCTAAGCTGGAATCGGACAGATGTACCATCCGGCTCCATGGCCCATGATTCAGCCAACTGAGGGATATGTGCCCCAGTTACCGGGTCACTGCCAATGAGTGACTCATGTGATGCCCCATAGAACCAAGGTCCACGGGGGCTTTCAAACGCCCATGGATTATATGTGCTTTTGGGGACTGGGTCGGAAGCAGAGATAACTAGTCGGGTCTCCACGGGTTTCGCATCTACGACCGGAGCAGCCACCACAGCCGTCGAAGCAGCTGTCACAGCCGTCGGAGCAGCTGATACGCCTGTGTCTGCGCTATCGCCATCACTGCTGCATGCAGCAAATAGCATTAGGGCCATAAGGCTTAGGATGATTGTGACGCTACCGCCACGAAGTAAACGAACCATTGTCATTCTCCCAAATACATTAAAATTTACTCATAGAAAATCATGAGCAAGCTTATAGCTATAAGCCTTTGGTAAAGTACAGGGGAAATGAAGGAAAGTCAAGAATTTTGCTCAGATAGGGCTGCGATACGGTTTTAAGTATTTTCTTCGATACAGTAATATTAGTGACTTTTCCACGAAATAAACTAAGGGGTGGCACGGAGTTTCCGTGCCACCCCTTTAAGGTCTAACTAGTCTATGTGGTCGTCGCTTACTCCTTAACAGCTAAGAAGCGCTCAAAGTGACTGACTGTTCCCAAAGGAACTCCAGACCACTCATACGATGCAACCACGTTGGGGTTATAAACCAACTGTTCAGGCTTCCACACGAGGGGGATGAGTATATGCATACCAAAGCTTACGTCACCGGTTGCTCGCATCCGCTTCGTTAACTCCGTCGCATCAAGCGTTCCCCGATGGAAGTCAATCAACTCATCCAGTTCCTTATGCTCATTGCCACCGCGGGGTGACCCGCCAGACCAGTGATGAACTCGGAAAGCCTGGATGTCAACAATGTTACTCGTCATATATTTGATTCGTTGGGTCATACCAAAGCCTCTTTCAATGGCTCTGGTTGCTGCTGAATCCCGGTTGTCGAACTCTACCTCCACACCGACTTCACTCCAGTATCCAGCCATCGACTCCATGACGTCAGCCTTCTCTGGGAGACCGCTAGATGGGGTTCCATCAACCAATATCTTCAACGGGTTGCTAGGACCATAGCCTGCCCCAGCTAACAACGCTCGGGCTTCCTCTGGGTCATAGCCATATTCCGCATCAAACTTGGCGTCCCACTCTGGGTTCCAGTACGCCCTGGTGGGGACGAAGTGAGGGTTGTGAATTTCAATACCGTCGCCCCCAAAATACGCGGTGTTGATCGCATCACGATCAACGGCTTTGTTGAAAGCCTTGCGCACATTGACGTCCAGGAATGCATCATCACAGTGGACGTATCCACAGGCGGTTCCCGTCGCGTCATAGTTTCCATAGCTCTTATCAATTAAAGGTCCCTGGAACATTCCAGCTCGTTCCCGGGTCATTACCTTTCCTGTAGCTATAGCCATACCTTCGCTCTCTGCTTGATTCTGTAGGTCCAACGGAAGGGAGGTTACGTGAATCTCTCCCGTCAGCAAAGCAGCCAGCCGAGTGGAGGATTCGTTGGCAAAGAGGAACTCGATCTCTTCCCAGTCCGAGTTGTAGCGCCAGTGCTTATAGGGGACCCGTTCCACTACGAAGTTGACTCCCTGGGCCCGCTCTTTGAACTGGAAGGCGCCGGTACCGGCGGGAGGCCTCTGAGTCAAATCAGGATTACCGCCCAGCGATTCCATGTCCTTACCACTGAAAGGCTCTCCAGAAATAACGTTCCAAGAGGAAGAGTTATTCAGGATCTCCGGGTTAGACTTCGCAAGTCGATAAACGATCTCGTAGTCGCTGACGACTTCAAACGTGACCCCACGGTACTGAGATCGATGGGTATGCATAGAATCCTCTGCGGTATGCTGTGCCATCGTAGCAACGATGTCAGCGGCAGTGAAATCCCCGTTATCGCCATGGAACCGTACGCCTTTTCTCAGTTGGAAGCGCACGGATATTCCATCAGGCTCAACACTCCATGATTCAGCCAACTGAGGAATATGCTCTCCTGTATCAGCGTCAGCGCCGATAAGGGACTCATGGGTAGTAGCGAAGAACCAAGGGCTTCGAGGACTTTCTAATTTCCATGGGTTGCTACTCTCAACACTTGGAATTCCTTGAGAGATGATAAGCCGGGATTCCACCGGCTTTGCGTCTGCGACTGGAACTGAAGTGGCTGGTACAGCTGTAGAAGCTGCTCCAGAAGCTGCTCCTCCAGACGCCCCATCATCGTCGCCATCGCTGCCACAAGCTGCTAGCAGCATCAAGGCCATAAGCCCTAACAAAACTGTGGTGGTCCCGCCACGTAGTAAACGAGTCATATTTGTCCCCCTCTAAATTTATGCCATTAATATAACTGAGGCTTCTACGAAGTCGTTACAGAAACTACAGGACAAATATATACGTGTCAAGGGCTATAAAGTGATTCATGCATTACGCAATTCGTATTACCATTTAGTGTTTTCACGTGAAAACGCATCTGGAAGCAATGCGTTTAAATTCAAATTCAAGCTAACGTTGGGCGAGAGGCCCTAACTGGCGCTGACGATGCTTTTCAAAAGAATGAAATATCTCATTTGGGGGGGCCTGGGTCTGAGACTAAAGGACGGAATGTGAGGCTATGCGGTAAACCGCAACAATTTCTGGAGCATGGGGACTTTTTCGGGGGCCAACTCCACGCCAAGATCTCTTCGACCGACCATGACCCATCACTCGACTGTAGTACCTCACCCAAGCGTTTAACCGCTTCCTGGCTCTCGATCTTTGCGACGATGACGATAGGGATCGAAGCGCCCATGCCCCACATTGCGCTACTGACTTTCCCCACGTCGGCGGCGCTGCGCACGAAACTCAAATGCGATGTAGTCGACGGCCAGGACCACTCTTAGTTTGAAGTTCTCTTGGTCCTTGTTCGTGAAACTCTTGACGTTCAGATGGACATCAGGCACGTTGGTGCCCTTCCGCTCCCCCAACTGCCCTCCACGAACGACCTCGGTTTGAAGCTCAGTAGGTGTTGCTGTCACCACATGCAGACTAAGAGCGCTACCTAAAAATTTAAGGGCTCGGTGCCCAAGTTCGCACCCGAGAAAAGCTCGTCATACGTGGCGAAAACCATGTCGGCAGTGCCGTCCATCTGGTTTATAGTAAGAACAAGTGGGGCTCCGGCTTGAAGGTAGCCGAGAGCGCCGCCAACTAAGCTACATGCTCGGGTGCGTGTCCTCTACATGTCCAGGAAGTTTGGCCACAGATCAACCTGGCTGAACAGCGTATATGCGGATGGTATCCACTGTGGGGGTATGTTCTTCATGGATGCCGTGCGAGAAATAGAGTGAAATGACGTCAACACCAGCCAGCAACAATTCGATTACCTGTTAGAGGCTGGACCTATCGTAGCAACAATCTTGGTCTAGCGCATCGATTATCATCACTCGATTCTATCTCGTTCACGAATCAATCTTACTTAATCCGATGCTGTCGCCAGGGTGAAGGGTGCATCTCCCCTGAGGTCATGTCAAAGCGCCAAAGCCTACTGAATGCTGACGATGCTAACACCCACGGCCAACACCAGGGTGCCTATGAGCTGAGGTACCAGCTTCCCCCTGCCCTTGGTGACCCAGCTACCGAACACCGCAGGGAGCAGTAAGGCCAGGCCTATAGAGTAGATCAGGACGGTAAGTGGTTGGATCGCGCCAATAGCCGAGACCAGCGACACTGGCCCCAAGTTGATTGCAGAGTAGTAGAGGATAAGGCTAATAGTGACGATGACCTCTGCCAGCAAGAACAGGCCTATGAGCGGTCGTGACCGCCATTCGGTCTTAGCGCCCCGCCGCACCTCGCTGCTGATTATCAATAACAGCATCGTCGCCCCAAAGCCTGCGCGAGAGCCGAAGTAGAGCTGCCAGAAGGACTCGTCGTCAACAAACTGCTTGGTCAGGATGTTCGCCGTGGCCCACGCCAGCGCAGACGCCAGCGCCAGCACAATGACCTTGGGGGCCATGAACCCTCGCGATGACTCTCCGCCCGTCCACGACACCATCCCCGCGCCCAACGATGCCATCGCGATAGCCCCAATCGCCAGGCCCGACACAGTTTCGCTCAGGAAAACCACGGCCATGCCTACAACCATGATGGGGTTGAGGAACCAGAGGGCGATGACCCGTGAGACCTGCTCCATCCGTAGTGCAAGGACCATGGTGGCCAGACTTATTCCGCGCAACGCACCCATGGCCATTGCGCCGCCAATCACCTTCCAATTCGCATCCTCCAGCCCCGTCAGCAGCAAGGTGGCAAGCAGTGAAGAGGCCATCACAAACTCTATGATGCCTACGTAGAAGGGATACAAGAGGGTCGTTTTGATGTGCCGATCCACCACCAGCTTGTCTATCATGTTCACAGCAGCCAGCATGAATGGGACGATCAGCGCTAAAAGTAGCCAGAGGGACACATTCATCTCCCGGGAAGCAAGTGTTGATGTCTCGGGTTAGGGTCCGGCGTTAGTGCATATGGGGAAGGGCTCCACCATCCACAACAATGTCCTTATCCCAGTCCGGTATCAGCTCATGTCTGGGGTCTGCCAGGAACAGGATGCTCACCATCCCACCGAGGCTCGTAGCCGCCGACACAATGATGGTCCACGTATAAGCACCAGTCACATCGAAGAGGTAGCCGCCAACCCAACCACCCAGGCCCATCCCCAGGCTGGCTCCGAACATCTGCCAACCGTACGACGTGCCGAAGGGGGCTTTCTTGTAGTAACTCCGATCCAACATAGGGAACACGGTCCCCTCGCCACCGTACCCGATACCGAAGATGACGGCGAAGAGGTAGAAATGCCAGACGGCGGAGGCCTCCAGCAGCATGAACACCGTGATTCCCTGCAGGAGGAAGGAAGCGAACATGATGCCTCGTGGACTGAAGTAGTCGGCGAGGAAGGCCGTCCAGAACCGCGATGCGATGCTCAATCCAAAGAAGGTGCTGACTACACCTGCAGCCACTACGGAATCGATACCCTCATGGATCGCAATGGACGCTGCGTACACAATGATGATGGAGTGCCCAACGCACCCCAGGAAGTGGATGTTCACCAGGTTCCAGAAGTTGAACGTGCCTCGCGCTCGGTTGAAGAACGCCCTTGACTCAGCAGTCAGCCTTGCACGGTCTGAAGGGGGCTCAACGAGGTCAGTAGCCAGCGCTCCATAAGGCTTCTCGCCCTTGTCGGAAGGCTTTCCATAGAACCGTGCAATGAGTACCAGCATCACCAGCCCGGAGCCAAGCCCGGAGCCAGCCATGGCCGTTTGCCAGCCGAACTGGTTGATGATGTAGACAATTATTGGCGCAGCAAGCAACGGGCCAACGCCAAAAGATGCCATGAGCACCCCTATTGCCAGCCCTTGTTGGGTCTTGAACCAGTAGGTGACCGCTGAAACCAGCAGCACCATGAACACTGCCAGGGCGATACCTACGATAACGCCGTAAAAGAGGTAGAACTCCCAAAGGCTGTCCATGGTGCCCGTCAGCATGATGCCAGCGGAGAACAGCACGACACCTACAAGGAGAGTGCGCCTTGTTCCGTAGACATCGCCCATCCACCCGGCAACCGGTGCAAAGGCGGCGGAAGCGGCAAACTGAATCGCGTAGGCCAGGCCTATGGAACCGTTGGACCACCCGTACGTCTCAGCCAACGGGTCTACAAACGTGCCAAAAGCTAGCCGCATGGATGAGCTTGCAGTCTGAATGCCAAACGCCAGGCCCACAATGACCCAGGCATAGTGGGCACCGCCGAGGCGCATTGGGGAAAACATTGAACGGTTATCCATGCAGGTGGGACTCCCATAGATTGGATACGAACGAACCGAGGGACACACTCATCCTATGGGCGTTCACTGCACCCGTCAACGTAGTTGAGGCGGATAGACGGGGTAGCCGCTGAAAACTATCGGGTTCTTCCGTACACGTTGTCCGGTGAGACCAGGATCATGACCGCGTTCTGTTTACGCATGGCAAGGTCGTATTCTTCCCAGTCTGAGTGCTCACCTCCGCCACAAGCGCGGAAGGCATCCCTGAGCTGCTCCCGATACTCCTTCGGGTCCGTGTTGCCGTAATCCATCAACTGGGCCTGGCCTTCTACCACCACGTACTGGCCCCAATCATCGGAGACGGCCAGCACCGTGCACCGTGGGTCACGGCGAAGGTTGTGCACTTTGCGGGCGTTGCCCAGCACAGACACAAAGAGCATCTTATCCTGGTAGTGGCCGCACACCACAATGCTGTCATGGGCGGCGCCGTTCTTCTGCGTTGTCGTCACCACGCCTCGGTGGTGGGTATCCAGAAATTTCTTGGCAGCTTCAAAATCCATTAGGTTCTCCCGCGTTTCGTACTGACTTAGTTTCCAAAGACCTCTCGTACGGTCTTCACCACCCGTTGGGCGTCAGGGATATAGGCAAGTTCCAGCTCTCTGGCGTATGGCACCGGGGTATGGGGAGCCTGCACCCGCATGATGGGCGCGTCCAAAGAGTCGAAGGCCTCTTCGCCCACCGTGGCCGCTATGTCTGCTGCGACGCTGCACGTGGGCGTATCTTCGTCGACGATTACCAGCCTGTGGGTCTTCTGCACCGACGCGATGATGTGGTCGTAATCGATGGGGAACACGCTGAGCAGGTCGACGACTTCTGCGTTGACGCCCTCTGCTGCCAGCAACTCGGCGGCCTCCAGGCACACCGATGTCATCTTGGATATACCCACCAGCGTGATGTCGGTGCCCTCTCGTACGGTCCTAGCCTGCCCGATGGGGAGTTCATACGACTCCTCTGGAACCTCACACTGTTCATGGTAGAGGAGCTTGTGCTCAAAGAAGATGACGGGGTCGTTAGATCGCAGTGCCGCCGTCAGCAGACCCTTGGCCGTGTATGCGTCCGATGGAACAACTCCCTTGAGCCCTGGGATGTGAGACATCAGCGCGTAGAGTATCTCAGAATGCTGCGCCGCCGAGCCCACACCCGCGCCTATACGCGTAAGCAGGGTAAAAGGAAGCGTCACGTTGCCGCCGTACATGTAGTGCATCTTGGCAGCGTTGTTCAAAAGCTGGTCGAAGCAGACGCCCACGAAATCGAAGTACATGAGCTCCGCCACGGTCCGAACGCCCGCCGCCGCTGCACCGATAGCCGTACCGACGAACGCCGCCTCAGATATTGGAGTATCCCTGACCCGGTCTTCGCCAAATTTCTGGATCAGACCCTGAGTGGTGCGGAAGGGTCCACCCCAGGCATCAACAAACCCCTGATCGGCTCTGCCTGCCGCGCCGGCGATGTCCTCTCCCATGAGGATGATGTCCGGATTACGCTCCATCTCCTGCTGCAACGCCTCGTTGACGGCATCCCGATAGGAGAGCATACGCGTGGTTTTCGATGTCATGACACACTCCGGTTGAACATTTATGTAAACAAATGGGCGCTGCGGCCGAGAGAACTTTTGGGAGGATCGACGTACACGTCCGTGAGCAGCTCGCTCAGGTCCGGATCGGGGGATTCGTCGGCAAAGCGGACTGCGTCGTCCATCATCTCGGTGATGGCAGCCTCTGTCTCATCAAGCTCGGACTGGTTCAGCGTCCCCTCTTCAAGGACTCGTTCCTTAAACTTCATGATGGCGTCACGGGCCTTCCACTCTTCTTCCTCTTCGGTGGAGCGGTAGCTCTTGGGGTTATCGAAGGCAGCATGGCCGTAATACCGGTACGTCTTGCACTCAAGCAGCGTCGGCCCGAGGCCTGCGCGTGCTCGACCGATGGCTGCACCTGCAGCGTCGTACACCGCGAAGGCGTCCATGCCGTCGACGACCACTCCGGGCATGTTGTAGCCCTTTGCCCGCTCGGCGATGTCCGCGATGGGTGTGGCGTACTCAACCGGCGTGGACTCTGCGTACAGGTTATTCTCGCAGGCAAAGATGACCGGCAGCTTCCAGATGGCAGCAAGGTTCATGCTCTCATGGACAACACCCTGGTTCACCGCGCCGTCGCCGAAGAATGCGATGGCCACCTGGTCAGTGCCTCTGTGCTTTGCAGCCAGTGCCGCCCCAACCGCCAGGGGGACGCTGGAGCCGACGACGCCGTTAGCGCCCAACATGCCTTTGCTCATATCAGCGATGTGCATGGAGCCACCCTTGCCCTTGTTCGTGCCGGTGGCCTTTTGCAGGATCTCAGCCATCATGCCCTGGACATTCACTCCCTTGGCGATGCAGTGACCGTGGCCCCTGTGTGTCGATGCCAGGTAGTCGTCGTCCGTCAGGTGAGCGCAGATGCCGGTGGGCACCGCCTCCTGCCCCACGGAGAGGTGGATGGCACCGCGAAGGCTCCGTTGGCCAACCTCTGCGAACGCCCTGAGTTCGAACTGGCGGATGGTCACCATGGTCTCAAACATCTTCAGCAGATCTTCTTTGGTTATCTCCATGTGTTGTCTCCTGGCTTACGTTGAGAACGGCTTATTTCTTCTGCTGCGCTCGAGCTTCCGGGTTGGTTGAACCCTCGCCCATGAAGATGCCGCGGTCCCAGGTGCGCTTCAGCGGATCGGAAACGTTGATGGTCAACCGGCCGATGCCCTGAATCTCAATCTCGCCCTTCTCGCCGTCCTGCAATGGCCCCAGGCCCTCGTGGTTCGTGCCACAGCTCAGGAGGTCACCGGAGTTCATAGTCATGATGTTGGTGGAGAACTCAATCAACTCTGGTACGCGGTGCTCCATGTCGTCGGTCACGTAGTTGTGGCGCAGGTCACCGTTGTTCCAGAACTTCACCCACAGCGAGTTTGGATCTTCGATCTCGTCAGCGGTGACGATGCACGGGCCGATGGGCGCGAAGGTGTCGAACGACTTGCCCATCCAGCTACCTTGCCGCCATGTACGTCGGCCTTCTGCTCGAGCGGATACGTCGATGATGCAGGTGTAACCGAAGATGGCGTTCTTGTGGTCGGCCTGACTCACGTCTTTGGCTGGCCCCTTGAACACAATGGCAAGCTCGGCCTCGTGCTGAAACATGTACGGGCTGGTGTTGTTGGGAAGCACCACGGTGTCGCCATCGCCAATAACGGCGTCGGGCGATTTCAGGAACATGTTCAGCGGGCCTGCCTCACGCTGCATGTGCTCCCAGTAGTTGCCGATGCAGCAAAGTATCTTGCTTGGACGGGGCAGCGGTGGCCGTAGCTTTACGCTGGCGATGGGGACGGTTGCGCCCGATTCCAGTAGCTTCTCAAGCTCTGGTCGAAGGCTCTCAAAGTTATCGATAATCGATTCCATCAACATCTGTGGCGTTGATGCGGGAAGACTGGCCACTGCTGACGATATATCCACCACAGCATCGCCCTTAATCAGGCCGGGTTTGGCCGTGCTGTCGGCGGCTCCTGCTGTATCTGTAAACCGTACGAGTTTCATAGTTCATCTCCTCTGGAATTTGGAGTGGCGACATGGTATCTGCGGCAACCTCCACGGTCAACAACCAGGGCGGCGCCCTGGACCCAAGTGCCTGCGGCTACCTAAGGAAGTGCCCTATAGCTGGAGAGTCCGGAGGGGAATCACCATCCGGCAAGGGGTCTGGGAGCAGGTTTGGCCTGCGACCCTCTGGCCCACAGGCCAGGCCCAGACATATGTGCCCCCATCTTTAATATCTCTCCTCCCCCTCTCCTTCGTAGGGAGAGGGGACTCAGGGGGTGAGGGTTTTCCCGGAAGTTTCCAGGAAAGGCGGGCACTGCCTTGGCCTGAGGTGGTTGACGACAGCATATAGCCGCAGCTAGCATACCCTCCGATCATAGATAGCATCGCGGAGGAACCATGAAGGGTCAGTTTCAAGTAATCGATACAACCCGACACGTCATCGAACCAGTAGACCTGTGGGATACGTGGCTGGAAGAACCCTTCAAGTCGCAACAACCCGTGAAGATGGACAACAGTCGCGTGGCCATGACCGTGAAAGGCCGCCCGGTCTCACGGAATCAAACGAATTTCCTTACCAATCCCGCATACCAAAAGATCTACAGCGATACCTCAGCAGCGAACTTTTCTGGCAAGTCGCACCTGGCGGACATGGATAAAGAGGGCGTGGACGTCGGGATCCTCCTACCCACAGCAGGCCTGTACGCCATCTGGTCTGACCACATCGATGCACCCCTGGCAGCAGCCATGGCACGGGCGTACAACAACTACCTCGCCGATTACTGCAAAGCGGACGCCAAGCGGCTCAAAGGTGTAGCGCTGCTGCCCCTTCAGAGCGTTGAAGAATCAGTGATAGAGCTGCGCCGTGCCGTGAAGGAACTGGGGTTTGTAGCTGCGTTCATGCGGTCCAATCCCGTGGTTCATCGCCTGCTCCACGATACCGCTTACGATCCCCTCTACCAGGAAGCCCTCGATCTGGGTGTGCCCATCGTCATCAGCGAAGCCACCGGAAGCGTTCTGCCAGAGCTTGGCACAGACCGATACCCCGACGACAAGTTCTCCCACGAGGCGGTGTCAGACACCTTTGAACTCTGGGTGGCCATGATGTCCTTTTTTGGACACAACATCCTGGAACGGTTCCCTGGCCTCAAGGTCGGCTTCCTGGGCGCTGGCGCCGGTTGGCTCCCGTTCTGGATAGAGCGATTGGAAGAGCATTGGGGCCAGATACCCTTTGGCAACGATTGCCCTTCCACACTGCCCCCGGATTATTTGTTCAAGCAGCAGGGGTTCGCTGCCAGTGCGCCCTGGGAGACCAGCACGCATGACGTGTTTCAGGAGGTTGGCGATGACGTGGTGGTCTGGGGTAGCCAGTACCCGTGGCCGCTGCTTTCTACCTTCCCCAACGAACTGGACAAATTCATTGCGGACACCAACCTGACCGATGAGCAGAAGAAGAAGGTGCTCTGGGACAACGCGGCCAGCATCTTCCACATCCAGTAGGATTGCGTCCCTTCTGCAGCCGATTTCAACCTATTCCATGGGGTGGGCACCCTTGACACCCCTAGAGGCTCATCGGTACTATCCTTCTAGAATCACGCGGCGCGCGGATGTGGCCGTAAAGCCCGCCCATCACATCGCAGCAGATATAAATTGTATCGGGTAGAGCCTTCTTTCCGGTACCCGACACCCAACCTCGATTTGTCAGGGGAGGACCCAATGGCCCAAGCAGAAGCCACTCGTGGCGGAGTCCAGGAAAGACCGGTAAGCCGCAGAGATAGCAACATGTTCGTTGCTATCATGATTATCAGCGCCCACACCATGCAGCACGTCTACACACGTGGCTTTGTGGTCGTGCTCCCCTTCATGATGGAGTCCGTGGGTTTTGGCACACTGGCAGCCGGTATGCTCGATGGCATTAGACGCATCAGCAGTGGCGTGGCAAGTATGGGTGGCGGCGTCCTGACAGACCGCTTCCAGCACCTGCGCGGTTACATCCTGGCGGGCAGTATCGGACTGATGGGCTTCGGATACCTCATTGTCGGCCTATTCCCCAGTTACTACGTCATTCTAGTCGCAGTAGGCTTTGCTGCCGCGGCAGGTTCCATCTGGCACCCACCGGCGTTAGGCATCCTTTCCCAACGTTTCCCTGAACGACGAGGCTTCTACATCTCACTCCATCGCTCGGCAGGGAACGTCGGAGAGACCATAGCCCCTCTCGCCTTCGGACTCATCATCGCAATCTTCACATGGCAGGCAGTACTGCTAGGCGTTTTCCCCTTCGCAGCCATGGTAGCAATTGCCCTCTTGATCTTCCTGAGGAACGTCGGCGGCGTAAAGCGGCAGATGGCCAAGGGAGAGGAACGAAGCCTTCGTGAGCAGATGGGCTCCATAGGCAAGCTCTTCAAGATTCGAGGCTTCGTAGCGCTGTTGTTCGTAGGTGGCGTACGAGGCATCGCAGACAACGCCCTCATCCTGTTCCTTCCAATTTACCTAAGGCAAAACCTGGACATGGGTCCGATAGGCATCGGCCTCCACATTTCGTTGCTTACAGCCGTAGCCATCGTCAGTGGGCCCCTCTTCGGTAGTCTGTCCGACAAGATGGGACGAGGCCCGGTCATCTTCATGATTATGGCTGCATCTACGGTCATCATGTCGTTCATGATCTTCTTCGACGATGGCGTATCACTGGCCATCCTGGTAGCACTGGCCGGAGTCTTCATGTTCTCAGTGAACTCACTGACCCAGGCCGGGTCAATGGATATGGCGGACGGCATGAACCTGGAAGGAAGCATGATTGGCCTCCTCTGGGGCGTGAACGCATTGTTTGGTGCTGCGTCTCCCATCATTTTGGGATTCCTCACCCTGACCTTCGGTGTAGAGGTCTTCTTCATCTACGCAGCAATCTTCTACGCCATAGGTACCCTGGCTTCGCTGGCCTTACCGGAAGTCACAGGCAAGTGGGTTAGGAATCCAGTCGCACGCTAGCCTGACAACCACATCTGATTCATATGAAAGAGACCCACAATGATGTGGGTCTCTTTTCTGTTTCCCACCCTGCAAATCGTTCGTGCTCAAACCGATTGACAGAGGCCAACGCTATAGCCATACTCGCAGCAATTCAATTCGTAGAGAGTATGGCTATGAAACTCGGAGTGATCTTCCCCCAAACAGAGATCGGCTCGGACCCAGGTGCATTACGGGAGTTCGCTCAAGCTGCAGAGGATATGGGCTATAACCAGATCCTCGCATATGAACACGTACTGGGCGCTGACATCACCAACAGGCCAGATTGGAAGGGCATGTACACCATAGACAGCGCCTTCCATGAGCCTTTCGTCCTCTTCGGATACCTGGCAGGCGTCACCAAGAACATCACCCTTGCAACGGGCATCGTCATCCTCCCACAGAGGCAGACGGCATTGGTGGCCAAGCAGGCCGCCGAGGTAGACGTCCTCAGCAACGGCAGGCTCCGTCTCGGCATCGGCCTTGGATGGAACCAGCTTGAATACGAAGCGATGGGCAAGGACTTCCACAACAGGGGTCAAAGAATCTCAGAGCAGGTTGAACTGCTCCGTGCTCTGTGGACCCAGGAATCAGTCACCTTTGAGGGTGAATGGGAAAGTGTCATCGGCGCAGGAATCAACCCCATGCCGGTACAGCGACCTATCCCCATTTGGATGGGCGGCAACGCGGACGCTGTGCTTCGTCGAATTGCTACGCAGTCCGATGGCTGGATTGCACCCATCAAGCCCGATGCCGATGGGCGCAAGCGTGTCGAGGAGATGTATGCGCTGGCCGGGGAGGCTGGCCGCGAGCCGTCAGCGATTGGCATTGAGGGTCGGACCGACATCAAAAACGCCACAGAGGACGACTGGGCTACATCCGTTGCTGCATGGCATGACCTGGGAGCTACCCACCTTGATGTATCGACGATGGGCGCAGGCTTCACGACCACCGAACAGCACATCGAGGCGATACGTAAATTCAAGTCGGTTGCCGACACCCTGAAGTAACCTGTCCCTGCAGACAAAGGAGAAGGGCCTCCCATTAGGGAGGCCCTTCTCTTATTTCGACTTAGGTAACCGTCAGGCAGTGTGGGTGCAGTCCCGATACATCGGGATGGTTAGCCGCTAGGTTCAACAGTTTCCTTCTGCTGTCGCGAGGGTTGGCCGCTGCCATCACGCATACGCGGTGTGGCTGTGATGTACTCCTTGTAGTAACGCCCGGTTGAGCCCTCTCGCATCTTCTCTCGAAGCTCGAAGAAATCCTCAAGTCCCGCACGAAGGTCGGAAGCAACGGTCCAACCGGCCTTGAAGAATACCCGCCCTGTGTGATCGATGATCCAACTCATGTTAGGCATGCCGCTCCACTTTCGGTGAACAGCACCTTCCAGGTCGTCAATCACGATGGTGCGGGGTGTGCCGTGCCGCTCCTTCATGATCTTGGCCTGCTCAAACTTCTGCTCGATGCTCTTGTGCTCAGGCCACTGAGGGAAATCGTCTGGATGGGCTTCTCGAGCGTAGATGAACACGAAGTGCGCCTTGTCTGCGTAGTCGCGAGCCAACTGATCCATAAGGGGAAACTCCCCTTGGCAGGGGGGTCAGGTAATTGAACCGAACTCTATCACCACAGGCTTGCCCTTCAAGTCAGAGAGGCTAAGCTCTCCGCCATCAAGCAACGGCAATGTGAAATCCGGAGCAACATCCCCTGCATGATGGATTTCCTTCAGGAGTTGGAACTCGTCCTGAGAAGGTCTCCAATCGGTGTAGTTGTATTCTCTTCCTAGCCACTCGCCCATGTCTTCTCCTCTAAAATACCTCTTGATTGTGGATAAACGGATGCGTTTTAGGATACTCCGACGCCATCGGGTGTCAACCTTCCACGGCCTCACCGGCGGAAGCAGGCGTCTAAAATAACGGTGACGTCGCACCTGCGGAGGCAGATGTCCAGAATGTCGATGATAAGAGCCCTCTGAGGTTCCGACCTTCGCTGGAATGACACATATGGAATCTATACACCAACCATCTTTTCATTCCCGATCGCCTTGACCCTCTACAATCCCAAACCTATACTCCGCCGTACCAACAGAACCCCGTGACTTCGACACACCAGAAAGGGGATCATCCATGGACAACGGTAAGCTAAAAGTCGCCTTCATCGGCGCGGGGAAACAAGCCAACTGGCGACACTACCCACCGGTCAGCAGTTTTCCCGATGTGGAGATAGCCGCACTGTGCGATTTCAATACCGACAAGGCTAATGAGACCGCTCAGAAGTGGGGGGTTCCCAAGACCTATCAGGACTACAACCAAATGCTGGAAGAAGTGGACCCTCAGGCGGTGTTCATCATCACGAACCCGAAGGACACGTTCGAGCTGGCAAGTTATGCCCTCAATCAGGGTCGCCACGTCTTCATTGAAAAGCCTCCGGGGTTGAACGTGAACCAGATTAGGGTGCTGGCCCACTACGCAGAGGTGAACAAGTCCCTGACGATGGTCGGTTTCCAACGTCGGTTCGTTCCAGCCATGACGGCGTTGAAAGCTCGTGTGGAGGAGCGCGGGCCCATCCATTCAGTCATGGTAGCCAACCTGAAATCCACCAGCGATTTCAACCGAATCACCGGCAACGGTGCGCTGGATCAACTGACAAGCGACGGCATGCACGCGGTGGACAACCTGCGATGGCTGGCCGGCGGTGACGTGGAGTGGGTGACCAGCCACGTGGACACGATCTACATACCGGGCCCTGTGGCAAACAACGTCATGGCGCAGGTGGAGTTCTCAAACGGCGTCGTCGGGCAACTCCACTACAGCATGGTCACCGGCGGAGCATCGCTGCAACCTGGTGCGACGGCTGCGGGGTACTTCCGTGCAGAGATCCACGGGAAGAACATCACCGCCACGGTCGATGCAGACCGCCTGAGCACAATCGTCGCCGATAGCGGTGAGCAAGAGGTGTTCGATTCTAAGGTTTTCGGCGAGGCAGCAGGCAGCGAGCCTGAGCACTGGCTGGGCTTCTGGCACCAGGCTCGGGAGTTCATTGATTGCATCAAGGAGTCTCGTGAGCCATCCAGCAATTTCGCAGATGCCGTGAAAACTTGGGAGTTGATAAACCAGATATACGAATCGTCCGCCGTCTAAGTCTGGTCCGTGGGGTGTTTCAATTTCATACTCGTCTTTCCGGCCCATACTCGTCATTCCGGCCTTCGCCGGAATCCAAGAAGATTCTGGATCCCGAAGGAGTGGTGTCGCAAACCAATATACTCATTGCCTTGGCCCTGTAAAGGGCGAAACCTATACTCCGAGCCTGTCTACAAATACATGCCAGAAACATATGCCAAAAATTTATGGAGGAAACACATGGCGCTGAACTTGGATGGAGTCAAGAAGATAATGGAAGCTGCCAACGCCAAAGCGGCTGAGATGGGCGTGAAGGTCAGCATCGCAGTAGTAGATGCCAGAGGAGACCTGTTGGGCCTGTACCGCATGGACGGAGCACGGTGGGGTACTGCCAACTTCTCCCAGGGCAAAGCCTTTGCATCAGCCACCTACGGCCAACCGTCGGGTGCGTTGTCTGAACGGGCAAACTTGCCCATCATGCAGTCCGCGTTGTTGCAGTCCGGCGGTAGGTTCGTCTTCCATCAGGGCGCAATGCCCATCAAAGAGGGCGAGGTCACCGTGGGCGCTTGTGGCGTAGGCGGCGCGACCAGCCAGCAGGACGAGGACATCGCTGCGTTCGGTATCGCTGCTCTCGGGTAGCAACTTCGATTCAACAAGCTTCTAAAAAGAAAAAGCCCCTTCTATTTTGAAGGGGATTTTCTACGGCTTTAGTCTCCGCCGGAGGCAATACCGGGCTTTAGTCCCCTCTAGACAACGTACTCTTCCACAATCTCTACAGGCGAGTTCCTGCAGACGATCATCTCCCAGACCTCCGTTGGGTGGTCGTTGATGGGTTGGTGGAGCGCACCGGGCGGGACAAAGATGTAGTCGCCAGGCCCAACTTCGATGGACTCCTTCAGCCCCTCGCCGATAAGGAAGCGCCCGTGGCCTCGAAGTACATAGAGCGCTGTCTCACAGTTAATATGCGTGTGGGGGCTGGATTTGCTGTTGGGTGGCACAGAGCCGATGGCCATGTGTATGCCTGTTGCGCCCACCAGACTCTCCGATATCCCGGCGACCCGTGTGAGGGGGCCAGAAGATACCTCAACTTCCTCGTCACCAGCCCGAACAACCTTGAACTCAGCCATAACAGCCCCTTTCGTGATTAGAACTCGATGTTACCGGCCGCCAGCGATGTCCGCTGCGTGGGACCCCGGTGTGCCGGAGCCTTCGACTTGAAGCTCCTTCGGCAGAACGAAGGTCACATCTTCATCAATGACCTTCCTGTATACGATATTGCTCGGTTCAAGCATCTTTATGACAGCCTCCACCAACGTCTCAGGAGTGGAAGCACCGGACACGATGCCAACCTTAGTCGCACCCTTGACCTGCTCCTCGGTCACCTCTTCCGGGCCGTTGACCAGGTACGCTCGGACGCCGGCGGCCTCAACCACCTCACGGAGCCGGTTGCAGTTGGAGCTGTTGCGCGCGCCGATGACCAGCACCACGTCAGACTCCTGGGCCAGAGCCTTCGCTGCCATCTGGCGATTGGTTGTCGCGTAGCAGATATCGTTGCGTAGAATCACCTTGGGGAAGCGGGCACGCAAGGTATCAACGACTTCTCTGGTGTCATCAACGCTCAGCGTCGTCTGGGTCAGTACCACCACCTTGCTGGGGTCAGGCACCTGAACCGCCTCAGCCTCTTCCACCGTCTCAACAACAATCGTCCGGTCAGGCGCTTCCCCTGACGTGCCAATGGTCTCCGGATGGTCCCTGTGGCCTACCAGTAGGACAGTGTGGCCATTCCCGCCAAACTTCACCGCCTCTACATGCACCTTGGTCACCAGTGGACACGTAGCATCCAGCACATTCAGGCCGCGTCGTTCGCCTTCCCTCCGCACGTCCGGAGATACTCCATGCGCGCTGAAGATGACCATGCCCCCGTCCGGTACTTCATCAAGTTCATCGACGAAGATGGCGCCCTTTGCGCGCAGGTCATCGACGACGAAGGGGTTGTGGACGATTTCGTGGCGGACGTAGACGGGGCTGCCGTACTTCTCGAGCGACAACTCGACGATGTCGATTGCCCGCACAACGCCAGCGCAGAACCCTCGTGGTGAACCTAAAATAACTTCCATGTGCCCATGCTACTCCGTGTTCAACCGTTGCTCAACTCATCGGGCTCTTCGTCCTGCTCGGCGTCGTCATCATCGCCAAAGAGAGTGAGCTGCGGGTTGTCCGGCTCTTCACCGAAATGGGAGACGCCCACGCCAATCAAGCGAAACCACCGGCCCGGCGATATCTCCCGCTCCATGATGATCTGCGCCACCGCGTCAATCTGGTCGGCGTCGGAGACGGGGTGCGTGACCGTCATCTGTCGAGTGAACGTGGTGAAGTCGGACAGGCGCAGCTTCAATGTAACCGTCTTCCCCTGCAGCCCTGAGCCCTCAAGGTGACCTGCCACCCGCTCGCTCTGCTGCCGCACGATGGCGCGTAAATCCTCAAGTTCAGTTATGTCTTCAACCAGCGTGGTCTCCGCGCTGACGGACTTGGCTTCCCGCTCAGTGATTACAGGTTGGTCGTCCTGGCCCATCGCCATCAGTCGCATCTCCGGGCCACGTTTGCCAAACCGCTGGATGAACCATGACTCAGGCCTTTCGGCCAGCTGCCCGATGGTGTTGATGCCGTCCGGCTTCAAGCGTTCAGCAGTCTTCGGCCCTATGCCCCAGAGCTTGCCCACCGGTAGCGGCGCGAAGAAAGCGGCCTCGGTGCCCGGTGGGACCACGGTCAGGCCGTCAGGCTTGTCGAAGTCAGAAGCCACTTTGGCAACGGACTTGCACGTGGCCACGCCTACGGAGATGGTTAGCCCCACGTCCATCTTGACTCGCAGCTTGATCTCCCTGGCAATGGCCTCAGCCGTCCTGTCCTCTGTGACCACGTCGGTAACATCAAGGTAGGCCTCGTCCAGCGATAGGGGCTCAACTAGCGGCGTCACGCGATTGAAGATGGCTCGTATCTGTTGCGATATCTCGCGGTAGCGGTCGAAGCGGGGGCGCACGATGATGGCGTTGGGGCATCGCCTGACGGCGGAGCTCATGGGCATGGCGGAGTGGACGCCGAACTTCCTGGCCTCGTACGATGCTGCAGCGACCACGCCCCTCGATGTTGGGGAGCCGCCGACGAGCACAGGTTTACCTCGGATAGTCGGATCGTCGTACTGCTCTACAGACGCGTAAAAGGCGTCCATGTCAGCGTGCAGGATGTGTCTCAAACCGCTCCTCGTCCACGGTGTGATGCTTAATGGAACCATACATTATTTAGCACGGATGTGCCAATCAGCTAACGAGTTGGTCCAGGTTTGTGCTACACGCCTTTAACCGCCACAGCCCGTGTCATCGTGGCACGGATTCGGGCTGCCTTGGGACCCTTATAGGCATCGGAGTGGTACCAGCTTTGTAGGGCATCCATACTGGGAAACTCCAGCACAACAATGCGCTTGGGCTCCCAGCCACCCTCCAGCGCCGTTGCCGCTCCCCCTCGGACGATGTACGTGCCACCAAAGGGTTCCAGCGTGGCCGGAACCTGCTCGCGATATTCCTCGAATGCTGCCGCGTCCTGGACTTCGATGTCTGCAATGAGATACGCCGCCATGATTCCTCCCTTAACTGCTATGCGTAATAAGAAAACCAGCCGCCCCTTCGAAGGTGACGACTGGTTCTGCGCTTACGATATTAGGTTGACGGGCTATTAAGCCGCTGGTGCTGCTCCGCCACGTCGACCGCCTCCGCCTCCACCACGTGGTGCTCCACCGCCGCCGCCCCTTGGCCTACGTGCTGGTGCTGCTGCAGGTGCCGCCGCTGCCGCCGGTGCTCCGGTGCCGATACCCGCTGCCGCTGCTGCCGCGCCCTGGGCCGCTCCGCCCTCTGATAGGCATGCGTCGCAGATGCGGTGGGACGTTGTCTTGAACAGTCCCGGCAACTTGATCCGAGTGATGACCTTGTTGCAGCGTGAGCAGACCGATGTGTGCCAAACTTCCCGTGACGGATTCTTGAATGTTCCCATAGTTGTTGTGTTCTCTCCTGGCCCTGTAGGGCATTTATGCCCCAAAAGGGCCTTTGCTTTCAATGCGTTAACCCACAGTGTAACAGAAAGCGCCACAGGTACAAAGCCTCGTGCCGTAGGCCATACGCGCTTTAGTCCCAACGCCGCAGCGACACATGTACGGCTTTAGTCTCCGCCGGAGGCCATACGCGCTTTAGTCCCCTCGCACACCGCACGAGTAACAGGAAAGTTAACGAATTAGTAGTGATTTTGGTCGGTTCAAAAGAGGCCAAACCTCCGCCGCAGAAAACCCTCAGCCCGGACATCGGGGAAGAGCATGTCCAGTGGGTCGTCGCCGATTAGCCAGGTGATGAGGACGTGGGAGCAGTCGCGGCACCAGGAGACGGCGTCAGCGTTCCGGATGTCGAGCACGCTGGTGTCCGCTCCGTCAAACAAATCGACGGTGCCTGTGGACACCTCAAGCCCATCGAAGAACGACTCCACCTCCCGACGTGTCTCCTCGCCAAGGTGGGTTCGGTGCTCGTGGGGGCATCCGGTGCCTTGCGTCATAAAGCTGACCTACTTCGTCGGTAGTTAGAAATCACGCTATCAGGGCCGTAGCCCACAAAACAGCCTAAGGCTGAAATAAGTCCAGGTACTTGAGCCCGCTGCCCGTGTTCAGCAGCACGATGCGCTCGTCCTTACCGACAGTCCCGTCAGCAAGTAGCTTCTTCAGTGCAGCCAGCGTCGCAGCGCCTTCGGGGCACGCGAAGATGCCTTCAGCGACGGCAATCTCTCGCACACACGCCAGGGCCTCGTCGTCAGTGACCGTCAAGGCCGTGCCGCCGCTCTCCCGTAGGCATTGCAGGATCAGATAATCCGCATAGGGGCCGGGCACCCGAAGCCCAGCAGCCACAGTCTGAGCGTTCTCCCACGGCTCGCAGTGATCGGCACCCTCAAGGAACGCCTTCACCACCGGCGCGCACCCGGCAGCCTGCACAGCTATCATCCGCGGTCGCTTACTGTTCGGCAGCCACCCCATCTCCTCCATCTCCGCAAAGGCCTTCCACATCCCCAGCAGGCCCGTCCCGCCGCCCGTTGGATACACAATCACGTCCGGCAGAGTCCATTCCAACGATTCCGCAATCTCATAGCCCAGGGTCTTCTTGCCCTCGACCCGATACGGCTCCTTCATGGTCGACATATCGAACATGGGTGTTGTGACCGCCCGTTCCCGTGCGATGCGGCCTGCGTCACCGATGTGGCCATCCACTAGCTCAACCTCTGCCCCGGCGATGCCCGATTCCAGGATGTTCGACTGCGGTGTTGATTTCGGCATGAACAGGTGCGCTTCCAGCCCCGCTCTGGCGGCGTAGGCGGCCATCGCTCCCGCTGCGTTTCCAGCCGATGGCACCATCATCTTCGTGACGCCAAGCTCCTTGGCCTTGGACACCGCAGCAGCCATCCCCCGCGCCTTGAACGATGCCGTAGGGTTCAGCCCCTCGTCCTTGATGTACAGGTCCGTGCACCCAAGCGACTCGCCAAGCTGGTTCGCCCGCATCAATGGCGTACCGCCCTCGCCCAGCGTTGCTACGTTCGTCGCGTCCAGCACCGGCAACACCTCAAAGTACCGCCACATGTTTTGCTCGCGGGGGGCCAGGTCCCAGGGAGAGAGCATCTTCTTCACCGCCGCAAGGTCGTATCGCGGGTACAGCACCTTGGCGCAGGCCGTGCACACCGTATGGAGTTCAGAAGCATCGTGCCGCAGCCCGCAGCCCGTGCATTCCAGGTGGGTCAAGTAGCTTTTCATCGATTTGTCCTTGTAGTAAATGATTCCTTTTCCCTATGGGGGAAGGCTAGGATGGGGGTTCCGATTTCGTCCGGCCATCATAGCATAGCCGCCAGCCGTTTTCCTCCGTTCTTTAGCGATACCGCGGCCACGCGTAGACAAGTCGCACCTTGCCACAGATAATGCGTGACCATACGAGGAAATCCTGTTCGTGGCGAGGTGTCCGATGACCACAGACAACAGACCCAAAGGCGCTCAGATTATCGGCAGCGTGCCCTTGGGCAGTGTTGAAGAGGTCATGACCACCCTGGTCGACTCCTTGGGCCAGCACATCGAGCGACTTCCCGACGGCGAGCTTGGCAACCGGGCGATCTGGATCGCCTGGCAGCGCGCTGTCTTCAACAAGTTGGGGGGGAAGTTTGAGGACGTTGAACCCGCGCCGGACGCCTACGTGCAGCGACCTCGACTCCGCGCCAAATACGGCGTCACTGCTGCCGATATAGACCTTGGCCCGCTGGGCTACGCCAAAGCCGCTATAGAGTCCTACGCCGTGTTCAAGCGCTTGAAGGGTGAGGGGAAGATACCTGCCCATGTGCGGTTCCAGGTGGGGCTACCGGCGCCGCTAGAACCAGCAATCGGCCACTTTGAGACAGACACCCACGCCCTCATGGGGCCTATCAACGAGAAGGCGTTAATGGGCGAACTTGATCAGATACTGGACGCCATACCCCTCAGTGAGTTGGCCATCCAGTGGGAGTTCGTATATCAGTTGGCCATCCTGGAAGACGCCTATGACACCATCATGAAAGACCCGTGGTCGGAGATACCCGCCCGGCTCGCTGCACTGACAGACGCCGTCCCGGAGCCGGCGCAGGTGGGCTATCACTTCTGCTACGGGGACTCTGGCCACCGGCATTTCAAGCAGCCTGCGGACATGGGTATCATGGTTCGCGTGGCTAACGGCATCGTGAGCGGCGTCCATCGCCAGGTCACCTGGATGCACATGCCCGTTCCCCTTGACCGCAACGACGATGCCTACTTCGCTCCTCTTAAAGAGCTGCAGTTGCCCGATGGCACGGATTTCTTCCTGGGCCTCATCCACAACACGGACGGCCTGGAAGGCGCGCAAGCTCGAGTGGCAGCAGCAGCAAAGTCGTGCAGCAGCTTCGGCGTCGCAACGGAGTGTGGCCTTTCGAGAAGACCCGCCGAGACGGTTCCAGTCCTACTCAAGATACATACACAACTCGCAGACCCACGATAAACAAACACAGGAGACGCACCATGCCGACCATCGAAGAACAGTACCAGGCCAAGCATCCTACGTCCCAGGAGACCTACGCCGATGCTATGGATATCTTCCCAGACGGCGTCACCCACGATAACCGTTTCCTGATGCCCTTCCCCGTTGTGGCGACCCACGCCAAGGGGAGCCGGAAGTGGGATGTGGACGGCAATGAGTACGTTGATTATGTCATGGGCCACGGTGCGCTGCTCCTCGGCCACGGCCACCCCGATGTGGTGAAGGCCGTCACGGACAAGGTGACCCAAGGCACCCACCTGGGAGCCAACACCATGGAGGAGATTGAGTGGGGACGTCTGGTGCAGAAGCTCATCCCTTCAGCCGAACGTGTGCGCTTCACATCCTCCGGTACGGAAGCCACGCTGCTGGCCCTCCGGTTGGTTCGAGCGTTCACCGGCAAGAACAAGGTCATTAAGTTCCAGAGCCATTTCCACGGCTGGCACGATTTCCTACTGGCGGGCTCTGGTCGCAACATGGGTGGCATCGCCCCGGAAGTCGCAGCGCTGTCCTACGTCCTGCAGCCCAACGACATTGGCGCAGTAGCACGCACGCTGGAGGAGCACGACGATATCGCAGCAATCATCCTTGAGCCCACAGGCGCTGGCATGGGCCAGATACCGGTATACCCAGAGTTCCTTCAGCAACTCCGCGACGCCACAACCAAGCACGGCGTCGTACTGATCTTCGACGAGGTGGTTACGGGTTTCCGTATCTCCACCGGAGGCGCTCAGGCCCTCTACGGCGTCACCCCGGACGTCACCACGTTGGCCAAGATCCTTGCGGGCGGGCTCCCCGGCGGTGCTGTCTCCGGTAGAGCCGACATCCTGAACATGATCGCCCACGATGAGAGCAACGGCGATAACCGTGTCGGCCACGCAGGCACGTTCAACGCCAACCCTCTGGCAGCAGCAGCAGGCACAGCGGCGCTGAAGCTGGTTGCAACGGGTGAGCACAATGCCAAGGCGGACGCCACAGCCATCGTGCTGCGACGCGGCATCAACGACCTCATGACCCGCATGGAGATACCCGGCTGCTGTTACGGCATGGCATCGATATTCCAGCTTCGGTTAGGCATGCAGTGCCAGTGCTCCGACGACCAACATCAGCACCCATCGGAGTCGCAGGGCGCGACGCCACCAGCATTGGTAAGGCAATTGCGGTTGGCTGCGTTGAACTCAGGCATGGACCTGATGGGCGGACGCTCCGGCCTCGTCTCATCTGCCCACACAGACGCGGATATCCAGGAGACGCTGGGATTCTTTGAGGAGACATTCACCGCCCTCCGCACTGACGGCCTGGTCTAGCAAGGCTGAGCCTTGACCCAGGCTACGAGGCCCTTGTCATTCTGAGGAGTACGCGACGAAAAATCAGGGGTGGGGCACGCTTATCGCTGCGGCTAGGGGACTACCCCCCTGGCCCAAAGGCCAGTCCCCGGCACATGGCCTGACGGCCGTCAATCATTGTCATTCTGAGGAGCGAACGACGAAGAATCTGGAGAGTTTCCCTCCCCTCGTAGGGGAGGGTTAGGGTGGGGAAACTTGGGCCGCCTGGCCCTCAGGCCAGTCCCCTACATGCGCCACAACACTGGGGAGTCCAGAGGGGTTCTCCGGAGCCTGTCCTGAGCTTGCCGAAGGAGCACAGGGCTCCGGGGGATGTGCCCCCGGCCTGGTTACAGCAACATCGCTCGTAGCTCATCAACGTGATCTATCTGGTAGTCGGGCGGCTGGTTGGCTGCTGGCCATTCGCGGCCTCGTTTCACCCACGCGGTTGGCATCCCCGCCGACTGCGCTCCACCGATGTCCGTTTCTACGTTGTCGCCCACAAAGAGCGTGTCAGCCGCCGATATGCCGCCTAGCTGCTTCAAACCGTCCTGGTAGATACGTGGATCAGGCTTCTCGTACCCCACTTCGCCAGACACGACCACGAACGGCACTATATCGTCAAACCCTGACGATGCTACTTTCGGCCGTTGGGTCGAGCCCCCGTTGGTGATGACACCCCAAGGCATCCCGGTGGCGTGCAACTCTCGCAAAAATGCCACAACTCGCTCGTCGGGCAACGTGGAGATGGGCTGTGTCCGGTTGTGGAATGCCAGCAACTCTTGAAGGGACCGGGTTACCCCAGGCCAGTATTGTAGAATAAGGCCATACACATCTTCCCTTGGAGCATTTCCATCTTCATCCCACACCACCATCAACTCAACGAAGTCGTCACGGGAAATGACAGCCTGGATGGCAAGCTCCTCGTCGTGCAGCGCTCCTGCTACACGCCCGAACGCCGCAACACGGTCAATCAGCGTGCCATCGAGGTCGAACAACGCAGCTTTATACTGGCCCATCCCGCTCCTCCGCTTCAATCTCCGCCCGACTGCTAGCTTTCGCGGCGTCCTTGGCGTCACACGCTGCCGCGTACTCGATTATGTGACGCGCAGCCTGAGCGATTTTAGCATCAATGACCAGCCCGTTAAGCACGCCATAGGGGAGACGCGCGCGGTCAGCTTCGGCGTGAACTCGCAGGGCTTCAACGGCCTCGGCTACGTCAGGGGTGGATGGTCGCAGGTGTTCGTTGGCGGCTGCGACCTGTCGTGGGTGGATGCAGAAGGTGCTGCGACACCCCGCCAGCCATGACGCCCGCATAGACCGTTCCAGTGCTTCGATGTCGCCGTAGTCGGCGATGGTCGCCTTGCCCGATGTCCACGCTCGGCCGTTCACCGTAAGCCCCAGAGCACGTGCTACCAGACCGACTTCGCCACGAGGGTACGCCAGCACATCGTGGTGTTGCAGGGCGTCGAAGGAAGCACCCAGGTCCGCCGTGAGGTCAGCCTCGCCCAACACTCCGAACGACGTGATACGCCTGCTGCTCGTGGCGATGGCGTAGGCGTTCTGAACCCCTACCGCTGTTTCAATCATGGGCATGATCTCAACAGAACCTGCAGGCATTGACCGTTCGGTTTCAAGTCTGGTGAGTAACGAGTCCAACGCCGTTATCTGCTCGGGGGATTCGGATTTGGGCAAAACCACGGCGCACAAGCCCTGCCAAATCGCGGCCGTACAGTCCTCGACTACAGTGTCGGCGTTGACGCGGACTGCCACCTCTGCGCCACCTCGTTGTGCAAGGGGAATCGCCTCTTGCACCATGTCGCGCGCGTTTTGCTTCTCGTCAGGCGCCACGGAGTCCTCAAGGTCCAGCACAACCATGTCAGGACTGTGCTTCCAGACGCCTTCTATAAAGCGACGCACGTTGGCCGGGGTGAACAACATAGAGCGGCGGACAGCAGTCATCGCTGAGGCCTAACTCTTTTGAGCTGACCGCTCAAAGTCAGACGGCACAACCGGACGCCACGTCGCGGACAGTGGGTAAGGAGTCTCTCCTTGGCGAGGTGCCGCGAGGGGTCGCCACGTATTCGACTCTTGCGGGGTTACACCGTTGTTCGATGCCGCAACTAGTTGCACTGCGGATGCTGTTGGAGTTAAAGCCGATTGTTCCGGTTTGACCTCAAAGTACGAGGGCACAACGGGCTGCAACATTGCAGGGAGTGGCGGCGGTAGTTGGAGTGCAGGCAGTGGTGGGTGAAAGCCGGGGAACGCCGTGTTGCATGAGTCAATAACTTCCGGGTGCGTCGTCATACCACCAATGAACCCGGCATCTCTAGACGTCTTTGCAGCCTGAGTCAACCGCTTCCCAACATCCTGGCCCAAGACCTCAGCCAGATGGCCTGGTACGATGTCCGTTCCAAGCAACCCAATCATCGGCACCCCGGCTTCGGTGGCACCAGCGGTTATCCTACCCTGCATGTACACCGGGTCCGGATAGCTTGGCCTCAACGCAATTGTTTCCGGCGTTTCCAACAAGTCATGGGCACTCACAACCGTAGCCATCACCCTGGGGCTGGCAGCAAGCGTTTCACGGACAGCCCAGACCGCGGCGGCCGTATCCAGTGCTACAACAATACCCACTTGCTGGGGTAACTTTCGCTCTTCCTCCAGCGATGCCAATGCTTCCTCAATGAGTCGTACTCGTTCCACTGAATCAGCTGCGATCACTACGCCCGAAAGCCCGGGCCAAACGCAGGCGTCCAGGTCTTCTCGGAACGAATCAACACCGATGCGAGCCCACACGCTTTTGGAGGAGCTTGCTGCTGCGGCAACTTCTCCCCAGGCCATGAGTCGGGCGGTCTCTCGATTCGTTGAATGCACGGCGGTTGTCATATCCAGACATACAACGTCAGCCGCACTGGATAGCGATTCACGCACGTGCTCAGGGCGGTCGGCAGGAACAAGCAGTACCGATCTAGGAATCGCTCCGGAGTGGTCAGCGGCAGGTTCAGGGGTCGCCGCAATGGTCACACGCTCAACGGGAGGAAGCATCGCATGCTGTACAGCAGAAATGAATTCCTTACCGTTCTTACGGGATGCGTCTCTCAGCCGCCACTCAACGGTGTCATCCTTCTCATCCCCAGTGACCTGTAGATACCTGTCACCCATAAGCAACCCCACACTCATGGCAGCGACTCCCAAGGCGGCAACCCCTACCTGGAACGGGCTCCCAACGCCGGCCAAAAGACTGAGGAGGGTGACAGAGAAGCCGAGCACCATTGTCGACAGCCGCGCTTTTGGTACAAGTTTGATGGTGTTGACGTGTGGATACCCAAACTCCCTGAATGTCAGGCTCTTGGAGCGTGGTGTGTAATGGATCAACCGCTGGTTTGTGGCGTAGACATCTGCGCAGGAAGCGACGATGCGCTCGCCGGGTTGAAGGTATTCCTCAATTGCCAAAGGTGTAGGTTCCCTTCCTTATGAACTAGGAGCTATCGTCATGGTTTTAGCAGCGTCACGTCGCTGTACAGCCTCATCCCACGCGATGATTGAGTTCGCCCCTCGGACGTTTGCCAGATCAGCCATCTGTCCGCTGGAAACGGCCACAGCGCCTCTGCCACCTTCGATGGCCACCTGCATGGCGTCAAGCACCTGCCGGGCCGCATCAACCTCGTGTCGAGAGGGGCTGAAGCCGACGTTGATCGCAGCTACATCATCAGGGTTGAAACACAGCGAACCCCGAAGCCCCGTTTGTCGAGCAACCACCGCCCGGTCATGCGCCGTGGCTCCTGCATAGTACAACGCGTGGGCCTGGATACCTGCCGAGCGTGCAGCAACAGCCATTCGCCCTCTATGGTAAAGCAACGTGTCTGAAGTGTCAGGCGTTGCCACACCCAGTTCGCCAAGCAGCATCGCGTCGTCCAAAGCCATCGCAACGGTTCGAGGACTCGCAGCGGCTAGTCTGTCCGCATTCTGAACCGCTTTGGCAGTAGCTACAACAAGCTCCAGGGTCGTCGCGCTGGTGGGAACGTTGTTGGCTGCTTCCCACCTGTTCAGAGCTTCATGGATAATGTGGACTTCCTCTGGTGTATCAACGGCTGTAAGCACTCCCACGATAGCCCCCCGACCACACGCCGTGAGGTCAGCCTCAATGCCATCGGCATCCGTCCACAGGAGTAGCTCAGCGCCACCGCTCGAAAGTCGTTCCAGCGGGAAGGCAGTAGCACGTCGCGCGTCACCACGTTGATGTTCGGGAATACGTGACGCCAGATCCAACACAATGGCGTCAGCTACGCTGTTGGCCGCGTCTGTTAGTGCTCCATCGTCCAGCGGAGACACCACCAGCAGGGACCTTCGTACCATGGGCTGCACACCTAACTCCATGTCTGGCAGGATATCACACCAGGGTGAGACCCCGGACCCATCTGCCTGACGGTTACCTAAGAAAGGCCTTCAGACGCAAAGAACCCGCTCCAATCAACGTGGAGCGGGTTCTTTGTTTTTCTCTATTCGTGGTCAGTTGCTACGGCTGCGACTGCCCAGGAACCTCACCATAGGTGTGGGTGATGACTTCCCAGACGTGGCGATCCGTGTCCTCAAAGTAAAATCCTCGCCCAGTATGGAGGTGGTTGATCTCCATGTCAGTGCGCTCTCGGGGGCCGCTGCCATACGGGATACCCTCTCCCTTGACCCGATCCAATATCTCATCGAACTCCTGGTCGGAGGCCAAAAGAGCGTAGTGGTGAGACTCAAACTCCTCACGGTCATCGAAATCAAAGCTCAAGAGGTCATTGATTTTGACCGGAGCAAAGTGGCCCCACATTCCGGTGTACTCCACGCCCAGGATGCCTGCCATCCACTTTGCCGCTGCTTCTTTGCCCTTGGACGGAACAATGGTGTGATCCAGACTCAGCCCCATAACGTCCTCCTCCCCGAATTCAAGCTATCACTGAATATGATGCGGTAGTTTACACCAATATTCGCCATTTATCACGCAATGCTTTTTGCCCAGCGTACTCGTGGTCAAATCAATACCTTCCAGTGCAAAGAAGGCAATGGCCGCTCCTCCACTGTTGGGCAGAACGACGGCCTTTGAATGCATGGACTATGATCCCCCCGTCAGGGAGCATGGATGCAGACCTGCCCCGATTTATCGGGGGCTGCCTGCTACCCCCAGAGTTGCTTGGTGGCCAGCTCAGCGCCAGCCGCCATTGCCCGCATCTTGGCCCAACCCACGTCCGGATACGTCCTTCCGCCGTAGCCGCAGTCCGTCCCGGCGATGACGTTCTCTTTGCCCATGATGTTGGCATAGGTGATGATACGGTCTGCAACTACCTCTGGCGGCTCCACGGTGGCGGTCTTGTGGGCGACGACACCCGGGATGTAGATCTTGCCGTCCGGCCACTTCACCTTGTCCCAGACTTTGTAGTCCAGGATGTGCTGCGCGTCCGCTGCCTCTACGGAGTATGCTGCGGCCTTCACCTTCAGCATGATGTCCACCGTGTGCTCAAAGGGGAGGTCTGTGGTATGTGGTGTGTGCCAGCTTCCCCAGCAAGTGTGGTAGCGGATTAGGTCCTCAGGAACGTTACGAAGGGCGTAGTTCAGCGCCTCAATTCGGAGGTCAACGTACTTCCTGTACTCCGCAATGCTGATCTCCGGCCAGAACATACAGTAGGCGTCCACCAGGTCTGGATCATCAATTTGAAGGACAAACCCTGCCTCTGTAACAGCTTCATAGTCCTGCCGGAAGAACTCTGCCATGGCGTAGACGTACTCTTCTTCCGTCTTGTAGTACTCGTTCCATACAGAGTGGCCCAACCAACCTGGGCTGATGACGGGGAAGAAGAAGTCCTCCTTGTCCACACCCGCCTTCTCCAACGCAGCCGCAACCACTGCCACTTCATGTTTACTGGTTGCGCCGTCTCCAGTCTCCATAGGGCCGGTGATAGCCCAGCGTGTCAGCGGCGGAGGGTTGTCCTGCCCTGGCAGCGGGGCGTTGCCCACACGGTCAAAGGCGGCAAAGAAATCATCGAATAGCCCGTTATGACGCTCCTGCATGTGGGCCAGCATGGACGCCGGTTTGTCGTTGGTGGCAGTCTGGGCCTCTACTCCGGTGGATCTGGCGTTGAAGTACGCCTGGTCACGGCCCTTCCAGAACTCGCCGTCGCTGTGGATATCGTTCTTAAGGTCCTTCTGTCGTTGTATCGACTCGATAATACCGACCGTGACCGCCGCATCGATGGCAACCTGGTCACCAGAGGCCTTTGCCTTTCGGAAGTCCTCTATATTGCTGGGGTTGGCCAGCCTGCCAGCGTGGGTGGTCAGTATCCTGTCTGTACTTCGTTTCATTGTGTCCCCTGCCTTTTTTCAAATTCCATAGTGGTTTGCTGGAGTTGTCCAGGCATCGGGTCGAGTATGCACATGGGTGTGAAATCCGCGTCAGTATCTGTTTTCGTTCAGGCACAGTCAAGGTCAGGCCGGTTCATTGCCAACTACAGACCAGATCAACAGACTCTGCACTGCCATCGCGAAAGGTCGTTACCTCAGCCGCGAACGCTACAACGCCGCTGGCGCTCGACCCAATGTCGTTCGTAACTCGTACAAGGAATGTCTCGCTCCAGGTGCCCGTCTCCGGGTCTCCGGTGTCCCTAAAAGAGCTACTCAGCAATCCAAGCCTCGTCCATGTAGATGTGAACTCGCCAAAGCCGAACGGTGAAGCGTGGGTAAAGCCCCAGGAAAGCTTGAATATTGCCAGCTGGTGGCCGGTCATGGAGCCGGAGATGGTCACGTTGAACTCCTCTGTAACCGCGTTAAAAAACTCTATGCGCTGGACAAA
>Ga0114999_10001158_pt1 | contig 37052 bp, 34 predicted proteins | sample ArcticOcean_MG_C_3_FD_89820 | JGI IMG/M metagenome (GOLD analysis project Ga0114999, IMG submission 89820) | Marine microbial communities from western Arctic Ocean - ArcticOcean_MG_CB8_126 | ecosystem: Environmental > Aquatic > Marine > Oceanic | place: Arctic Ocean: Canada Basin | collected...
GCCTGAAGTCGGGCCTGAAGTCGGAGGCCGGGAAGACTAAACATCGTCTGGGCTTGTGATCTTGAATGGAGAGCGACCGGCGCGAGCGGCAGTTTCCATCGTCTTCAGCACCGCTTCGATCATCGCCTGCTGCTGCAACTCACGCCCGATCGTGGCAAATCGATCTCCCGGCTGGAAACCATACCAACCGAACTGACTGTGATTGCCTCCAGGAATCACCATCCATTTCGACCCTTTGGGCAGCAGATGACGATTCGCCTCGCTCTTCTCCGGGGGCGATATCCTGTCCAGTGAACCAAGGATCTTCATCGTCGGCAGCGTCACGTGGGCGAGGCTGAAATCGCGGGGATGGGATGTTCCAATCAGGATGAGCCCGGCCGCCCTCCAGTTGCGCTCGTGCACGAACCGCGAAGCAATGGCACCACCTCGAGAATGTCCGGCGATCACCCACTTCACCGCACCCGGATCCGCTTGCATACCGCGAATCGCGCGCTCGATGACCTCGGGTCCGTTGGCACCCCCCAAAGCGGATCGGCGTGGCACATCAACGAGAAGGGCAGGATAACCGGCGAGGGCGACGGCGCGTGTCAGCGGCGCATAGGCAGCTGGATCCACCAGAGCGCCGGGAAAGAACACAAATCCCAGCGGCGATGTACCCTCGACGTCAGTGGGCGTGAAAAACCAGTAACCATCCCCGCGAACGACCGGTATCAGATCGTCTCCAGCGAGGGCATCCTTTGCCTCCCCTGTGGCTCGGAAGGCGCTCAGACACCAACCGACAAAGACCACCAAGGCCAGGCTGCCAAGGATCGCCCAACCCTTGCGGATCTTCTGCCAAATGGATGTGCCTGTCGCCATAAATTTCACCATTGTCTACTCTGCGAAGAGCTCCTCGCCTTCCAGGAAGATCTCCTCGATGACCAGGTCATCGAAGGTGCGAAGCCAGTCTGCATAACCAACGACATCGCTCTGGGCCTGCACAAGAATGCGCCTGATCATCGCCAACCGCTGAACTGACACGGTCACCGTCGCCACCTGGCCACCTTCAATGTGGACCAGCGCAGCCTCTGTCTTGCCCTGCCAGGTCACGTCGAGCCAATGGTCTCCGGGAGGCAGATTGTTCAGCACGACGCCCTGGATCTCATCACGAAATAGTTCAACCTGATGACCACCGACACTGATGCGCACACTGCCGGGACCGAAGCTGGATCCCAGTGGGGCAGCCACGACACCGACGGCGCCGGCCAACTCATCATAGAGAGACTCATCAAAGCCGATGTCCACGTCAGCCTGTGTCGTATCATCGATCGCCGCCGTGGGCCGTATCACCGGTCGTTTGGTCATCCATGCAGGAAGCGCTCTGCGTACGGCATTGCCGCCAGCGCGAGTCAGTGCGTAGACAAGCAGATTCACACCGGCCGCCAGCTTCGGCCCTGACTGCAGGTCCAGAGCAGATGTCTCGTCTGACGCCCAGGCGGCGTTCCACGCTTGATGCATGTTCAGGTCACTGAGAATTGCCACAAGGCGACCTTCGTATTCAACACCCCACAACCCCGTGGGCGCCTGTTGCTGTTCACCGGCCCCGTCGAGGTTTGGATTGACATTCGGCGTCGATGCAAAAACGTCATCTGAACTACGGATGGGATAGTCCCAGGTTGTGGGCCGACTCTCCAACATGGTGTAGATCCCCTTCACTTCACTCGGAAAACCCGAATTGAAGTCGTAGAAGGCATGATAAATCGGATGCGTCGGCGGCAGAGGACGCATGCCACCTGCTGCCCCAACCACTTCCTGCATCAGCCGAACAGCATTTTGCAGAAACAGATTGCTACCCTCGATGAACAACAACCCACCTGTCTCTACATAGCGACGCAGCATCTGCTTCTCGCCTTCACCCAGCTGCCACAAAGGCCAGGCTCCGATTGGGTTGAGACCACCGCCCTCGATGAAAAAGTGGATCGGATCTTCCAGAAGTATCGGATGGAGGAAATAGTCCGTCGTCTGCGGATCAACCTGAACCAGAAGCCGCGTGTGATCACGCATGTGTCGCGCCAAAACATCGAGCCCCCTTCTGCCGCCACCTGCACCGAGGGTGCGCACCCGACGCATCGTCACGAAGCCGGTTATGTCCCTCTGACTCGTTGGATCGATGAGGATCACGGCGGGGCGATTGCCTGCGGCGGCCAGATCCTCTACACGCAACAGGTCGAGAGATTCCCCGCTCAGACTGTCACGTAAGGCGGACGACGACGACATGGCACGTCCCGCCTGCCGTTGCGAGGCCTCTGGTAAAAAGGAGTCGGCCTTGGCCACCACGGCGAAGCGGCGCAGGGCCTGGGCCAGCTCGGGTGGCGTCAGCAGAGGGATCTGGGGCAACTCGGCAGCCAACTCCGGGCGCTCTTCGGGGCGGGCTTCCTGGCGACGATACTGCATGCGTTGAGGTGGGAGGTTCGACGATTTCGTCGACAGCAGACGTTTTGGCTCGAATCGAGGCACCTGGCGCAAACGGGCACGGAACTTCTCCACCTGCTCATTTTGCGTACGCCAGGATTGCACTTGGGTCAGCAAAATCACATGTAGCAGCAAGGACAGGGCGATTGCGGGCCACGTCCGAAAATATCTGCGCCACAATGCCTTCTGAGTTTTCAGTGGAGTCTTTCTGTGGCTGACATGAAACGAGCTCGGTGGATCTGGTGTCTAATGGAGGCGTGGAGTGCACGCCTATTGGATGCGCCCACGAGAGAAACGTACAATCCGGGCTCGTTTTCGGGGTCAAAATTTTGCCACCTTCGGGCCCTATTCCTTACTATATACAGCCTCTTGCGCTTATCCCCCAACGACATTGAGATATACAAATGAGCGAGACCGCGGTGGACGAAGTCGAACTACGCGAGTGGCTCGACTCCCTCGATTTCGTCCTTGAGAATCGCGACAGCGCCCAGGTAGAAGATCTCCTGCGGCAACTTGTCACCCGCGCAGCCGGGGCTGGTGTGTCTATGCCCTTTACTGCCCAGACTCCGTATATCAACACGATTCCGCGGGACCGCCAGCCCCCCTTTCCTGGCAGCAGAGAGATCGAGCGCCGCATCAAAAGTCTGATCCGCTGGAATGCGATGGCCATGGTCGTTCGTGCCAACAAGGACGAGGCGAGTCCAGGCGGCCATATCTCTACATTTGCTTCCTCCGCGACACTCTACGAAATCGGCTTCAATCACTTCTTCCGCGCCCCCACAGAAGATTCTTGTGGTGACCAGGTTTTCTTCCAGGGTCATGCGGCACCGGGAATTTACTCACGCGCTTTTCTCGAGGGCCGTCTGACCGAGAAGCACCTGGAGAATTTCCGCCGGGAGACGCGTGAGGGTGGCGGTCTGTCTTCCTATCCCCATCCATGGCTCATGCCGAATTTCTGGCAATTTCCCACTGTGTCGATGGGCCTGGGGCCGATTTGCTCGATCTATCAGGCCCGCTTCAACCAGTATCTCGAAGATCGTGGTCTCAAGCCTCGTGATGGATCACGGGTCTTCGGCTTCTTCGGCGACGGTGAGATGGACGAGCCGGAATCTCTGGGCGCCCTCACTCTAGCGTCCCGTGAGCGGTTGGGCAATCTGACATGGATCGTCAACTGCAACCTGCAGCGCCTGGATGGTCCGGTACGCGGCAATCAGAAGGTCATCCAGGAGTTGGAAGGTGCCTTCCGTGGCGCCGGCTGGAATGTGATCAAGGTCATATGGGGTGACGACTGGGACGCCCTGCTCGACGCAGATGTCGACGGCGTGCTGGCCAAACGCATGGGTGAAGTCGTCGATGGCGAGATGCAGAAATACTCTGTCTCCGATGGCGCCTACATCCGTGAGCATTTCTTTGGCGTCGATCCTCGCTTGCTGAAGATGGTAGAGCATCTGTCTGACGAGCAGCTGCAGAAAATGCGTCGCGGCGGTCACGACCCGGAGAAGGTCTACGCCGCCTACCACGCCGCCGTGAACCACATGGATGGTCCGTCTGTCATTCTCGCCCACACCGTCAAGGGGTATGGCCTAGGCGAGGCGGGCGAGGGCAAGAACATCACGCACCAGCAGAAAAAGCTGAACGAAGACGAATTGCGGCATTTCCGCACACGTTTCGGTATTCCCATCGACGATGTCGATGTCGTGAAGGCACCCTTCTATCGGCCCGCAGAGGACAGCGAAGAGATCACCTATCTCAAGGCGCGACGAGCGGCACTGGGTGGTTCGCTACCACAGCGATCGGTTCGCGCCGACGCACTGCCCATGCCCGACGCGTCTTTGTTTCAGGAGTTTCGCGAAGGCAGTGGAGATCGAGACATGGCAACGACCATGGCCTTCGGTCGTGTTCTGACGAAGTTGATGCGTGACAAAGAACTCGGAAAACTGATCGTGCCGATCATTCCCGATGAGGCACGCACCTTCGGACTCGATTCACTCTTTCGACCTTTCGGGATTTACTCGCATGCGGGCCAGCTCTACGAACCAGTCGACCGTGATACGCTGTCCTACTACAAGGAAGCGACAGACGGCCAGATCCTTGAAGAAGGCATCACCGAAGCGGGTTCCATGTCGTCCTTTGTCGCCGCCGGTACGGCTTATGCGACGCATGGTGTCAATACGATCCCCTTCTTCGTCTACTACTCGATGTTTGGCTTGCAGCGCGTCGGCGATCTCATCTGGCTCGCCGGTGATATTCGCGCCAAGGGTTTCATGGTGGGCGGCACAGCCGGTCGGACCACGCTGGCTGGAGAAGGACTGCAGCACAATGATGGCAACAGCCATCTACAGGCATATCTGGTACCGAATCTGGTCGCCTATGATCCCGCCTTTGCCTACGAAATCGAGATCATCATTCAGGACGGTATCCGACGGATGTATGTCGAGCAGGAGGATGTCTTCTACTACCTCACGGTAGAGAATGAGAATTATCCCATGCCTGCCATGCCTGAAGGTGTCGAAGAGGGCATCCTGAAGGGCATGTATCGATTCAGCACGACGACGACGAAGAAGCGCTCGAAGTTGCGTGCACAGCTGTTTGGCTCGGGAGCGATCATGCGCTGCGCCATGGAAGCACAGCAGATCCTCGAAGAGAAGTACAATGTCGCCACCGATGTGTGGAGCATCACGAGCTTCAAGAACCTCCACAACGACGGTCTCGATGTGGATCGCTGGAATCGCCTGCATCCGGGGGACCCGAAGCGCGTCCCCTATGTCACACAGTGCCTGCAGGATGAGAAGGGCGTCTTCCTGGTCGCATCTGACTACGTGAAGGCCATGCCAGAATCGATTTCTCGCTGGTTTCCGAAGGTCCCCGTTGCCCTTGGCACAGACGGCTTTGGCCGCAGCGAGGGTCGCAAGGAACTGCGTCGTTTCTTCGAGGTAGATGCCGCCGCCATCGTCACTGGCACTCTGAGTGCATTGGCCGATGAAGGTCTGATCGAACCACAGGTTGTCGCCGCTGCGATAGCCGATTTTGGTATCGATCCTGACACCGCAAATCCCGTTACCCGGTAAATCAGGGGAATCCGTGGCTGCCGAGTTCAAGCTGCCCGATCTGGGCGAGAACATTGAGAAGGGCGAGGTCATCAGTGTCCTCGTCAACCTAGGCGACCAACTCGCCGAAGATCAACCCGTCGTCGAACTGGAAACCGACAAGGCGGTCATCGAAGTGCCCTCCTCTGTGAGCGGCACAATCGTGGCCATCCATGTCTCCCAGGGGGATACGATCAACGTCGGCCAGGCGATTCTAGAAATTGAGGGTGCTGCAACCCCCGCGGCCTCAACACCAGCCCCGGCCGCTGCCCCCGAGGCACCACCCGACGCGGCAGCCACCACTGGATCACAGGATGTAACCCTTCCTGAACTCGGCGAAGGAATCGACAGTGGTGACGTCGTCGGGATCATGGTCAGCATTGGTGACCAGGTCGAAGAAGAGCAGGGTCTGCTCGAAATAGAGATCGACAAGGGGGTCATTGAATTGCCAGCGCCCGCAGCAGGTAAGGTGACGGCCCTACATCTCAAAGAGGGTGATCGGGCCACGGTCGGACAATTGATGGCCACCCTCGAGGTGGCTGTTGTTGATTCGGCAGCAGCCGAGCCAGCGGCTGCTCAAAGCTCGAGTCCTGCAGCAGCCGCGACGCCGGCACCAGCTGCGACGAGCTCAGCAACGGCTGCACAAGCAACGGCTGCACAAGCAACGGCTGCACAAGCAACGGCGTCAGCCCCCCCCTCACCCATAGCAGCTGCGGACGTGCCTGCTCGCAAATTGGTACCCGCCGCCCCTTCCGTGCGCCGTCTTGCACGCGAAATCGGCGTCGACGTGGGCACAGTAAAGGGCAATGGGCCTGGCGGACGCATCTCTGAAGCCGATGTGAAGGGCCACTCCAAACAGCTGCACGAAACTCGCTTTGCTGGCGGTACCAGCGTTCCTGCCATCACTCTACCCGATTTCAGCAAATGGGGAGAGATCGACGCAGAGCCCTTCAGCAATGTCCGCCGGATCACGGCGCAGCGCATGGTGCAGTCCTGGACGAGCATTCCCCATGTGACACAGTTCGATCAGGCGGATGTCACCGATCTGGAGGTCTTCCGCAAGAGTCACGGCAAAGCCGTCGAGAAGGCGGGAGGCAAACTCACACCGACCGCACTGATCCTGAAAGTGGTCGCCGCAGCGCTGGTCAAATTCCCACAGTTTTGCGCCAGTATCGACATGGCCGGCGAACAGGTCATCTACAAGAAGTACCGGCACATCGGTATTGCCGTCGACACCAAGCGTGGTCTACTCGTCCCTGTCCTGCGCGACGTAGATCAGAAGACGGTGACGCAGCTGTCCATCGAGCTGGGACAGATGGCCGAGAAGACACGCACGGGCCGTGTCGGTATCGACGAAATGCAGGGCGGTTGTTTCACGATCAGCAATCTGGGCGGCATCGGTGGCACGGCCTTTACACCGATCATCAATGCGCCGGAGGTTGCGATTTTGGGCGTTGCGCGCAGCAAGACGGAGGCAGTCCACATAGATGGTCAGTTCCAACCCAGAATGATCATGCCCCTGTCTCTGTCTTACGACCACAGAGTCATCGATGGCGCCGATGGTGCACGCTTCCTGCGCTTCATCTGCGAATGCCTTGAAAACCCCTTTTACCTGGCCTTCGAAGGGTAACCGATGGTCGACAAAACACAGCTCGTCGTCATCGGTGGTGGTCCTGGTGGCTACGTCGCCGCCTTTCGCGCCGCCGATCTCGGTCTCGATGTCACCCTCGTCGATCTCGACGAGAATCCAGGGGGTGTCTGTCTCTACCGAGGCTGTATTCCATCGAAGGCGCTACTGCATGTAGCCAAGCTTCTCAACGAGACGAAGGAAGCCGCCGAGTGGGGTGTGAATTTTGGCGAGCCGGAGATCGACCTCGGTAAGTTGCGTGCCTTCAAGGACAGGGTCGTCGCCAAGATGACCGGCGGTCTTGGGCAATTGTCCAAGGCGCGAAAGGTCACCTACATCCGTGGTCGAGCCCGTTTCACCGGACCTCAGGCCGTGTCGATCGAACTTCACGAGGGCGGCACCCAGGAACTGGCCTTTGACCATGCCATCGTGGCAACCGGGTCGCGTCCGATCATGCTGCCCGCCTTCGATATCGGTTCAGATCGAATCATGGATTCCACGGGTGCCCTCGAATTGGCCGACATCCCGCAACGTATGCTCGTCGTCGGTGGCGGTATCATCGGCCTCGAACTCGGTCAGGTCTATGCTGCATTGGGCACACAGGTTTCCGTCGTCGAGATGACGGATGGCTTGATTCCACCCGGCGATCGCGATCTGGTGCGGATCCTACAGAAACGACTTCAGAACCAGTTCGAGCAGATCCGCCTGGAGACCAAGGTGGTCGGTATCGCCGAGGATGGGGATCGCCTTAAGGTGACGATGGTACCCGCCGCCGATGGGGACGAGATCGTCGAGCACTACGACCGGGTTCTGCTCTCTATCGGCCGTCGCCCGAATTCAGAAGATCTCGGCCTCGAAAACACAAAAGTGCAGATCGATGAACGCGGCTTTGTGCGGGCCGACGTCCAACGGCGCACGGCCCAACCAACGATCTTCGCCATTGGCGATGTCATCGGCTCGGCCTTGGCCCACACGGCCTCTCACGAGGGCATCGTGGCCAGCGAAGTGATCAGTGGCAAGCGCGCCGCCTTCGAGCCAAATGCCATCCCATCGGTTGTGTATACGGACCCCGAGTTGGCCTGGTGTGGTCTCACCGAAGCCGAAGCCAAAGAGCAAGGCATCAAGGTTCAGATCGCGAGCTTCCCCTGGGGAGCATCGGGACGAGCCACCACACTTGACCGCAATGATGGCGTCACAAAGCTCGTCGTCGATCCGGAGACCGAGCGTATTCTGGGTGTCGGCATCGCAGGCCCGGGGGCCGGTGAATTGATTGCCGAAGGCGTTCTTGCAGTCGAGATGGCCGCCCTCGTGAGTGATGTGGCCATGTCCATTCACCCTCATCCGACCCTCTCGGAGACGGTAATGGAGGCGGCTGAAGCCTATCACGGACTCAGCCCGCACATCAACGCGCCGAAGCGGAAATAGCGGCGACAGGTACTTCTTTCCGCTTGGTCTCGTCACCTGGCGGGATGTTGCACTCATTCCATCGTGCTCATGTTTTCGTATAAAATTCCTAACTGATTGTTTTTAAGCATCTTAGGTATATTTAATTACCCTCCCTTCGTCGCGGTACGCCCTTTGCAATAAGGGGGGTGGACTTGAACTGCCACAACCGGATGTGGCTCCACCCTTTCCGTGGCCACCAGTTAAATGCAGCTGAATCCAGCACATCATCTCGATCACCGTTTACAGGAGATCGATCATCAGATCAACAGTGCCTTGCGTGATATCCGGCGCAATATACAGGAGTTAGAGAAGGCTTCGACGGGCAGTCACCCGAATGCAACGGCAGCAAAGAAGGACTTCTCCTCCGTTCTTCAGAAAACCCTCGAGTCGGAGTCTGACTCAGCCGTATGAACTTCGCTCTGATCGATCCCGGGCGCGCTGTGATTGCCGTCCGGGATCGGCCTAGCGAAACCTGTGGCTGCTGTACGACCCTGTCAGTATCTTTGGCCGACCTTCGCACCAACATGATACCATCCCCGGTATCGTGATCCTGCGTCGTCCAACCTCCCGGCACTCAACGTCCCTTTGCTGCTCGGCTAATTTTCTTGCGACGTCAGGCCCGTTTCGCTCTCGCCACGGCCGCTGTATGCGCCGTGGTTCTGCTACCCTTCATCGTGCGGATCGCTCTGCATGAGCCGCGCAGCAACCCTCGCCCGCCGCGGAGCGTGACGGATGTGGTGGAACAAATGCGTCAGCAGCAGTTCCGTCAGGCCTATGCACAGCTGCGTGAAGCGAAGCCTGATTCGCTCAACCCCTGGCGCCTGCCATTGCGACTGGCCATCTGTGAACGGGCCATGGGGCAACACGGTGTTGCCGCAGGCCGCCTCGCATCGATCAAGTCATTGCCAGCTGAACTGCTGCAGTATCGTGAACTATGGTTGACGCGCAGTCGCGAACAGCTCGGGGATACGACCGCTGCCATTGTCGGCTACCGGGCTCTGCTCGCAGAAGGCCATCGTGCCGTCGCCGATTCGGCCCGTCATTATCTGGCGCGTCTCTACACGGCGAACAAACAACACGGCGAGGCACTGGAGTTATTCCGACAGCAGCTGCGCACGTCTGCCGCCTACAAGGGCGACCTGCTCTACCGAATCTCTCTGTCTCAAGCCGCACTCGGTGACGAAGCAGGTTCCCGCAAGACGCAGCTGAAGTTGATGTCCGATCATCCGTCACATCGCCTCGCCCTGGACGTGGCATCGCGTATTAAAGTGCTCACGCCCGGCGAGCAGTACGTGCGTGCAGTGGTGCGTTACAACCACGGTGACGACCGACGCACCATCGATGGACTGCGCCGTCTCCTGCGCCGCAGCGATGTGTCACCCCAGTTAGCCTCTGATGCGCAGTATTTGCTCGGACGCTCCTATAGCCGCTCAGGGCAAGGCAACCGCGCCCGACGGACCTTTGAAGGTCTGCACAAGGAACGAGCCCGACCCTCCGCCCTCTATCGCCTCGCGGGACTACAGGTCAGTGGCGATGCCGATCTGGATGCAGTGAAGACGTATCGCCAGTTCGTACGACTTTACCCACACCATTCGCTTGCCGATGACGCCTTGTGGCAGGCAGCGAAGGCGGCCGAACGGCATGACGAGTTCGCTCTCGCCGGTGAGGTATACAAACAACTGCATCGCAGTTACCCCGGAAGTGATTTTGGCGAAGATGCACGCTGGAGTGTTGCCTTCACGCACTACTGTCAGGGTGACGATGAGCGCGCGCTGACACTGTTTGTTGATGGCGCCCGCAACTCACGACAACCTCATATCGTCGATCAGAGTTGGTATTGGGCTGGCAAGACGGCACGTCGTCTTGGACAGATGGAGGTCGCGAAGAAACACTTCTCGCATGCTGCCGCCGGCTTTCCACGGTCCTACTACGCCTCGAGGGCGGTCAGCCTTGGCTATGGGAGCGATGAGCTACCTAAAGCACCGTCAGTTCTTCGCGCCACAGCGTCCGTTCCTGAACGGGCCGAGCATCTACGCGGCGCGGATCATATCCAACGTGCCTATGCACTCATCGACCTGGGACTGGCACAGGGAGCCGAACGTGAACTGCGCCATGCGGAGCAGTTGAATCGGCGCGACACACAGGCCCTGCGTCTGATTCACGAGGGCTACGAGGAACTGCGCCTGCATGATCGGGCGCTGCGTCTGGCAACAAAGCTGGTATCCTCGAATGATCCCACCCAGATGGTGAGCCTCTATCCGAGCTACTACTGGGATCAGATCGCAGAGGCTGCGCGCGAGGCACACGTCGATCCCTATCTGATCCTGTCGGTGATCCGCCAGGAGAGCTTCTTCAACTCTGATGCTGTATCGCGTGTAGGCGCCGTCGGCCTGATGCAGATCATGCCACAGACGGGCCGCAAACTCGCCCGCAGTCTTGGCGTGCGCTCCTTCGAGCGTCAATTGCTCTTCGATCCCGATGTATCGATTCGCCTCGGCACCAGATTTCTCGGAGACCAGGTGCGATCCTTTGAGCAGGGACCGGCGCAGAATCTGGGCACTGCCCTGGGGTTGGCCGCCTACAATGCCGGACCAAGTGTGGCGCGTAGTTGGCTCGAGCGCTTCCCCTCTGAAGACCTGGATGCCTTCGTCGAACGGATTCCCTACAAGGAGACCCGTTTGTATGTGAAGAAGGTGTTGAAGAATTACGCCATCTATAGAACGCTGAACGGCAGCACCCGTACGCTGTAGCGACTTGTGGGAAATCCGTGGGGTCTTATCGTTTCCCCTATGGCGCATGACAGTCTCAACGACACGATATAACCTCGGCGACCTAAATGACACTGGAAACACCACCACCAACCGAGCCAGAAAACAAGGGGCGCCGCCTCGAGGATATCTTCATCCTCCTGTGTGTACTGACCCTCTGGCCTGTCGTTCTGGGTCTCGACCACGTCCTGTACGAGATCACCCTCTATGGCGCCCTCATCGGTCTCGTGGTCGTTCTCGTTCGTCGCGTGCGACGTTTTCACGCTGCACGTCGCGAAGTCGAAGATCCGTTGAACTGAACCACTTCTCAGTTCTGGCCACGAACTGCGACGCGTTCAATTAGCATCACGACAGCGAAAGATAGTACCGCCAAACCGATCGTCAGCCACGTAGCACCGATGTAGCTCTCCGGCAAAGTGCAGATATAGTGATCCAGGTCGCCCTCGATGGCTTGACGAAAGGGCCAAACTTTGCGCAGGGAGCCCGCCATCAATCCCGTGAGAAATGCCATCGTCGCGGTGTGATGTGTGGCAAGCAAACGCTTGAGCACACGTGAGAAGCCGAGAATTCCGATGACGAATCCAATGCCGAAGAACAGGATCACCGACAGCTCACGTTCGTGAATTGCCGTGATTACCTGCGTGTATTTTCCCATCACCACGAGCAGGAAAGATCCGGAGATCCCTGGCAGAATCATGGCGACACTGGCGATGATTCCGGCCCCGATGAATTTGTAGAATTCACTCCCTGTCTCGACGGGAACCAGCACCGTAATCGCGTAGCCGACGGCTGCGCCCATGGCGGCCAGCGCGATCGACGAACCGGACCAACGTTCGATGTGTCGGGCAACGACGACGAGGCTCGCAAGAATCAATCCTGTCAGCGCCCCCCACGCCGGCTCGGGATGATGCTCTAACAGATAGGTGATGCCCTTGGCCAGAGAAAGCACGGCAGCAAAGATCCCTGCCAGCAGGGGCACCAGGAAGGGCGCATTGAGCTGCTGCAAGACCGCCGCCACTCGACCTCTGGCAAGATCGCCGACGATGCGCGGATGAATGCCTGCGATCGTTGCCACCAGTTCGTCATAGATCCCCGTGATCAGGGCCATCGTGCCGCCGGAGACACCTGGAATGACATCCGCTGTCCCCATGCAGATCCCACGCAGAAAGAGCCCCGGTCCTCGGTGGCGGGCGAGACGCCATTGCGTGGCGATGGCGTGTTGCGGTTCCTGCGTCATCGAGGCTTAAGCTCCTGTTGCGGGCGTGAGTTGATGGCCTTCTGCGGCCAATCGTTCCAAGATACGGCGATCTGCGCGTGGCATGGCATATTCATCGAGTTGCTTAACGGTCACCCATTTCCACGCGTCGACACCGATTGTCTGTGGCTCGCCATGACGCCAGTACGCCTGAAATGCATGCAGAGTAATCGACAGATGCGTGTATTCGTGATCGACACTTGCCAAGCAGGGCCCCACGTCGATATCGATGGCCAATTCTTCGCGGATCTCTCGCTGCAAGCAAGCAGCCAGTGTCTCCCCCGCCTCGATCTTGCCGCCGGGAAATTCCCACAGTCCGGCGAGCATGCCTCCGGGTGGACGTCGAGCCAGCAGCAGTCGTTTCCCCTTCCAGATGATGCCAGCCGTCACCTCCACATGGGGCCGAGTACGTCGCGGCGGCTTGAGGGGCAGACTCGTGGGGTCTTCCAGCTCGGCCTGCGCACGACACCACCTTCGAACCGGGCAATCCGGACAGTCTGGTTTGGTCGGCGTGCAGACTCTGGCGCCCAGCTCCATCAGCGCCTGATTCACGTCACCCGCCCCGGTGCTTGGCATCAGCTGGTCACCCGCCGCGATCAGCTCCTGTCGCGTCGCGGCACGGCGCGGATCGCCTTCGACCCGCAGCATCCGGCACAGCACGCGCTGCACATTACCATCCAGTACTGGATGCGGCAGATCGTAGGCGATCGACGCCACTGCCGCCGCTGTGTACGGCCCGATACCTGGTAGGTCTAACAGGTCATCGTATGTATCAGGTACCACACCACCGCGCGAGACGACGTCCTTGGCCGCCTGATGGAGATTTCGGGCGCGGGAGTAGTAACCGAGCCCCTCCCACAACTTGAGCACTTCGTCCTGGGTGGCTGTCGCCAGATCTTCGACGGTCGGAAAACGTGCCACGAAGCGCTCGTAATAGTCGACGGTGGTCTCGACACGGGTCTGTTGCAGCATGATTTCGGCGACCCAGATTCGATAGGGATCATGCGTGCGTCGCCAGGGAAGATCTCGCCGGGATGCTCTGTACCACTGCAGCAGGCGCTGTTGCAGTCGGCGCGCTCGACGCCGATCGACACGCCAGTCGGAGCCAGTAATCCTCCCCGTCACCCGTTGTAACGTTGCTGACGAATCCGGGAGGGCCAGCCATCGGTCGGCAGAGGATTGCCCGACACTGGATCGACTGCCGACGCCAGCAGCGCATTGAGGGTGGCCTCCTCCAGTGCTTCGGCGGCCGCTGCAAATAGCTGTGGCAGGTCTGCCTCTGAGACCCCTCCTGCGTCGATTGTCCCCGTTGCGACGTCTACTTCGTCAATGGGCGCATTCGTCGACAGTGCCCAGATCGTTGCAGCATGCGTCAGTTCATCGAGCAGTCCAACACGTGTCAACCCGAAGGCACCGCGGCCAGCAACACGTTGTAATTGCTGTGGCAAAAGTGGTGCATCCGTAATGACGATGGCCACGGCGCTACGCAGGCGTGACGCATCGACCGCTGGCAGCGACAAGCCCAAGCGATGGCCGTCGACGCTGAGATGACTTGCTTCACCCCCATTGACCGCAATCAGAGCGCCGAGCATCTGCGGGCCCACACGACGCGACGCCGTGCCCACACCAGCGGCACAGCCAAAACCGAGGAGCGATTGGCCGATCCCGACCTGTCCCTCCAGCACCTTGGTTCGAGTCGCTGAATGGAGTGCAGCGGCAACGAGATCATCATCGATCGCAGCGCGCACGGCGGCGGCGGGTTGACCGATGCCTGTGACGGGTAGCACGGCAGGGGGCCAACCGCGGTCTTCAGACAAACCGACGTCAATCGCCAGCCCTAGTTGAATCATGGCATCGTACACACGGCCGACCGAGGCTGCAGGTGCCAGCACGAGGGGCGTTGAAAGGGCGCCGAAATCTTCGGCCAGCCCAAGCCCCGTCGCATCGTCCCCACCGTCGAGGGCCCACCGACCGACATAGGTGCGATGAGGATCGCTCACGTCGAAGGGATTCACCGCCGTGAGACCCGTGGCGACCGAGGAGGCCTGCGCGTGGCCAACGCTGACGCCGCTCACGTCTGTGATGGCATTTTCAGGTCCTGTCGGGAACATGCCGACAGCAAGATCGAGTTCACGCAGTCTCATGGCAGTCGCCCGTGATCGCGCATGATCTGCACCAGGCGATCCAGGGGCAGGGCGTAGATCGTGTTGTCATCTCGCCCGGTCATCGTCGTGGCCATGGTCAGCGAGTTCAGAATCGCTTCTTGAGTGGATTCGACAACGCCTTGATAGAGTCCGGAGAGATGACCGAAATGCAGAGCGCGCGTCGCACGTCCTGCGTCGACAATAGGTGCGGTCGAAAAGGCGAGCAGCAAATCGCCACTGCCATGCGTGGCGATCGCACCCGTACGGGCTGCACCAAGAGCTGCCCGCTTGCACAACCGCTGCAGCTGATTTGGCAGCAAGGGTGCATCTGTGGCGATCACGACGAGAAGCGAGTTACCAGGTGGTGGAACGGTTGCAGAGTCCGGCACTGGCTCGGCGCCATAGCGAGGCGTCAGGTCGGTGATCTGTTTGCCAACGGGAACACCATCGACCCGCAAGTGCGCGCGTCCACCGAAATTCGCCTGCACGAGGACGCCCACGTGATAGGCGGACGATTCTACGTCGACTCGACGGGAAGCGGTGCCAATACCGGCCTTGAAGCGGAAAGCACGCATCCCTGTGCCGCCGCCGACGCAGCCTTCGGGAACGACACCCGACGTGGCCGAGGTGATCGCTTGTGCCACCTCTGCCGTCCCAATGTGGCGCCCTCCCGTATCGTGCAGGGTGTTCGCCCAGGTCTCACCTACAACGGGGGTCGAGATTGGCAGCGTGTCGAGACACGTCGGATCCTGATCGAGCATCCACGCGAGGGCACCATCGTAGACTGAACCCACCGATCCGGTATCCGTCAATAAGATCGGTGCCGCCAGTTTTCCTGATCGCCGCACGGGCCCCGTGCCAGTGAGTTCGCCATTGCCGTTGAGGATCCAGTCCGCTGCCCAGACAGGTTGTCGCCAGTTCTCAGCAGAGCGCGGCAGAATCGCCGTGACCCCACTGCGCACGGGCCCCTGACCTACGACAAGGGGGCCCTCGCCGTGAATACGAGTAGCGTGGCCGACGTGGACACCGGCCACATCGGTCATGGCATTGAATGAACCGGTTGGCAGCTCACCGATGGAGATTCCCAACGCTCGCAGCCGCTGCCGCGGCAACTGTTCAGTGCCAGACGCTGCCTGCGGTGACACGGCACTCAGACAGGAGCTCGAAACACTAGACAGAGCAAGGGTTCCCAGTCCCAACCCGAGAAATCTTCGTCTACTCAGAGTATCGACAGACTCGGTGATCTTCTGCTGAGAGAGATCCGAGGCAGGTCGCTCACAATCCGCGCGCCTCGGTGACGAACTCATGCTTCCTGCTGCTCAACAAGGGCCTTGCATTGTCGCAGGCTGATATCAGCTCGATCCTCGATACCACGCCAGGCGTAGGGATCCACGCCGCTGACCATAACGATGTCGCGATAGTCAGCACTTGCCGCCGGTTCGCCTTCCGGGGTCTGCCAGGGCAAGCGGGACCAGGCATTCATGTAGTGATTGACGAGAACACGTCGGTAGATATCACTGCGATTCTTGCGGGATCGGTGCAGCAGGTAGCCATTGAAGAACACGACATCTCCCGTCTTCACCTCCACGGGAATCTCGACACTGTCATCAAACCCAAAGGACTCAGCCGCCATGTCGAATTCGTCCGGATTCTCATGTGGACGCTGATCGTAAAGGATCCCTTTGTGCGATCCTGGCATCACGTAGAGGCAACCATTCTCGATGGTCGCATCGTCGAGAGCGATCCAGGCACCAGTGAGAGATTGGTCGCGGGTGGGGATGTAGATCTCATCCTGATGCCATGCCTGGCCTTGAAACCCTGGGGGCTTGATAAAGAGCATCGACTGCATGCACTTCACATCAGGGCCGATGATTTTCGATAAGACGTGTGCGATTCCCTCGTGGCACACACCCGTCTGCTTCATGAGGGGACTGATCTTGTGAGGAAAATGGATGCAGTGGAAATTGCGCAGGGCCTCGTCGTCAGTTGTCGAGGCGGGCATCGTCTCAAGCTTGTCATGCGGATACCCCCCTCGGCAGATATGCAGTGCATCTGCCCGCAAAGCCTGCACCTGGTCCGGTGACACCAAACCGGGGACGAGCAGAAATCCATTGTCTTCGTGGGACCTTACATCCGTCTCAGAAATCGTCTTGCTCATCATCCATTTTTCTTGAAAGTGAGTCAGTTGCACGCATCGGCGATGGCGCTGCCTAATTCATGGGTCGTCATCTTGCCACCCAGGTCGGGAGTCGTGGCACCCTTTTCGGCCATAACAATACGCACAGCCGCCTCGATCCGCTCCCCCGCAGCGAGAGCATCCGCATCGGTGTGCCTGTGCCCCAGCCAACGCCACATCATAGCCGCTGACAGAATCGTGCCCACAGGATTGGCGATTCCCTTGCCGGCGATATCAGGCGCTGTTCCATGCACTGGCTGGAAGACGGCAGCATCGGTGCCGATGTCGGCGGACGGCGCCATACCCAGACCACCGACGAGTCCTGCCGCCAGGTCAGAGAGGATATCCCCGAACATATTCTCCGCTACAAGTACGTCATAGGCCTCTGGCTGGCGCACCAGATACATCGCCATGGCATCGACGTAGACGTGGCTGACGTTGATCTGGCTATATCCCTCAGCGACGTCATCAAAGACCTGGCGGAAGAACGCCATGGAGCGAAAGATATTCGCCTTGTCGACGCAAGTAACGTGGCCTGGACTCTGGTCGGCACGCTCAGCGCATCTCTGCTGGGCCAATTCGAAGGCATACTTGGCGATCCGCTGGGTACCGGTCCGGGTGATGACCATGCTGTCCACAGCGGTTTCATTGCGCAGCTGTATGCCACCATTCATCGACGCAAAGAGTCCCTCGACATTCTCGCGCAGTAGAACGAAATCGATCTCGCCCACTCCATAACCCTTCAGTGGGCTGTGATCCGCATGATAGAGATAGATGGGGCGCACGCCAGCATAGAGATCGAGGAGGAATCGCAGGTCGACCTGAGGACGCATCTCAGTGCCATCCGGCCAGCGCACGTCCGGTAACCCCATCGCTCCCAGCAATACGGCATCTGCTTGCCGGCAGGCGGCGACGGAGTCATCAGGCAGAGGCGTGCCCAGCTGCTTGAAGCAGTTGGCTCCGGATGGGTACTCTGAGAATGTGAGCTCCGGTCCGCCCGACGCATCGAGTACCCGCAACGCTTCATCGACGACATCCGGGCCAATACCATCTCCCTTGAGAACGGCAATCTGATACGACATAGTGTGTTGGTTGCTCACAGGAAATGGACGGAAGGGCTGAGTCGAAAGCGGCTTTGAGTCGCAGTAGACGGTAGGCTTGTCGCTATGAATCGTCAACGAAAAACGGCCTTGTGGTGCATCGATCTGCGTAGGACATTGTCTGTAGTTCGCACGATGCGGAATCGTCGCATCTGGACGAGATTCCCCAATCTAAGAAAGCGTCGCAAAGTCACAGACTATGACCTCTTCTTCTGAACTTCCTTCGTTCGGTACGCCGGCCTTGCGTCTGTTGTTGATAGATGACGAGCCGGAGATTCTTCGCAGTGTGGGGGCCCTGCTGCGCAAGATGGGTCATGATGTGAAGACCGCCGGCAATGGTCAAGAGGGGTTGGAAGCCTACGACCGCGACGGTGCCGATATCATCCTCTCCGAGCGTTCGCATGCCTGGCCTCGATGGACTTGGCGTCCTGCGCGCCCTACGCGAACGCGGTGAGGATGTCGAGTTCATCTTTATCACTGGCATAGGTGATCTACAGACCGCCGTCGCCGCATTGCGAGAAGGCGCCTTCGATTTTTTCACCAAACCTGTTCGCCTGGCCGAACTGGCTGCATCTCTGGAGCGGACACGTCGTTACCAGGAAATGAAGCGTGCCAAAAAACGCGCCGATGCCCGCCTGCAACTCGAGGGCAGTGGTGCCCCCGATCTGATCGGCGACAGTGGCCCTATGCTGGAGGTCCTGGCTCTGGTTGAGCGTGTCGCCGCCACAGATCACACGACCGTATTGATTTGTGGCGAGAGTGGTACAGGCAAAGAGTTGGTCGCCCGTGCAGTTCACGAGCAGAGCCCCAGAGTCGAATCGCCCTTCATCAGTCTCAATTGCACCGCCGTACCGGACTCGTTGTTTGAAAGCGAGTTATTCGGTCACGAAAAGGGCGCTTTCACCGATGCGAGCGAACGCAAGATCGGCATGTTCGAACTGAGTGGTGGCGGCACCTTATTCCTCGATGAAATCGCTGACATGAGTCTGCCTTCGCAGGCAAAGATTTTGCGAGTCCTTGAGGAGAGGCGCCTGCGCCGGGTGGGCGGCGTGCACGAAATTGCTGTGGATGTTCGACTCGTAGCAGCGACCAATCGGGATCTGCAGCAAATGCAGGACGAGGGGCTCTTCCGCCAGGATCTGTTTTACCGTCTCAATGTCTTCACGATCACTCTGCCCCCCCTGCGCGAACGTGGCGATGACATCCTGCGCCTCGCCGATTATTTCCTCGACAACTTCGCTCGTGACTTTCGCAAGAACGTGACCCGCATCAGTGACGAGGCGCGGGCCATGCTGCGCGGTTACGCTTTTCCTGGCAATGTGCGCGAACTGCGCAATCTGCTGGAACGTGCCGTCATCCTCTGTGATAGTGACACCCTGACCCCTGCCCAGTTTGGCGACATCCTGCATGCGCCCGCTGCGGCGGATGCCCTCGTCAGCGCAGATGATCTGGCGTCCATCGAGACGGCCACGATTCGTCAGGCCCTCGACCGCTGTGGTGGCCGACAGGCGGACGCGGCACGTCTTCTCGGCATCGGCGTCGATGCTCTGCGCTATCGCCTGAAGAAGTTCGGACTGCGTTGATCTGCTGCTATATCCGCTGCACTGGCTTTTTGCACTGTGCCTCGCCACCGATCGGTCTGTCTACCAGCCATTTGGCGGCGAGATCGGCGAAATGGCCGCTCGGCGACACAGGACTTGCCCGGTCCGATTCAGCGCAAGTCTCTGCCCCACTATCAGTTAAGACCATCCTTTCGATTCTGGCACGGCCCTTGCGATAGAGGCCCCGTCCTTGGTCTCGTGGCGGCGACTCGTGCGCTTCTCTGCGAGCACGATGTGGACACCTAGACATATCCACATAGTCGTCCGCCAAATCCCCGGGAGAGGACGCCGTGCAACGCCGTGCAACGCCGTGCAACGCCGTACAACGAGGAGTAACTCCCGTGAGGATCCTGATCATAGATGATGAGCCAAGTGTGGCGGATTTATTTTCGCGCCTGGCCGCAATTCACGGCTTCACCGACATCGATATCGTCTCGACGTCGGAAGAAGCGGTCACCCATGTGCTGCGAGCACGATATGACCTGATCACGCTGGACATCCGCATGCCTGGCGCCAGTGGGCTGGAGATCATTGCCATCCTGCGCAACATGAATCCCCATGCCGTGATCGCTGTGATCTCTGGACATCTTCCGGAGCAGATTCCGGACGAGGTGCTGTCCTGCGTCGACACGATGCTCGCCAAACCTGTGCCACTGGAAATCTTCACGCAGTTACTCGAAGGTGCGCTGCAGGTCTCTGAAATGATGGTACGTCTACGGGATCTGGGCAGTCACCCCATTGCCATTGTCAACTGACCGATGAACGAACTGTCCCCCGATACCCAGCGAGCCCACGACAGCGTTCTGCGCGGCGGCCGTCTCACGGAGATGATCGTCGATAGCGACGACCCGATCGGCTTCTTTGACGGTGGCGATCGCGACGTGCTCGTGCAGCGTGCGCTCTCTGATATTCTGCGTATCAGGGGACAGGACTCGCTGGTCGTCCAGGGTGACATGATCGGCGAGGCGGATCGTCCCCTTAGCATCGAGATGCAAGGGGATGTCATCGTCACAGGCATGGTGCGATACGCGCAGATCCGTGCCTCCCGCTGCTTTGTTGCAGGTGATGTCCACCGCGTGAAAATCACGACGGCCCGCAGCACGACCATCGGTGGCATGGTCCATGGCAGCCAGTTCGTCAGCGGCAACTACGAGGAGACGCGGCGCACGATCGAATCTCTGCGTATGTCCCGGCGGCACGGCGCAGTCGAACTGGAATCTTTGAGTCGACGTGTGACGACGGAAGAGAAGCGTCTCGAAAGATCTTACGCCGCTCTGCGGATCCCTCTGGACTTCAATGTGGGACGCGTCGTGCAGCACACCGAAGGTGGCGTCCACATTTGTCTCGACGCGTTCTATGCGTCCGTCGATGGACGACCTGCACAGGAGGTCGATCGTGCCCTCAATGAGTTCTTCACACGTGGAATCATCGGCGTCATCACCAGACAGAATCGGAAGTATCTGGTGAACTATCCAGCGCGGGAAAAAGTCTTCCTGCAGCTGATCACCAGTCTGCGTGCCATCTTTCAAGATGTGTTGCGGCGAGACAATCTGAGTCGCAGCCTCGACGACATGAGCAGCCGATTGCAACAGCAGATGGACGCCCTCGAAGAGCGCCGGGCATTTGTTGAGATGGGCGGCGTTGCCGGAAACACAGAGATGGAGTTCATTCTCGCTCAGGTTGTCCCCCTGCTCCGGGACGATGGCTTCGACTTCGCCCACCGCAGCGCTCATCTCGACATATGGCCCCTCCATGGCCTCGGTGCCGAGATGGTGTCTCGTGATGCCGATGGCGGCCAGAGTGCCGCCACCCTCACGAGCGCCGAACTCGGCGCCCTGCGTTTCCACGTCGATGGCAGCCGCATCGTGTGGGAATCAAGCGAGGCCGCGGCCTTCGCTTAAAGAGCGTCACGAGGCCAGGCCGGGGCAGATTGTCTTCAAACGCCCTCATTGCCAGGTGCCCTCGTGCGCATCATCACCGGCCACTTACGTGGTCGCTCACTGCCGATCTCCCACAAACGACACGGCGACATCCGTGTGACGTCGAGTCGTCTGAAGGAAGCAGTCTTCGCCCGGCTGGGTCCCCTCGACGGCACGCACTGGCTCGATCTGTGTGCTGGCAGTGGACAGATCGGCTTGGAAGCCTTCAGTCGTGGCGCCCAGGTCGTATGCGCCGAACCGGATCAACGCCGTGCGGCAAGCCTGAAGTCGCTGCTGGGAGAGTGGCGGATCCGCGATGGCTTCGATTTGCGCGCCAGGAAGGCAGAGCTTGTGATCAAGGAACTGACCCAGCAGAAACAGTCCTTCGATTACATCTACATCGATCCTCCGTATCATGCGCGCCGCAGTAAGATGCCATTGTGTGCGGCGCTACTCGAAGACGTCGCCAACAGCGACATTCTGACCGCAGAGGGTCTTGTACTTGTGCAGCATGACCGACATCAAGAACTACCCACTTCCTGTCCACCACTGAGTCGCCTTCACGAGCGTGTCTACGGCGATTCAGTGCTCAGCGTGTTCGCCCGCGGCGGCGAACATTCCCACCACGACCTGATGGTTGACCCACCTGAAGCGACAGTCTAAGGTAGCCGCCGCTGACATCTACTTGTCTACAACACCTACGATATAGGAATTCACGTGAAGATCACTGCTCTGCGCGCAACACCCGTCCGCATTCCGCGCCCAACCGCTTTCGTCAGCAGTCTTGGCACTCACGCCGCCACAGAGAATGCGGTGATCGAGATCGAGACCGATGCGGGTCTGACGGGCATCGGCGAATCCTCAAGCATCTGGGACCGCATGGGGCCCGGTTGCGCCGACGACATCAACGGACTGCTTGCAGGTCTGCTCATTGGCCGCGATGCCACCCGCATCCGCGAGCTCACAGACCTGATGGACGCTCATCTCGACAGAGCACAACCAGCCAAGGCAGGGATCGAAATGGCCCTGTGGGATCTTCTGGGTAAGAGCGTAGGGGCCCCCGTCTTTCAGTTGCTAGGTGGCGCCGTGCGTGACAAGGTCGAACTGTCTCGATCACTCTCGATGGGGACGGTAGAGCAAGTCGTTGAGCAAGCGGAACGACTTGTCGGCGAGGGGTATCTAACACTGAAGATGAAAGTCGGGCGCGATCCGACCAGCGACCACGAAAATCTGGAAGCACTGCGCAGTCACTTCCCCGACCTCAAGTTGCGCGTAGACGCCAACATGGGCTGGCGCAATCCGAAAGAAGCGATTCGCCACATTCACGATCTGGAAGCCTTCAATATCGAACTCGTCGAGCAGCCCCTGCACGGTAGCGACCTGGAGGGAATGCGATTTGTCCGCGAGCATGTGGGGGTCCCCATCATGGCAGACGAAAGTGTTTGGACACCCTCTGACGCGATGGCCTGCGTTCGCGCCGGGGCCGCTGATGTCTTCAATGTCTATGTCGCTGAGGCGGGTGGCATAGGACCGGCATCGCGGATCTTCGGCATCGCCGATGCGGCACGTTTAACCTGCATCATTGGCAGCATGCCCGAATTCGGTATTGGCACCTCGGCGCAGGCACATCTGGCCTTCGCGATGCCGAATATCGGCTACGGCAGTGACGTCAATGGTTTCGTCTACCATCAGGACGATGTCGTCGACCACGATCTGCGCATCGAAGATGGCCACCTGCTGCCACCGACCAGCCCCGGTCTGGGCGTCCGCCTCGACGCGGACCGTCTCGCGCGCTACCGGATGGACTGATGCCCATGCGCTTCCGTCCGTGTATCGACCTGCACGACGGGCAGGTGAAGCAGATCGTCGGCGGTTCCCTGCGTGATGGCGAGGCGCCAGAGACCAACTTCGCGTCCAGCCACGGGCCAGCGTATTTCGCTGAACTCTACCGTCGCGACGCGTTATCAGGTGGCCACGTAATCAAACTTGGCCAGGGCAATGATGACGCTGCCCGCGAGGCATTGGCCGCCTATCCCGAGGGCTTGCACATTGGCGGTGGCATCGATGCCGACAATGCCGGCCAGTGGCTCAGCCATGGGGCCCAGGCGGTGATCGCCACGTCCTATGTCTTTCGCGATGGCTCATTGCATGAGGGGAATCTCGAGCGTCTCGTTGCAGCGACAGGGAGCGATCGTCTCGTGCTCGATTTGTCCTGCGCACCAACAGATGATGGTGACTATGTTGTGGCCACCGATCGCTGGCAGCGACGCACCGATTTTATCATCAATGACGCCGGACTTAAGCGCTTGGCTGGCTACTGCCGTGAATTCCTCATCCACGCGACACAGGTCGAGGGCAAGCAGCAGGGAGTCGATGCCACATTGATCGCCCACCTCGCTGATATCACACCGCTGCCGACGACGTATGCAGGCGGCGTGCGGGACATGGAAGATGTGGAGATCATTGCGCAGAAGGGACAGGGTCGACTCGACTACACTGTCGGTTCTGCCCTGGACATTTTCGGTGGCGACGGCGTGCGCTACGATGAACTCGTCAGCTTGTCCAGGTCAGATACAGATTGACGGCAGTGAAGTTGATGATCACCCAGATCGTCAGCATCAGCCCAAGTTCAACACCCAGCGACATACGCCGTGCTTGGACCTCGCGCATCGCCAGATGCAGCACCGAGTAGGCCATCGGAATCAGCAACAGATTGTTGGCATTGGCGCCAAGCAGGACGAAGAGAAATGGCGTATTCGGCTGCATCAAAATGACAACGAGCCAGAACACCGGGAAGGCAATCTGCAGGATGCGCCCGAGGCGGCGACGGCCGTCGTCTCCCTGAGCACCGGGCAACTTCAGGCGCTGGAGGAAGTCAGCCCCGATCCTTCCTGAACTGGCAGCGAAGACGAGGAGCGTCGAAAAGAGGGTGCAGAAGGCACCAACCATGAACAGGCCCTTCCATGCCGGCCCCAGGGTCTCGGTAAAAATCAACGAAACCTGATCGACAATCGCCGGGCCCTGTGGAATGACATTGAGGCGCGACAGCACGGACGCGCCGAGCAGGTAGTAGGCACAGGTGATGACCAGAGCAATTGCCGTACACACACCTGCATCCATCATCAACACCCGCATCCAGCCACGATAGCGGCGGCGCCAGCCGTCGCTGCCATCGTCGCGACCGACAAAACGCGGGTATCCCTTCTCACGCACCCAATAGGGATACATGAATAGCTCCACGCCCGTCGCACCGACGGAGCCCATGACGGCGAGGGCGACGAAAGCTCCATCTGCTGGCAACGCAAAGCCGAAACCAGAGACCAGATCCGTCGCACTGATCGCATAGTCAGTTCCCTGCAGGACCAACAAGGATCCGATGACGATGACGCTGAAGGCGGCCACGAGAATGGTCACCATCTTTTCGAGATCTTCGTACAGACCACGCCAGAGCAGAAGGGACATCAGCACCAGGACAACGACGGCCCACATTCTATAGCCGAGGAAGGGGGCGACGGAATGCACCAGGCCTGCGACGGAGCCGAGAATGCCAATCAGAGCAAGGAAGACGCTGAAGTAGCCGATCACGCAGATCCACGCCACCCATGAGGTGCCGCCCCAGCGCGGACCCGGCATGCGATCGAGGGCGTCGATCGTCGTATCGTCGTGGAGGATGCACTGACGTCCCAACTCCAGCTGGATAAAGAACTTCACCAGACTGGCGATGATCACCCCCCACAGGAAGACGAAACCCACTTCGGCACCCATACGGGTGGTAACGAGCAGTTCACCGGAACCGACGACTGAGCCCGAGACGACGACGCCGGGGCCGATATTGCGCAGCAAACCCAGCGCCCCCGTGGGTGCGGGCCGATGGTTGGCTTCATCTATGGCACTCATGTCACGCTCTATCGGTAACTGCGGAAGACATCCGCGTAGTTTGCCATCACACCGTCTGCGTCGTGATCGCTACCCGGCTTGTGGATGACCTCGACGGAGAAATAACCCGCGAAGCCAGCCTCTTCGAGCATCTTCATCGGTGTCGCGTGGTCGATGATGCCCTCGCCCAATGCACCTACCTGCATGCGACCATCGACCAGATGTCCATCATGGGCATGCACGTGCGCCGTCAGACTCCCGAGATTGGCGAAACTCTCTGCGGGCCTCTCAGCAAGACGCTGGCAGTGCATGAAATCCCAGAGCACACGTACACGCTCGTGATCGACGGCTTCAACCACAGCGCGGACGGAGGCTGAGGCGCACCAGTCATCGTGGGTCTCCATGGTGACCGTCACGCCCGCTGCGGCTGCGTCATCGATGATCTGCCGATAGCCATCTGCAACATACTCGACGACGGGCAGCAATTCGCCGGAGGCGCGCGGCCCACCGAACGTGCGGATGAGATAACAGTCGAGATCGGCTGCCAATTCGATATACCGCTTCAGATCGTCAATGTGTCTGGCTCGATCCGCTGCCTCTGGTGCCGCCATACGTACTCCCGTGGCGATACAACAGATATCCAAGCCTTCGTCGGCAAAAGCCTTTCGTGTTGTTGCTCGATCTTGCGTCGAGAGATCAGACTCAATTCCACTCACGTGCCCCCACTCGACTCGGGGCTCGAAGCCCTTGTAGCCGTGCCGCTTCATCCCCGCCACTACTTGAGCCAGTGTCCAGTCGGGGCACACACTCGACATCGTCGCCAGATCAGTCATTCTCTCTCCATCCTAATTCTTTCAACCTAAGGTTTGAGTCCGCAATCTAAGGGAGGTCGGATGTCGCACCAACCCAGTTTGGGTGTTGTTGCATTGTTGATGGTCTTGGTCGCGGGGCCTGCGCTGGCTGACAGGTGACGGCCTATGGTCCGTTCCTGACACTGTCCGCACACAACCACCAGACGCGCCGCTGCCCTATCGCTCGACGACGGAAACTGTAGTGTAGCCCAAAACACTGGACAGGTAGCTAAGCAAGACATTACATCAACTCGCAGCCTGACTCAGAGGGGAATGATGGCAAAGAAACGCAAGACTCACCCGGAATAGTTCAAGGCCAAAGTGGCGCTGGAGGCGCTGCGTGAGCAACACACGGCCAACGAGCTCGCCCGCAAGTTCTCGGTCCGCCCCAGCCAGATCCACAACTGGAAGCAGCTGCTGGAGCGCGTGCCCGAGGTCTATCAGCAGAATGGATCACGGGTCCAGGACCAGGAAATCGGCGATCGTGCCGGAGCTCTACCAACAGATCGGTCGGTTGCAGGTCGAGTTGGATTGGTTGAAAAAAACACGAACCTCTCCGTGGCGGAGCGTCGCGCCATGATCGAGCCGCAGGATGCGCAGCTGAGTGTGCGCTCGAGTTTCTACTACCAGGCAGAGGCGCCGGTCCGCTGACCCTGGAGGTGATGCAGGCGATCTACCTTGCCCCGCTACCTTGGTGCGACACCGCCATACCCCGTGGCCTCTATAGGCCCTGCCGCCTCTGAGGCGACCTCCAGCATCTGAGGCTCGACCGTGAAGAGCTGCGCGTTGCCCTTCTTGCCGACGACGGTCAATGCGCCCATGTGCCGCAGGCTGTAGGTCATCTTCCCTGCCAGCGCCATCCGCAGCCCCGTCGCTTTGGCCAGCTCACGATTCGTGAAGGGGCGGGGCAGCAAATCCTCGTCAGGAAGAAATTCGAGAAAATCCGCCGCCTTGGTGAAACGTCGGCGATCGACAACTTCCACGAGCCGCCGATCGTAGGCCCGCCATTCGGGGTGTCGCCAGGATCCCTTGCCATCGTAGCAGCGCACATCCTCTTCCTGAATTAGCAGAACTTCTACGGCGAATGTATCACGCTCCATGAGATGTGGGATACTCACCATCTCCTTGAACACGTCCTCCACGCGACCGCGTTTTGGTGACTTGCGACGGCCGAAGGGTTCACCTTCGGCGTCGACTTTCACGATCCACTTCTCTGTCGCGATCGGATGCACCAGACGAACTCGCCGAGTTTGCGTCAGCTCGCCGAGCTTTCGCTTCAACGGTGCGAAACTGCGCGTCTGGATCTCGACAAGCAGATCGTCGTGGCGGACGATGTCGACGACATAGCCGTCCACCTTTTTCTCCAGATGATCTTTGGGCCCGGCATACCAGGCTTTCACCGACGCATGCAGAGATTTCTCCTGCAGCACACCGATGTGTGACTGGGTCACAGTGTTGACTCTCCGTCATCCCGGATGACCCCTCCGGGCAGGGTGAGGAGCCGATGCCTTATGGCATCGCGGCGGGGAGCCGACAAGACAACGGCAGGCGGGGAAGCCTGCCTAATAATTCATGGAAGACACAACCTATTCGGGATGCTGCTTAAGAAGGACAAACCGGCGGAATATCCCATAATTCCGCTCCAACTCAACACGATTCTTCGTGCCTTGATGAATCAGCGTCAGTGAATCATCGATGACTTTCAGTACCCGGTGAAGGGCCCTGCAAGAATACCGACCTGGATACCAGCAAGAACACCGGGCCAGATCAGCGACGGCGTGAAGCGTGAGGGCGAACATACTGTGCTGCAGTGACCTTCACAAACCTCGGATGCCGCTGTTTGATGCGCTAGACCAGTGTGTGGTGGCAGGCTGTCACGGAACATTAATACGTAGAGGAAAAGGATGGTGACATGGGTGACGGCCCCGTGGGCAAGGCTGACGTGAGTGATCCGAGAATCACCCACAACAACCAGAGGCCGATAGAAAGCAGAATCCCCCAGCGTGGATCACGCTCGGTCATGACGGCAAGCCCCACACCGAGTACGATCGCCTGCCAGAAATCAAACAGGTCCAGGCCCACCAGGATCTGACCGGTGATGTCATTGCGTTCGTCCGGGGCCAGCAGGGACGCCGGGCCAAAGGCGACATTGGTTGCCCCCAGCCGCTGGCAGAGAGACAACAGCAACCACCGTGGAATCATCATCATCGAGGCGTAGCCCTTCACGGCCAGCATCTGGCGCAGCGTCACTTCGCGGCGCAGAAACCACCGACAGCAAGACACCAGCGCCAGGGCACCGGCTGCAAGACTGGCAAGGGAATTGACCAGTGGCAGCGAAAACCACACGTGCGAACGCCACGTAGCCATGTGATCGCGCGCCGTCTGACGCTGAACTTCCGACAGCGTCTCCCAGTTCGTCAGATCCTGCGGATCAGCAAGGATCAAGGAATTGTGCAGCGCCCAGAAAGCTGCTGCCAACAGCGTCGGCACAAGCCAGTCATACCACTCACCACCATTCGCCCGCATCGCTCTGTACACCCGCTCCGGCGCGAGAGAGATATCAACCAGGCGGGATGCCAGGGTGCTGGCAGGTATGGATTCGTCGGATGACAAGGCAAACCTCTGCGTACTTGGGGAAAGGGTGTTACAGATTGTAGTGGGTGCTCAAGCGGTGAGCAACGGCGCCGTATTAGCGACTCGCCTTCATCAGACGTTCCAGTGGTTCCCCCGTAATCTGCGTCGCCAGTTGGCCCGCCACCTCGCAGATCTTCGCTGCGTCCTCGCCTTCGTCTTTCGTCACATCTGCCACACGAAGGAGTCCAGGCGTGATCACAGGCAGGGGGACCCCAGGCAGCACCTGTCCGATCGCATGTCATCCCATCCACCGAATGTGTTCCAGAAGTTCTTCGTAGTTATCGACATCATTCAACCGCACCAACACCATCGCCAGATGTACAGGCGACACAGGACCACTCGTCCCTGTGTGGTAGGGTTCCGGCAGCACCTCCACGATCGACGCTACACGCGGCACCATCTCTGCCATGACCGCATCTTCCAGAGCACCGTCGATCTGTTCTTCCGAAATGTCGCTGCCCTCTCCAAGGGCTGCCGTCACCGATCGACCAGTAGTCGTAGCCATTGTTGAAGGCGATCTCGAGGACTTTTTCGGGTAGATAGATCGTGCGACGTGTCAGTCCCGCATGTACGGCGCCAGTTGCGAACATTCTGGAACGCAAGCATTCCCTGACCGGTCACGAGGGTGACGGAGCTATCGCGGGCCAGCAAAGCATCGAGGAAATACTCAGGCAGCTGGCGAACGGCACTGTAGAAGAATTTGACCGTGTCATGGCCGGCGTGAAACCGACGCAACGTCTGATCCGGCAGCATCACCCCATCACGCAGCCGATTCTGGCGCGCAAAGATGATGGTCTTCGATGCCGCTGCGATGGAGTGATTGATCTCGTCGTGAGTGAGTGGGCCTTCTTGCACAGCCTTTAGATACCCTTGGTCAATCCGGATCAGGCCACGGCTGCAGAAGTTCGCACTGTGCCTTGGTCAGTCGCTGCCGTGTCGCCTCGGTCACGTGCTGCCGCTCATCCATGGTGGAGATATTCTGCGACATCATCCAATAAGGCCCGTAGCCCACGTGAATCGTCTTGCGCACCGTATCGGAGTGATTCGTGCGTCCGCCGTGTCGCAGCGCTTCCGTAAAGAAGATCGCATCCCCCGCCTTCACCTCGAGGCTGACCGTGCCGGGTTCGGTGTCGGGATCATTCCCATAAGGAGGAGGGAGATTCACCTTGTGGGTGCCTGGAATGACCGTAAAGGCGCCGCCGTCGTGATCGTTGTCGTGGATGAAGTAGATCATGCGCACCATCATGCAGTCGATGCGGCCCTTTGTGAAGCGGTAGCGATACTTATGATCCTCGCCGCGCGCACCCCCGTGATGAGGACTCGAGTTGCCACGATACCGCACGCGGATCTCAGAATTGTTGATCGTGGGACGCGACATCACGATCCCACCCACGTAGTCCATCGTGCGCTCATGATCGAGGAGCAGATCAAATGCCGGATCTGCATTCCAGAAGTCCTCGATGATGAGAGTCTTGCCCTCTTCGCGAGCACCCTGCACGTGATAGCCGTGCTCAGGATCCGCGTGATAGTCTGCACCCCAGGGCGATTTCTTGCGTGGTGGCTTGTCGACATTCGCTGCAGCGTGCTCTTCGACCCAGTCAACAGCGGTGCGCAGCGACGCGACCTGACTGGGATCGAGCATGTTGTCGATGACGATGTAGCCAACGCGGTCAAATTCGTAGAGCTCTTCTTCGGTCATTTCACTTCCCATCCCAGCAAACGTGCAAGATTTCCACCCTTCACCTTGTTTCGATCAGCCTCTGAGAAGGCCTCCATGTGGGCGTCCACGATCTTTGGTGTGCCCGATCCCCAAACCATTCGTTGCGGGCCAAAGGCATCGATCACACGGCGGGTGAAAGCAATCGCACTCTCATAGAGCGGTCCATCTTTGGCAAAGTGTCCGACGCCGGACAGTTTCATATAGACATTGTCGAAATGAGCGAGGTCGAGCACGTGCGCAAATTCCACAGCGTTGCCCATATATGGCTCCGCCAGATGATCGATGAGCACCACTGAATCCGGAATGTCACGCAACACGCCCGCAACCTGCTCGGCATAGTCGGGGCCAATGTGGAGTTCGATGATCAGACCGAGATCCACTGCCTTCGACCATAAGGCGCGGACACCCTTTTCATCAAAATCGTGAAGGTATTGTTCTTTGCCACGATGGGCGTGAAAACGTGTTGAGATGAGACGCGGCTCGCTGGCGACCAATTCCCCCAGACGCTGCGGCGCGTCATCGTCGGATGGATACAGCAGTGTGGTACCCACAAAGCGCTCCGGTTCACGCTCAAGGCAGTCCAGAATCAGGCGGTGATCATTGCCATAGGGTTCCGGATGCACCAACACGGCGCGATCAATCCCCTCTGCCGCCATGTGCTCCATGTAGTGGGCAAGGGGATCTGCAGGTTTGTCCGACAGATTGGGCCGATAGGATGCACGCTCGTGAAGGGGGAAGCGTTCCTCGTCGGGATGAAAGATGTGCTGATTCCACTCGATGATCATTTGAATTCCTCGATCATTTGAATTTGATCCTGCGCCGCATGGTAGGTGCTGCTCGCTGCCCCTGCAAGGGATCAGGGATAACCATCCAACCGAAGTTCGCCCCTCCCGGTACGGAGCACGACCGACGACGTGGCCGGCAGCTTCGCAGGCACGGTCAACGTGAACTCAGCGCCCTCACCGAGACGGCTTTCCAACTCGAAGTCGCCACCGAGCCGGTGCGCAAAATTCCTCGTGCGAACGCGGTGCCCCCCAGACATCCACTCTAATCACAGACTCGACATCACTGCCACTCGGTTGCTCGAGCAACTCCTGCAACCCCGGGAGCAGCTGGACGACGGGCATGCCCACAGGCTTCGGGACCTGCTTGCTGCGCAGCAGCGAACTCGCCGGCGCATTCAGATCGACGAGTCGTGCCTTCTCGTCGAGGACAAACAGACTGTCACGCATGCGCTCGACGGCGATGTCCAGCGCCAGTGAGCGTACATCGAGCAGACGAAATCGATACAATCCCCAGCCCAACGACAGCAACACCACACATCACAACAATACAGCCACAGGGCACCCGGCCGTGCACGGCGCTGCCAGATATAGGCAGTCAGCACCACCGAGATCGGGGGACAGGCTCAACGACTCAATGAGAAATGGGACAGAGAAACGGGACCGTTCGATGACAAACGGATAGAGTAGACTAGGTCGGTGGTTGTGGCCTTGGGAGCAAGCTGGTATTGTAGAGAAGCATCCCAGCGCGGAGGCCCTTATAGATACATGTTCCCTATCCACTTTTCCGAACAGACTTCATGTCGCGGAACCTGATCGCCCTGCAGAATAAGTTCCTCGGTGAGGGACAGACGGTGTATGATGCCCTGGCACGGATCCACGCCGAAAAGGGCCACATTGAGCACGCCGACATCCTGGCTCTTGCCCGTGAGCACAACCTGCCACCGGCCCACGTGCGCGCCACGGCCGAGTTCTACGACGAACTGTCGCAGACGGCCCCCGCCCAGCGCACCCTGAAAATCTGCAATGGAGAAGCCTGCCGGGCCGCCGGTTGTGACGCGCTGATTGAGCGCTGCGAAACCGATCTCGCTGTAACGGCAGGGGAAGTTTCCGCTGACGGCGTCCGTCTCGAGCATGTTGCCTGCCTCGGTTACTGTGGCCAGGGCCCCAATGCGCTGATCGACGATCTGCCCGTCTCTCTGGCCAAGCCCGCCGACGCCGACACCGCCCTCGCCTATGCAGCGACGGGCGCGGCCCACGGCCTCGAAGAACCAACCAACGCCATCTACCGCCCTGAAGGTGACGCCCCCTGCGTCGTGCTGCGCAACGCCGACAAGCCGGTAGTCACTCTGGCTGACGCGCAGGCTGCAGGCGTTTACGGCGCGCTGCAGAAAGCCGTCACCACACTGCAGCCGCAGCAAGTCATCGAAGAGATCAAGGCGAGCCAGTTACGGGGGCGCGGTGGTGCCGGTTTCCCCACGGGCATCAAACTGCAGACCGTCCGTGACAGTGAGGCACCCGACGGCTCCGGTCGTCGTTTCGTCGTCGTCAATTTCGACGAAGGCGATGCAGGATCCTACATCGACAAAGAGTTGATCGAAACGGATCCGCATTCGCAGATCGAGGGCATTCTCCTCGCCGCCTATGCCACGGGGGCCCGTGAGGCCATCGTCTATGCACGCTACGAATATCCATGCGCGCGCCGCATTCTTGCAGCAGCCGTAGAGGAAGCGCAGCAAGCGGGGATCATCGCTGCCCCCCTCTTCGGCAGTGACTTCGAGTGCACGATCACCGTCGTGCGCGGCCAGGGTGCCTACATCTGCGGTGAGGAAACGTCCCTGCTTCGGTCGCTGGAAGGAGTGCCTGCCCTGGTCAGTGTGCGTCCGCCCTTTCCGGCCCAGGAAGGACTGTGGCGCTGTCCGACGGCCGTCAACAATGTCGAGACCATTCACACTCTGCCGTGGATCATCGAACATGGTGCGGAAGCCTACGCCGCCCTCGGTCACGAAAAATCACGCGGCACCAAGGCAATCAGTCTGAATCATCGCGTCGCCAAACCCGGCGTCTACGAGATCGAACTCGGCATGACCCTGCGGCAGATCATCTTCGACCTCGCCGGGGGCATGGCCAGCGGTCAGACACTGAAAGCCGTGCAGGTCGGCGGCCCACTCGGCGGTCTACTGCCCGAGTCGCTCCTCGACACGCCGCTCGATTTCGAAGCCATGGCCGCGCAGGGTGCCATCCTCGGCCACGGCGGCATCGTCGTGTATTCGCAGGACGATGATCTGGTGAAGATCGGTCGCGGCCTGATGCACTTCTGCGCCGTCGAGAGCTGTGGCAAGTGCTTCCCCTGCCGCATCGGCGCCGTGCGTGGTACCGAACTCTTCGACCAGATGATCGAAACGGGTGTCACCGATGACCGCCTACATTTGCTCGGCGAATTATGCGAAACCATGAAGTATGGATCGCTCTGCGCCATGGGTGGCATGACACCAGCACCCATCGAAAGTTTGGTAGAGCACTTTCCCGAAGAACTCGATAGGTACCGCCAGCAACCGCTACCGCCAGCAACCGCTACCGCCAGCGGCACAGACTGAGGAACCCATGACGATCATCGTGAAGCCGACCCTGACGGAGAGTCTGCAGCAGGATCGCCGCAGTCGTGCCGAATCAGGGGCCACCGTCGAGACACGACGCCAGGATGAACCGCAGCCGCAGCCGACGCTGCATGCCACCGTCGATGGCATCCCCATCGACGTCGCTCCGGGTGCCACCGTCCTCGATGCCATTCGCGCCCTCGGCAAATCGGTACCAACTCTCTGCTATTCTGATCGCATGAAGCCCTACGGCGCCTGCCGCACCTGCCTGGTTGAACATGAAGGACGCAAACCGGTCGCCTCCTGTCATACACCGGTCACCGATGGCTCCGCCTACAAGACGGCAACGCCGCTGCTGACGCGATTGCGCAAGAACATCACCGAGCTGATCGTCTCCGATCACCCACTGGAGTGTCTCGACTGCACAGCCAATGGTCGCTGCGAATTGCAGAGTCTGGCACAACAGGTTGGCCTGCGGACGCCGCGCTACGAGAATCCCCGCACGCACAATCCCGTGCAGGACAACTCGCACCCCTTCATCAAACTTGAGATGGACAAGTGCATCGGCTGCGCTCGTTGTGTGCGTGCCTGTGATGAAGTGCAGGGATCCTTCGTCCTGCAGATGTCCGGTCGTGGGTACGACACACGCGTCATCGCCGGCAACGACACAGGTTTCGAAGAGGCTGATTGTGTCAGCTGTGGCCAGTGTGCCTTCGAGTGTCCCGTCGCCGCCTTAGAAGAACCCGGCACACGTGATCACGGCCTGCCCGACGACATCGTCACCACCACCTGTTCCTACTGCGGTGTCGGTTGCAGCCTCGACGTGCATGTGAAGGATGGTGAGACCATCCGTATCACGCCGTCGAAAGAAGGCTCAGCCAATCTTGGTCACACCTGTGTGAAGGGTCGCTTCGCCCATCAATTCGCCCACTCCGACGATCGCCTGCGCACACCGCTGATCAAGGAGAATGGCGAATTCCGCGAAGCCAGCTGGGATGAGGCCTTCGATCTCGTGTCGTCCAAACTCGGCGGCATCGTGCGTGAACATGGACCGGATGCGGCAGCCATGATCAGCTCCTCGCGCTGCACCAATGAAGAGAACTACCTGATGCAGAAGTTCGCCCGCGTCGCCTTGGGCACGAACTCCATCGACAACTGTTCCCGTGTCTGCCACTCGCCCTCTGCCTACGCCTTGGGCCAGGCACTGGGCACCGGTGCGGGCACCAACAGTTTCCAGGATGTCTTTCACTCTGACGTGTTGATGATCGTCGGCGCCAATCCAACAGAGGCACACCCCGTCTTTGGTGCTCGCATCAAACAAGCTGTGCTTAGTGGCGCCAAACTCATCGTCCTCGATCCACGCAACACCGAACTGGCGCGTTTGGCCGATGTGCACATCCCCTTGCGACCCGGTTCGAATGTGGCTGTCATCAATGCCCTGCAACACGTCTTGCTCGAACGCGGTCACGTAGATACGGACTTCATCGCACGCTGTGCCGAGGGACTCGACGAGGTCGAGAACACCGTCGCCGCGTGCACCCCCGAGTGGGCCGCCGAGATCGCCCACGTTGATGCGCAGCTGATTCGCGACGCCGCCACCGTCTATGCCGCAGGGTCAGCCTGCCAGATCCTGTGGGGACTCGGCGTCACCGAGGCGGGTCACGGCTCCAATGCCGTCTTCGGCCTCATCAACATGGCCGTCATGACGGGCAACATCGGACGACCCGGTGCCGGCACCTGTCCCATTCGCGGCCAGAACAACGTGCAGGGCGCTTCCGACGTCGGTGCCTTGCCAAATGTTTTCTCCGACTACCGCCCCGTCACCGATCCGGAAGCTCGAGCCGAACATGCCGTGACGTGGGGAGTCGAACCACCGGATAATGTCGGTCTGCGCATTCCGGACATGTTCGACGCTGCCCACGCAGGCACATTGAAGGCGATGTATATCCTCGCCGAAGACGTCGCCCAATCTGATCCGGACACGACCCATGTCGTCGGTGCCCTCGAAAAACTAGATTTCCTCGTCGTGCAGGAAATCTTCATGAATCCAACGGCCGAGTTGGCCGACGTTGTCCTGCCAGGCACGACCTTTTTGGAGAAGGATGGTACCTTCGTCAATTCCGATCGTCGCATCCAACGTGTGCGTGCCGCCATGCATCCCTTGGAGGGCACCCGCATCGATGGCGAAATCACCCACGAAATCGCCCGTCGCATGGATGTCGATCTCGGCTTTGCCGACGCCGAAGGTCGCGTCGATCCATCGAAGGTGATGGATGAATTGGCCAGCCTCAGCCCCATGTGGCGTGGCGTCTCTTACGAAAGAATAGAAGAGGAAGGCTTTCTGCAGTGGCCTTGTGTCGATGCGGATGATCCAGGCACAGAGATCGTCCACCTCGATGGCGAGTTCATTCGTGGCAAGGCGAGACTCACCTCGACACCCTGGCAGGAGCCTGGCGAATTACCAGACGACGATTACCCCTGGATGCTGACCACGGGCAGGCAACTATACCACTACAACGTCGGCACCATGACCCGCCGCACAGATCTCGTGAAGCTGCACAAGGCCAAGGAAGAGACCCTGCGCCTGCATCCCGGCGACGCCAAGCGTATCGGCGTGTATACAGGAGATCTCGTCGAAATAGAGAGTCGGCGCGGCAAAGTGACCGTACGCGCCGAGGTCACACGGGCCAGCAACAAAGGCACCGTCTTCATGACCTTCCACTTCCCCGAGTCACGTACCAATCTGCTGATCGGTAATGCCGTCGACGAGTTCACCGGCTGCCCCGAATACAAGGTCTGCGCCGTGAAGTTGACGAAGGTCGCCGACGGTGATCGCCCAAATGGCAAGAGCGAGAGCGTCGCCGCCGGATAAACTTGCTCAACTCGACTATTGACAGGTCGTCGGAGCAGGCTGATTTTTATGTGCTGTGAGAAGAATTTGTGGCCCGTTCGTCTAGAGGCCTAGGACGCTGGCCTCTCACGCCGGTAACACGGGTTCGAATCCCGTACGGGCTACCAA
>Ga0114999_10001164_pt1 | contig 36925 bp, 30 predicted proteins | sample ArcticOcean_MG_C_3_FD_89820 | JGI IMG/M metagenome (GOLD analysis project Ga0114999, IMG submission 89820) | Marine microbial communities from western Arctic Ocean - ArcticOcean_MG_CB8_126 | ecosystem: Environmental > Aquatic > Marine > Oceanic | place: Arctic Ocean: Canada Basin | collected...
ACTATCGCCGACCATGGCTCCACACCCGTAGCGGTATGCGCCTCACCCGAACACCGGATTAGCGCCAGCGTGCCCGCGCCGACGGACAAGACGCTCATAGGCTCCGCGCTCCAACCCTCACGAGCCAAGATGTTTTCCTGTTTCAATGCGGCTGCAATTATCGGATCGAGATACGAAGAGGGCAGGTCACGAATCGAGCGCGCGATCCGATCCGGGGTGTTCGCATCGTTGTCTACGTTATCCTCCCGGTAGGTGTTAAGTCGTGCCTACACAACTCCGTCTATCACCACGTCCAGCATAGCCGGTTTGCCTGATGCGAAGGCGCGTTTCAGGGCCGGCCCAATTTCCAGTGGGTCGGTTATCCGCTCGCCGTGGACGCCCATGCCCTGGGCTATGACAGAGAGATCGAAGGGGGTCGGGAAGTCCATGAAGAGGTAGTTGCTGCCGGGCTCTGGCTCTTTGATGACGTCTCGCTTGTAGATGTCCATGTTGGTCTTAAGCACGCGGTACGCACCGTTGTCGAGCACGACAATCACGGCCGGGATGTCGTCGTTGGCGGCCGACCATAAGCCCTGGATGGTCATCATCGCTCCGCCATCGCCGAGTATCCCGAGCACGTGCCGGTCCGGGTTCGCGAGCTTGGTCCCGAACGTCGCGCCAAGGCCCCAGCCAATCGAGCCGCTCTTCTTGGACACCAGTTCGTCCGGGGCGAGCGACTGCATGTAGTGGTTGAAGGAGAGTCGGTGGCTTGATGAGTCGTCCACCACGATGGTGCGCGGTGGAAGCGCAGCTGCGATCTCCGCCAGTGCCCGGTCTGGGGATATAGGAACGTTGTCCCAATTTGCCTTCGCTGCGGCGGAATACCGTTCCCGTGCCTCGTTCCGCACTTCGGCGATCTGCGCCGCTCGTTCGGACGCTGCGGAACGTGCCTCATCCGTTATCAAGGCTTCTAAAGCGTCCGCCAGATCGGCGAGCGCCAGCTTGGGGCTCGCCACGATGCCGATATCGGTCGGCTCCGATTTGCCAACCGCGCCCGGCCGCTGATCGATATGGATCACCGTCGCCGATTCCGGCATCAGCACGTCCGAGAAATAGAACAGATCGGCAAACACCTCCGCGCCAACCGCCAGCAACGCGTCGGCGTCATCGAGAAGCTGCCGATGCTCACGTCGACGGGTCGCCAAAGCGCCCATGTACTGCGGGTGGTTCGTCGGGAAGCTGACCTCAGAGCCGCGGGTTGTGTACACCGGCAGGCCGAGAAGTTCTGCGACACGCACCGCCTCGGCAACACCGTCGGATTTGGCGACCCGATTGCCGAGTAACATCAGCGCCCGTTTGGAGTTGATCAGGACCTCCGCCACACGCGCCAGCGCCGCCGGGTCCGGCGTACTGGACGTATACATCGGCCTCGATGGAACGATGTTCATCTCCGCCACGCCGTCCAGCGCATTGCCGGACAGCCCAATGTACACAGGCCCCTTCGGCTCGCTGTTGGCCTCGTTAAATCCGCGTCGGATCACGCTTGGTATCTGGTCCGGGTGCGTGACCTCGACCGACCACTTAGTTACTGGGCGGACCAAGGACGGTAGATCAGCCCTGAACTCGGCCAACTTCCGGGTGTCGTAGTTGCCGGAGACGATCACCATCGGAGTGCCGTCATTCAGCGCATCGATCATCAGGCTGATGCCGTTCGCTAGCCCGGAGTCGATGTGCAGTTGCACGAACGCCGCCTTGTTGGTGGCGCGGGCGTATCCGTCAGCCATGCCGACCGCCACGCCTTCCTGAAGCGCCAGGATGTATCGGAGATCCGGGTAATCTTCCAGTGCGTCCAGGAACGGCGATTCGCTGGTGCCGGGGTTGCCGAAGATGTGGGTCACGCCCTCGGCACGGAGCATTTCAAGGAGGGCTTTCTTGCCGGTCATTTTTGTGGACATAAGCGGGGATGATAACCTCTGAATTCGAGATGCCGGTAGGCTACGAACAACCATTGGAGCCAGATGTGCCGGATACAGAACGCGCCGAAAAGTTCAAGAATCCCTACGACACGCCGGTATCGAGCGGTCTTCGTTTCCTGATGGAACTAGCTGCCTGGATCGCAGTGCCGTGGTGGGCGTGGGAGGCTTCCGGTCCGATTTCTGGCATCCCTACGTTCCTGATTCTGCTGGCGATTCCGGCAGTGTTCAGCACGACCGGCGACAAGTGGCAGGTGATCGTTCCGACGCCGGGGCCGATACGGCTGGTTATCGAGTTGGGCCTATTTGCGGTAGCCGTCTTGGGAGCGTCTCTGGCATGGAGTCCCTACTCCGGCGTTGCGGTCTCCGTGATCGCTGTACTAGCGCTGCTATCGGGCTGCCGTCGGATGACTTGGTTGCTAAAGGGTGCGCCGCTGCCGGTGGAGTGAACGGTTTGCAGTTACTCAATAGCGTCCGCAGCGACATGAAAATCGAGTAGGTCCAATTCGCTCATTATCACAAAGGTTGGAGCCGAGATAGTGTCCAGTAGCTGAGCCGCGGGACTGTCGCGATCGATAACCCTGGCACCGCTGGTCCAATTCCAGCCCGAGTATCCGCGCACGATTTCGTTAAGCGGCTCGGCACTGATCGGGTTGTTCACGGCTGGAGCGAAAAGCTCGTCGGCACACCACATGTCCAACGCAGTACTCATCCCGGACTCGTTTGCCGTTGCGACGATTCTTCCTAGCCGCTCATAGGCATCCGTGACAGGGTCCATGCCGGGAAGTGGAGAGTCCACCGGTACAAGTGAAATCGCCCGCTTAGGATTGTCGATGGTGAAGTCGATAACGGTGCGTCCGCCCATGGAGAGTCCGACCAGATATGCGCGCTCGATGCCGAGAGCGTCCATCAGCCCCTTGAGGTCGTGTGAATTGGAGTGGGGGTCTGTAGATGTAGGGCCTGATTTTCCGTGCCCGCGGGCGTCGTACCGGATCACCCGGTATTTTTCGGCGAGCACGCCGAACTGGCCCTCCCACATTCGCGTATCCAAAGACATACCGTGGACCAGGATCAAAGGCGTGCCAGATCCAGCAATCTCTTAGTAGAGATCCGCCCCGTTGACGTGGGCATAGCCGGATTTGAACTCCGGGAGGGTCGTAGTCATTCGCGGATCGAGCCTTTCACTTGAGCGTGATGTTTGATCGTCGGGCTAAGCGTCAGAAAGCCGGAACGGCTCCGCTGCGATGGCGCCTTCCGGGAGGCCGGACGGCAGGCGTACGTCCAGCACATAGGGCCGCTTCTCGTCTTCGACGATAGCCAACCCTCGGGCGATCGCGCTGGCGACTTCGGCTTCGTCGTCCACACGTTCCCCTTCCAGACCGTATGAGCGCGCCAATCCCAAGGGATCGATCCCTTCAAGGCCAACACCGGCAAACTGTCCCGTCTCACGCATCACGCCGCCAGCCGCCGCAAACAGTGTGGCGACGATGCCGTACGCGGCGTTGTTGGGGATGATGTAGAGCACCGGGATGCTGTGGGCGACGGCGGTCCAGAACACGGAGTCTGCGTAGTAGACGGAGCCATCGCCGACCAGTCCGATGACCGGCGTGTGCGGAGCGGCCACCTTGGCTCCTGCAGCCGCTGCCATGCCCCAGCCTTCTGATTCACCCGGCCGCCTGAGATGCGTGTTCACCCCGCCGCCGTCGACTGCTTCGATGCATTCAAGCTGGATGGCGAACTGCTCGGAAGTAATAATGCCGCCGCCGATGCGCGCCAGCTCTTCTTCGATGGCGTCCAGCAGGACCAGCGGTCGTACGCGTCTTGGGACGATGTGATCGCCACCCGGCTGCAACCCGGCACGACGTGCTGCACGCAATGACGCGGCATGCCCCAACGCTGTCTTACGACGTTCGTCATAAGCGCCACCGTCGCCTGTGCCTGAACGTTGGGCGAGTTCCAACAGCCGGCCGATCGCCTTGCTTTCGTCGGCCACAATCCCGTCCTCAAGCGCCGGGATGTTCTGCAGGTTTGCGATATCGGTTCCGATGGCAAATACCCGGACTGCCGATCTGAACGGAGCGTAATCTCCGGGTACTCCCGCTCCGGCGTGCCGGACGCCGATGGCGAGTATGCAGTCAGGCTTCACCGCTGCTGCCGCCGGACCGAAGGGACCGCAGTGGAGTGGGTGAGCTATAGATACGCCGACGAGGTCTGGAGATGCGCAAGCCACCGCCGCTCCGTAGTGTTCAGCCAGTGCCGTAACGGCGTCACTGGCGCCGCTCTTAAACACGCCATCTCCTACGTACAACATCGGTCGCTCGGCGGATTTCAGCGCGGAGGCAATCCCTTCCAGATCGGCGTGACTTGCGCCGCCGGCGCGGATCGCCGGGATTTTGGATTCGATGATGTCGACCGTAACCGGCGCCGCATCCAGGAGACGGTCGTACACGGCGATATGCACGGGTCCGGTTGGCGCTGCGGTCGCCACCTGTATAGCGCGCTCGATCGCCTCGGGAAGCCCTTCGGGCTCGATGATCGCCCATGCCGCTTTTGTGAACGGGGCGGACAGGTACGTCGGCCCGAAATCATGGTCGATGTTCAACATCACGGAGTCGGCAAAGCTGCCGGTATCGCCGTGGAATGAGATCACAACGACCGGGAGGCCGCCGTTCCATGCATTGAACAGTTGGCCAAGCGATTGCGCCAGTCCAGCCCCGAGGTGTACTACCATCACCGCGGGATCGCCCTGTACCTGCGCGTATCCGCCGGCCATCGCCGCTACCGGGCCTTCGTGGAGCGCAAGGATCCCGTTCACATCAGGATGGGCGTGGAGGGCGTCAAAGAACGTCGCCTCACGCGACCCGGAGTTGTAGAACACGTACTTCACGCCGGATGCAGCGAACTGTTCCATCATCACCTGGGACGGGTTGCCGGTGAACTGACGAGTCGACATGGGTTCGATTCTCCTATTACGTGCGAATTACGTATGCGGCTGACCTGTTGCGTGACAGGTGCGTCCCACTGTGTACGGATATTTATGAAACCGGTTCAGAGTTGGTTACGCCAGGTGAATCGAGCCTTGTCCCGTTCCAGGTGAAAGTCCCGAGACGCAACGGAAGAATCCTGTACGTGTGGAGTGATATTAGACAGGGAATTCTTCTGATCGGTGCACTGGTGACGCCGGTGATGATAGGCGAAAAGTCTGGTCCCGGGGTGGCTGGCAGCGTACCGAGAGTGAAGGGGGGACGTATTGCCATACGTCCCTATGAAGACGTTGCGCGCTCAAATGTCATCCCGAGCGTAGCCGAGGGACCTTCACAGCGAGTGTCTTCCCTCAGACCAAACTCTTTGGGCCTAAACGCTCTCCCGGGTACCAAGCAGCATCACAGTAAGAGGACGGAGACTCGAACCTCCCTCACCATTTGAGGGAACTGGCCTCTACCACCGGCAGAGGCGCTCAACCTTTCGCTGATCCGAGCTCTTCAGCGTTGGCGAGGATCCGGTCGATCGACTCGACGCAGTTCGGGATGATCTCGTCGAGCCACTTCTTCAATGGTGCGCCTGTTTTGTGGGCGTCCATCGCCGCTTCGTCGGCGTACGACTCATACAGGTAGAGGGCGTTGTCGCTCTCTGGGTCGTCGTAAAAGTCGAATCTGAGCGTTCCGGGCTCGGATTCGATGGCGACCTGCTGGTCCTAGGTCAGAAACTCGACCACCTCATCCCGTTTGCCGGGCTTGAGGTTTATTCGGAGAAGAAACGTTATCAATGTTGGGCCTTTCTATTGGTGCGGATTCAGCGATCTGGGACGTTACCTATTTTGTTGTCATGGCATCACCATAGCCGGTGGCTCAAACGCACGTACCGGTGGCAACTCTCCCTCGAACTTCTCGATCTGCACTAGCGCCGTGTGGGCGGTCGGACCCTGGGCTAGTTTCGAGGTCCCTTTGTCCAGCGTCAGGACGTTGGGGTTGCCGTGCCGGTCCAGCCCCCCCGGCGTTTCAGGGTCATACCAGGCCCCCGTGGAAAGCACGATGACTCCGGGGCGCACGCCATCGTCGACACGCACCCCCGCCAGGCACTCTCCGCGATCGTTGAAAACCCGCACCACGTCGCCGTCTTTAATTCCACGAAACGTGGCATCGTCCGCGTTGACTGCCACCGGCTCACGGCCCTGAACCTTGCTTGCCATGCTCACCGTCCCCGGATCGTGCTGGCTGTGTAGCCGGGTGGTCGGCTGGTTCGAGATCATGTGGATCGGGAATCTCTTAGCGCGTTCCGCCCCGAGCCACTCTGACGGCTCCAGCCATGTCGCATGCCCCGGGCAATCGTCGTAGCCGAAGCTATCGATCGTCTCCGAGAAGATCTCGATCTTGCCCGATGGGGTCTTAAGAGGATGCTTGATCGGGTTGTTCCTGAACTCTGACATGTGGACCCGGTTGTTATCTTCGGTAGGCAGCTCCACCTCGCCGAGGCTCCAGAAGTCGTCGAACTCCGGAATCTCTATCCCTTCCCGTCGGCCCATCTGTTCCCGGAACTCGCCGTACAGGTGGCGGAGCCAATCGTCTTCGCTCCGGCCCTCCGTGAACGATTCACCGACGCCCATTTTTTGAGCGATACCCGTAAATATGTCGTAATCGCTCCGGGCCTCTCCAACAGGAGGAATTGCCTGCTGCATAGGGAAGATGAATGTGTCTTCCGGGGACCGGCCGATGTCGTTCCGTTCAAGCGACGTAGTAGCCGGGAGGACGATATCCGAGTGCCGGGCCATAGCGTTCCACCACGATTCGTTGACGATGATCGTCTCGGGCTTTTGCCAGGCTCGGATCATGCGGTTGAGATCCTGGTGGTGGTGGAATGGGTTGCCACCGCACCAGTAGATAAGACGTGCGTCCGGGTAGGTGTGGCGTTTGCCGTCGTACTCAAACTCCTCGCCCGGTCGCTCCAACATCTCGGTGATTCGGGAGACCGGAATGAAATCACGGATGGGGTTGGTGCCCTGCGGAAATGTCAGGCCGGAGACGCGTCTTGCGGGCCGCCCGGTGCGCCCGAAAGCGCCGTATCCGTAGCCCACGCCGCCGCCGGGTAGGCCGATCTGACCCAGCATCGAGGCTAGCGTTGCCGCCATCCAGTAGGGCTGCTCTCCGTGATCTCCTCGCTGCAACGAGTAAGCGACGGTGATGAGGGTGCGGTTGCCTGCCATTCGACGTGCGAGGTCTCGTATATCGTCCGCCGGGATGCCGGTGATCGCGGCGGCCCAATCGGCGTCCTTTGGCTGACCGTCTGAACTCCCGAGCAGATATGGCTCGAACCGCTCGTAGCCCTCGCAATGAGTGGCGAGGAAGCTTCTGTCGGTTAGCTCCTCCACGGCTAGTGTGTGGGCCAATCCCAGCATCAACGCCGTGTCCGAATTCGGCCTCGGAGCCAGCCATTCAGCATCAAGACCCTGGGCCGCGTCGCCCCTCAAAGGGCTAATGTTGACGAAATCCACTCCGTTGGCTTTGCATTTGAGCAGCCAGTCCTGTGTGGTGTGTTTGCCCGCGCCCCCAGCGCTGATCTGCGTGTTCTTGGGAGGCATGCCGCCGAACATCACAATCAGACGGGTGTGCTCCGCAATAACCGGCCACACGGTCTGCTGCTGCGTGAAGGGCATGTGGCCGATGCCGAAGACGTGCGGGACGATCACCTCGCTGGCGGCAGAACTGTAGGTGTTGACGGAGCCTGTGTAGCCGCCGATCGTGTTCAGGAAGCGGTGGATCTGACTCAGTGCGTGGTGGAATCGGCCCGCCGAAGCCCAGCCGTATGAGCCCCCGTAGATGGCCTTGTTGCCGTGAGTATCTTTGACCCGCTGTAGCTCGGTTGCGACCAGCTCAAAAGCCCGGTTCCAGCTAACCGGAACGAACGGCTCGGTACCCCGGCCTCCGCCGTTGATACGAGGTCCGTGCTCCAGCCACCCGCTGCGGACCATCGGCTGCGTAATCCGGGATTCGTGGTGTACCGCGGAGGGGATCGACTGGCCGATCTCCGAAGGGTCAGGGTCAGCCGTCCACGGATGCGCAGCCACAATGCGCTCGTCCTCCACCTCGATGTCATAGACACCCCAGTGCGTCAGAGTGCGTGTGCGGTGCTTGAGAGGTCCGGTCAATGTTGTCTCCCGGCTGGTGGATTTAAGAACCGACTCATTATGCCCGGGTGGATTAGATCACGAGGGGGCGAAGCCCAGCGTAGGTCGGTGCTGGATGAGGCCCGGAGAATTCCCCGGCTAGCCAGTATTCGCTCTACGAGCGGCGGCATTCCCATTTCACGTGCCCCCGCAAGCGCCTCATCTTGAATTGTCGTCGCCTTTTCACGGTCGCCCTCGTTGTCGCGATCCAACAACATCTCTGCGTAGTCGGCTTGCGTCCAGGCCAGTTGGGGGTGGAACACGCCTTTACGGCAAAGTTCCATCGATGCTTCGAAATGTTGAGCTGCATCGTCGTATCTGCCGAGCGCGGCAGCGAGCAGCCCAAGGTCACGGTCATAAGGGACAAATAGTGAAATACTGGCTGTACCGGCGTAGGGCGAGAGTTCTTCGTATACGCGCCCAATTTCTTCTAGGTAACCATCTGACAGGGCGATAATTCCGCTAGCGACGGCGCGCTGCAGGGCTTCACTCTTGAGAATTATCCGATCAGTGTCATCAGATTCGAGAGCGGCTCTCGCCTGGTCCAGCAATTCGGTACTCGACGCATAACTTGCCGCAGTGGCGAACCACTCCGCGCGAAAGGCTCGGAACCGCCATGAGTTGGAATTAATGTCGCCCCATGGATTCACCGAGTCTGTAATTTCTTCTGCGGACTGTCTGGTCTCGACCCGGATCATCCATACTACGGTTACCGAACAGGAAGATTGGATCTTTGATTCTCACCGAAGTTTCGACCGCGACTCCAAGGATCTCGTCAGCCTTAACGTGTTCCCCGATTGCGAGATATGCACGCGCCAACCAATTGCCAAACCGCGCCCTGCAATAATCGTCGTCGGCAGCTTCCGTCGCCTCCAATATCGCGTCGCCTAACTCTGTATCGGAAACCGAAGAGACAACGGACGCGCCGGCTCCTGATCCAACCGCAATTCCAGTATCTCCAGACGCGTTGTCGGACGACCCGAATCGCGGGATTCACATGCGTTCCAGCGATAATCTGAGGGTCGCCCCGGACCACGTAGAGGCGGCGAGGAGGGCGGACCTGATCGTGATCTCCAATGTGGAAAGGCCCGGGAACCCGTTCTGGACGACCGTCTCAGGGAAGCGTCCCGGCGTGACGGTTGAAGGCAGGATGCCACAGGTTCCGCTTGATCAACTGAGATGGGGCTCTTAAGCTCAGATTATTACGCCCTGGACGATGACGATAGTTCAATCCCTCAAAGGTGAAATATCGGAAAGCGAATCGATCCTGGTGAACTGGTGGGAAGGCGATATATCCCCCGACAAGTTTGTCCTTGAAGGCGAGATGTTATTTATACCCGACGAGCAGTTAATCCTGTATCTGAAGGACTGCGGGCCCGAACATCTTGAGAAGTACGGGTCCCCTTACCGATTCATCAAGCGGCTTGTAACGACGCCCCAGGGATTCGCATATCTTGTGTACGAGGGCGAAGAGACTCCGTTACGTGATCTGCAGGTCGTCATAGACAAAGAGAGGGACCCACCGGTTACCGAAACCTCATGTCTGTGACTTGTAGGGCGCGCGGGCGTATCGCCATACGCCCCTACTGACCCGGCGGTGTTACCCGCCGACCGCACTTGCGACCATGTCGCCGAACTGGACGGTGCCGATGCACTTGTCGCCCTCGCTGGCGATGTCCTGAGTACGGAAACCTTCTGACATCACTGCGTCCACGGCTTTTTCTATGGCATCAGCTTCCTCGTGGAGGCCGAAGGACCAACGCAGCATGATTGCGCTGCTCAGCAACGATGCCACAGGGTTGGCGACGCCGTGTCCGGAGATGTCCGGGGCACTGCCGTGGATGGGCTCGTAGAGCGCCGGCTTTCCGCCGCGTCGTCGTCGCACGCCCTTTTTCGGGGGCGGGCTGGTCAGGCTGGCTGACGGCAGCATGCCCATCGAGCCGGAGAGTACAGACGCCTCATCAGACAGGATGTCGCCGAAGGTGTTCTCCGTGACAATCACATCAAATTGAACAGGGTTCGTGATCAACTGCATGGCGGCGTTGTCCACCAGCAAATGATCCAGTTCCACGTCACGGTACTCGTGGTGAAGTTCTATCGTGATCTCGCGCCAGAGGCGGCCAGACTCAAGAACGTTCGCCTTGTCCACAGATGTGAGCTTTCCGCGGCGATTACGCGCCATCTCAAACCCGACCCGGACCACCCGTTCGATCTCTTTCTCCGTATATGAGAGCGTGTCCACGGCTCGTCGTCCGCGTGCGTTCTCCCAGCGTTTCTTCGGCCGGCCAAAGTACAGGCCCCCGGTCAGCTCCCGGAGGATGACCATGTCCACACCTTCGAGTCGTTCTGGCCGGAGGGGAGAGGAGTGCATAAGTTCCGGGTAGACCTTGATCGGCCGGACGTTTGCGAACAACCCGAGTTCCTTGCGGATACGCAGGATGCCGTCTTCCGGCCGGGTCTTCGCCCGCGGGTCGTCCCACTTCGGGCCGCCGACGGCGCCGAACAGGATGGCATCGGAACCCAGGATGGTGTCCATCGTCTCGTCGGGTAGGGGCGTTCCGTACTTGTCTATCGCACAGCCCCCCATGTCACCCATTCTCCAGGTGAAATCATGTCCGTAACGTCGTCCGACGGCGTCGAGTACTTTTACGGATTCGGCCGTGACTTCCGGTCCAATTCCGTCCCCGCCGATGACAGCGATCTTAAGATCCAAAATTCTTTTCTCCGTACAGGGCTAACAACCGCACAGCTACCAGCGTGCCGGGTGTGCCTCTTCAAAATCGGTAATTGCGTCGTTGTTCTGTAGTGAGCGCTCGATCTCATCGAGCCCCTCCACCAGTGATTCTTGCCGGAAGGGCTCCATCTCGAACGATTCCGAGAAGCCTTCCTCGTCATATACCCGCTGCTCCACGACATCCACCGTCAGACTGTAGCCGGGATTCCGGAGGGCGCGGGCCATGATCGTGTCCACGCCGGCCTGCGAGAGGATGACGGGCGCCATGCCGTTCTGGAAGCAGTTATTGCGGAAGATGTCGCCAAAACTGGGGGCGATTACCGCCATGAAACCGTACTCCTTCAAGGCCCACGGCGCGTGTTCGCGCGATGAGCCTGAACCGAAGTTAGGCCCGGCGACGAGGATGGGAGCGTTCTGGTATTCCGCCCTGTTCAGGATGAAGTCCGGGTTGGGGACGCCGTCTTCCAGGTAACGCCAGTTGAAGAACGCGAACTCGCCGAAGCCGGTCCGCTCTATTCGCTTCAAGAATTGTTTGGGGATCACCTGATCGGTATCGACGTTCGCTCGGTCGAGCGGCGCGACGATCCCAGTTACTTTCTTCAAAGGGTCCAATGTTCTGTCCTGTTGATGAGTTGACTATGTTCAAGCGGAATCACGCCACGGGCGTTAATGTTCTCCGCCTGGTTGAGGTCTGTCTTATGAAGTCTTTGTCGCCCGGGATCGCCGGGAGAGCATTAGTTGCTGTCGAAATTCCTGTGCACGCTGAAGTCGGAATATAACAATAACGGTCAAAACCAGTGGTAGAACCATGAATAGGTCAGACCACACCAGTAGCCGTCCCGCCGCCGCCCAGTCCTCGATGTTCTCGCGCCCTACAAAAAGAGAGATCCCTCTCGGGCCGAATAGGACCGCAAATACGACGAGCGTCCACCATGAACTGATGAACATCCCGTCCTGCGATTTAGCATTCTGCCACGCTCTGGGATTTTCGGTATCGGTCGATCCTGATGCGGTCGACAATTCTCGCACGATACGGGTGGGTTTGTAGAGGTTCATGAACGGAATGAAGAACCATCCAACGGACCATCCCGGCGTGAAATTCTGGCCTGCGATGCGCAGGTGTCGCAGGTTGGAGCTTGCATGGTGGATGAACATGGTAAAGGTCACGATTAGAACGATCCCCGTAATAGTGACGAACGCCCAGATCACGGAATGGTCTGATTTGTAATCGTTGACCGTCCGGGCGACATCCAGGACATCACCACACGCTCCGGTTCCGGAGAACAGGTCCTCGATAGAAACACATTCGATTCCTACTTCGTTGGCGAACTCAAGTAACTCTTCCGGATTTGCGTTATTTGATGGGAGATCTGTAAGTCCAGCAGCCTTGTAGTCGTTGATCTCGTTCAGCATCTTGCTGTCGACCCACGCTAGGGCAAGCGCCAGCACCACCATCACGGAGACGATCCCCGTGATTACGATGAATATCGTCCGGCCGGAGTTGTAGCCGGGCTGGTCGGGACTGGTAGACATGTATTGCCCTGGTGAACGCCCGTCCCAGAGTGGAATCTGGAGCGGGAACTGAGGCGGTTCAGCCCCTAAATTTTTGCGGTCTCCCAGTCACGTACGTCTACGAAGTGCCCTTCGATTGCCGCCGCCGCCGCCATCGCCGGGCTTACGAGGTGCGTGCGTCCGCCGCGACCCTGCCGTCCCTCGAAGTTCCGGTTGGAGGTGGATGCGCAGCGTTCCCCGGGCGAGAGTATGTCCGGGTTCATGCCGAGGCACATGGAGCACCCTGCGGTGCGCCACTCGAACCCGGCTTCTATGAATATCTGGTCCAGCCCTTCTTCTTCAGCCTGCTTCTTCATGGGAGTCGATCCCGGCACGATCATGGCGCGGACGCCCGGCGCAACCTTGTGGCCCTTTGCGATCTCGGCTGCGGCACGCATGTCTTCGATGCGTCCGTTCGTGCAGGAGCCGATGAACACACGGTCAACTTTCAGGTCCGTTATTCGTTGGCCTGCCGTCAGCCCCATGTACTCAAGCGCCCGGGCTGCGTTCTCCCGTTCATCGGCGGACTCGAAATCCTCTGGATCTGGCACGTTACCCGTGATCTCCGCTACCTGCCCAGGGTTCGTGCCCCAGGTCACGCTGGGCTCGATCGCCTCGGCATCGATCTCGACAAGGGCGTCTAACTCGGCGTCCTCGTCCGTAACGAAATGCTTCCACTCCTCGATCGCTTCGTCGAAAGCGTCGCCCTGTGGAACCTTCTTGCGGCCCCTGAGGTACTCAAACGTCTTCTCGTCCGGGGCGATCATCCCGGCGCGTGCTCCGCCCTCGATCGTCATATTGCAGACCGTCATCCGTCCTTCCATCGAGAGATCTCGGATGGCCTGGCCGGTGAACTCGATGACATGGCCCACACCGCCGGCAACGCCGATCTGGCCGATGATGGAGAGGATCAGGTCCTTGGCGGTGACACCAGGTTGAAGGTCGCCGTTCACGCGGATCTCCATCGTCTTAGGCCGTGCCTGCATCAGGCACTGGGTCGCAAGGACGTGCTCGACTTCCGACGTGCCGATGCCAAACGCCAGCGCACCAAACGCGCCGTGTGTGGCTGTGTGGCTGTCGCCGCACACGATCGTCATGCCGGGCTGCGTAACGCCCATCTCCGGGCCGATCACGTGGACGATCCCTTGTTCCGCGGAATACATGTCGAACAGCTCGATACCGAAGTCGCGTGTGTTCTTGTCCAGCGTTTCAAGCTGCTGCTTTGCGATCGGGTCTTCGATGATGACTTCTGTGTCGCGGGGTGTTGTCGGAACGTCATGGTCGGCGACCGCGACCACGAGGTCGGGGCGTCGGACCTTGCGATTGGAAAGCCGGAGACCCTCGAACGCCTGCGGCGATGTCACCTCATGCACGAGGTGGAGGTCGATGTAGAGGAGGGAGGGCTTGCCCTCTTCCTCCTGCACCACGTGTTTCTCCCAGATCTTCTCGAACAGCGTTTTCGGCATCGTCTTGGGCATAGCTGAAATCAGTCTCTCCGGTTGTTAATTCGTTCTAGGTTCGAGGGAAGTACCCAATGTGTTGGGTTGCCCCGTAAATTTTAAATGTTGTTGCGGCCCATCGGGCCTGAGCGGAATTGCGCCCCGGGTCCCTGGTTAAAGGAATAGTCCGGGGCGCAATTCTATAGGTCAATTCGTATTCTGGCGTTAACTGCCCGTTTCACTCCACGGCCCTACCCGGTGTCCCTACTCAGTAAACGTGATGTTTGTCTGGTCGGGGCCGAGAACGCCCATCCGGTTGATTGCGTTGATGTAAGCCTTTGCCGAGGCGACGATGATGTCGGTGTCCCCGCCGCGGCCTGCGTAGATGTGTCCCTCTGCGTCCTCGACGCGGATGGTCACCTCGCCGATGGCGTCGATCCCGTCCGTAACCGAGTTGACCGCAAACTCCGTCAGGTTGCATGGCTGTTGAACGATCTGATCGACCGCCTTGCAGACTGCGTCCACGGGACCCGTGCCCTGCGCTGTGACCGTCTTAGACCCACCGTCAGGAAGACCTACGGTTACCGTCGCAGACGGCGTCACCATGTCTCCGGCCTCTACTTTCACGCCTTCAAACCGGTACTGCCGGTCTGTGTCAGAGAAGCGGTGCTGCTCTGACATGAGAGCTTGCAGATCGAAATCCGTAACCTCGCGCTTCTGGTCCGCGAGATCTTTGTACCTCGGGAACAGGTCGGACAGCTCTTCGTCGCTGAGCTCGTAGCCCAGATCGCCGAGCCGTGATCGCAGTCCAGCTCGTCCGGACAACTTGCCCATGACGATAGCCTCGCCGCGCCAGCCTACGGATTCCGGCTCCATGATCTCGAAGGTCGTCCGCTCCTTCAGGTAGGCGTCCTGGTGGATACCGGAACCGTGCCTGAACGCGTTCTGGCCGACGATGGCCTTGTTTGGCTGGATTGCGAACCCGAACAGGTCAGCAACCATCCGGCTGGATGGGCCGATCTCTTTCGTGTTGACGCTGCTCTTTGCGCCGTAATGATCCTCACGCGTCTCCAGCGCCATGATCACCTCTTCAAGCGAGGCGTTCCCGGCGCGCTCGCCGAGTCCGTTTATGCAGCCCTCAACCTGGCGTGCGCCGTTCTCCACGGCGGCTAGGCTGTTGGCCGCGGCCAGCCCGAGGTCGTTGTGGCAGTGGACGCTGACGGTCGCTTTGTGGATATTCGGAACCCTGTCAAACACGCTCTTGATGAGCGCGCCGAACTCCACCGGGTTTGAGTAACCGACCGTGTCCGGGATGTTGACCGTGGTCGCCCCTGCATCGATGACGGCCTCGATGACCCGGTACAGGTATTCGGGGTCGGTCCGCGTGGCGTCCATCGGCGAAAACTCGACGTCCTTGCAATGGGAAGCCGCACGTGTGACAGCATCAACGGCCATACCAAGGATGTCCTCGGCTCCCTTCCGCATCTGGTGCGCCATGTGGATCTCGGAGCTGGAGAGGAAGACGTGAATACGCGGTCGTTTAGCGTCCTTGATTGCGTCCCAGGCGGCGTCGATGTCGCCCGGCACCGCACGTGCAAGCGAGCAGATGACCGGGCCATCGATCTCGCGTGCGATCCGCTGAACGGCCTCAAAATCTCCGGGGGAGCTTGCGGCAAACCCGGCCTCGATCACATCGACGCCAAGTTTCTGGAGTTGCCGCGCAATTCGGAACTTCTCGTCCGGCGTCAGGCCCGCGCCAGCGGACTGCTCACCATCCCTGAGGGTAGTGTCAAAAATTATGACTTTGTCGTTGGTCGCTACGTTGGTTTCTGGGGATTCTGCCATTTCAAAACTCCCGCCCCTTCTTGACCGCCACCCTTCTAAGAGCCCTGAGGCTCTCGAAGGGTCCTGCGATGTATCCGGGGTTAGGTTGTCGACTCCAGCCAGGGCATCATGCTGCGCAGCTCACGGCCGATCTCTTCAACCGGGTGAGATACGTCTGCTGCCTGCAACGCCTTGTAGCGGTGCAGGCCTTCGTCGTTCTCCGCAATCCATTCCCGGGCGAACTCGCCGGACTGGATCTGCTTGAGAACTTTTTGCATGTTTTCCTTGACCTCTGGGCCGATGATTACCGGTCCTCGTGTGTAGTCGCCGTACTCCGCAGTCGTGCTGATGGAGTCCCGCATTCCTTCGAGGCCGCCGGTGTAGATGAGGTCCACGATCAACTTCAGCTCGTGGAGAACTTCAAAGTAGGCCGACTCCGGCTGGTAACCCGCTTCCGTGAGCACCTCGAAGCCGGCCTTGATAAGGGATGTGACCCCGCCGCATAGGACGGCCTGCTCACCGAACAGGTCTGTCTCGGTCTCCTCTTTAAAGGTAGTCTCAAGGATTCCGGCGCGGCCGCTGCCGATTCCGGCACCGTATGCCAGCGCACGGGCGTGTGCGTTGCCGGTCGCGTCCTGATGGACGGCGATCAGGGACGGTACGCCTAGACCACGCTCGTACACCGCTCGTACGCGGTGCCCGGGCGCCTTGGGGGCGATCATCGTGACGTCCACGCCCTCCGGGGGCTTGACCTGTTCGTAGTGGATGACGAAGCCGTGGGCAAACATCAGCATGTTGCCCTCTTCCAGGTTGTCAGCGACCTCGTTCTTGTACACCTCGGCCACGGTCGTGTCCGGAAGGCAGAACATGATCACGTCCGCCGCCTTCGCAGCGTCCGCAACGGTCATGACTTCCAGCCCGTCTTCCTCGGCCTTGGCCTTGGATTTCGAGCCTTCGTACAACCCGACGACCACGTCAAAACCGCTGTCGTGGAGGTTTTGCGCGTGTGCGTGACCCTGGCTGCCGTAGCCGAGGATTGCGATCTTCGACCCCTTCAGAGGGGCCGTGTCGATGTCCTTGTCGTAATAGAGAGTCGCCATCCAGATTCCTTTTGGCGTTATTACGCCGCTGTGTTTGGTTGCCTGATGTTCGGGTTGGTGTTCGGGATGTTCTGGCTGAGCTAAACGCTGCCTGAGTCAAGGCCTTCCCGGGCGATGATGTTGCTCGATATCTGTTCGCCAAACTCGCCGTCTTCGCCGCCCTGTGACAGCGCCGACCGCAGCATGGCGACACGGCCGGTACGCATGACCTGCTCCACGCCGAACTCTTCCATCAGCGTGATCATGGAGTCGATCTTGGATGTATCTCCGGTGATCTCCATCGTCACGGCCTCTGCGCCGACGTCGACGATGCTGACACGGAAGATGTTCGCCAATTGGATGACGCGTGGCCGGCTGTCCTGGGTTGCTCGAACGCGGACCATAGCCATCTCACGCCATACGACGTTGTTGTCGGTTATGTCCGAGACCTCTACGACCTCGATCAGCTTGTCCAGGTGCTTTGCGATGTGTCCCACCGTGGATGGATCGCCTTCGGCGACGAACGTCATCCGGGACAGGTCACTCTGTTCCGATGTGCCCACCGCCAGGCTGGCGATGTTAATGCCGCGTCGACGGAACAGGCTCGCAATGCGGGCCAGGACGCCGGGCTTGTTCTCGACCAGCGCCACCAACGTACGGCGCGCCAGTCCGTTTGCCATGATCTCCGCCATTACAGGCTCTCCTCGATCAACTGCTCCACGGATTGGCCGGACGGGATCATCGGGAATACGTTCTCCTCTGCCCGTATAACGAAGTCGAGCACGACTGGCCCTGGGTGGGCGCGTGCTTCTTTAATGGCCCCTTCAAGTTCGTCTTGACTGGTGACGCGGATGCCCTTGATGCCATACGCCTCCGCCAGCTTCACGAAGTCCGGGTTTCCGGTGTAGCTGTTTGCGTAGAAGTTCTTGTTGAACACCATGTCCTGCCACTGGGTAATCATCCCGAGCATGTTGTTGTTCAGGATGGCGATCTTAACCGGCAGCTTGTTCTCGGCAATAGTTGCGAACTCGGACAGCGTCATTTGGATGCCGCCGTCTCCGGCAAACGTCCACACTTCTTTGTCCGGGTGCGCGAACTGAGCGCCCATGGCCGCCGGAACCTCGTAACCCATCGTGCCGAGACCACCGGATGTGAACCATGAATTGGCGTTCTTGAACTGGTAGTGCTGCGCCGCCCACATCTGGTGTTGACCAACGCCGGTGACTATCAGAGCATTGCCCTTTGTAGCGTCCGAGATCGCCTTGACCACCTGCTGGCCGAGCAGATCATCGGATTCGCGAATGTTGAGGGACGGATGTTCCGCCTTCAGATGCTCGATGTGCTGGACCCACTCAGGGTGTGTCGTTTTGTTGACCAGCGGGTTCAACTGGTTGAGGACGTGGCGCACGTCGCCCAACACGGGCGCTTCGACCTTGATGTTCTTACCGAGCTCCGCAGGGTCGATGTCGATGTGAATCTTCTTTGAATTAACGGCAAACCGCTTGGTGTCGCCCGTTATTCGGTCATCGAAGCGCGCCCCGATGTTGACGATGAGATCCGCCTGGTCCAGCGCGAGGCTTGAGTAGGCCATGCCGTGCATGCCCGGGAAGCCGGTACTGAGCACGTGGTCCTCCGGGAACGAGCTCATCCCCAGGAGTGTTGTGATGACCGGAATCTGTGCGTTCTCCGCCAGCTCACGGAGTTCGTCGAACGCCTTCGAGATGATGACGCCGTGTCCGGCCAGGATCACAGGCCGTTCCGCTTCATTGATCAGTTTTGCGGCGGCGGCGACTTCCGCTTCATCCGCTACGGACGGCGGGTGATAGCCGCGCAGTGAGACCGGCTTGTCGTACTCGGCCTCGTCGAACTCGATCTCCTCGGCCTGGACATCGCGCGGGATGTCTATCAGGACCGGGCCGGGGCGTCCGGTTCGGGCGATGTGGAACGCTTCCTTGATGGTGGCTGCGAGTTCGTGCGTGTCCAACACAAGGTAGTTGTGCTTGGTGACCGGCAGGGTGGCGCCGGTGATGTCGGTCTCCTGGAAAGCGTCGCTGCCTATCGCTGCGCGTCCGACCTGGCCCGTGATCGCAACGATCGGGGCGGAGTCCATCATCGCCGTGGCCAGCCCTGTTATCAGGTTGGTTGCGCCGGGACCAGATGTCGCCATGCAGACGCCGACCTTGCCGGAGGCGCGTGCGTAGCCGTCGGCAGCCAGACTGGCGCCTTCTTCGTGGCGTACAAGTACGTGGCGCAGCTCCGGATAACTTCCGAGCGTTGAATAGAGCGGCAAAATCGCTCCGCCCGGAAGCCCGAATATCACGTCAACGCCCTCGCGAACGAGAGCCTCGCAGACTATCTGGCCACCTGTCTTAATCATCATTACCTGTCTTCCGAGCCTTCCGGACCCGGTCTTATGTCTTCCCTTATTCCCCTCTCCGAGCGGGAGAGGGTCCGGGTGAGGGAGAAGTACCTGACCCGGACTCGATATATGTCCCGACTCCGATGACGGGAAACGGTTGTGGCGGGGTGATTTGTTCATGCTGTTCCAGTTCAAGAACACGCACAAAAAAAGCCCCGCCCCTCAAAGGACGAGACTTACTCCCGCGGTACCACCTTCATTGCCTCGCCGGTGTGAACACCAATCAAGACCACTCAATGCCGCTAACGGAGGCTTCCGTCCAATCCTATTGGTCTCATCGATGATGGAGACGTTCAGGTCAGAGGCTCAGGGGCGAGTTCCCAATAGTCGGGCGCCGGTTCACACAACCACCGGCTCAGCCCGCTTGATCGGTACTACTCCCCGTCAAAGCGTTTAGCCGTCAATTGTATCGGCACGCCATAAGGGCCGTCAACGAAATTGGCAGTTGGGTAGTTAACACACCCACGAATCACGAAAGGATTGGTTGATGATTTCAGTTAGGCCGATGAAATCCACAGACCGGTGATTTGTGGCTATAAAAAACGACTCAGCTGGGTCGCTTGATCATGAACAGTGCGAAGGCACCCGCAGTTTTGGCAGACGAACATGTCTACAGGGGTTGCTGTGTTGAAATCGTCAACAAGTTTTTCAGTGTCAGGATCAAAGGTTGCTCTAATCAGTGCAACACCCTGTGAATCCGAGTCTGGGTACACGAACTCCTCGCGTCACACTCGTCCACCAGGAATGACATACTGAATAGATACCACAACAAACGAACCCCGCTCTCTTCTTATGAAGCTGGAGTAATCATTACGGGGATCGCCGTAGTTGTGGCGCAGATCGTGATCGCCCTGGTCTGAGCGACAAGCTCCCGGCTTCACGATACTTGGGCGCTCTGCAATCGAGCTCCCGACAAGCCGACTCTTAGTCAGGCGCCGGTGGTATCCTGCCGCTTCCGTCAATTAGCCAATTCGAAGGCTATTGACCGACTGGCAACGAGACGGGAGTCTTTTTGAGCGACGCAGCCGATATCCGAAATTTTTCTTGGAATGACTTCGATGCCGTTTTCGCGACGCGGGCGGCAGTTACCGGCATATCCGATGCAGACGCCGAAGAAGAGCGCTCGCATTTCCGGGCGCGGCTTGAGCTTCCCGGGGCTGATCCACTCGACAACGTGTTCATCGCCGAGCAGTCGGGCGAAATTGTCGGCGGCGCCATCGCTGCGGTAGAGCCGGCCATCGACCGGGCCGTCGGCGAGTTCGGCGTGATTGAGAGTGCGCAAGGACGTGGAATCGGCAGATTGCTGCTGGCTCGACTGGAACGCCGTGCGCACGAGGCCGGCGTGGCGGTCCTCCAGATGAACGTCCACCACACCAATACGCGGCTGCGGTCGTTCATGGACGCAGCGGGCTACGACCAGATCCGGATATTCAACGAGCTGAAGTACCGGCCGGCGCCGGCCTACCTGGAGGGCGACTACCGACCACTGCCGGAAGGCGTCTCGTTACGCCCGTTCGTCTCGGGAGCCGACGAGGCCGCTCTGGCAATCGTGCAGAACGCTGCGTTTGAAGGATCCTTCGGCTTCGCCCCGAACACGCCCGAGCAGATAGCCGGGTACGTCGAGATGAGGGGCGCGCCCGGAGACATCCTGATCGCCGAGGATTCTTCTGGCGATGTGATCGGCTATGTGTGGACGAGCGTCACCGAGAGCAAGGACGATCCAGGCGAGAGCACGGGGATGATCGAGATGACGGGAGTGCTGCCGAATCAGCGGGGCAGGGGAGTCGGCTCGGCTGTGATCGCCGCAGGGCTTCGGCATCTCAGAGAACGCGGTGTAAGCGTGATCGACTTGGAGGTAGACGGCGAAAACCTGTCAGCCCGACGGATCTACAAAGACCTGGGCTTCAAGAAGATGAGCGAGCAGTTCTGGTACGAGAAGGATATGAGTGGGTAGCCCCCCCCCCCCGCTTGGACCACCCTCACCCCGCCCCTCTCCCGTGAAGGGAGAGGGGCAAACCGAAACCAATCATGCAACCTAAACCGTCATTCCCGAGTAGTCGGGAATCCAGTAGGGGCGCGGTTACTCCATCAAGAATTTGATTCCAGACACGCGTCTTCTCGATTCCCACCTGCGTGGGAATGACGGTTTTATTACTGATGCCAGGGATCGATGGTGGGCCGATCGCTTGTAGCCCGAAATGTCATCCTGAACTTGGTTCAGGATCCGGTTGGTCAGCTTTACTTCGCTATGACGCGATGCCAAGACAAGAATCTACGGGCGGACGCTGTCCGGCATTTCGGGCGATGCATTGGAAGTGGCCGATCCTGAATCGAGTTCAGGATGACAGTATCGGCGTGCAGATCGCTCGATAGGGCGAGGTCTTACGCGGCCCACCTCCAGACCTCCTCCCTCCCAGGGAGGAGGCTTCAAACCACCAGGTTTGGGTTCGGGGCGAGTCAGTCCGCGGCGGGAACCCCGACGGCTTCCAGCGAGTCAAGCACCCGTTCTTCTGCGAGCCCGCAAAAAACGCTCAGCAACCTGTCTACCGCAACGCCCCAGCTCAGCTCCAGCGCACGCTCGCGGGCGGCGCGTCCCATCAGAGTTCTCAGGTGATCGTTGATGGTCAGAATCTCGATACGCTGAATAAACGCCGCCGGGCAGCGTGACGGGATCAGGTAGCCGGTCTCACCCTCTCGCACGATCGACGGAAGGCCGCCCACGCGGGACGCCACGACCGGCGTTCCGCAGGCCATCGCCTCAAGTGCCGCCAGCCCGAAACTTTCGTAATAAGACGGGAACACGCAGACGTCCGCCGCCGAGTAGTACTCCGGCAACTGCTCCTGTTTTACGGAGGGCAAGAACTTCACACGATCCGTGATGCCCAGCCGATCAACTACCTGTTCCAGGCGCTGTCGTTCCGGGTCGATCTCATCGCCGCCGATCACGAGGAGTGTGACATCGTCCTCCTCCTCCATACCGGCGACGGCCTGGATAAGAATCTCGATGCCTTTAAGACGCTCAACGCGCCCGACATACATCAAGATCTTTCCGTCCTCGGGAAGGCCAAGCACTCGACGAGACTTTAGCCTGTCATGCGGCCGGAACAGCTTCGTATCGACGCCGGGCGGAATTATCAGGACCCGGTCTTTATCGGCTCCGTACAGCTCGGCAAGCAGATCGCGCTCGTGTGCGCTCCATGCGATAACCCGGTCCGAGTTTCGGGCGATCTGCCGTTCCCCTGTGGCCCGCTCGGGGACCTCCATTTCGCCCGGCCGTGCACGTCGCTTTATTTCGGCCAGCGTGTGGAAACTTGTGACGTGTGGCAGCGCCCATCGGGTCGCCAGTTTTTCTCCCACAAGTCCAGACAGCCAGTAGTGGCTGACGATCACGTCGTATTCGCCACCCTCTTCGCTGACAAAATCAGCGACGCGATCCGTGAACTCTGGCAGGAGATCGTAAACAGCGTTTTTCTCCGGCCTCACCGCTCCGGCTTTCAGGTGAATCACCCGCGCTCCCGGCGCCAGATCGATGATCTGTGGGTCTGCTGGGTCATGGGAGCGCGTGAACACGTCTACTCTGACGCCGCGCGAAGCCAGTTCCTTGACCGTCGCAAGCACATAAACGTTCATACCACCGGCGTCTTTTTCACCGGCGCGCACAACGGGGCAGCCGTGCACCGTCAGGACGGCGACACGGAGTTCCGGGCGGCCCTGAAATTCTGAGAACCCGGGACCTCTTGAGAACCTGGAGCCGTTAGGCCCGGGTGACGACAAGGTTGTAGAGGGAACGGTCATGGGCTCCAAGGTGGTACTTGTAGGACTCGTCGCCCCGAAGGAAATCGAAGTACCGGACTCCGTTTTCGATGGCGAGTTTGATCGTCATGGCGTGATTTAGCAGCCCAACGCTTAGCGCTCGTTGTTCTGGATCGTAGCCACTGTTGTAAACGAGCTGGCTGTCGCCGTGGACAAAGCAGATAGAGGTGGCGGCGCGTACGCCATCGACCTCAAGGAAGTAGAGCCGGGAGATTCCAACCTTGGCCAGATTCGTAACAACGGCCCGGAAGAACTCTTCCCTGTAGTCCGTCATGAACTCGGCCTTGTCTGGGGTGCTCATGCGGTGCAGGCGGACGAAGTCATCGAGGTTGGCCGTGATGTCTTCAGGCGTGCAGTACTCGACGTGGTTAACCTCGACAGTCCGTTCAAGGCGTCGAAGTTTCCTGCGTAGCTCGTGGCGGTCCTTTTTGTTCAGCCCGGACACATATTCATCCCAGGTATCCGCTAGTTCTAGACCCGGGGAAACGTCCTCAAACGTCTCTTCCACACACCAGCCTGCGGCGCGGGCGGCGGCCGGCACGGCCTTGTATGCGACGGACCACTCGGGCACCGAGGTCAATCTGACGGAGTCCACAGATTCGACTTTTGACAGATGTCCGAACACCGTGTCATAGAAGGCCGCATCTTCGATGCCGGAATGAAGGAAGTGGTGATAGTCGACGAGGTCAGACTCTCCGAGAAAGGACACCTCGTTGCCACGACGCATGAACGGCGCAAGGCCCCTCACGTTCCCGTCCTGTACCACGGTTAGCAGCTTCAGATCGGCGTCGCCGCCAAACATCTGCCACCACGTCTGTTGCCATGCGGGGGTTGCGAACGGAGACATATCAGAAGATTCACCGAGAAGTCGTTCCCAGTCCTGCCCAACACTATCAAAGGTCTCTATCCGGACCTCAAGATCACTCACAGGTGCGCGTCCTTTGCGTCGATTCGGGAACGCTTCTCACAACATTGGGACCAGACTCGGCGATGATAAACCGACAGGACGGGTCCGACTGGTTCGATTTTGGCGTGTCCGTAGTTCTGTATCCATGATTCAAATGGATGATTTTGGGTCGCCCCTTAGGACGGCCTCGAACTGTTCGAAATCCGGCTCGACCAACTCGAGTTCGACCGAAGCCCGCTGTTCCGCCGTAGACGGATCCTTCAATCCGTTGCCGGTTAATATGCAGACAACGGTGCGACCGGATAAAGATACTCCTAATTCAGGCAAACGGAGCAACCCCGCGACCGAGGCTGCGGAGGCCGGTTCGCAGAAAATCCCTTCCTGTCGGGCCAATCTCAGGTAGGCGTCGATGATCTGGTCATCCGTCACCGCCTCGATCATGCCGTCAGATTCGTCCCTGGCTTCTTCTGCGTAACGCCAGCTGGCAGGATTGCCGATCTTGATTGCGGAGGCGATGGTCCGCGGTTTGAGTACAGGAGCGCCGTCCACGATCGGCGCAGATCCGGCCGCCTGGAAGCCCATCATTCGTGGCACACGGCCGTCCGTCTTATCTTTGTATTCGTTAAACCCGCGCCAGTAGGCCGTGATGTTGCCGGCGTTACCTACGGGGATACAAAGGAAATCTGGAGCGTCACCCATCTCGTCAACGATCTCGAAAGCGCCTGTCTTCTGGCCCTCTATTCGGAACGGGTTGACCGAGTTCATGAGCGCAAGCTCAAGCTGTTCGGAGGCTTCCAGGACGAGTCTCAAGGCATCGTCAAAGTTGCCGTTCACCGCAAGGATCCTGGCCCCGTACGCCATCGCCTGCGCTAGTTTGCCGATGGCGATCTCGCCCGCCGGCACCACGACAACCGTGCTCAGTCCGTAGCGTGCGCCGTACGCGGCGGCGGAGGCGCTGGTATTGCCGGTTGAGGCGCAGATGATGTGCTGCGCCCCGCCTTCGATCGCCTTGGCGACGGCGAAGCACATTCCACGGTCCTTGAAAGAGCCGGTGGGGTTGGAACCTTCAAGCTTGAAGTACAGCGCTTCACACCCAAGCTCAGGGCCGATAACCCGTGAACGAACGAGGGGTGTGCTTCCTTCTTCAAGGGTCACGATTGGCGTACTGGAGGTCATCGGCAGATAACTGCTGTACCGCTCCATTACGCCGCCAAGCATTCCCAAGCAGAGGCTCCGTGCAGGACCCAGCTGCTGCTCGCATGCGCGCGAGGCTCAGCATGAGTGGGTCCAGAATTCCAGGATGGTTGAGGTTACTGGGCAGGCGGTTACCTGTCCGAGGGGTAAGACTCCACACGAATCAGGTTTGAGATGGTGTCTACATCCCCGAGAGAATCGATACGCTCGACCGCTCTTTGCATATTAGCCTCTCGCGCCGGGTGAGTCATTATCACGAGATCGGCATTCCCACGCTCCGGGTCGGAGTCCATCTGCAACACGGATGCGATGCTAATGTCCATATCCCCGAGGGCGCCTGCGATCTGCGCAAGTACCCCGGGACGGTCACGAACCGTCAGCCGGATGTAGTACTTGCACTCGTGACTCGCCATATCGAGCAGGGGTAGATCGGGATCGATCGGCCTTGCCTCCGGAACATGTCCGCCGCCTCGAATGATCGAAACGGTGCGCAGCACGTCGCCCATCACCGCACTCGCCGTTGGTTCCGCTCCGGCGCCACGCCCCTGGAGCCAGAGAGGTCCAACGAGGTCGCCCTCGGCCTCGACGACGTTTAGGACGCCCTCGACCTTGGCCATTGGAACGTCTGACGGCACCAGCGCCGGGTGAACTCGCACCAGCAATCCGCCGTCTTCACGGCGCGCCGCTGCGAGCAGTTTGATGGTGTACCCAAGCTCTTCCGCGTAACGGAAGTCTTGAGACTCAGTTCGCCTGATGCCCTCGCGGAAGATCTTCTCGACAGGCACATCGACGCCGAACGCCAGTCTGGCAAGGATCGATATCTTGTAAACGGCGTCGAACGCATCGACGTCCGCAGTGGGATCCGCTTCGGCGAACCCGAGACCCTGTGCATCGGCCAGGGCATCGTCGAAAGATGCGCCACCGGACGCCATCTGCGTCAGGATGTAGTTGGTTGTGCCGTTAATGATCGCCCGCAATCCGAGAATCTGGTTGGCGGCGAGATCATTAAGCAGCGGGTTGATGATGGGGATGCCGCCGCCGACGCTGGCTTCGTACTGAAGAGAGACGTTGTTCTCGGCGGCCAGATTGCGCAGTTTCTCTCCGTGTTTGGAGATGACCTCTTTATTTGCGGTGACCACGTGCTTACCGGCAGACAGTGCACGGGTTATGTACTCCATGGCCGGCTCTTCGCCGCCCATGAGCTCTACAACGATGTCCACATCGGGCGATCCAAGGACAGTCTCCGGATCGGTGGATAACGTGCCCTCCGGGATCTCTACGCCGCGCTTACGCGCCCTGTCTCGGACAAGAGCTGCGCACAGGCGGAGACCACGTCGTTGACCCTCGGCGGAGAGTATCGAGGACGTTACCGCTGATCCCACGATTCCCAGGCCGAGCAATCCAATTCCAACCGGCGCGCTGTTAGACGGCGCGTCTGACGCGTTCATGGTTGCTAGTTGCCTCCGCCCAGGAGATCGCCGATGTCGATAGGCCCTGTCCCCGGAAGTGGTGTTGCGGTGCCCTCGACCGCGATGTTCGTGTTGAGGACCTGGGTGCCGATCCACTCGAAAATATCGCTGTCGAACCGCAGTTTGTATTCCTCAATCAAGACACGCTGGTCTTCCAACCAGACAGCAAGTGAGTGGTCGGTAATCGTGTCCAGGTCCTCCGGATCCAGTTCACGGGCGTCGGAGGTCTCTTCAATGTAGTAGTAACGGTAAACGGCGCTTTCGCCGTCCCATTGTGATTCGCTTAGGGTGTTTGGCAGGAGATTCTTCTCTCCGGTTTCACTCACTCCGAATATCAAATGTTCGACATCCAGATCAGGCAATACGAACTGTGGCAACCATCCAAGGTCGCCTCGCGTCCGGGCTGCGGCCAGTTCCTGAGACAGATCTACGGCGACCTGTCCGATGGAATCGCCGGTGGCAAGCCGTCTTCGGGCACGTTCAATGTCCGGGTCTGTGTCACGTTTGAACTCCAGGGCGTACAGGTGGACCTGTGGCTGGAGTAGCGGGACCTCTCGTTGAAGCTCGCGGCGCGCCTTTTCACGGAAGAGACCCTTTTTGATGATCTCCGTGTAAGCCTCTTCGCTTAGCTGGATCCTGTTGAGCAGTTGGCGGAAGGCTTCTGAGATATCGGATTTGACGCCAGATTCAGAAGCCATAGAAGAAGTGAGACCCGGAAAACCGATCGTTTCTCGTATTGCGCCCTGGATCTCCTCTTCCGTGACCGTGATGCCAAGAATTGGGGCTTTCTGGTAGGCGATTTCGTTCTCAGAGATCGTCTCGAGCGCCGTCAGGAGCTGATCAGTAATTCGAAACTCGTTTCCGGCCTCCAACGCCAAACGCTGGTGGAAGCGCACGAAATCGACGACATCGCCACGCGTGTAGTAAGCGTCGTTGACCTGAACAGCGACCTGACGAGGTGGCAGGACGAAATTATTGAGATACCCGTATATCGGCAACGCCAGGATGGCGATGAATAATACGAATCCGCCTATGAAAAACGGGCGGTTTCGACGGCTCCGAGCCTGTTTTTGCGCGACCAGTTCTCGGCGGCTCAACTGGCGTTCAACCGGTCTTGAAACCGGAGTGTCTATAGAGTCGGTTTCCGGCGCGTCGCCATCCGGAGCATTGATTTCCGGGTCGACAGTTCCGTCGCTAGGCATGGGATGTTGGTCTCCGCTGCAGACAGCCTGCGGTGGACATTGCCGACAGGACGCACCAGCCGGGCAAGTGCCCGGCCGGTGCGTCCTGTTGCCTTAGTCCTTCTTTTCTTCGTCTGCCTGTTCAACGTCTGGCTCGTCGGATTTGGATTCATCCTCGTCACCAGAATCGTCATCGGAGTCATCGTCCGAGGACTCGTCGGCAGAATCTTCCGGCTCATCGGCGGACTCTTCTTCGTCCGAAGACTCATCGTCAGACTCTTCCTCTTCTTCAGAGGCGGCTTCGTCTTCTGACTCGGATTCGTCATCGTCCGAAGACTCATCGGCAGAATCTTCCGGCTCGTCCGTGGACTCTTCTTCTTCAGAGGCGGCTTCGTCTTCTGACTCGGATTCATCATCGTCTGAAGACTCGTCGGCAGAATCCTCCGGATCGTCTGCAGACTCTTCCTCGTCCGAAGCTTCCTCTTCTTCAGAGGCGGCTTCGTCTTCTGACTCGGATTCGTCCTCGTCCGAGGATTCATCGGCAGAATCTTCCGGCTCAACGGCAGACTCTTCTCCGTCCTCAGACTCATCGGCAGCGTCATCCGGCTCTTCGGTGGACGCCTCGTCGGTCGTCTCTGTAGTCTCGTCGGTTTCCGTGCTGGCTGCTGCTGCGTCCCCTGAATCGTCCGAAGTCGCTTCCACGGCATCGTCCGGCGTGTCTTCAGATGCCTCAGCCTCCGGCGCCGGCGGCGCTTCCTGGCGTGCCGCGACAGGACCGGTCATCTTCAAATGGTTGTCGGCGAACGGAAGCAGCGCAAGGTGCCTGGCCCTGAGGAGAGCGCGTCGCAGTACGCGTTGGTGCTTCATGCAGGTGCCGGACTTGCGGGACGACTCGATCTTGGACGAGTCCGCAAGGTAGCGCCTGAGCAGTTCAAGATTCTTGTAGTCAACGCGGTGCATCTTGTCTACGCAGAACATGCATACACGTCGGCGACCAAATCGTCGGCCACCGCCGCCCGGTCGGCCACCGCCACCGCCACCACCACCGCCACCACCACCACCACCAAATCGTCGACCTCCGCCTCCGCCTCCGCCTCCGCCGCCACGGGGACCACCCTGCGGTGGGCCGCCTGGTCGGTCTGTGTTTTGCCGGGGCGCGTATGAAGATTGTTCAGTGGTCATGTCTAAATTGTTCCCTTAATAAGCCGCTGAACTCCTTCATGGAGAGTGCGGCGCAAGCTTCGGTCAAAGTGATCAGAGAGTTACGTGCCCGGTTACCTACCAGGGCAACTCCTCTACGTCACTCGGCGTCTCCGGACCCGCAGGGTCTGAAGGCGCTTCTTGCCGTGGAGCGCTGGCGGCCCCGCCGCCTTGTTCTTCGTTCCACTGTGGAGTGCCGCCCCGATCAAGGAACAACACGGTCTGGGCGTTGATCTCGTTGGAGAATCGCATCTGTCCGTCGTTACCCTGGTAACTACGGCTTTTCAGACGGCCCTCTACGTAGACCTTCATACCCTTGGTCACAAACTGGTTGACTGTGTCTGCAAGGCGTTCCCACGCGGTGACGGTGAACCACTCAGTCTCTTCTTGCTGGTTACCGTCACGCGTCGAAAAGCGACGGCTTACGGCGAGTCGAAAATCGGTTACCGCTGCTCCGGATGGCGTGTAACGCATCTCCGGGTCGGTACCGACGTTGCCGATCATGGTGACCTTGTTCAGACTCATCGTTAGGCCCCCGAAGCCTCTATTTCTACAGCTTCTTCTGACTCAGCTTCCGGTTCCGCTTCTGCATAAGCCTCTACAGGCTTCTCCTCATCGGCTGACTCGTCAGCATCAGAAGATTCAACAGTCTCGGAAGATTCTGCGACGGCAGGCTCAACAGCTTCCGGAGTTTCTGTAACTTCCGGAGCTGCCGGTGGGGTCGGAGGAATTACCGGTGCGGCCGGCAGTAGATCTGACTCCTCAATTCGGAGCTGGAGATGCCTGATAACGGACTGGTCGGCGAGGATCTCTTTTTCAAAAATTACAGACTCGTCCGGTTCCATACGGAACTGGACGACGTTATAGATCCCCTCGGAGTTGTGGTTTATCGGATAGGCAAGTGACCGGCGGCCCCATGCCGCAAACCTGAGTCGCTCACCGCCGTGGTTCTCGATTCGCTCGTCGATAGCCTCGATGGACTGGTCGATTCCTTCATCGTCGGCATCGGCGCCGAGAATCCACATCAATTCGTAGTAGCGCAACGTAATTTGTGACCTCTGAAATGTTTCGTCCTGAACCTAAGAAGTGTATCACGCTACAGGCGAATCCCAACCCCCTTTTGACGGGCCGATGAGACAGTCAGCGCGAGCCTTCAAGATTATTTGATGCCGGGGGCTGGAAATTTGGAGGCGAATTCCAGCACGCGGCGACGTATAGAAGCAGCGGCTTCATCGTTTCCTGTCGAGTCCAGCGCTTCAAGAATGAAGCCTGCAACCGTATCCATATCCCCGGCGTCCATGCCCCGGCTTGTCAGTGCCGGGGTGCCGAGGCGTACGCCGCTGGTAACACGTGGCGGAAGCGGATCGAACGGGATGGCGTTCTTGTTTGCGATGATTCCGGCGGCCCGGAGTGCGTCTTCCGCCTCCTGCCCGGTGATGTCCCGGGTTGAAACATCGACCAGCATCAGATGGGTATCCGTGCCCCCGGACACTATGCGCAATCCACCGTTGGCCAGCGCAGCCGCAAGCGCCTGCGCATTGGCAACGACGGCCGCCGCGTAGGCCCTGAATTCCGGCTTGGCCGCCTCGCCGAACGCTACGGCCTTGGCGGCGATTGCATGGACCATCGGTCCGCCCTGCATGTTCGGAAACACGGCGGAGTTGATCTTTCGAGCCAAGGATCGGCGCGACAGTATCATCGCCCCGCGTGGACCCCTGAGCGTCTTGTGAGTCGTGCTCGTAATGATGTCCGCGTAAGGCGCAGGGGATGGGTGAGCGCCGCCGGCGATCAGGCCCGAGATGTGCGCCATATCGACCATAAGCAGGGCGTCGACCTCGTCCGCGATCTCCCGGAATCTTGCGAAATCGATAAGCCTCGGGTACGCCGTGGCCCCGGTGACGATGAGCGCCGGCTTGAACTCCCGCGCCGTCGCCAACACCGCGTCGTAATCGATCGTCTCCTCCTCGCGGAGAACGCCGTAAGAGGCGAAATCGTACAACTTGCCTGAGAAGTTGACCGGTGATCCGTGGGTCAGATGTCCTCCCTGGTCCAGCTGCATCCCCAGGATTCGATCTCCGGTAGTCAACGTTGCGAAATAGGCCGCCATGTTGGCCTGAGAGCCGCTATGGGGTTGCACATTTGCCGCCTCCACGTCAAACAACTCTTTGACCCGATCGATCGCAAGCGTTTCGACGATATCTGCGTTTTCACACCCGGCGTAGTAGCGGCGTCCCGGGTAGCCCTCGGCGTATTTATTGGTGAGGACGGACCCCGTCGCCTCCAGCACCGCTGCGCTGGCGTAGTTCTCGGATGCGATCAGGTTGATCTCGTCCGTCTGGCGTCGGATGTCGTTGGCGATCGCTGCGGCGACCTCAGGATCCTGTGTGGCAAGCAATTCGGGCATGGAAATGAGTTATCCCGCCGTCCAATCCTCGGGATTCAAGGCGTCCAGACGACTAAGTATCGATTTTTAGATATCAGGCTGATAAGTCTACGGGCCGCTTCCCGGCCGCCGCTATGATTTACGTGTAGATATGCATATGTGCTGCGTCGGCCGAAGGCGCGGCACATTTTTTGCCCGCCAGACTTTCGATTTACCAGCAAGGATTTTCAACGCAGATGAGCCCACGGGCATCCCGGTCATCCGAGTTTTATCAACCCGGAGTTGCCGAACCTTTTACGGTTATCGACGATATTCCGGAGCGCGCCATGGTGGTCTGCGCCCACCCGGATGATGCCGAGATAGGCACCGGCGCCACGGTCGCCAGATGGATCGAGGGTGGATGTGAGGTGGTGTACGTAGTTTGCACGGACGGAAGTGGCGGTTCCAATGATGACGATATGACGAGCGACCGCATCGTCCCTGTCCGAAAGGAAGAACAGTCTGAAGCGGCTCGCGTACTTGGTGTAAAAGACGTCATCATGCTGGCCCACTCGGACGGCGGGCTTGAGGACGACAGCGTCTTCCGTGGCGAGATAGTGCGTGCGATTCGTATGTACAAGCCGCACACGGTGTTCTGCCACGACCCGCATCGATTCAATGGGTTCCAGCACCGCGATCACCGGATGGTGGGCACGGTGACCGGCGACGCTATCTACCCCTACGCTCGTGATCACCTGCACTACCCGGAACAACTCGAAGATGGATTAGAGCCGCACAAGGTCCGTCGCTTGTTGTACTGGGGCGCTGATCATCCGGACGTGGTGGTTCAGGTGACGAGTGCGCACGTAGAGACGCAAATAGAGGCGCTTTCTAAGCACGCGTCACAGGTCGGCGGCCTTACCGGCGCTGACCTACCCGGCGGTTCGGGGGACAGGCCACGATTCGGCGAGAGGTTGAGGGAGCGTTCTCGTAGCGCCGCCGAGGCAAACGGGTTTGAGCACGGGGAGACGTTCAGGCAGTTGATAGCCCGGGCCTAAGGGTCCTGCCGGACGGCTATCTGGGAGGGACTTGAGTTTGATTGGGCATCACACAGGGCGCCGTCGTTTCCGTTGCCCGGACGTGCGAAGTCACGTTGAATGTTGTTGACGGGGCTTTGACCGCACTTCACAATCTGGCTCGTGGCCGGAGTTGAGATCCTCTTGCTACTGCCGGACGAAACCCATCCTCAAACGGACGGGACAGATCGGAGTGATCATTGGGTTGGGTTGATATCCATACTCACCTCTTGCCGGGGATCGATGACGGTCCCCGGAAGATGTCCGAGGCGCTCGATATCGCACGCCGCGCTGTCGTCGACGGCACCGAAATCATGGTGGCGACGCCGCATCAGCGCGACATCATGCTCGGCTCTTCCGTACAGCACGTCCGGGATCTGGTCAGCGAGTTGAACGGGCGTTTAAGGGCGGAGGAAGAACCCCACCGCCCGGTCGTCCGCATCGTGATAGGCATGGAGAACCACATCGAGCCCGGATTGCCGGACTGGGTAGAAGACGGACGTGCGCTTCCGATATCGGACACGCGCTTCATCCTTTCAGAGCCGCCGTTCTCTTCCTATCCAGAATATGTCGATGACGTGCTGAGTCGACTCCAGAATCTTCGGCTGGTTCCGATAATTGCCCACCCGGAACGCAACGCCGTGCTCCAACGCGACGCTAAAAAAGTCAGGCAATTGGTTGAGGACGGGATGCTGATCCAGCTCACCGCCGGAAGCCTGCTGGGCGATTTTGGCCGTCCCGCACAACGGCTTGCTGAACAGTTGGTCCGCGACGGAACGGCACACTTTATTGCGTCCGATACCCACCGCCCGGTTGACGTCCGGACGCCCGAACTATCGCCCGCTTACGACAGGGTTGTGGAGCTTACGGACGAGCAGAGAGCGTTCGAGCTGTTCGACGAAAACCCGCGGATGATACTCGCCGGACGCGAACCCAATCACGACCTCGGCCGTTCCTTTGAACGGGGCGCATTTGATTCAGGCCGCAAATGGTGGCGCATCTGGTCCCGCAGCGCTTAGGGAGGGGGCAATTATCTCGGCCGAACCTATTTGACTAACTGTCATCCTGAACTCGTTTCAGGATCCGGTTGCGCATCGGCACGCCGCTGGACGTTCAGAACGGTTTCTCAACTCGTTGAGTGAGCAGTTACCGGTGTGGTCGCGCGAACAACCGTCGCACCATGATGAGCGGATCCTGAATCAAGTTCAGGATGACAGGCAGGCGGTTCCTGTCCGCCACATCTCCGAACGTGACGGCAGATAAGCGAGGGCGTATTGCCATACGCCCCTACAAAAGGGATCGCGCGCTCATGCGAAACACCGCGCCTTGATTCGATCAACCCGCGCGCTCATGCGTAAAACCCGCTCCTTGATGCGAACAAACCGTGCCCTGAGGCTCTCGAAGGGCCGGAACCTCGATCAGCCCCACACAACGGGGTGGCGATGGACCCCGAACCCGGGACTAGCCCCCGCTCGGCGTCATTTCCTCAAGCCAGTGCATGTACTTCGGGTTGTTTCCGATAACGATGTCGAAATACATGTCCTGAAGTTTCTTCGCTATCGGGCCCATTTCCCCGGTGCCGATCTTGCGATTATCCAGCTCGCCAACGGCCGTAAGGTGTGCCGCCGTGCCTGTGAGGAACACCTCGTCCGCCAGGTACAGCTCACTTCGGTGCATTCGTCGTTCAACGACTTCAATCCCGAACTCTTCCTGAGCGAGCTCGATGACACATGCGCGTGTGATCCCGAGAAGGCAGTTGTCGGTCTCGCTGGGCGTGTGCAGCACGCCGTCCCGCACCATGAACAAGTTTTCGCCCGTTCCCTCGGAGACGGTCCCGTCGTGATTCAGGACGATGGCCTCATCAAAGCCCGCCATCACCGCCTCGGTCTTGGCAAGGATTCCGGTCGTGTACAGCCCGGACAGCTTCACGCCGGTCGGCATCATCGTGTCATCCGGCCGTCGCCATGACGATGTCTGGCACCTGATAGCGCCGTCGTTCTCGATATACGCCCCGAACGGCTGAACCATCAGGGTGAAGTCTGACTCAACTTCGTGCAGTTTTAGATTGGCGACGAGCTGTGCGCTCTTGAATGCGAGCGGCCGAATGTAGACGTCTTCCTGGTAACCGTTGCGCTCGACGAGCTCTCTGGTGATCTGGATCAGGTCGTCGACGGAGTACGGGAGGTCGATCTTGAGGATGCTCGAACCACGAAGGAGTCGTTCGTAATGCTCGCGCAACCGGAATACGTACAACTTGCCGTGCTTTTCGCTCCAGTTACCCCGAACGCCCTCGAACACCGCGGTGCCGTAATGCAGGGCGTGGGTCATGATCCCTACCTTCGCCTCGGCCAATGGGAGCTGCTTCCCGCCGAGGAATGCGTAAGGCTCGGGCGACATGAATACTGGGCTCCTTCTTGAAAGTTGAGTCAAATCCCTGAACTAGGCAGGGAGAAAGTGATGAGGCCATCGATGATTGTCGACGCCCGAACTAGAAAGGGACAGCGGCCATTATAGGAACGGGATGAAGGCGCAGCAATTTTCCTTCCGATATGGAGGCAAGTCTCGTCGGTAATGCTCCCGGCAATCGCTACTCGTTCCGCAGTGGATCGACGCCTCTGGTACTCTCGGCGAGACCGGGCGGATGGCTCGGATTGGGAAATTCACTTCGGCGATGCCAATTGTCGAATAACACCGGTGGTCGTGCGTGGAAGAAGTCGGTTCGAGAGCGGAGCCAAACCTAACTTCAGATGAATCTCTGAAGGCCGTGGATGAAGACGCCCCGCAAGATGGCACGGTTCACGGCGAAAGACGTCGCTGGACGCGCGCTGGCTGCCGTCGATTTTCTTAGCCCTCGCACTGTTAGCGGGCGTTTCTGGCACGGCTTACTGGTTATTGGACCGTCCGGCCTCGAACACAGTCGAGATATTCCTGCCGACAGCGACGCCGATGCCCGCTCCTGTGGCACATGTCTCGGGGGCGGTCGTGGCTCCGGGTGTGTACACACTTGAGCTCGACTCACGTGTTGAGGACGCGCTTGCAGCAGTGGGCGGCGCTCTTCCAGGTGCGGAAATACACGCGCTTAACCTGGCGGCACTTGTGACCGATGGACAGCGGATCGAGGTGGCGTTCTCCACACAGTCCGCGGATGGGTCCACGGGCGCCCCGGTTGGATCTGGAGTCACCGGCACATCAGGTTCCGTTGGTAGCCTGATAGATCTGAACAACGCGGGTCTGCCGGAACTTGAGTCGCTGCCCGGTATCGGGCCGGCGCGTGCTCACTCGATCATCGATTGGCGCACAGCGAACGGACCTTTTGAGGCGCTGGACTCGCCCCGAGACGGTGTCCGGAATCCGGGGTCTGGTGTTGCCGGAATGACCTTGCTCTGGCTGTCCGGGGCGTTCGTGGCCGGGGCATGGTTCGGACTCACGCCGGGCGGCGGTTGGAGCCCTCCCGGGATCGCACTATTCCTGTGGGCGGCCGCGATCGTCTTTGTCGTGATCCGAGAGCGGACCATGCGCCGGCGATTCCTGCCGGTACTTAATACCGAACCCCGTCCCTACGGCGGCTCGACGCGACTTCCTTTGTCGGTTCGATGGGTATTCGATGCCGCCGGGAACGCCGTGGAGCGGTCGCCAGAGACGTACTGGCTGATCGGCTGTTCGGCACGCTGGATAGCGGGTCAACGCCTCTTAGAGGCTTCCGTTATGGAGACACTTATCACGTAACGGGCCGATTCCAATCGCGCTCAACCAACGAAGGATTCCCGCCCGATATATCAGAGGACGCCGTCGGGGTGGTCACGTCCGGCACGGTCAGGCTGATCGATTCGACATCCGGCAATGCGTTGCGACGGGCTATCGCAGACGCACGTGGCGCAGCCTCGGCCTCAATCTTGAAGACCGTCCCGGGAGCGGCGTCCGGGTTGGCGACCGCAGTGACGACCGGAGATCGCACGGGCCTGAGTACCGATCTCCGGAACGACTTCCGGGATGCCGGGATGAGCCACGTCCTGGCGATCTCCGGACTGCATGTGGCGATCGTCGGCGGCATCGCGCTGGCGTTGGCGGCACGCCTGTTTGGACGAAGGCGGCAGATATATCTGCTGGCGCCTCTACTGGCGCTCGTGGTGTACGCCTTGATGGCCGGACTGTCTCCGTCGGTCACACGTGCAGTCGTGATGGCGAGTGTGTACCTGCTGGCGATCGCCCTTGGGCGGCAACGAAGCGTGGCCCCGGCGATAGCGTTTGCGGGCGCGGTGATGGCGCTGATCGACCCACATACGGTAGCGACGCTGTCGTTCCAGCTCTCGTTTGCGGCTGTGCTCGGCATTGTGGTTCTCGAACCGCGACGGCGCGGACGCATGGATGCGTTTGTCGGCCGAATCACCCCCGAGGGGAACCCGTTCAGGGATCCGGTTCTGGTCATCTCCCATGGACTTGGATTTTCCTTCGCTGCGACGATCGCAACGATGCCGCTTCTGGGTTCGACCTTCGACGAGGTTCCAATTCTGGGGGCGGTCGCCACGGTGCTGTCCTTGCCCGCCATACCGATCTTCATTGTCAGC
>Ga0114999_10001167_pt1 | contig 36873 bp, 28 predicted proteins | sample ArcticOcean_MG_C_3_FD_89820 | JGI IMG/M metagenome (GOLD analysis project Ga0114999, IMG submission 89820) | Marine microbial communities from western Arctic Ocean - ArcticOcean_MG_CB8_126 | ecosystem: Environmental > Aquatic > Marine > Oceanic | place: Arctic Ocean: Canada Basin | collected...
CAGCGTCTGTTGAATCGCTTCGAACAAGTCACGCCGCCTGGGAAAAACATTAGCCCCCATGCGTTTTCTCACCTCATGCAGGTCGCAGGTGGTTTCTTGTTCAATCTCTCCTAACATCCCATCCACCGATTCCAGGTCACCCGCCAGACTCGCCACGAATGCATCCCACGCCGCCTGCCGTTCCCGACGTACATAGACCTGCTCGTCATGTTCAATTTTGGCCAGGTCTACTTCCGTTACAATCTGATCTTCCAGCATCCAGGTCCGCATCCGCGCGATGGGATCGTATTCGGACTCCCATGCCAGTCGTTCCGGTGACTTATATCGCTCGTGGCTACCCGAGGTAGAATGGCCCAGGGGCTGCGTCATCTCGGTAATATGAATGATCGAAGGCACATGAAATCGCCTGGCATGACCGGCAGCTGTTCTGTAGGTGTCAATCAGGGCAGGATAATTCCAACCGGGGACCGTATACAGGTCGAAACCATCTCCGTTATCAGTCCGTTGAAATCCGGACAACAACTGAGAAAGATCTTCTTTTAAAATCTGCAGGGCGTTTGGCACAGAGATCCCATAGCCGTCATCCCAGATACTGATCACAGCCGGGCTCTTTAACACCCCGATGGCATTGATCGACTCCCAGAACATGCCTTCGGCTGCGCTGGCATTACCAATGATACCAAAGGCAACTTCATCCCCATCCCGGGAAAATGAGGTCATGCCTTTTAACACCTCTAACTCGCGATACAACCGGGAGGCATACGCCAGACCCACCAGACGGGGCATCTGGGAGGCGGTAGGCGAACTGTCGGGAGCGCTGTTATACAACTGAGTCTGGTCCTGCCATCTGCCATCTGCATTCAGGACGCGGCTTCCGAAATGCGTGACCATCATTCTGCCTGCCGCCGTCGGCTCCAATTTTACATCCGCATGGGCATAGAGTTGGGCGAAGAAACTGCGGACCGTCAAATTGCCCAGAGCCATCATGAGCGTCTGATCGCGATAATACCCGCTGCGCCAGTCTCCCGGTTCAAATACACGAGCCAGCGCCAATTGTGCCAGCTCTTTGCCATCGCCCGAAGCCCCAAAATTAGCCCGACCGCTATGGACCTCACGACGACAGGCGAGACTGACTTCACGACTGCGCACAGCAAGACGATAGTCAGCAAGGATGACGGAAGGTTCCAAATCAGATTTAGTCAGATTTACCATTTTGATTTTACCACGAAGGACAGGAAGAGTAAAACGTATACCCCTTGGCAGGTGAAAGACCATAACAGACACCCGAAACAGGGTGTAAATGATAATTCATAAATCATAACCTCTGTGCCTATCATGTTCCTTTTGTTATGAATTTTATCTAATATATCAAATGTTCATAGGGCAGGACAAGTTCCTTCACAATCGGGTTATATTCGTATCACATATAACAAGTCCTACTGGAATTGACAAGCCATTAACAGGGACATATATTTCAGGGCGAGAAGCCAAGTTGTCCGAAATATTAGAGGAGTTCAAAACATGCAACATCGTCAGCCGTTGGAGATAGCTGTAAACAGGAATATCCTTGAAATGGAATATGCCGTACGGGGTCCGATACCTCAAAGAGCGGCTGAATTGAAAAAACAAGGCAGGACCACAATCGCCTGCAACCTCGGGAATCCTCAGGCCCTCGGCCAGAAACCAATTTCCTATTATCGTCAGGTCTTGAGTCTGGTCGAAGATCCGTCAAGGATTGAACGGGAGCGACAACTTAAAAAAATGTGGCAGGACCAGGCATACGGAGAATTTAAAGACTCGGATTTCACCTCGGATTATGTCCTCGATCTATGCGATCACTTCCTCAAGAACATGGCCACCGGCATGGGGGCCTATTCAGACAGTAATGGCCCACTCTTCATCAGAGAAGCCGTCGCGAACTTTATCAACCGGCGGGATGGCACAGACCCCGGGACCGGTCACGGGGCGAATCCTGATCATATTTATCTGACCAACGGCGCCAGCGAAGGGGTTCGTTATATCATTGACTTGCTCATTGCTGATGAAAAGGACGGGCTCATGATCCCGATCCCTCAATACCCGCTCTACTCAGCGGCCATCAAACGATGCGGCGGCGTTCAGGTCGACTATTATCCGGATGAAGATAATGGCTGGTCCATGAATGCCGCAACGTTGGAAGCATCTTATGAAGCCGCTCAGAAAAATGGGATTACCGTGAAAGGCATCGTCGTGATTAATCCTGGTAATCCGACAGGGGCGATTCTGGATGAAAAAACGGTGGAAGAGGTGATCGCCTTCGCCCGGGATAAAGACCTCGTCATCATTGCAGATGAAGTCTATCAGGAAAATGTATATGGGGCTAAGTTTGTATCATTTGCTGGCAAGCTTGGTGAGTCAAACGTACCACTATTCAGCCTTCATAGCCTGTCGAAGGGCTACTATGGTGAATGTGGTCATCGAGGCGGTTACCTGGAGGTAAGAAACGCACCTGGGGTGATGGGCACCGAACTCTCTTTTACAGATCTTATTTTCAAACAGGCGTCGGTAAACATCTGCCCCACAACCGTAGGGCAACTGCTGACTTACCTTATGGTCAATCCTCCCCCGGAGGGCAGTGCCCCCTATCGTCAATTTATGCAGGAGAAACGGTCCATCTTGCAGGAACTTCAAGATAAGGCCACCATGATTCGGAAGGGGTTCAACGAGATGGAAGGGGTCGAATGTTTCGGCAAGACAGGCGCCATGTATCTCTTCCCCCGACTGAACAAGCTACCGGAAGGAACGACAGACTTCGACTATTGTATGAATCTACTGGAGCACACCGGATTATGTACGGTTAACGGCGCGGGCTTTGGCCAGCAGGAAGGAACCAACCACTTGAGGATTGCTTTTTTACCACCCAAGCCGTTGTTGGAAGACGTTTTACCAAAATGGATTCGGTTTCATAATGATTATGTGAATACGTAGGCACGGCGCGGAAATAAGTGGGCCATGATATAGTCGCGAGACATGGTTTACGCAAGGCACACAAAACCGCCGGAAAGGCGGTGTCTCAGCACGAAAAAAGGGTCACATTTTTACACACCGTTCCTTAAAAAAGCATGCCCAAACCAACAGTGAGGACCATCCATGTCATACAAAATTATGCTTACCGACCAGTTCAGCAACGATGAATTTGCATCCTCAGAGCGGGAACAGGGCCTGGCGCACTTACGGACACTGGGTGACCTGGTTGATGAGCCCGAAGTGCTCGGTCCCGAACATGCGCGCGGCCTGGTAGCCTCGATTGCGAGTTCCTCACTCTATACAGACGCCTTCTACGAAGCCGCAACCGACCTGCGCATCGTCGCCCGTTGGGGTGTTGGCTTTGATAAGGTTAATGTAGGAGGCGCTACCCGGAACGGCGTTATTATTACCGTTACCCCAGTACACATGGATGCGGTGGCTGAATACGCGATTGCCCAGTGGATGGCCACTATGAAACGGGTATATACACTTAACCATCTCTCGCATAGGGGGGATTTTTCAATTATCCGTACCTATGAGGCGCAGTATACCACCCTCGGCCTGTACGGCTGTGGCCGCATCGGTCAGGAAGTCGCAATGAGAGCGAAACCACTCCTTGGTGAAAATGGACGCTTACTCATGTACGACACAAGACCGGATATTCATGACATAGCCACCCAATACGGCGCAGAAGTTGTTGATTCCCCCGAAGCGCTTTTTGAAGCCTCTGATACCGTATCACTGCATGTTTCCGGCGATGAGACGGTCGTGACCTACGACCTGTTGAGCCGGATGCAACCCCATGCCTCTCTGATCAATCCGTCGAGAGGGAACCTGGTCGATGATGAGGCTGTAAATAGGGCCATAAAAGAGGACAAGCTATATTACTACGTCGTAGATGATCCGGTGAATGGTCCGCGAGAAATCCATAAAAACCATCCGCGTATCATCTGTACCAACCACAATGCCGGGATCTCGGTTGAGTCGACGATGCGACTTGATGCCAAAGGCATCGAACAAGTGACAGATGCCATACAAGGACGACGTCCCCAGCACATGCTTAACCCGACGGTCCTCGACCATCCCCGCGTTAAAGCCTGGCTGAAATAACTTGTTCTGGGTTATTGGCCACATGAGCTGGAGCCACCTTATACGCTTGGATAAATCTTGCCTGGCGGCCGGGTGCATGTAGCATATACATAAAATCAGTGGTCAAAGCTGTAGCTAATAATCATAGGCTGGCCTTGAGCCACGTGCCACCACGGTATGATATTTACGCGCATCGATTTCGATCCATCATACCCTTTTCTTATCTCTATTTTAGATGACGACCGAGAACCCTTAAACTATTAATGCCCCATGGATCATAACCTTCCGAAAGAAACACGCGTTGTTATTGTAGGGGGTGGTATTGTAGGCTGTAGCGTGGCCTACCACCTGACTAAAATGGGTTGGCGGGACGTGGTGCTGCTGGAACAGAACACCCTGGCTGGCGGGACCACCTGGCATGCAGCCGGGTTGGTCGGGCGGCTACGCACATCGAATAGTCTGACCCGCATAAACAAATACAGTGCCGAGCTGTATGCTTCATTGGAGGCGGAAACCGGACAGGCGACAGGTTGGAATCAGGTCGGAAGCCTGATCGTCGCCCGGACAGAAGAACGGATGACCCAACTCCATCGTACCGCGGCAATGGCAGAATTATTCGGGGTAGAAGCCCACGTCCTCAGCGTAGATGCGGCCGTAGACAAATGGCCTCTGATGCATCCGGCAGGTCTGCGAGGAGGCGTCTGGTTGCCCCATGATGGCAAGGTCATTCCCGAAGATACCACGGTTGCCCTCTCCATTGGTGCAAAAATTCGGGGGGCGACCATCCTCGAGCACATTGGTGTTCACCACATTGAAACATCAAATGGCCGGGCTACGGGCGTACACACCTCCGCTGGATTTATTCGTGCGGAACAGGTCGTGCTCTGTGGTGGCATGTGGACCAGAGCACTCGGATTAGAGTGCGGGGTGACCATTCCCCTCTACCCCGTTGAGCACCATTACATCGTGAGTGAACCGTTGAAAGGCGTCCACGACAATCTGCCTGTAGGCCGTGATCCCGATACGCAGATTTATTTTCGCTCTGAAGGCGATGCGATCATGCTGGGAGCCTTTCAATCGTACAGCAAAGCCTGGATGGTTGACCAGATACCAAAGGACTTTTCGTTTCAACTACTTAGTCCCGACTGGAAAAAATATGAACAACCGCTTGAATCAGGTCAGCAGCTCCTACCCATACTGAAATCGGCGACTTTTCCTAAATTCGTTAATGGGCCAGAGAGTTTTACACCCGACAATAACTTTATTATGGGGGAAACACCGGAAGTCAACAAACTCTATGTTGCGGCGGGGTTTAACTCAGTGGGTATTGCGAGTGCAGGTGGTGCAGGCAAATATCTCGCCGAATGGATTATCGGCGGTGAGGCTCCAATGGACTTGTGGTCGGTCGATATTCGACGCTTTATGCCCTGGCAAAATAACCGGACTTACCTGCGTGAGCGGGTCACAGAAGTGTTAGGACTCCATTACCAGATGGCCTGGCCTAATCGAGAATTTGAGACGGCACGGCACATCCGGACGTCCCCACTACATGATCGTCTCGCCGATCAAGGAGCTTGCTTCGGCAGTAAGCTGGGATGGGAACGCCCCAATTGGTTTGCTAAGCCTGGATCAAAACCTACAACCGATTATTCATTTGGCAGACAAAATTGGTTCGAACAGGTCGGCAGAGAAGTGCACACCACTCGGACAAAAGTGGCGCTTTTTGATCAAACCTCATTCGCAAAATATCTTCTTGAGGGCCCGGATGCCCTACAAGTGCTCCAAAGACTTTGCGGTAACAACGTAGATGTGCCGACCGGCCGCGCCATCTATACTGGCCTATTCAATGAACGAGGGACGTTTGAGAGTGATCTGACAGTCCTTCGTTTATCCCCCAACACCTTCTATTTGATCACTGGTACAGGACAGGCGGTTCGGGATTTTAATTGGATATCACAGCATACGATGAAAAATGAGCAGGCCGTCCTGACTGACGTGACCCATGCCTTCAGTGTCATCGGGGTGATGGGCCCTGAATCACATGCCCTGCTCAGTCGCCTCACAGAAAACGATATGACTATGGCCGCTTTCCCGTTTGGTACGGCAAAAAATATATCTGTTGGGCCGGTTACGGTGCGTGCGATGCGCATCACCTATGTCGGAGAATCCGGCTGGGAGCTCCATGTCCCCATGGATCAGGCTCCGGCTTTATATGATTGCCTGATGGAGGCCGGAGTAGACCTTGGCCTTTCAAATGCTGGCCACTATGCCATTAATTGTATGCGACTTGAGAAAGGCTATCGTGCGTGGGGATCCGATATCTCCCCCGACGATACCCCCCTCGAAGCGGGCCTGAGCTTTGCGATCGATTGGGATAAACCGTTCATGGGGCGTGAGGCGTTGCTCAAACAGAAAACAGAGGGGATGAACAAACGGATGGTCAGCTTTGTTCTGCAAAATGCGGAAGCGACCCTCTGGGGTAATGAGCCGATTTTACGAGATGGTAAACCTGCGGGTTATACCACGTCGGGCGCCTACGGTTACACCGTGGGAGCAGCTGTGGGTATGGGGTATGTTAAAGATGCCAAAGGGGTCGATTCGACGTATATTCGCGCAGGGACATATGAAATTGAGACCAATGGGCGGCGCATACCTGCAACGGCATATCTGAAACCCCCTTTTGATCCCAAGCGAAAAAAGATTCTGGGCGGAAAATAGAAAGAGGGTAGCAGGAAGAAAAACATTCCAACTGCTACCCTCAATTTGAATCCTGCGAGGCATCACACCTTTATCTGGTGCCTGCTACTCGCCGCGTCCGGCCATATTTTGCTTTGGGTCGTTCTGTGGTGGCCGGTTCTTCTTTTTGAACCGACACCGTGGGCCGGCGACTGGAACTGGAACTGGTGGGCCTTGCAGACCGTGAAGGAGGACCGCCGGGACGACGTCCACGTGATTGGCCCTGTCCTTGCCTGCCACGCTGTTGTGGTCGGGAATCGTAATCCCCCGGTGACATTTTCGGCTCCTTGGTATAATCAAAACCTGGATGTGAAGACCAGATCAACATCTCCCGGCCGAGTTTTTTCTCCAGATCATTGTAAAGATCAATTTCTTCTGGTGCCATCAAGCAGAACGCATATCCGGTCCGTTCAGCTCTGGCCGTCCGGCCTGCACGATGCACATAATCATCGACGCAATTCGGCAGGTTGAAATTCACAACGTGAGAGACCTGTGGTATATCCAGCCCGCGCGCCGCAATGTCTGTCGCCACCAGGATTTTAAATTTACCGGATCTGAAACCCGTGAGCGCTTGTTGACGCTGCCCCTGCGTTCGGTCTGAATGGAGTCGAGTTACGGACATATTTTTCCGCTCCAGAAAACCAGCCAGATTATCCGCGCCACGACGTGTCCGTGTAAAGATCAACGCGGAGTCTACGGGTTCATCCCGAATCAGATCTAAAAGTAGTTGTTTTTTCAAACTGTGTGGAACCGGATAGATACGATGAGTAATACCTTTAGCCACGGTTGCCGGTGGCGAAGAATTGATCTGAGTGGCGTTATTCATATGCCGAGTGGCCAGACGTTGGATTTCCGATGGCATGGTCGCGGAAAAAAGTAAGGTCTGACGTTCCTTCGGCATGTCCGAAAGAATTTGCTGAATATCTCGAATAAAGCCCATGTCAAGCATGCGGTCAGCTTCATCCAGCACGAGGTGCCGTACAGATTTCAGCGATACATTCCTGCGTCGCATATGATCCATGAGCCGGCCAGGAGTAGCGACCAGAATATCGACGCCTTTCCGCAGAGCTTTGATTTGCGGTTCAATATTGACACCGCCGTATACCAATGCGCTCGTGAAAGGTAGATATTTACCATATTCCCGAACATTGTCCCCAATCTGAATCGCCAGTTCCCTGGTCGGGGCTAACACGACCACCTGGGGCCGGGCAGCACGCTCTTTTAATAGTTGCATAATAGGCAACATAAACGCCGCTGTTTTTCCGGTACCCGTCTGTGCACAACCGATCAAGTCCCGGCCTTCAAGTATAGTGGGAATTGTTTCGGCCTGGATAGGCATGGGCGTGGTATATTTTTTATCACTAATGGCTCGAAGGATTTCAGGTTTCAAGCCAAGTTCTTCAAATGATTGCAAAATGTATTTCTCCTAATAAATATTGATATTACGCAGATACTGCGTAACGTAATTTGTACTTTGTACTTTCTGGAACAGGTCTGCTAATGATACTTAATAGCTTGTTTTTCAAATCCATCAAAGAACAAAATACCGGGAACAAATGATAACTTACATCTCACTGTCGTCCCAGATTAAACAACATACTTTGCGATCTTGCAGTTGTACGCTACTCTGACTTAATTGAGAAAGCAATGCCCGGATATACGGCATACTGGAATGGCAGTCTTGATACTTGACCGACTGCGCAGAGCATGTGTGGGGCAGGGAAGGATACGGTTCAAACGGGGTGAGCGGGCGGACGACGGCTAAACTGAGAGGACTAATACCGGGTGGGGATGTCCCGGTATTGAAAAACCGACGGCGTATGAACAACTCTATTCCTTACAAACAACATTCATGCCATGCTACTTCAATCAACACCCCCGGAATATAATCAAACGGTCACATTTGTCAAGCTATTAAAATAGTTAACCATCCACCTTACTTTGATATTCGCAGGTGATAAGGACCGTTTACTGATTTATAATTCCCAGTCGAAACCATAAACAGATGTCAGAAAAACTTAAAGGTGATCGATTGTGGAACCGATAAAAATCAAGAGGCGTATAACTAATTAGATAGGATGATTTCTTCTTTATTATTTGGAGAGAGGAGTGATTATGGAAAGGCATACCTTGCAGACCATTCACCCGGACATTCTCGATCAGGACGAGTACCTCACCCATTTGGCCTCTGTGGATGCCCACGCCGATATCCTTCTGGACCGTGCCTTACATTCCGCGTTAAACGCTGGTGAGAAACAGGACATAGCGAAATTGATCGAGCTCATGCGGACTGTAGGTGAAGTGGCCGAACGTTATACTATAGATATACACAAACTGGCATTACCGGCCTAAGTATATGGGCGGGTGGCTCAAAACCTCCCTCCCATATACCCACCTTTTCATCTCTCAATCCCCTCAAATATTGTCCCTGCTCATTTCGCTCGATCCATCATGGGATTGGTTCCGAAGCCATAAAGCCATGGCCGTTTTAATGGACTCGCCAAAATATCCTGCAAATCCGTCGGATAATGGATACGGAAAAAATAGGTCGCCGTGTTGGTCTGCCCTTCCTGGTCGTTTTTTTCGGCCGCAGGTAAACTGGTGTAGACGTGTTCAAAATACGAGCGCCCTTCGGCTTCTGCGAAAAACGCCCATCCGGGTCGATCAATTAACCCCCCTGTCGTAAGGGGCGAAAGCCGCCCATCGGTCCCCGTTACGGCAATATGCGTGACGCCAAGATCGGCGAGCGTATGCATTTTGTCTTCCAGGGAGATATCAGTCGCGTAAATCTTCTCACACAGGGGTGAGTCTGCAGGAAGAATCTGTCTCGGAATCAGCCAACGCTGATCTTCGTCCATCAATACCACCGCTGATTGGGACAAATTCTCAGCCATCCAACGACCATATGAGGATATCATGCCGACCTGAGACCAATTGAGCGCTGGCGATTGCAGCGGCTGTGTAATATATTGCCAGGGGGCTGTTAGCGGCCAGGCATAGGTTAAAAATAAACAACTGAGACTCAGTAGAATCAAGCGAGGCCGGAGATAGGATGTTACTCGTTCATCGAAGAAGATCAGGATAATAAAACCGAGTATCAGGAAAAAAGACATCCATTCATTAAGCAAAATGTAGATCCCGGCGATCCCGAGGGAAAGCATCGCGTTCAGGGGAGCCGGCTGTAGAAAAAAAGCGGCGGCTATAAGCCCTCCCTGTATTGCTAACCCGACCAGAAGTAGCATTCTTCGATGCCCCTTCTCACCAGCTAAGGGCTGACTTAGAAAAGACAGGCTGTTAAATCCGAGGAGGAGAATACCCGGCATGAGGTATCGCACATGGGCCCCGATTACAAAATTAGTCAATGTCCGGCTAAATAGTAAAATATATAAGGAGATATAGACCAAGCCGATAACGCCAGCCAATCTGTGCACCGGGTGCCGATAGATCGTAGCTGAAAAAACGCCTATGATCCCCAGCGCCGCCAAGGGTTCACTCAAAACCTGACGGATAATATTATGACCGTCCCAGGCGAAGATATCGAGCAACATAATGCTTCGCTCCAGGGACCAGGCATTAATCAGAATACCACCGAACAGTTCATGTGCGACCGGATACACAGGATTGCCCCAGAGTATCCAGTGCTGCAAGGGAATAGGCAACACCACGACTGCCCAGACAATCCATGTTTTGAACAAGACACGGCTCGTATAGGTCCAGTCGACCTCTTGATTTCGTGCATATAACCACCATCCAGCCATTACCCCCACATACGCCAATCCCAGAACATAGCCGTAAGGCTTAAACCAGGCTGTTAGTCCCCCACTTATCGCCAACCATATCCATCGTTTATCTGTCTGATCTATGCCATCTCGTAACCACCAGTAAGCTACGGCAACCCCCCAAAATGCAAACGGCAGATCGGTCGTAGATCGTAGAATCTTCAAAACAATACTGAAGATCCCTGGTAACCAGAGGCAGAGAATCAAAGCGAGAGCCAATTCAGATGATACCTGGAAGACAGATCGAGCCATCCGATAGATAAGAATACAAATCAATACCCCGTAAATGATTGTCGTATAAATAGGTAAAAATAGATGGGCTTCCCCCAGCCATAGCCATATGTTCGCATACCATAAAAAATGGAGGGGGGGATTTGTAAAAAATAAATCCGCCATACCAGGACTGACAAACTGTGGCAACGCATGAGTCTTATAGATGACATGAGCAAAAGGGAAATGGTACCGTAGGGCGTCAAGTCCGACAAAAGGTTCTGTGAATGATTCTAAGCATTGTCTTACGAACAGGAGACCTATTAAACAGAATGCAAACCACGCAAATGGCGTCCATTGTGGAAGCTTAAAGCCTTTATACTGCTTGATATCTTTACTTACATAAACGCCACCGATCAAGGCCAGGAGACCACTTAGGCTATAAAGTAACGTAGCGGTAATGGGTAGGCCTATAAATTCACTGGAAACGAATTCAATCCACCCTATAATCGCCGTGCCCAAGGGGAATGAAAATAGAATGTGATCAGCTATGTCAAGCTGGGTACGCTTTGAAATAAGGCGAGCGATGCCATAGCCAGCTAATGATACAATAAGGCACAAAAGGAGAAGAGAGATCCAGATCATAGTTGGAGGAAAAGATAGTTAACAACAAAAAAATGGGTACGTATAAAAAAACGATCTGAATATGAATCCAGATCGTTTTTTATGTTTTGCTACGAATGTAAAATCAAATCCGCGTTATCCGCGATTCATCTATGCGCTTTTTGTACTAACAAGCACCTCATGGGCAGTGCGGTCTTTGCCACTATCCTGACTATGTTGATAATCACGATGGGCAGCTGGTGCACCGAGTGTGGTGCGCGTCAGCATCCTTTCGGCCGTTTTCGTGGCGACATACGGGCGACGGATATCGGTCGGGTTACCTTGAATATGATTCTTCCAGGCACCGAGCGATGTTTGGGCCTGAATCAACCCTTTGATCATCCCCATGTCATTTAACATAGCAACATCATCTGCAGGCCCCAGAATGATCGCCCCTGAGAGTTTGTCACCATCCCACAAGAGTTTACGGTAAACTGGCCGGTTGGCATTAATGGTTTCTGTGTTCTCACCGCTGCTGTCCCAATGACCGAAACTGGCGCATTGAAGGCCGCATACATCCAGAATATTCATCAGCAGGCTACCGGGGTATTCAACATCCTGACCGGCCATATTGGCCCCGGCAATTCGGCCATGATCTACGGCTGTAGGCTGAATGGCATGGACGGCCTGCTGGCCTGTGGATAAATCAGGGCCTTCCGCTACATCCCCCGCCGCATATATATTAGGGATATTGGACTGACAGCGATTATTGACAAGAATACCCTGATTGGTGTTGACACCCGACCCATCCAGAAAATCTATGTTGGTCTGAATACCCGTAGCAACGATGACCAAATCGGCCTGTGTTGTAGACCCGTCAGAAAGTTTTAACGTTTTTCTGCCGTCGCTGCCATGCTCAATCGCCTGCACACTGACCCCGGTACGGGTGTTGACATCATGTTCATTAAGCCAGGTGTTGACGAGAGAAGCGCTCTGAGCGTCCAGCATCCGAGGCAACAACTGATTTTCCAGCTCTATAACCGTGAGTTTGGCACCCAGCTTATACATCGCATTCAGAATGATAAAGCCGATAAAACCCGCACCGATGAAGGCTACTTCAGCCTTATCTCCCATAGCGGCCACCGTCTTTTCAGCATCTTCTATGGTCCACAAATTATGGACGCCATCCCCATCTGCCCCCGGTATAGGAAGTTGCTGAGGTGATGAACCGGTGGCAATCAGAAGATTATCATAGGCCACCGTAGATCCGTCATCAAGGGTTATAGAATTTGCAGATGTATTGACGGATGTGACACGTGAACCGAATAGGGTGATCACCCCGAGATTGCTGAAATATTCATCATCCCCGGTCAGGACCTGATCTATCGGGATATTATTTGAGATGTAGTACGGCAATGCCATGCGGGCATAGGCCGGTTCACTAGAGATCAGGGTAATTGCAGCATCGGCATCATAACCCCGGATTGTTTCAATGGCGTTTATCCCGCCCGGTCCACCGCCGATAATCACATGTCGTGTTGCCATATATTCCTCCAGATACAAGTAACAAGTGACAGGTAACAAGTTTTCACTTGTCACGCTTCACTGATTTTAAGCAAGGCCTAATTCCATCAGTTTTTCCTGTGTTGGTTTTCCATCAGGCGACCATCCCCGTAGGGCACAATGGCCTTCAGGTTCTTAGATCCCATTACCGCACCCACGGCGGACCGGTGACCATAATAAGTTTGTTCTCAGGGCTCAGGGCATCAACACTCGGGTCCATCTCCTCATAAAGGTATTTTGCACCGAGGGTTACGCCCCCCAATATATTCCCGCGCCCATGTTTCATTTAACGGCTCTTTGGTAATTTGTCCTTCCGTCAAATTCACACGCAAGATATATCCTGCCCAACCATATGCCATAATGTGCTGCGATTGTCTGAATGAGCGATGGGTAAATTAGTCCATTCACCCATCGCCATTCACCAATTTATTACAGGCCCAGCGAATCTAATTTCTCTTTAGTCGGTTCGCCATCGGTACTCCAACCGCGCAATTTATAGTACTCAGGCAACATCTCACCAAGTTTGTTAACCTCACCCTTAGTCGGTCCATCTGGAATGGGTGTTTCAAGAAGCCGTTTGGGCAAGGTATCGTCTTTCCCGGTGAAACCGGCATGTTGATTCCATATCCGCTCGATATTCCAAACCCGTTCGCCTACTTCCAGTAATTTGGGTACGGAATACGGAATGCCCGTTACGGCTGCAATCTGAGGTTGCATTTCTTCGAGGCCCACGCCAAAGGTCAGAAATATGCACAATCCGGCGGAGTCCACCGCAGAGGTGGCGTCCTGAAAAACTTTTGTAATCGCGGCTTTGCCTTCTGTCGCCGCCGGGTCCATTTTCTCAGGGATACCCAATATTTCTGGTGCGACCGTGTAGCTTTTCAAATGACAGGCCCCTCGGTTCGATGTGGCATATCCGAGGCCCATGCCCTGAATAGCCCGTGCATCGTACGCCGGGAATTCCTGCCCTCTTACACCCATGAAAAACTCCGGATGCTCGAATTTTTCTGTCATTCGCTTTGAACCTTCGGCAATTTCATCCCCGAACCCTTCACGGTAGGCCGTCATTTCAGTCATCGCTATTAAGGCATCCGCGTTGCCAAACTCAAACGACATGCCCGTTTGCTCATCCGTTATATATTTTTTCTCATACAGTTCCATCGCGGCGGCCAGAGTGGCCCCGAAAGATATCGGGTCCATCCCCAACTCATTGCAAAGAGCGCTGGCTTTAATCAAGGCATCCAGATCATCAATACCACAATCAGCGCCCATAGCCCAGGCGTTTTCATACTCGGGGCCCTCTACCGCAATTTTCCAGTTATGCGGTCGGGTGGTGACCATAAACTTGCCCTGCGCTTCTCCAGGCAACTCAGACACCCGGCCACAAGCCATCGTACAACTGAAGCAGGCTTTGTTGGCTACCAACCGGGTATCGGTCAACGTTTCACCGCTGAAATTATCGGCGTTTTCCATCTGAGTATACTGGTGATTGTTCGTCGGCATGGCCCCGCTTTCATTGATGATATTCACGAGAACAGCCGTACCATAAGCCGCTAGCCCCTCACCAGTAACCGGATGTTCGACCAGTTTACTTTTCATCTCCCACATGGCACCCATGAATTTTTTCGGGTTCGCAACTGGTACGCCACCCGTGCCCCGTACGGCAATGGCCTTCAGATTTTTGGAACCCATGACCGCACCGACGCCGGACCGGCCAGCGGCACGATGCCGATCATTGACGATGGCTGCGAAACGGACCAGATTTTCACCGGCCGGTCCGATACAGGAAACGACCGTATCGTGTACGCCGAGTTCCTCCCGGATCATATCGTCTGTCTCCCAGACGGTTTTACCCCAGAGGTGATCGGCGTCATGAATCTTTACCTGATCATTATAGATCGATATATAGGAAGGCTTCGGCGCTTTTCCTTCCAGAATCAACATGTCGTAGCCTGCAAACTTCAACTCCGGTCCCCACGTCCCGCCAGAGTTAGACGTGGTAATCGCGTTGGTCAACGCCCCTTTGGTCACGACCATAAACCGAGCCCCAGTGGATACATTAGTTCCGGTCATCGGCCCGGTGGCAAAGATCATTTTATTATCTGGACTCAATGGATCAATGGTCGGATCCATCTCTTCTGACAGATATTTGGCGCCAAGGCCGCGCCCACCGATAAAATCTTTGGCCCACTTCATATTGAGTGGCTCTTTCGATATCTGGCCGGTTGTCAGGTTGATACGTAACACCGTGCCCATCCATCCGCCTTTACTCATGCTGCGTTCCCTCCATCTATAGATGCCAGATAGGACGCATTCACTTTTTCAGCCCAACCGCCTAACCAGTCAGCAGAATCACTGTCTACAAATTCAATGGCACCGGTCGGACAAGCTGTTGCACAGGCCGGATCACCGTCACAAAGATCACATTTAAAAGCTTTTTGCGTATCCGGATTATAAAACACGGTCCCGAACGGACAGGCAATGGTACACAGACTGCAACCTACACAGTTGGCATCAGCAACCACCTTAGCACCGGTATCTGCATTGATACTTATAGCATTCACCGGACAGGCATTCATACACCAAGCTTCATCACACTGGAAACAAGTATACGGCGCATAACTGGCCTGCTCGTCAAAGATATTTACTCTTATTAATGAGCGTGAAGGCTGGAACATACCTGTTTGTACCCAGGAACATGCCAACTCGCACTGCATACAACCTGTGCACTTCTCGGGAATAATGCGCAAGGATTTAGCCATGCCGACTCCCTTCATTGAGGATGGGGAAATGGTAGTGTGTCACTCGCACACACTGATAAACTTATAAATAACTATATTGGAGTGTTACAACATTATGGACGAAAGTATGAAGATATATACCAGGCGGAATATACCTTCGGTTGTCGTTTATTCTAATTGAATTATACAATGGTGTCAATAGAATTTATACTATATAATACTATTTCATTATGGCCGACAGATCGGCCCACAGATTCACGCTAAAATCACATGTAAAATGATGTGACAATCGTTCTGACTAGGTGTTGAGTGGGTGTCTATCGGGAAAAAAGATTGGATGGAACGCATTCTATTATGATAAAGACACATGAATGAAGTTTGCTTAGGATAATTTCATGATATTAATCCGTTGTTTTATTGGACTGGTGTTGATTATGAGTTCAACCACTTCTTCCGCTCAGGAATTATCTTTGAGTGGCCGACTATTCTGGCCAGTCGTTTTAAAAATGGTTCGGTCGAACTTTCCGGATGTGTCTCAAATTCCTACGGACACGCTGAGTAGCTGGATGGCAGATAAAAATTCAGACAACAAACCTCTGCTATTCGATGCCAGAACGGCGGAAGAGTTCGGGGTCAGTCATTTGAAAGCGGCGCATTTAACCCCATCAGAAAAAGAGGCAGAGGTGCTTCTGGCGGATGTCCCCCACGATCGACGAATTGTCGTTTACTGCTCTGTCGGTTACCGTTCTTCAGAGTTGGCGGCTAAATTGATGCAGCAGGGATTTACCAATATCCATAATCTGGAAGGTTCCCTATTTGCCTGGGCCAACGAAGGACGGCCGGTCTATCAGAATGAACAGGCCGTTAAGATCGTTCATCCTTTCGATAGTATATGGGGGCGGTTGCTGAAAGAAACATTAAAATGGCATAAACCGGATTAAAGCGATGACAAATGACCGGCTAAGACGGGCAGGACTGTAACCTGCTCATCACCCATCTATAGACATGGATCAGGTGGTCAGAGCATAGGTGTTTGTCGGTTTTTATAGACGAGATATCCCCATACCGTCACAGGTAAAAGAGCAAGTAGGCAGAGCGCCAGAGCAGATGTCTGATATGCATTAGGGGAGCGTTCTATGATAGCCCATGCATCACCTGTCACGGATAGCAAAAAGAAGGTGGTGCCATAAGCCAGGATATTATTACGCCAGAAATATCGTATCGCCAGTCCTGCCAGACCGGCTGTAACGCTCCACTCCAAGACACGGATAAGGGCCTCTATCGGATCCTCGGCGCCCCCTGCCCCTTGAATAAAAATAAAAGCCAGGACAATGATCGCTATATGAAGAGGAGATGAAAAATAATGACGTACGATATAGATCCCAGAAACCATAATCCCGCTTATCATCATAGCACCCGACACGGATTCCAGGAAGGTGTCCAGTACTGGAGAATATGCCGCGGGAGAGGGCAGCAATCGGGCTACCCGGCCGGAATTCAGGCCCACCATCTGTTCGCCCACCTCCACAAGATGATTTAACCCCGGCAGGATAATACAAGCCGCGTAAGACAGGATGATTGCCTCACGCCAGGATATTCTCACCGTTGAGGTCTCATATCGAACAATCTGTCGCAACCTGGTGGTCAAATCTATTTTCTCTAATTCTTTATAACCAGCCTCCATAAAACCAAATAAAATACACCCTACGACCATTAAAACCAGGGTGCCGATGACGAGCCCCACTGCACTGGTCATTATAAGATACAGGGTCAGGCTGATGGAGGTCGGATAACCGGCCAGCAGTTCAGCCGGGGTATTGAACATAGGGAGGGTGTTCAGCAGCGTGTATAATCCGGCGGCAATCAGGCTGAACCGCCAATTAATCTGTCGGGTATGAATCCAGAGGATCATGATGCGTAACCCCAGGGCCATGAAGCCACCAATAATTAGAATGTTGAAGACCCAGGCGATGATATCCCGGGTGGTGGTTTCCCCTTCCTCGCGTACCCAGACTTCGGGCGGTTTAAAAAATGAACGGCCACGGACCATTTCGTTTCCCTGGACCTCAGCCTGTATTCGAAAGGTACCTTCCCCTATTTTCTGAAGACTGTCTTCCCAGACAAAGGAATGATCGATACGGGCATCACGCCGGATCTGATCAGACTCAGCAAGTCTGTATGAGGCCACATTGACCCCTTGGTCCAGGAGGGCCTTCTCCGCAAGTAATCTGGCCGTGCCGTCCGTGAGTGTGTCACCTGGCATTTCTTCGGCAATACGATGATCATAGGCGATCACACGGCCATCATGGGACACCCGAAGGCGGTATTCTTCCTTTTCAAGCGATTTGAAATATCGAATGCGCCAGGAACCCGGGTCAAGACGGGTTTGATAGATCTCATTTAATCTCGTTAGGTCCGTCTTCTCTCGGATATATTTATTACTCAAGTTTGCCTGGGAGACCGCGGTCCTGAACGTCACCGTCCTGATAAACGTAGACGTATCCACGCCACGGGTTTCCAGATGGTTATCTGCTACCTCGGTCACCTGCTGGCGGGAGAGGGGTACATCCATAAAGTCGAGGAAGCGTTCAACCGGTAGCATGGTGATGACACCGATACTGAGTAGACAGGCCAGGGCGATAAGACTGATGACAGGTGCTGTCAGGAAGGTGGGCACAACGGTCGGTCCCGGGGCAGGTTCTACCATCGGAGGTGGTTCTAACACCGTTGGCACCAAAGGGGGTGATGCGATGCCTATTTGTTCTGTCACAGCCGCATTCAGCATAGATGGATGGTATTCAAGCCGCTTTCGAAAATGGGCAATGAGCGCGGGAAGGAGGGGAACCAGCAACAAGCCCACGACAACCACACCGGACACTTGAAAATACAACCGAGAGGATTGAAATAAGAACAGGCTCAGCAGAAGGGCATCGTAAGTATAATGGGCGATAAGTGTGCTTATAATACCGAATCGTAAAAAAACATATCCGAACAGAACCCCCACCATCGTTAGTTCTAAACCGCGAATAAAAAAGGGCTGCTGAGGATAATTACTGTGGAGAAAACCCCAGAGGATGGCAGGAATAAGGATGGCAAGGAAATTAGACTTAATGAATCTTTTTAAAAAGCAAATGGCCACCAATCGGAAAAGAAATTCTTCGAGTATGGACGCCTGAAGGCCAATAGACAGCGGAAAAAGCCAGGGCATCGCCGTACTGGCCATATCTGTATAATCAACCGCGGCCGGAGACCAGACCCCGAATTGATTGCCGATCAAATAGAAGGCTGTGATATAACCGAGCATAACCGGTGGGATCAGATACCCCACCACGCTGGCCATGAAATACTCTTTGGTTCGCAACACCGGTCTCGAAAAAATCCACTCCGGGGCTATTTTTTCAGGCAGAAGAGACCGATACGATACGGTACCTACGGCACCCGCAAGGGTAATAAACATAATCAAAAAACCAGCACTGATAAAAGTGCTGAGCAACAGCTGAATATAAAAACTCTGAAGTGAATCCGTCGTGGCATACGAGGTCAGGCTGAGCGGCAATAAATTAATCGCGAGCGCGACCGATGTGACCCCGATGACAACCCCACTTAGGACGCCAAAACGCCAGGTGGATCGGGTAAACTGGTTCTGTGAAATAGCTTTAATAAACAGGATCAATATAATGATGATGATCACGGCCCAACCGATTTGTGCCACCGCCTGGGTTGCCGAATTTCTTGACCTGATCCGTTCATAATCGCGTTGCCATACTTCAGGTATTTTCAAATACTCAGAATAACCCCCGACACGGTTGCCCTGTATGGTCACCATGAGCCTTACGGTGGCATCCTTTGCCTTATACCCATCCCGTTCCCAGGTAAAGGTATGGTCTGCCCTGAAATCGAGGACGTCGGTATTGGATTCCACCAGACGGTAGTTGGCGATGTCGATCGACTGGGTATTGCGAAGGAAAAGCTCGGCTATTTCCCGGGCTTCCCGCTCAGGAAGTACCGGACCGGGCCTTGTTTCTTCTATCTCGTGATAGAACCCGACTAGTCGGCCAGCCGGGCTAATAAGCACGAAAAATTCTTCTTGTTCTTCTGGACGGAAAAACCGGGTATTCCATTGCCATACATTGACTTCAGATGCCATGATCCTGTTGGCGGCCTCTAACCCGACCTCCCGCTCAAGATAGATTTTAGCCAGGTCATCAAAACCAAAGGTCGTAACCGCCTGATAACCGGTATGGCGATGGCCCTGGGTGGTCATTACATCCCTGGCAAACGCTTCCGCCTCTAATCTTGTGAGTTGAAAGTCTATCGAGGTGGAGGGAAAGGCAGCATCATGATATTTGAAGATGATTACCAGGCCGATGACGGCGGCCAACACCCATAAAGCAATCGTCCGTTTATCGGAGGTAGTCAAGAATGTGTGGGGATCGGAAGACATGGTTTGGTGCGCCTAGCTCATTCTGCGCATAATATCATCTCCGACATCTGTGGTGGTGGATGTACCACCAATATCAGGCGTACGGACTTTATTTTCCCGGAGGTTATCGGATACGGCTTTACGGATGTGGGCACCCGCATCATTATCACCAAGGAATTCAACCATCATAGCGGCCGCAAGAATCGTTGCCAACGGGTTCACCAGACCTTTGCCGATTAATTCAAATGCTGATCCGTGCACGGGTTCAAACATGGAAGGGAATTCCCGATCAGGGTTCAGATTTGCACTGGGGGCCAGGCCCATACTCCCAACCGTAGCAGCCGAAATATCGGTCAGAATATCCCCGAAAAGATTCGAAGCAACTACCACGTCAAAGTCTTCCGGACGCCGTACAAAATCCATGGCTGCGGCATCGATAAGCAGGGATTCGGTTTTTATATCGGGATAATCCGATTTTACCTGCTCAAATACTTCATCCCAGAAGACCATACTGTACCCTTGTGCATTCGATTTCGTAATAGAAGTTACTTTGTTCTTTTTTTGACGACGGCGGGCTTCCTCAAACGCATACCGGATGATACGTTCTGTACCATGCCTGGTAAATACCGACGTCTGGACGGCGACTTCCTGATTCGACTGTTGATACAGTCTACCGCCTACGTCCGCATATTCCCCTTCTGTATTTTCGCGAATGACCACCAGATCAATATCCCCGCCGTATTTTTCGATTAGGGGCGATTGCACCCCTTCATATAGGTACGCCGGACGCACACATGCATACTGATCAAACCGGCGTCGAATCGGCAAGATCAAGTTATTGAGCGTAATATGGTCCTGGATTTCCGCATCCCCCACGGCGCCAAAAAAGATGGCATCATAATTCGCGGCCTCATCAAGACCACCGTCTGGAATAAATTGCCCGGTCTGTCGATAATAATTTGAACTCCATTCGAAATCCGTGAAGGTAAAGGTCGGAGCACTCAAAGCGTTGAGCACCTTTTTACCTTCCTCAATCACTTCAGGACCAACGCCGTCCCCGCTGATGACGGCAATATTGTAATGGGACATAAAAACTCCTTAGATGCTAATGAAGCGTGAAGAATGAAAAAAAGCGGCCATTGCCCTTTCCTCTTTTCTCTTCACGCTTTACTACCAATTACAATTGTATGACCGGATTAGATAACGTACCAATATTTGGTGAGGAAATATTTACAATGTCGCCTTCCATGAGGGACAAGTCATTCGGAACCATGATACCGGTGCCGGTGGAGACTACCGTGCCGGGAGGAATCGGATTATCCCGATATAGATATTCATTCAGCTCTTCGAATTTCCTGGCCAGTTGTGACGTGTTGGCTTGACCTTCGAAAATGGTTGACTCGCCCCGAATGATCTGACAGGTGATGTCAAGATTATAAGGATCATCGATGGCATCGGCCGTCACCAGCGTTGGGCCGAATGCACAACAGCCGGAATATATCTTGGACTGGTTCAGGTATAAGGGGTTTTCCCGTTCAATATCCCAGGCAGATACATCGTTGCAGAGCGTATATCCAATGATCTCACCAGGTTCGCCCAGAACGTAGGCCAGTTCCGGTTCGGTCGCGGTGAGTGTTGAATCACTCCGGACACCGATGGGGGCATTAGGCCCGGAGCACCGTGAGGGGGTGGCTTTGAAGAACGCTTCTGGACGCGGTGACTTATACACCTGATCATAAATGGTGTTCTCGGCATCAGAATCCCGAACTTGCGCACTTCGTTTGTAGGTCACACCGAATCCCCAGACTTCTGGCGCAAATAAGGGCAAGGTCAAATGCGGTACGCCGATGTCCGGGACGGTATCAAGAAGGTCATAACTGTATTCCGTAACCCTGCCCGCCTGGCCATCCAGCATTCTGTTGACCAATTCCGATAGGGACATATACACGGTGCTGGCCAGGTGAATCAGATCATTAACCGTCTCTATATCCGGGTTATTCTCGGACAGATCCAGGACGGTGTCACCTCGAACAACACCGACGCCTGTACCTTGACCGGGCTGATAAAATTGAACTAATTTCATACTGATGACTCCTGAATAAAAGGAAAAAGGCAATGTGACCGAAGCTAAGCAAATACCATGGCGCATTATAAACAATGACCTGTCTGTATTTTTAACAGGATAAAACTTACCGGTCATAATCACAAATAAGAACAACCTGCTCAGGTTATATAGCAAGATTTTTTTTATCTATTTGGCATTTGCCATTTGCAATCTGTGTATTCTATCTTTTCTTTACCTTATGTAGGCGAAAGACAAAGGCAATATTTGTTGAAGGTTTAAAACGAAAAAATTGTATACATCAGCGTATTTTACGTTGAGAATCATGCACCACAGGGAAGGGTTGCCTTATTTATGAATAAACTTGGTTGGATTACTGCTATTTTACTGCTGGTTGTATCGGTAGATGTGTCGTATGGTCAGGCTCAACGTACGCCGGATTCTCCCGCGACCAGTTGGCGTAAGTTAGATACAAAAATGTCGGACAACTGTGCGTTGTGTCACCAGCGTTTGGGGGAGCCTTTAGCCAAACAGGTAGAGGAATGGCAGGGAAGTATTCATTTCTGGCGCGGGGTCTCCTGCGATGCCTGTCATGGCGGCGACCCGACAAGTACCATTAATACCGTAGCCATGAGCGAGACGAATGGTTTCATGGACGCCCCCATCCCAGAGGCCATCCCGGCGGATTGCGGCCAGTGTCATCAGGATGCCCTTGCCAGTTTCCAGGAAAGTGCCCATGGTGAACTGTTCGATGTCAACGATTACGAACCAGGCTGTGTCACCTGTCATAACAGCCACGATGTCCGTGAAGTAAATATGGATTTGGTCTCAACGACCGCAGCTTGCGGGGAATGTCATGACGTAGATTATATCGACGAAGTGCGTATCCCCCTCATAGATACTGATGAGCGAATTAGTGCGTTATACACGACAATCAACGCGATGCCTACGGACAACCCGAATGCCCCTTATCTGCGTTACCGACTTGATCGTGCCCGGAAAGAGTTCCGAAAACTCGGACATTATCTGACAACCAATACAATTGTTACGAAACGGCAATCGGTCGATAAAGAGCTCGATTTCATTGACTTCATGATCGATTTTGATGATTCATCGATTAATGATGATTGATATCGGTTATTATGCCCTTTGTGCTTTCAAATATCATACAACTGTTCTCTTTTTAACAGAGCACAAAATAACATTTTTCGGTTATTTTCTATTGACATCGCCATGCTAACCTCATATTTTTGCCCGTGCTGTTCGCTTTAATCAGCTGCCGAGGTAGCTCAGGTGGTAGAGCAACGGACTGAAAATCCGTGTGTCGACAGTTCGAATCTGTCCCTCGGCATTCAATGAAGTGCCCATCCAGAACCTGTTTTGTAAAAAACGCGTACCAAACGTGTTGAGGTTCTGGATGGGCACTTTTTTGTTTTAACATGGTTTTCAGTTGAATAACCGATACCCATGCCTCCTTTTATCCGGTTTATCTACCATACTCTGATTGCCCCCTGGCCGCCTGTCCATTGGATTCTATGCCGTCTTTTTGGGAGCGACCGAACGATTCCGGGACGCGGCTATGATGTCGATAAACGGCATCCGAAATATTGATCGGGATTTACATTATCTGATCGATATGTTTGATTGTCTGGACCTGCCTGAAGAAGAAACCGGATCTACGGTACCAACCCGGAAGGTAGGCACGGGAAGAGCGGACGACCACAGCAAGAAAATAAACCGTTAGATTCAGATATCAGCAACAACATCCCGACGATCCGATTTGAATCCGTTTCGTTTACCTATCCCGGTGCCCATCAACCGGTGCTCGAAAATATCGATCTCACGATTCAACCGGGAGAACGAATTGCGTTGGTTGGAGAAAATGGGGCCGGCAAGTCGACCTTTGCTAAATTGTTGTTGGGACTTTATGCGCCAACCCATGGGGGCATCACGATCGATGAAGTGGATCTTTCGACCATCCCCCCACATGAATGGCGTGCCCGAACCACGGCTGTCTTTCAGGACTCTGTCAAATACGCCTTAACCGTCAGAGAAAATATCGGCTTGGGGAATTGTCGTTACTGCACAACGATGATGCGGTTCAGAGAGCGGCGGAGAAAAGCGGAGCAGATATTTTGGCGGCGACCTTGCCTGCTTCGTACGATTCGATGTTGGGCAAAATCTATGACGAACAAGGCCAGGACATTTCCATCGGCCAATGGCAGAAGTTGGCGCTCGCCAGGGCTTATATGCGAGAAGCGGCGGTTCTCGTTCTGGATGAACCGACCGCTGCCCTGGATGCAAGAGCCGAAGTGGATGTCTATCGACAGTTCAGTCAATTATCAGCAGGGAAATCAGTCCTCTTGATTTCACATCGACTAGGTTCTGCCCGATTGGCGGATCGTATTATCGTATTGGAAAATGGCCGGATCATAGAACAGGGCAACCATATGGTAGTTGTTGCCGTCCAGACCGAGCGCCAGGCCGAGGTCCAGCTTAGGCGTCGGCGTATACCGGAAGTTTGAGCTCACTGGCAGGATCGTATCCCATCGGAGATTTTTACCATTATTCCAGTTGATCGCCAGTACAGGCAGAGGGAAGGGTTGCCCAAACTGAGTCGAGTAGACCGTGCCAAATCCAAATGAAAATTGGGGCCTGAACTTACGGATAAAGACGGTAACGGCCTGAAAATTAAAATCATTGGATGACAAGCTCGATTCAAAATCCGAGGCAAGACCCGGTGTTACAAACGCCAGCAACCCCCATTTAGCTGAAAGACCATGTTGCAAGGTCAATGTATAATTAAGGTCATGTATGTCGTTAATACTCGGATTACCGCCAGGAAACCCTTTATAGGAGAAATCCCGCCGCTTATAATAAATTTTCTTGTTGAATACGGTTCTTCCTTCTGAAAAGATCAGGGGGAAAGCCACGCTGATGGATACCGACCTCGACTGGATCTTTGCATTATTCAAACCGGCCGCTGGTTTTGAGAAGTTTTGAGATGGAAAAAAGTCGTGAATAAGTGAAATTTGAGCGTGAACGGTAGGGATGTTAAGTAGAAAGATAAAACTTGTGACCACGCCCAACAGCCACGCTTTAATCAATATTTTCATTTTAAGCTCCTTGTGTTTAAAGAGTGATGTTTTAAGAAATACACTTAAGTCAATACTGGGTTCTTGTATCTGGCTATGGACCAACTGATTACTCATTCAGCAATGATTAAATTCGGAACCCAGCAAAGCCAGGCCACTGTGGGAACTTTCCGTGAAATCTATATTAAAGCCATCAAAGACGAGTTGCCAGAGACGCAACGTAACAGCTGCAAATGTCAGCGCATAATTTCGGATCATCCACTGGCGGTGAATCAGAACCTTCTTTTCACGAATACGTTTATAAGCCATAAAACCGGTTGAAAGCCACAGTATCGAAAGGAACGCAAAGCCCATTTGAGCGGGCAGACCGCCATAAGCCATCAAGGCCATATAAAATCCGCCTAGGCTACCGAAAATAACTCCGGCAAGCTAGAACCTTCCCAACCAGCTATGCAGATGGACATATTTCTTCGTAATAATTCTGGGTAAAAATTGAAGGGGTCCAATAATAACGGCCAACATCGCGCCGATGATATGTGTCAATAAGCCTGTGCTGTGTGCCAAATAGACCGTTTTCTGCTCCGGGAAATACCCATCAGGGTTCAGGGTCGGGTATCTGCCAGCCAGAATAAACATCAGGAGTGCCAGAAAAAACATCACGCCCCAGCCTATTTTTTTCATGATTCATCCTCCTTGGAGCGGGCCGCTGCAAGTGCAGCACCAAGGACCGCAGTGCCGACTTCGTCCAGGGTGTTTATGATGTAGGCCTAACTGTCGTCGTCGATGAACCCCACACAGATCAGGGTCGCAAGCCCATGCGCGAATATCCACATTTTATCCACCATGCTATTTCTGCCTTCAACCGGCATCTTTGTAAATCTGTGATCTTCACGTATCCGATCCTTCATAGTTGATAAAAAACCATCCACGATGTCTTTGAATTCGTTTTTCTTTAAAAAAAGTGTGCGATATAACTCCCTTTGATCCCTGGAAAAAAGGGCAATTCCCACGCCCATATTCAAGAATACTCTGTCGGTATAGGGCGTCTTTATATACGCGATCAATAGTACCTCTGATTTATTCAAAACCTCGCGTTTTAATTCGTCAATCGAACTAAAGCCGCTGTATACAGGCGCTGTAGACGAATTCAGTTGTTTGGCTACATTACGTGCTGAAAGGACACGCATGCCTTGATTTTCTACAAGGTCCATGACTTGTTCTTTGGTAAAGCTAATTGGAGGGGGAATGAATTTTTCGTTGAAATTACAAAATAACGACGGCTGTATAACAGTTGTTATTTTATTGTCAAGGGTAAATTCAAAGAAATAGACGAAGAGTAGTCTTTAAAAGCACGGCGGGAAGATGGTTCGAAAAATTTGTGAATTAGTTGATTCGAAAAGGGGTGTATTAGATAGCCATTCATCGATTAATTTACTCTGATTGATGCTGTTCAGCGACAACTATCGGCATGTGACAAAAGCAGGTCTATCCTCCAACACAAAAAACCAGAACGAAAGGCAACCTATTCACCTGCCCATTTGGTCTTCAACAAATTGCTTTCAAAAAAAGTTCATAAAACATGGCCTTTCAATTAACACCGACGTTGCTACGATCGATTCCTTTACTACTTATCGCTTTGCTGTTTCTGGATATGAATCTGCCCGTTTCTGTGGAAGCGGCAGGTGCCTGGATATTGTCCCTGATCGGTGCCCTTCTCTTAAGTACGGCCGTTACCCTCCTCATTTCAATCTCTTTGCTATGGATCATATCCGGTGATGGCGTGTCGCAATTGAGTCCTGCGATCGTTACTTTTTTTTCCGGCATGGTTATTCCCCTGCCGCTTTCCCCGGACTGGGCCCAACCGTTATTTTATCTTCTGCCCTTTCGAGGCATAATAGATGCCCCGTCTCGTCTGTATATGGGACATATACCTCCCGGTGAGGTCTGGACGGTCCTCTTACATCAATGGTTCCGGCTTATTCTCCTCATTGCCATAGGCCGGTGGGTGTTATCGAAAGGCACCCGTCGGCTGGTCGTCCAGGGGGGTAGAGGCGTGGGGGATGGTGAGATAAACATGCCCTGGATAATGCCACCCTCTCATCAGTGATTTTTAACCTATGAATGCATTCAAACTCTATTTTCGGTACATCGATCTCTCGTTTCGCGGACAGATGCAATACCGTATGTCCTTTGTTATGATGACGGTTGGTAATTTTCTCGGTAGTGGTATTGAGTTTGTCGCCATCCTGGCGCTCTTTGATCGTTTCGGCAGTTTACGGACGTGGTCGTTGCCTGAAGTTGCCTTTTTCTATGGCCTGGTTAACCTGGCGTTCTCTTTAACAGATGCCGTATCACGCGGGTTCGACGATATGGGGCATCTGGTTAAGCAGGGGGAGTTTGATCGGTTGCTTCTACGGCCTCGCAGTACCGTCCTGCAATTGATAGGTAAAGAGCTGACTTTAAAACGTATCGGTCGATTTGTCCAGGGCGCTGTTGTGCTGGCCTGGTCGATCATGAATCTGAATATCGACTGGACCATATCTAGCGTTTTGCTGGCTATCTTTACCATCTTATGCGGCGCCTGTTTCTTTTTAGGTTTATTTATTATTCTCGGCACGCTGACTTTCTGGACGACGGAATCGCTGGAAATCATGAACGCCTTAACCTATGGCGGGATAGAAACGTCCAAATATCCCCTGTCCATCTACAGGGACTGGTTTCGGAGTTTTTTCACTATGGTGATTCCCATGGGTTGCGTTACCTATTTCCCGGTTGTGGCCATATTGGGGCGCTCCGACCCGCTGGGTACATCGGTCACCTTCCAGTATATCTCCCCTATATTCGGTCCGATCTTTTTCTTGCTTACCTTGCAATTATGGCGATTCGGAGTTCGTCATTACCGATCAACAGGCAGTTGATATGAAAATAAAATTGAGCGATGGACCAGCTGCGTATCGCGCCCATATTCTTGGATGTTTCCTTGACGGTATGGACGGGTGAAGGTTACATTGATGGGCAAGAACTTCAGATCATAAGGGTATGCGTGATTGGCGAATGAAAAACCTATTAAAAATCACACAACCATCTAATCACTACGTTGCCGGAGTGTACATGTCAGAACAAGAGAACGCCATAGAGTCTACGACCGCCCCCCCATGTACCATTATCATTTTTGGTGCCTCGGGTGATCTGACGCGTCGTAAACTTATACCGGCACTATATAGCCTCGGGTGTAGTGACAGCCTTTCGGAGGTGACGCAGGTGGTGGGTGTGGCACGGACGGATATGGGTGATAAGGTTTTCCGGGATAATCTACTGGCCGGGATAGAAGAACACGGTAGGCAACAAGCCTGCTTACCCTGGGAGACTTTTTCAAATCAGATATCCTACATACCAGGGGCCTACGATGATCCTGAGACCTATAGGCGTCTCAAGCAAAAATTAGATCAGCTTGATGCAACAGCTGGAACGCAAAATAACCGCTTATACTATCTGGCCACCCCCCCCACTTTATATCCGGTAATCATCGAACAGCTTGGTGATGCCGGGTTAAATGAAAGTGGAACCGGCTGGACGCGTATTATTGTAGAAAAACCCTTCGGGCGTGATCTCGATTCGAGCAATCTGCTAGATCAACAGATCCACGCCGTATTCCGTGAACGGCAGGTCTATCGGATCGACCATTACCTCGGCAAGGAAACGGTGCAGAATCTATTGACCTTCCGATTCGCGAATACCATTTTCGAATTGATGTGGAATCGGAACTATGTCGATCATGTCCAAATTTCCATGACTGAAAGCGTGGGCGTAGAACATAGAGCTGGATATTATGATACCGCTGGGGTTGTGCGGGATATGTTTCAAAACCACCTGCTGCAATTACTGACGCTGGTGGCTATGGAACCACCGGTGGCTTTTAACTCCAAAGAGCTGCGAGATGAAAAAGTCAAGGTTCTGCAGGCTATGCGTCCTCTGGAAACTACTGACGGCGTCTGGGGGCAATATATAGGCTACCGTGAGGAAAAGAACGTCGTTGAGCATTCTGATACGCCGACCTATATGGCTCTCAAACTATATATAGACAACTGGCGATGGAAGGGCGTACCGTTTTATGTACGTACCGGCAAGAACCTACCGAACAAAACTACAGAAATCACCCTTCAGTTCAAGCAAGTCCCCCATTTGCTGTTCCTGGACAACGAAAATGTGACCGCCAACCGGCTCTCCCTCTTTATTCAACCCAACGAAGGCATGCACCTCAATTTCGAGACTAAAATTCCCGGGGCGGGTATGAAAACTAAATCCGCCAGCATGGAATTCGACTACGAAGATTTATTCGGCAGCGAAGTATTGCCGGACGCGTATGAACGACTTTTACTCGATGCCATTCAAGGCGACGCCTCACTTTTCGCCCGTAGTGATGAGATCGAACGAGCCTGGGAACTGGTAGCGCCCATTCTGGATGCCTGGGAGCAGGACCATGCGCCCTCCCTGGCCTTTTACTATCCAGGAACCTGGGGCCCTTCTGAAGCGGATCGTATGATCCATAATGATCATCGAATGTGGCTGTTCCATTGCGAGGATCAGAAGGCAGGGTAAGGTCGGTTGATCAAGTTAGAAGGGAAGACATGCTTTCTATACATAATATCTCTAAAATATACGATGGGCATATCGCGCTGGATACCCTCACGCTAAAGATTCAGGCTGCCCGGACGACCGTGTTGATCGGACCGAGTGGTTGTGGTAAGTCCACCCTGTTACGAACCATAATAGGGCTGGTTCCGCCTGATGGCGGCCACATTATTTTCGAAAATATGGAAGTGACCTCGGAAACAGCATTACAGCTGAGGCACCGAATGGGCTATGTCATCCAGGACGGCGGCCTGTTCCCTCATCTTACCGGCTATGACAATGTCGCACTAATGGCCCGGTATTTAGGTTGGGAAGAGGCCCGGGTGGACGCACGCATCCGTGACTTGACGGAACTTACTCGATTTCCTGAAGATAGTCTGCAACGCTACCCCGTCCAACTATCGGGTGGCCAGCGACAGCGGGTCAGTCTGATGCGTGCGTTGATGCTGGACCCCGATGTACTTCTGCTCGATGAACCGCTAGGCGCACTCGACCCGATCATTCGAGCAGATTTGCAGGATGACCTGAGAGAGATCTTCCGAACACTGGGTAAAACTGTAGTCATGGTCACTCATGATATGGGGGAAGCCGCTTTTTTTGGCGACGAGATTATTCTAATGCAGGACGGTAGGATCATTCAGCAAGGAACGCTCCATGATATGATCCATAATCCTGCAGATGAATTTGTGACCCGCTTCATTAATATACACCGAAGTCCGCTGGATGTGTTGAACAGTGAAACAATAGCAAGATAAATTTATCTCAACCCGGCTTTCGCCGGAAAGTCGAACTGTAAAAAAGCGATCGCATATTTGGCATCGTCGTTCAGTTTGGTATTTGTCACAGGAATTTATTTTGATCAAAGCAATCATGTCACTCGTCACGTACTCAGCGACACTAACCTGTCTGCTCTGCATGTGTTTGCTATGGCCCGCCACGGTTGGGGCCCAATCCGTTACCGTCGGGTCAAAGAATTTTACTGAAAATGTGATTCTGGGAGAAGTGTTAAGGCAACTGGCGATACATGACGGAGAAGACGTCATACATCGCCCGCAATTAGGTGGGACGCAGATCTTATGGAATGCCCTTCTGCGAGGTGATCTGGATGCGTATGTCGAATACACCGGCACTCTTACACAGGAAGTTCTGGCGGATCTTAATATCGAGAATGATATCGCATTGGAAGAGGCCTTAAATGCACAGGGTATTCTGATGTCCCGACCGTTGGGTTTCAATAACACCTATGCATTGGGTATGAAGCCCGGGCTGGCGGATTCATTGGGGATCATCAAAATTTCGGACCTTCGAGACCATCCGAACCTTGTTTTCGCCTTTGGCAATGAATTTTTGGATCGTGGGGACGGATGGCCCACGTTACGGGATCGATATGGTTTACCGCAAACGAATGTAAGCGGCCTTGATCATGACCTGAGTTATCGGGGATTGGACAGCGGGGACACCCATCTCATTGATCTTTATTCCACCGATGCAGAAATTGCCTATTATAATTTGAGGGTCCTGGAAGATGATCTGAACCATTTTCCGGTGTACAATGCGATGCTTGTATATCGAAAAGATCTGGTGGACCGGGCACCGAGGGTCGTCAATGCTTTTTTACGATTGGAAGGGCGGATTCCCGAAGCCGACATGGTGGCGATGAATGCGAGTGCTAAAATTGATAAAACCCCGGAGGTCCGGGTGGCGGCCGATTTTCTTGAGGCGGCCTTTAATATTGAGAGTAAGGTGCAGGAAGAGACTTTATGGGATAGGTTGATAAAACATGCCGGCGCACATCTCTATCTGGTAATAATCTCGCTATCCGCAGCTATTCTTTTTGCCATTCCTCTCGGTGTCCTATCTGCGTTTCTGCCCCGGATGGGCCAGGTGATTCTGGCCCTGGTGGGTGTGATACAAACGATCCCCTCACTGGCGCTTCTGGTATTTATGATCCCTCTGGTCGGCATTGGTGGTCCACCGGCGATTGTGGCGTTATTTTTATACAGTCTCTTGCCTATTGTACGTAATACCTATGCTGGACTGACGGATATCCCCGGGCCACTTAAGGAGTCTGCACAGGCGCTGGGATTGCCAGCCGCTGCCCGTTTACGACTGGTAGAATTACCCATGGCCTCCAGGACGATCCTTGCCGGCATTAAGACGTCCGCCGTCATCAATGTGGGTACCGCAACTTTGGGAGCCATCATCGGGGCCGGCGGGTTTGGCCAGCCGATATTAACGGGTATTCGGTTAGACAATGTCGGTTTGATCCTTGAAGGGGCTATCCCTGCTGCGTTACTGGCCCTACTGGCGCAGGGTGTTTTTGAGATCATGGAACGGTTTTTTGTCCCCAAAGGACTTCGGTTGAAAACGCAAGGATGATACAACACGCTCATCATGGGTGTTCTATGCAAGTGATGAAAGGAAATTATGACTGATTTTTCTCATAACCCTGTTGCAACACCGGCTAAAAACAAATCTGGTGTGCTTGTCCATGGCTGTAATCTGCATACCTACAATTGGAAACGGATCGTATGGGGAAAGCCACCGCATGAATTAGGCCGGGTGCCCAAGGGCATCTTTATTGCCTTATACGAGGAAGCGGAGGCGATGGTGTTTGGTACGGGCGCATCGGAAAAAAACGGTCTATTGGAGGCGGATGCTACGGCCCATTTGATGTGGGAGAAATTTGATGATCTAAAAGAATTCGAGATCTTTCAGACCCATTTTCCGGATCTAAAAGACCAAGCCTTTCGAGATCATTGCAGAACGCGTATTGAATCCATTCTTAAAATTGAAAACACCGCCCAAAATACCGTTGACGAGGTAACAAAAGCTGGCCATGTTTTTAAAGATCATGGTATCGAACAGATTGTTCTCGTATCCAGCCCGACCCACCTGCCTCGATGTCTTCGGGATGCCTCCGTTGCGTTCGATAATGACCCCGAGCTATCCCACTTCCGCTACTGGTTGTCTGCCTCTCCGAGTATAACAAGTTATATGGGACGCTCTGCTGCAGACGTAGCCGTTTTTGAACCACCGCATCGACCAGATCGGCCAGCGTTTAATATAAACGATTTTCTGAAACGTGTAGACGATATCCCCGGGCCCATGCGTCAGGATTTTCTTCGGCGATTCGACGAATTACTCCAGGATTTCGATGCGTAACAGATCGATTATAGATTACCCCTAACCCTTCGTCATATTCCAATGAACTTAGAACCCGCCGCCGCCCGTTCCCAGAATTCCAGCTATTCAGCAGCCTGGCGCGGGGCGAGTATCACCCTCATTCTATCGATCTTGACATGGTCAGGCATAACGGCCTACAACCGCATTTTTTTAACCTCACCTGGGCTGGGCGTGAGCCTGGCTGTCCTTAAACTATTCCTCTATATGGTACTCTGTGGCGGTACCGTCCTCCTCATAATTCGTCTTACCCAAAGACTTTCCGGATCCTACATCTGGGGCCTGGCCAGTTCGCTGGCCTTTCTTCACTATCATGTATGGCGTTCTACCTCCTGGGAAGGATTTCTTTGGCTCACCATAGGCCTGATCCTTCCCGTCTCTTTAATCGGGGCGGGCATTGGTCATCTTCTCGTTCATATCAGATATAGCCATTCATCGCCCCGCAAATGGCCTGTACGCTTTAGTCTGGTAGGAGGCGGAGGGCTGTTTATTTACAGTATGAGCTGGTTTATTCTGGATGGACACAGTCCACCTTCGCCCATAAATGCAGCATTTATAACGGATGTAACCTTCCCTCATATTGCCATGCCCGATCCGTCCATAAAAGGACCATACCCGGTGAAGCATCTGAATTATGGGAGTGGGACCGACAAACATCGTCCCGTGTTTGGAAATCAGACCGACATGGTCACCGCATCGGTTGATGCATCGCCTTTTATTGAAGGGTGGGACAAAAACCACGGTTGGTCCAGAACGAACTATTGGGGATTCGATCCCACCACCTTCCCTCTACAAGCCCGGGTCTGGTATCCGGAGGGAGAAGGCCCCTTTCCTCTGGTCTTGATAGTCCATGGTAACCATGCCATGGAAGAGTTTTCCGATCCAGGCTATGCTTACCTGGGCGAGTTGCTAGCCAGCAAAGGCTACATTCTTGCCTCTGTAGACCAGAACTTTCTCAACAGCACCTTCTCGAGTCGACTGGATGCCTACCGCGGACGGGAATGGAACACGGAATTGGATGCCAGAGGATGGATGCTGCTTGAACATTTACAACTCTTGCACGATTGGCAAAACACGTCCGGCAATCCGTTTTACGGCAAAGTGGATACAACCCGTATCGGTTTGATAGGCCATTCCAGGGGCGGTGAAGCGGTGGCAATCGCAGCGATGTTCAATCGTATGTCCCGATATCCGGATGATGCGAATATTACTTTCGATTACGGGTTTAACATTCGAGGGATCATCGCCATTGCCCCGGTGGATAGATATCACCCGGCCGGGTTGTGGACGACGGTCACTGATGTGGATTATCTGGTGTTACACGGCACACATGATGCTGATGTCCGGTCGTTTCGAGGGGCACGACAATATGAACGGGTTGTTTTTACGGGTGAGGCCTATAACTATAAAGCAAGTGTGTATATATACGGCGCGAACCATGGTCAGTTCAATACCGTATGGGGGCGCACGGATTCTTCTTTTCCATGGAATAATCTGCTTAATTTAAGAGACCTTATGCCCCCTGAAGAGCAGCGGCGCATCGGAGCGGTTTATATATCTGCTTTTTTGGATATCTCTCTGCGAGATCAACGGAAATATCTGCCCTTGATGAATGATTATCGTACAGGGAGAAACTGGCTTCCTGATACGATTTATTTAACCCAGTTCTCTGACACATCCTACCAATATATCGCTGATTTCGATGAGGACATGGATGTCCGCACGACTACGAAACCTGGGGGCCGCTTGGAAGCGGAAGGGTTATCCATCTGGCGGGAAAAGCGTGTCGCGCTTAAAAAAGGGGACAAGGCAACCAACGCGGTTTATATAGGATGGGACCAGGAGGATGAAACGATTACGGCCTCTTACACCATCCATTTACCTGTGGTGGAGCCCCCACTTACCCCGGATCAATTACTCACGTTTACGCTGGCTGATGCAAAAGAAAAAACCGGTGAAAACGGAGAGTCTAGTATTGATCCTGTCGATTGGACCATTGAGATGACAGATACAAGCGGTCATACGGCTCGTTTACCGTTAAGTCGTTTCGCTCTGTTACAACCTCAACTTGAGGTGCAGGTCAATAAATCTGATATGTTCAATACAGGAAAAACATCCGAACCGGTCTATCAGAATCTTGAATTCCCCTTATCTCTGTTTCAAGGCACCAATACCGATCTTGACGTGACCGCCCTTTCTCACATTCGGTTCTTGTTTGATCGATCCCCGCAAGGCTTTATTATACTGGACAACCTGGGTTTCAGGGCCAGTTTTTCCGATTAATAGCCGGAGGATACATATGGCTTCATTCTTCTTACCAGGCTCACGATATCTCCTGCCCTTTGTTTGATTATATCCATGATCGTCGGCACGGGGGGATGTTCTGAACCCCAAGATCCATTGCTGCCTCATAAAATACGGATCGTACTGATTGTACCCAAGACAAGTCCGTTACGTCTGAATGCCCAGTCTGCTATTCAAGGCGCACAATTGGCTATGGAAAAAGCCAATGACATCAGTATTGACGATGGAAACCGAGATGGTTTAGAACCGTAGAAACCAGGGTTGATGACTTGTTTAATCCACAAGCAAAGGAATAATATGCTTAATCGTCTATGGGGAATCATGATACTCACATCGCTCGCGTTGGGCATGGGGTATGTCCTCGCGGACCAGGATCCCCCTACATCAGGACCCTATATAAACAGCCGGGGCATGACTTTACCACCAGATGCCGCACCACCGGAGAAACAGGTATTACGCAGTTTCTTGCTGGAAGGCACGTATCAGGAATGGTTCAGGACGGTATACAAAGTGATGCACGGCCAGCGGTTGATTGCGGAGCCTCTGATTCGGGTAGATAAGAATTTCGAGCTCCTGCCTGCGGCGGCGGACCGGTGGGAACCAAGTGAAGATGGACTGACCTGGTATTTTTATCTTCGTAAGAATCTTCAGTTCTCAGATGGCCGACCGCTAACGGCGCATGATTATGTTTACACCTTCCGGCGCGGTGCAGATCCGGATAATGCCTACGATTTCGAATGGTATTACCGGCCCATAAAAAATTGGGGCGCCGTCGTCCGCCGTGAAGTGCCCAAAGATTCGCTCGGTGTGTATGCCCTTGACGACTATACACTGATGGTTGAAACGGATGAAGTTTGTTCTTATCTTCCAGCACTGTTAACCTACTCCTGGGTCTCGCCCCGACAGGCCGTTGAAAAGTACGGTGATATCTGGTCCACCAAGCCCGAAACCTCTATTTCGAGCGGCCCCTTCTACCTGTCAGAATGGTCTAAAGCGGACCGAATGGTCCTGAAAGCCAACCCGACCTATTACGGCCCTGCCAAACCCTATCTGGAAAAATTTGTGGCCCTTTTGTTTAATCAAGCCACCCAACCGCCCGCTCTGCCGGCCTATGAGGCGAATGAAATTGATTTTACTAATATTACAAGCCAGGCAGAGCTCGAACGGATAAAGACCGATCCGGTATTTAAACACGAACTAAATACCTTTACGGCCTTCAACGCATTTTACCTTGCGATGAACACCTACTCGGGCATTTTTTCAGATCTGCGAGTCCGTCAGGCCTTCAGTCACGCCATCGATCGAGAGGCCATTACCAAATCTGCGTTGCAGGGACTGGCCTCCCCTGCCTACAGCATGATGCCGGTTGGGTTTCCTGCGGCCAATTCCGATCTGCGGTTTGTGCAACGGTATGATCCTGATTTGGCGCGACAACGACTCACAGAAG
>Ga0114999_10001170_pt1 | contig 36826 bp, 29 predicted proteins | sample ArcticOcean_MG_C_3_FD_89820 | JGI IMG/M metagenome (GOLD analysis project Ga0114999, IMG submission 89820) | Marine microbial communities from western Arctic Ocean - ArcticOcean_MG_CB8_126 | ecosystem: Environmental > Aquatic > Marine > Oceanic | place: Arctic Ocean: Canada Basin | collected...
GTATATAAAGAATTTTTATAGCGAAATTGCCAGAACAGGCGCAGCTACCGGATATGCACGTACCTACAAACTTACTTGCGGAGAAGATACGGTGGGCACCTGCTTTGGAGTGGTGGATGGAGAGCGTTATTGCTACCTCGTTCTGGCCTGTGACTATGAGAATTTTGCACAATACTCACCAGGAATGTTGATTCTGGATCTCGCCATGGCCGATTGGGCCGCGACAGGAGGAAAGGTGTTCGACTTTACGATAGGGGATGAGCCATTCAAGAGTAGCTTCGGTTGTACCCGGTCGCCCATGTATATTTTTGAAACGGACATCGTTAGGCGATGAACTTCCGAGCCCGGATCGTTCGTTACGTCTGAGAGTAACGATCGTTTAAATGAATGTTTAAAACCCGCTTACCAGTAGTTCATAGCATCTTCAAAAAGACGGGATAAAACGGTTTCATCCGCAGGGAAGGGGGATAGCTTGGTTACACGGTGTTGGGGCAAGGTTCCTTGAACAAACGTAGGAATATCCGCTGTCGAATAACCGACTGCTGAGAGTCCATTGGGCATCTTCAAACGTTGCATGAATTCAATGATACGGTTGGCCAGGACTTCGCCGATTTGATTGTCACTAACGCCAGATACCTTTGCTCCCAGGGCTTCTGCTGCCTGTCGATGTCGCTCGGGGTTGGCCGGAGCAGTGAAACGGAAAACTGCAGGCGCATTTAATATCACTGACATACCGTGTGGAATGATGGCGTGATCCGCCTCAAACCCTTCTGGAATGAATTCACGCACGTGACTTGAAACCGGATAGGACATGCCATGTGGCAGGTGAACTCCGGCATTGCCAAATCCAACCCCTGCCATTCCAGCAGCCAGGTGCATCATGCCTCGGGATTCAATATCGTTAGGATCCTCAAATGCTGGAATTAAATTTTTGTCCAGCATTCTCAGTGCTTCGAGTGACCAAATATCACTAAGTGGATTTGACCCTTGATAGGCGGGGCGAAGAATGGGGCGATCTGGTTTGGGCCTTTCGCGGTAATCGATAGCGGTGTAAGATTCTATAGCGTGACTAAGCACGTCCAGTCCCGTTGAGGCGACTACAACGGGCGGCATAGTTTTGGTGTTTTCCGGATCGATCAAACCCAGGGTTGGCTTGAGTCGGCGATGCGCGATTCCCGTTTTTGCATGAATGGAGCTTAAATCAAATATCGATACTCCGGTTGTTTCACTTCCCGTTCCACAGGTGGTCGGAATAGCAAATAATGGTTTCAATGGACCAGGCACTGGTTTGGCTTTCCCGATAGGGGCATTCACATAATCCAGAAGATCAGCCGGGTAAGTGGTGTATAAATTTACGGCTTTTGCCGTATCGATTACGGAGCCACCTCCGACAGCGACAATACAGTCGAAATCTACGTCTTCGCCAAATCTTATAGCGTCCAAGAACGAATGTTCGTTCGGTTCAATTCTTACCCTGTCGTAAAGCTGGAAATCTATCTTGTTGTCCTCGAGTGATTTTATGACCGTTTGAACGGGCGGGAGCTTTGCCAATAGCTGATCCGTCAATACCAATGCTTTTTTGTAATTTGCATCGGCGAGATCCATGCCGATTTCGGCGGTGATTCCGACGCCGAATCGGATGCTCGAAGTGGCCATCTCAAATGCGTAATCCTTTTCCATAATATCCAATCAGGGTTTGGTTAAATCCGTTTACAATGGGCGATTTTGCTATCCTGCCGCATCCGTTGTAAGTCGATTAGAAGCAGTTGACCTTAGCAATGCTTTTTGCACGCTGTGCATAATTAAATGGTAATGGTTAAAAGGAAACTCCTATGACAACTGGCTCTGAAAAAGTAGCTCTCATAACAGGATCCGCCACCGGTGTAGGTCGCGCCTGTGCAACAAAATTTGCTTCGCTTGGATTCAAAGTCATTGTCAACTATCCCGGGGTGGATCGCGAGCAGGCTGAAGAAACAGTCAGACTCGTTGAAGGCCAGGAAAGCGAGGCTCTCCTGATCGAATGTGATGTCAGTAGGGATGATCAGGTGGTGGCCATGGTTCAGCAAATCGAACAGGCATTCGGTCGATTGGATGTGGTCGTTAATTGCGCTGGTGTAACTCATTTCATCGAACCCTCGGATCTGGAAAGTATGACCGAAGAAAAATGGGACCAAATTTTGGCGGTAAATACGAAGGGTCCTTTCTTTGTCATTCGAGCGGCCAAACCGTTACTTAAAAAAGGACCCGCATCTTCGGTGGTGAATATATCTTCCGCCGCTGGAGTTTCTGGTTTTGGATCTTCTGTCGCTTATTGTGCAAGTAAGGGCGCTCTTAACACTATGACCAAGACCTTGGCTCGAGCCCTGGCTCCGGAGATTCGCGTCAATGCGGTTTGCCCCGGGCCCATAGACAGTCGGTGGCTACGTCAAGCAATGACGGAAGAAGAAATTCAGGACCGCGTTTCCACGCTTCCCATTCCTAAGATTGTTTCTCCCGAAGATGTTGCCGATACGGTTGCTTACCTGGCTATCGGTACGAGTAAAACGACCGGCCAATTACTTACAGTTGATTGCGGCCGCAGCATGTAATAATTTTTCAACACAAATAAATTTCAGTTACAAATACACCGACCTCTCTCTTAGAAGACTTTCTCAATTCTCTTAATCAAATCAAATGCTATGAATTTTTTTCTCAATGGAAGCTGGCAAGACCGCGATGAAGTTATCGAAGTAAAGAATCCCTTTGATGGAAGCGTCGTTGATACGGTTCCTAAAGCAAATGCTGCCGATGTGGAAACGGCCCTTCAAACAGCTGAAGCAGGAGCTAAGATCATGGCCGGTCTGACGGGTTACGAACGGTTTGTAATTCTCCGAAAAGCAGCTGATTTAATGCGCGAACGCTTGGAGGACTTGGCTCAAACGCTCAGTTCAGAGGAAGGTAAAATTTTGGCCGAAGCGCGCATGGAGGTGGATCGTTCCGCTCAAACCATCGAACTCAGTGGAGAGGAGGCCAAGCGGCTTGGAGGAGAAGTCCTGCCTCTTGATGGCGGAAAAGATGTGCGAAACAAGTTTGGCTTTACTTTGCGTGTGCCTTGCGGAGTTGTTGTGGCGATCACCCCGTTCAATTTCCCTTTGAATCTCGTTTCTCACAAGGTCGGCCCCGCTCTTGCTGGTGGTAATGCGGTCATCTTGAAACCGGCTAGCGATACGCCCTTGGTGGCATTGAAACTGGTGGAAATCTTTTTGGAAGCTGGATTGCCGCCCCAAGCCATCTCCTGCATTACCGGAAGTGGTGCAACGATCGGTGATGGAATTTGCTCCGATCCACGAGTTCGGAAAATTTCGTTTACCGGCAGCCCGGAAGTGGGCGAGCATATTTGTCGTGTAGCGGGAATGAAAAAGGTAACCATGGAGCTTGGCTCCAATGGTCCACTGATTGTGTTGCCGGATGCTGATATGGACCTGGTAGCGAAGTTGACCGTGGCATCAGGGTTCACCAATGCCGGGCAAGTGTGTATCTCCACGCAGAGAATGATTGTGCTCGATTCCGCGCACGATGCGGTGATGGAAGCCCTGTTGCCAAAAGTGGAAGCCTTAGTGGCAGGTAATCAGCTGGAGGATGGATCCAACGTGGGGCCCATGGTCAGAGAGGCCGATGCCGCTCGGGTTGAGAGTTGGCTGAATGAAGCTGAGAGTGCCGGAGCAAAGATTCTCACCGGCGGGCAGCGAAGTGGAGCATTGATGCAACCAGCACTGATCGACGATGTCACTTCAGATATGCGGATAAGTCGGGAAGAATTATTTGGTCCAGCCGTGGGTGTCCACAAGGTGAAGGATATCAAGGAGGCGGTCAGATTGGCGAACGACACTCCCTTTGGGTTGAGCGCCGGAGTCTTTACTCAGGACATCGACGCTGCCATGCGATTCGCACAGGAAATTCAAAGCGGGAATATTCATATTAATTGGGGCACGATGTGGCGAACTGATTGTATGCCCTTCGGCGGGCTTAAAGGAAGTGGGACAGGTAAGGAAGGTCCGAAATATGCGATCGAAGAAATGACAGAAATGAAGACCGTGGTAATTCACTCTAAATAATATACACCAACATGAAACTTCTCTTACCGCTCCTTTTATTTCCAACACTTTGCTGGGCTGTAGCGACAGATCCGGTACAAATAAACGAAGGTTATATTACTGGATGGATTCTCAATGAAGAGACCGGACTGGAAGTATTTCGTGGAGTTTCGTACGCTGCTCCTCCCCTAAAAGAGTTACGATGGCGACCTCCTCAGCCTCGAAAATCCTGGAGCGGAATAAAAACGTGTCAGCTGTTTAGTCCCGTTGCTCCGCAAACGCTTAATAAAGGAGCAGACGCTTATCTGAGTGAGGACTGTTTATTTTTAAACATTTGGTCTACCAAGGTTAATGAACCGGAATCCAAGTTGCCCGTAATGGTATGGATTCATGGAGGTGGGTTAAACGGAGGCTGGGGTCACAAGCCGTTTTACGATGGAGCCACTCTTGCCGAGCGTGGTGTAGTTATGGTTTCGATCAACTACCGTTTGGGGGCTTTGGGCTTCCTTGCTCATCCGGCATTGTCTGCAGAATCCGAGGAGGGTGTTTCCGGCAACTATGGCATTCTCGACCAGATAGCGGCTCTGAAGTGGGTCCACAACAACATCGCTGCTTTTGGAGGCGACCCGGACAACGTGACCATCTTTGGCGAGTCGGCTGGTGGCACCAGTGTTGCTGTTCTTTGTGCCTCACCCTTGGGCAACGGCTTGTTTCATAAGGCCATTATTCAGAGTCCCTGGTTGTTTGGGTTTGTCGACAAATTGGCGATGCCCAACTTTACTCATTTGAAGCAATCCATGAAACAGATTCACAGTGCGGAGGACATAGGTGTGGACTGGGCAAAAGCACATACCGACAAAACCGATGCTGAAGGATTAGCAGCGCTTCGAGCGTTGCCCTTTAAAGATGTGTTGGGGACGGTACCATACTATCAGACACGACCCACTATCGATAACTGGGTGCTGCCCGGGCATCCGCAGACCGTTTTTTCTGAAGGCAAACAAGCAAATATTCCTGTGATCATTGGCACAACCAAAGACGAAGGAAACTACTTCAAGAAGTTTGTAACATTTGAAGATCGAGCGGCCTTTGGAAAAATACTTAAGGAGTATTATGGCAAAGAGGGTGCAGTCGTATTGAAACAGTACCCGGGAGAATCCAAGCAAGAACTCAAAAATGCAGGCAGTGGTTTTGTGACTGACTCCTGGTTTGTTCAGCCTGCACGCCAATTGCTCAATGGCATGACTCAGCTTTCATCGCCTGCCTATCAATACCAGTTTTCCCGAGGGAATCCTGAGGCGCCTGCGCTTGGCGCGGCGCATGCGATTGAATTGCGTTATGTTTTTAATACACTTGAAAATAAAGAAGAGGATTTCGATAGTCAGACCTTGGCTGACACTGTCACTGATTACTGGGTACAATTCGCTAAAACTGGAAATCCGAATAAGAAAGGACTCCCTCAATGGCCAGCCTTCACCAATAAGAATAAGGCCTATATTGATTTGGACGTCGAGATAACGACAGGTGTGGATTTAAAGAAGGATGCCTGTGATGCCATCGATGCGGCATTAGCCGGTAATTATTCAGTGAAATAATGACCTGGGATAGGATCCGTACCTTAGAAACAGTTAAGGAGTAGCTCTCGCCAGGTGCTATGTCTACCTGGATCTTTAGGGACGCCTGGTAGCCAAGGGATACATGTTCCCGGCTCGTTCCGTAACGATTTTGGCTCCATTCGAGAATAAAACTATACGGCAGTTCCAAGTTAACCTGCGCAGCGAATGACTTGTATTTCAAGTGGGGTTCCAAAAGCGCAATTTCTGTTTCGGAAAGACGTCCTCCAACGATGACATCGACGCTTATCTCCTTAATTGGATGCCAAATTGTCCTAAGTCCTGCCAATGCGGTCCACCGTAAACCTGACGTGTAATTTAGGCCGAAATGAGGCCCCATAGTCCAAGACTCATTTACATCGTATTGCTTACCAATCTCACCCCCTATGTGTGGTTGGTAAGCATTTAAATTTTCAACATAATCCAAAGATACCGGTGTGCCCCCAATACGCTTGTGTAGTGAATTTTGCGCATTTTGACCAAAAATTCCCTCACGCTACTCTCAAAGGGACATTTCAAGATTCTGACAAAGTAGATTATTCCAAGGATGGAGAATACGATGTTACTGTTTCAGGAACGATATCGATTAAGGGTGTTGAGAAAGAGGTGTCTGAAAAAGGTACCATTGCGGTATCCGGCGATTCGCTTAGCCTTAACTCTGAATTCAATCTAACTCTCGCAGACTATGGGATTGCTTTCAAAAAAGGGGAACCAGCAAAAAATATAGCTAAATCGGTGAAAATAACCATCGATGCTAAAAGTCTGAGAGCAGAAAAAAGTAAAGGCGCCTGATTAATTTTTAAAGATTTGCCAATGCTGTATTGGCATTACAATGACCCACAAAAGATAAGCCTGTCGAACTTGACTCGACAGGCTTATTCATGGCCCAAACCGCAGTTTCATATCGGCTCGCTCGGCGATCGAGCCCTACCTAAATCAGAAAATTGTGACTATTTGTGGTTAAACTGCTCTAGGATGCCGCAAGTACCTGAATGAATTATTCTTCTGATACAAGCAGTCGCCAGTAGCGTGGAACGAGATTTAACCCAAAGGGATTGGGACGAAGTGTGATGGTAGCCGTGTCGTCGTTGCTTTGGTAGCCTATGACCCCCGGTCCAGAACTGCCTTGGTCGGATGTCCATATGGCCTGCCAACTGGCTAAATCAATCGAAGATTCTACGCGAACATTGGTGGTCACATCTTTGCGGATGGTGAATCGAAAATTTCCGTTTCCGAGGACTGCTGAGCGTGAGTCAAGATGTGTAGGATTCAGAGGATCCGTAACCAGAACGTATTCGAGCAGGTTTATCCAACCATCCAAATCCGGATCCTTGGTGGGTTCAGCGTCCTCCGCATCAGCAAAACTGAAACTGGTCTGCCACGTTTCATAGGTTTCTACATCCGAAATCACGGTTACCTTAAAACCACTTTCAGTTTGTCTGCCTTCTAGATCGGTCGCTGTAACCGCAATGGTTACTACTCCGCAATTCAATTGAGACGGGGTTAATTTCAACTCTCCGGCTTGGCTTAGACTAAGTGATACGATGTTCGGATCACTTGAGTTTGCACTGAATGTGAGGGGTTCTATGAGACTTGCATTAGTCTCGACAAAGGAACTCCTGGCTAGGCTGAACGCACTCAGGGGCAATTCTCCAAATGCACCGCCTAAGTTGTTCGCCGCGTCGAAAACCTCTAGGGATGCAATCTCGTCGGCTACACTCATTCCGTTTCCGAGCACACGGGCAAAGACAGTAAATCCGCCGTTTTGATCGTCGAGAAGAGTGGCGTTGTTTGCGAGATTGATAAACCAACCACTGGTTGCTGAGTTGGGGTCTCCTCCTAATTTAGCCATGGCGACGGTCCCCCTGGTATTGCTAATACCCGGTTCATTTTGCACCGCCGGGAAGTTCGGAACATCTTCAATCAAATTGCCGTTAAATCGGAAACCGCCTCCTTGAATAATGAAACCCGGTACAGAACGGTGGATTATATTATCGTCGAAACGACCCGCGTTGATGTAGGCAATGAAATTGTTTGCTGTTCTAGGGGCAGCATCGAGGAACAGAGCAAAGTTGATCTGCCTGGAGCCTCCATTGATGGTCACATTCAGCCTGACCGCAGGTGAATCCACATCCGGGTCATTCATAAAATCCGTGAGATCCAACTCCATCGCAGCACCACCTTGATCCATCATGAGGTCTGAGAAGGGTGTCTCAATGACCGGAGCCTGGTTTTGTCCGACCAAGACTATCGGAAACAGTAAACCCAAATAGAGTAGAGAACGAAGTTGTGGGGACTTCGTTGGTAAGTTTCCCAACCATTCTATCATCGGTAGATAATCTCCGAATACTCAACTGCTCTTTCTGCGCAAGTCCCACTAATTCCCAAGTTCAACTTCAATCGAAGTACGTCCGCATTTAGCTTATAATATGTCATCCTCAAAATATCTCTACACAGTCCCATCCCCCTGGACAGAAAAATCGATGGAGATCCGGTACTGTTTTTTTGTTCCCAGATCTATAAGTTAGTCAAATTGTAAAGGGGAATATTCCCGGACTGGTAATTGAGGTATACGAAAAAATAAATCGCTTGGATGTGGAAATTGAAATTAATTACTTTTCTTCTGCGCCTCTGGGTTGAGAAACCAGGAGCGAAAGGGAACCACACCGCGTTCATGAGCCCATTGCTCCCATTGATACATCATGTAAGTGGCTCTATTCCTTTCTTTCAAAGATAGATCATTCATCTCCGTGCGATCCTTCTCCATATCGTAGAGTTCCCACTTGCTCGTGGGACCCTTGGAAACAAGCTTCCATTTGCCGTCTCGGATGGCGCGATTGCCTTCGTGCTCAAAGTAGATGGGTTTTCCGCGTTCGAGAGATGTACCCGTAAAGGATGGACGCAATGATATCCCTTCAAGTGGGATCAATTGATGTCCGTTGGTATAGTCAGGGTAATTGGTGCCAGCAAGGTCGATTGCCGTGGCCATGAGGTCTACTAGATGGGCGGGTGAATCATAGAGCGGACCTTGTTTGGTTTTGCGAAAGCTCTTTCCTTTTCCCGAAATGCCCTTGGGCCAATGAACGATCAAAGGAGTGCTAATGCCTCCTTCATGGGAATAGTGTTTGTATTCTTTAAAGGGTGTGTTGGAAACATTGGCCCAATTTTCGCCGTAACCGATTTCTGTTTCAGGTGGTCCGGGCATAACGCCTTCGCCTCGACGCAGGGGATAACCATCGCGAGATTGAGGAGGAATCATTTCGGTTTGAAGCTCGTCTTTGCCCATGGGAGGTAGAGTCGGTGCAGAGGGGCGTTCTATAGGCCCCTTACGCTGCGATTCAGGTCTACCAAATGTTTCTGCACACCCTCCGTTGTCCTGAAAAAACATGATGAGCGTATTCTCATACTGTCCGGTGGCTTTCAGAGACTCAACCATTCGGCCAATCGCCCGATCCATCGAATCAATCATCGCGGCATAGACTTCCATGAGGGCACTTTCCCAGATTTTGTTGTTAACGGATCCCCAATCACCCACTTGAGAAGACACTTCCCAATGGTCCGGGAGGAGCTCCAACTCTTTCATTCGCTTTACTCTCGCTTGTCTGGTCGGAGTGTAGCCATCGTCATAAGCGCCTTCATAGAGTGCAATATCTTCTGGAAGCGCGTGCATCGGCCAATGTGCAGCCGTGAAAGGAATGTAGGCAAAGAAAGGTCTGGTAGAATGATTCTCAGCATGATCCTCGAAATATGTGATGGCATTATCCGCTATAGCGTTCGTGTAGTACCACGTTCCATCGGGCTTATACTCGGGATCATTTTCAGGTGTAATATGTTCATTGTCCCGTGTTAGTCCGTTGGGATCATAAAATGAACCAGCTCCGTGGATGGTGCCGAAGAACTTATCAAACCCACGCTGAAGCGGCCAATTGCTCTTATCTACATTCTCTTCTTTGAATCGGTAGGGAGTTACATGCCACTTGCCGCTCATATAGGTGCGATACCCAGCAGGTTGAAGCGCCTCAGCTATAGTGAGACAATTCTGGTTTAGATCCCCTTGGTAATTGGGCAATCCGTAATCGCTCATCATATGGCCTACGCCTGTTTGGTGGGGATATAGACCGGTTAACAAAGATGCTCGAGTGGGGCAGCATCGGCTGGTGTTATAGAACTGGGTGAAGCGGACGCCGCCCTTTGCCAATTTGTCCAGATTGGGGGTATTGATCTCACCGCCATAGCAACCGATGTCGGAGTAGCCCATGTCGTCTGACATGATGATAATGATATTAGGGCGTTCGGCCTCTGCCATTAACAGATGAGCAGACAAAGCCAGGAAACTGTATAAAAATGTTCTTAGGGTCATAGGTGGATTTAGTGTTTTGAATGTGGGAAGGTCAACTTATCAAATGCCGGCTTAATTTAATTGTTCCCGTACAAAGTCCGGGAGGCGTTGATGAATATTGACTGTCTTATCATTTACTAGCTTTGGACCAGAGGTACTGCGTCCTCGGGCTATTTGATCTTTGAGCACATTCACCATCATCTCAACACGATCAGGATATCGGGAAGAGAGATTCAGGTCTTCATGTGGATCACTCGCCAGGTTGAATAACTGAACAAATTGCGCTCCCAATAAATCCTGTCGCTTTGCCTGCTTACCGTATTGAGCGAGAGCATCTTTCCAGGCGTCTTCAGGAATGGGCACATTGCCATGCAAACCCTTTGCTCCACTGCCAGGCCCAATGCAGAGTTTCCAATTCCCATCACGAACAACATATACCTCCATTGCGGATTGCATGATCAAATATTGTCTTTGAGTACCCGTCTTATGGTTACGCAATATCTTGGCAAAGCTGATTGAGTCTGGTGCGTGTTTAGGATCCAGCCTGTGATTTGCCACATCGGCGAAAGTCGCCATAAGGTCATTCAGCCCGACCAGCGCGTTGGACGTATTTCCCGGTTTAATAACCCCAGGCCAATGGGCAATCAGAGGAACGTGCAAGCCGCCTTCATAAACCGAGAACTTGTATCCACGATGAGGGCCGCTTGGATAATGACCCTGCTCCTCCATCAAATGAATTTGTTTGGGCGTGGCCCTTAAGATGTTTCCTGCATAGGGTGCAGGTCCATGATCCGATGAAAAGAGTACAAAGGTATTTTCATAGAGCCCTTGTTTTTTCAATGCCGTGATAACTCGTTCGACGGCATGGTCCACTTCCATAACAAAATCGCCATAGACGCCTAGATTACTTTTCCCCCGCCAATTTACACCGGGACTGGTTGGTGTGTGAGGAGCGGTAAGCGCCAAAAAGAGAAAGAATGGGTCATTCTTCTTTTGGCGTCCGATGTACGCATCGGCTTCATCGAAGAAGGTTTCCAACACCTCGTGGTCTTCGAAGTCTTTCTCGGCATCACCCACGCGATTGAAAGCACTCCATCCCTTTTGTGCGGTTATTTCTCCCTGCCAGACATTGTTTTTCGCGTAGGCATACGGATACATGTCGAGTGAGCCGGGTAGTATGAAACTGTAGTTGAATCCAAACTGAGGCGGTCCTACTTTGAGAGGTCGTTTATAATCTACATTCGTTTCGCCTTGCACCTTTCCATCCGTGGTAGTCATCAACGTACCCAGATGCCATTTGCCGATGTAACCGGTCTTATAATCTGCAGCCTGAAACATATCCCCAAGGGTATGTCTCTCAGCTGGATCGAATTTCAAACCTGTAAATCCCCAGGCACCTCCACGATCCAACTGTTGGTTTCGCCACGGATACCTGCCTGTCATAATCGCCAAACGGGCGGGGCCGCAGACCGAAGCACTCACATGAGCATCTGTAAACCGAAGACCACCTTCCGCCAGCTTGTTGATATTGGGCGTTTCAATCAGGCAACGATCACGGCCATATACCTTCGTATCACCGATCCCAAGATCGTCGGCCAGAATGAAAACGATGTTGGGCTTGGCTCCTGTAAGCCCAGGGATAGACGAGAAGCTTGCCGCTAAAAGGAAGAGTATAATTCGCATTAATTTTTTCATAATCGTTTGGGGGCACTGCGGCCGCTTGTTTTAAATTCCTCCAACTTGGCCTTCATTTCTTTTACCACTTCTGGATGCTTGAAAAACAGATTGGTGGTTTCTCCTGGATCTATGGCGAGGTTGTAGAGTTGCCCCGGGGCTTCCGGTGCCATATCTGGCAAAGTATACTTTTCCAGCCTTCCTGTGCCGTAACGATTTCCTCCCGAACCTTGGTGGTCGAGATACTTCCAGTCACCTCTTCGAATGGCGAGTGCCAGGCTGATCGTTTGATGCAAAGTATATTCACGAACATCCTCGGTTGATTCTCCCAGAAGAATAGGTAGTAAGTTGAAGCTGTCTTCGGCCGCTTCGTTTGGAAGTTGAGCATCCGCAATCGCTGCACAGGTTGCCATGATATCGGTTAAACAAACCGTTTGTTCGCTAATGGATCCTGCTTTCACTTTGTGTGGCCAGCGGGCAACCATGGGGACTCGGTGTCCGCCCTCCCAATTATCGCGCTTTACTCCACGCCAGGGACTCGCTCCGTCGTGATCGTATTGTCCGCGCATGTTGATCACCGTTCCCACCTCGGGGCCATTATCGCTTGTGACGATTACAAGCGTGTTGTCCGCGTACCCAAGCTCCTCGAGCTTGTTGATTAATTGCCCTACAATGTAATCGAATTCAAAAATGAAATCTCCATGGGGTCCGGCGCCCGACTTCCCTTGAAACTCTTTTGCGGGAAATGAGGGAAGGTGAACCGCTTGCAACGAATGAAAAAGAAAGAACGGTTTTCCGGAATTTTCCTCAGAATGACGATCTAGAAAATTGAGACTCTTTTGCAAGAACACTTTATCGACCTCCTCATGATCAAAGTCGGGAGCAACAAGACCTGGCCGACAATCAAATGACCAATCATGGGTGGGCAGCTTTGATTTATCAATTACTTGAGTGGGTGGAACCGGGATGCGGTCTCCATCCATATAGGCATAAAGCCAGTCAGTAGTTGGACAACAGACTGTGCCGAAGAAATGATCAAAACCGCGGTGAATTGGGGAGTCAGGCGAGGGTCGAGAATAGTCGACTCGTCTAACTGCTGCCACGCCTCGATTTTCATTTGTCGTTCGATCAGTACCTCTGGGTGGTTCTTTGTCGTCGATCACCTGGCCATCCTTATCGAGAAAGGACATGCCGATGTGCCATTTCCCAAATAGGGCGGTTTCGTATCCCTGCTCTTGCAACATGCCGGGGAGAGTCAATCGATCTTCCGTTATGAGGCAGGGGCCGCCGACTCCCGTGAAAACGCCAGGATAATTTAACCGAAAAGCCATCCGCCCTGTCATGATGCTGTAGCGGGTGGGCGTGCACACGGTCGAAGGACTATGTGCATCTGTAAATTTCATTCCTTCCTGAGCCAGACGGTCCAAGTTGGGTGTCGTTACTTTCGATTCTGAATTGTAGCAGCTCACATCCCCATAGCCGAGATCGTCGGCCAGGATGAAGAGGATGTTAGGCTTTGCTGCAACCGTGATTGAACACGCTAACAGGAGTAGGGGAATGAGGCGGAAATACATGCGATAGAGGCGTCAGTGTTCGTTAATGAAACAACGATTCGAATTCACACTATATCTACTTCATTTTTCTTCGAATAATCGAACAAAAATTATTAGGCTACGATTAAGCAACCGCCATCGGATGGATCCGTTACCCTTGTTCTTCCCATTCTTTTGCGCGGCCGACTACTTTTTGCCAACCAGCAACGAGGGAACTCACCTTATCTGCATCCATGTTTGGTTCGAAACGGGTATCTACCTGCCACTGTTCGGCTATCTGTTCCCGGCTTTCCCAATAACCGGTTGCCAGGCCTGCCAGGTAGGCTGCGCCTAGTGCGGTGGTTTCGGGTGTCTGAGGACGAACGACGGGAACACCAAGAATGTCGCTTTGAAACTGCATAAGCAGTGCGTTCATGGAGGCGCCACCATCGACGCGAAGTTCTTTTAAACTGATACCGGAATCGGCTTCCATCGCTTTTAAGATATCCATGACCTGATAGGCTATGCCTTCAAGTGCTGCTCGGGCGATATGGCCTTTGGAAGAACCGCGGGTCAGGCCGGCAATGGTTCCGCGTGCATAAGGATCCCAATGCGGTGATCCGAGTCCAGCAAAGGCAGGTGCAAAGTAAACGCCACCGTTATCTTCTTCAGTAGCCGCGAGTGCTTCAACATCCGGAGCGCTTTCGATGATCCCGAGTTGGTCTCTGAGCCATTGCACGACGGCACCTGCTATAAATACACTACCTTCCAAGGCATACTCCACTTGACCATCGACTTTCCATGCCACGGTCGTGAGCAGATCGTTGGTTGAACGGACCATTTCAGTGCCCGTATTCATCAACATGAAACAACCGGTGCCGTAGGTGTTCTTAGCCATGCCACTACTGTGGCAGGCTTGTCCAAATAATGCTGCATGTTGATCGCCGGCGATTCCTGCAATAGCTATGCTGCCTCCGAAGCATTCGTCTGTGGTTTGGCCATAAACTTCGCTACTACTGCGCACTTCCGGAAGTACGCTTGCAGGCACGTTCAGGAGTTCGAGGAGCTCGTCATCCCAACTCATCGTTTCGATGTTAAACAACAGTGTCCGACAGGCATTGCTCACGTCTGTGATGTGGACTTGTCCTCCGGTCAAATTCCAGACGAGCCAGCTGTCCATGGTTCCAAAAGCCAATTCTCCGGCATCCGCTTTTGCGCGAGCACCTTCTGTGTTATCGAGTAACCAACGGACTTTGGATCCGGAAAAATAAGCGTCTAAGACAAGTCCGGTTTTTTTCTGAATATTATCTGCATGCCCCGCTTCTTTTAAGCCTCGGCAATAGTCCGCTGTCCGGCGGTCCTGCCAAACAATGGCGTTGGCGATGGGTTCTCCGGTTGCTCGATCCCAAATTACGGTGGTTTCCCGTTGATTGGTAATACCGATACCAGAAATGTCTGCTGCCGTGGCTCCGACTTTTCCCAGGACTTCACGTGTAACCGCTAACTGGGATTCCCAAATTTCATTAGCGTTGTGTTCGACCCAACCCGGTTTCGGAAAGATCTGCTCAAACTCGCGCTGAGCGACTGCTTTGATGGAACCTGCTTTGTCGAAGATGATAGCACGTGAACTGGTCGTGCCTTGGTCTAGAGATAGAATAAATGACATAAATTGAAACGAAGAATTACTGGGAAATTAAGAAGTTTATAAATGGTAGACTCTTACCAAAGAAGTGTATAGACGAGTGCACCCAAGGCGCCGCCTACTATGGGGCCTACTACCGGAACCCACGCGTACCCCCAGTTTGAATCTCCTTTTCCTGCTATGGGTAGAATCGCGTGTGCTATCCGTGGACCCAGGTCTCGAGCAGGGTTGATGGCGTAACCGGTGGTGCCGCCAAGGGAAATACCGATGCTGGTGATGAGTAGACCGATGATTAATGGATTCACACCATCAGCAAATGAATTGGCTCCGATGGCTAATAGCCCTAGGACCAAAATAGCGGTTCCAATTATTTCGCTGATGACATTTCCAATAGTGTGTGGCACCGCGGGAGACGTGGAGAATACGCCAAGCTTTGTGCCCGGATCTTCCGTTTCTTTCCAATGGGGAAGGTATTGTAGGTATACAATGGTCGCACCAATGATGGCCCCAATCATTTGACCGGCGATGTAAACCGGAGCTTGTGCCCAGTCAAATTTACCTGCCACGGCCAGTCCTATTGTCACCGCTGGATTGATATGTGCTCCGCTGACTTGCCCTACCGCAAAAATAGCGATCATTACGGCTAGTCCCCAACCAACTGCTCCCATCAACCATCCACCTGCATTGGAATAGGTTTTTGTAAGCGCACCGCCTGCGTTTACTCCGCAGCCGAGAATTATTAAGATCATTGTGCCGAGTGCTTCAGCTAGAAAATTACTCATAGTTTGACACCTTAATGTCCTTTTTTGGATTTTATCAAGTCCAACCTTGTTTCAATCTAGTTTCTTCCTAACCACTCGCATGCATTGGCCAGGACTTGGATGATTTCATCCTGTTTAAAAACGGGATATGTTTCGTGGCCTGGACGGAAGTAAAATACTTTTCCGCCTCCCATATTCCAAATAAGACCGCTTCGAAACCATTCGCCCGTTTCCCAGGTTTCTTCAAATATCACTTCATCAGGATTTGGGATGTGGAAGGGTTCGTCATACATCTCAGTGAGCGGAATCTTAAAAGTCGGTGGTAGCCCCTTCGCTATTGGATGGTAAGGGTTCTTGGTTATTAGGGTACTGGGTTCTCCATCGTTACGAAAGGCGGGGAAACAACACCAAGGCAGGTGAATAATCCCGTGTACAGCGGTTTTCCCCTTGTTGTAGCCATAGTAAGCGGGCGTTAAAACACTACCTCTCATCGGCGCAGATCGTTCCTTGGGAGGGCTTACTGTTTCGTGTGTGATCTTTTTTCCCGGGTTTTGTTTCTCAATGTAGGCAAGAGCATCCTCGATGCTTCGTCGATTCATTAACTCAACAAAAGGCCGTGCCCAATGGGCCGAGTGAAGGATCGCGATGTTGATGTCCCCGCTCTGAACGAGGTCGGCTACTTTTTTTGCATGCACCCAAGTCACGTCGCTGTGTCGTGCGTGTCCCCACCATAACACTACATCGGCCCAGGCGAGGTTTTCATCTGACAATCCCTGGTCTGGATCATCCAATGCTACGGACCGGAATTGCATGTTCTTAGTGGATGCTTTCAGCCGTGCGACGATTTCGTTCCCTATCCAATTGTCATAGGCTTCCTCTTGTCGTGGTTGGCGTTCGTCCCACATTAAAACATGGATCGATTCTGCAAAGAGCTGGGTTGCGCAGCCGATCAAACAGACAAGCAAAAGATAGGTATTTCTCATTTTTATTCGGGGTTCAGGGTATGATGAATTGCTTAGAAGTAGTGTATTAAAAATGAATGGCCGCCCTGCTTGCGCAAGCACGAATACGGAGGCGATTAACTTTCAGGTCGGCAATAGAATCATAGGCACAACTCGGATTAAAACTCGAAAGCGCTTTCCATTACCCTAATTTGAATCTGGAGGCTTATCCCTTCTTCTCGTCCCCAAACTTAAACGATACCAAAGGCTCTTCGCGTGTCGAATTGATCGACTGCGGATTGATCGATGTCGGTTTCCAATGATGCGTTTTATGATAGTAGCATCCTTGTCCGATCACATTCATGAACCGATAGTACCAACTACTATTGAGATCAAGAATCTCATAGTCCCCGTCTTCATTTGGTTGATGCGTTGCGTAATTGAGGTGAGCATAGAAAACAATGTTCACCAAATAAGAAGGGATCCAAACAAATACGAAAATAGCTGGGCCAAATAAGAGGAATATGAACACCGCTCGGAGATAGCGATTTATCGGCAAGGTAAAATCTACCATAGCCCAAATCCGTTTCGTTTCTTTCGATTCACCCCACTGATCAAAGAAATTTTTAGTCATCACAATGCGCATCGTTTGCTTCATCTCGCGCACAAATTTCCAGAAAGTTAATTCGAGTGGAGGATGTGGATCTCGTTCAGGATCATCTGGATTTAATGAGTGACCCACCAGCCAGGAACTCCTGGTAATTGATGTAATCCGCACAACTCTCCACAGACTCGATTCAACCATTTGGGACGTAAATTTCCGTGAGAGGCATTGTGCATCAATGTTCCCGATTGAACACCAAGATAAGCACCCAACGGGATTCCCAACAAATAAAACCAATGGAAGGTTTCAGAGTAGGCTAGAAAGGCTGCACAAATCAGGCCTCCTATTGTGATAACCATAAAATCTGCCAGAATTACCGGGATCAATAGAAGCAACCAAAGCCAACCATAATTCCCCGTTAGTCTGCTAGTCGTAAGGGCCAGAAGGGAACATCCCAATGAATAGATAACTAAGTTGGTTAAATAGTAATTTAGAAAAAATACTTATCTGCGCGAAATTGTTTAAGCATAGATTGAAAGCGCTTGCTTGTAAATCGAGACAGGCATGCCGGTTATCATTATCAAAGTACTTGGATGAGAATAGCCTAAGGAATTTAAAACTCCGTGGTTAAATGGGTTACAATCGATCATCTATGTCAATGTTCTTAGCTAGAGGATACTTTCTCCCTGTCTTATAAATTCCTCACCTGCTGTGCAAAGCCGGCGCAATCGACTTTGAATCCGTCTGTCCCGGGTTTATAGATACCGTATTTAAAGTAAGGTCCTTTTTCGTCGTTCTTACCAACGTCGCCCTTCCAATGGGCAACCTTCTTTTCATTCATCCAAACTTTAACATAGCCTAGCGTTAATGCCTTGTCAGAATTGATGTTGTAACGGGAGTATTTGATCTCAACCCGGAAGTGAATCCACTGATTGATCGCAACTTCCGAAATGGGTTTTTCAAAGACAACTGCTCCACTTTTGTTACCGATTTTCTGGAACGGACGGATCCCTCCGGGGCGGGGCTTCGTCTTGACCCTATTGTCGGATCTTGCCGCAGGATCACTCCGAATCAACAGGCACATTGTAACCATCTTGAAATTTAAATGCGCCTACGGGTCCGCCAGCAGAGCCGTCTGATTTCCATCCATTGGGATTACCCGTTTTGAGGTCGACCCCAATGTGTCCGCGATCCCCATCAAATTCCATGGTTTCTAACAGTTTCAGGAACTCCTTTTCTGAAAGGACTTTGAGTTCTCCGTCCGGAGTCTCGACTAATGTCCGGTCCGGACGACCATGCCACTGGGCAAAGATCCCTTTCGCATCATCCTTCAGCGGTTCCGGAAAGCGGGCATACCAATCGTAAGTAATCGTGTCTCCATAAGAACCCTGGTCGTTGTAGGAGTAGATGTTTTTTGTTGTGATGAGATCTGTTAACTTCTCCTCTGAAATGCCTTCCAGATTCGAGCCGTAACAGGTGGTGAGCTCAATGCGGTTTACCTTAGGGGTGGCAGAGAAATGATAGACTGGATGACCTTGATGTGTGTTAATCACATCCCGATGGAGTATGCCTTCCGGCTCTCGGTTGCCGACGACGATGTATTTGCCATCAATGACTTCATCCGTTTTTGGAATGTCTTTTTGAGCTGAGAGCCGCGAGGTTACGTTTTCGCCTTTGCCGGTGTAATGGAATGGATCTTCGTGGAGTTCGTAGACTTCATAATCGTCATACCAACCCTTTGCAGCGGCCATAAGCCTGATGAAGAAATGGCCGTCCGTTAAAGGTTCATTGTCTGTCCAGTCGATCACGGTTTCGCCTTCGCATTTGAAAACCGTTCGGCCATTCCAGCGGAAGACTTCGAGCTGGACTTCTCGTTCCAAGGCATGACGAGGAATGTCGCCCAGAGTTTGAGAAGTGAGGTTACGGCCAGGAGCACGTCGCATGTGGGAGGTGCCTCTTGGACCTGACCAGTAACTGATACGGTAATTCGTTAGATCGCCCGACATATATTGTCCTCCCAGTCCGTAGCGTGGAGTCAGCTTGGGATCGAATATACTTTCGCCGCCCACGCCTCGGGCGCAGAAGGAGAGCATATGAAGAGGATTAGGGTTGGCCGGCTGAAACTTTAGGCGAATGAGAAAGTTCTCGGGGTGTGGCTGCTTGTTCCAGAATTGGAGGTGACCTCCGTTGAAGGATGAGGAGGTGCCCTTCTTTAAAATATACTTTTGCAGGTTCTGCGGTCCCTGCTCTTTCACCCACTTCTCGATAAACGGATAGTAGTTACTTCCGCCCGGTTCCGCCAGGTCGATTTGATCGCTAACCTTTTCCAAGTCCGGCAACCATTTGGAATAGAGGAGCAGTTGACCGTTCTCTATTTTGGCGACACCGGGACCTTCCATGATCCATTTGTTTAATTCCTCATCTGAATCGAAAGAGGTTTTGTAGACTAGGGTCGCTGGAGTCGCATCCGCAATTTGAGTAAAAAGGATGAGTGCCCCAAGTATGATTAAAATCCGAAAGCGCATCGGTAATATTGTGGGATCTAAAACAACTCCTTCAACGCAGGTTTAGTGACTTTGCCCATCGCATTGCGGGGGAGGGCATCCACGACTAGTAGTTGCTTGGGAAGTTTGTAATGAGAAAGTTTATCACGGCCCCAATCGCGTAATACTTCCAGTTCAAGTGATACTTCATCTTTAAGGGCAACTGCTACCGCGACCATTTCGCCCCAGGTGTCGTCGTTTACTCCGATAACTGCACATTCGATGATGAGCGGGTGTTCCAACAGCACCGCTTCGATTTCCAGGGCTGAGAGTTTGTAACCGCCGCTTTTAATAATATCGACTGAAAGGCGCCCCATGATTCGGTAGTAACCCGTTTCGATGACTGCCATATCTCCGGTGCGGAACCATCCATGATCGAAGGACTCGGCTGTTACGTCCGGACGTTTCCAATACTCGTTAAACACGCCTGGTCCTTTAACTTGAATCTCACCGGGTTCATCTTCCACTGTTAATAGCTCTCCGTTTTCTGCTTTGAGGCGAACTTCGACCAAGGGTAGGGGGATGCCGACTGAGCCGGGTCGTCGTTCCCCGTGGAAAGGATTCGATAAGCCCATGCCTATTTCGGTCATTCCATAGCGCTCCAAAAGTTTTTGAGTAGTTAGTGCAGTCCATTGCTCGTGGACACTGGCCGGTAGTGCCGCCGAGCCGGACACCATCAGGCGCATGTCGGCGAAGCCTTGAATGATCGGAGCGCGATCCTCCTCTGATAATGCTTCCAGCGCCGCAATGAGTTTAACGTAAATGGTTGGTACCGCCATGAACACCGTGTAGGCGCCTTCCGCCACTCGTTGAAAAATGGCATCACTCTTGAACGAGGGAAACGTTTCAACCATGGCACCCATCCAAAGGGCACAGGAAAGCACGTTGATGATTCCATGAATATGGTGGAGGGGAAGAAAAAGAGGGATGCGATCATCCGATTGCCAATCCCAGGCTTCGCACAAGGTTTCGATTTGGGCCTGAATATTTGCGTGTGTGGAAACGACACCTTTAGGCTTACTGGTCGTGCCACTCGTGTAGAGAATCATGGCCCGACGATTTGATTCGATAATTGGTAATGGTTTTTCGGGTACTTGCTCATCGTCGCCCAAAACCATAAGCGGTATTCCCAGGCGCTGGCATAGTCCCTTCACTTTGTCACTGAATTCTCTGGTAGTGACCACTTGGCTGGTTTCGGAATTGCTAATCGTATATTCAAGTTCAGGTTCGGCGGCTGATAAACACAATGGAATCACGACCCCCCCCGCACGCCAAATGGCCCATTGCATGACGGCGTAGTCAAATCCAGCTGGCGCGAGAAATGCGATCCGTTCTTCTTTTAGGTCCTCTTTATTTTTAAGGACCTGAGATGCCAGCGCAGCCGAGTTAGCTATCAGTTGCTTATAGCTGAACTCAGCTGAACCTTCGCGAATCGCAATTTGGTCGCCGTGGTCTTGAGCTCGAGAAATTAGTGAGAGTTCATCCATGAAATTAAACAATAAGTCGTATAAGAATAAAAATTACGGACGGTCCAAGTAAACAAGCGATTCCGGTATAGAAGGTGGCAGTCATGGCGCCGTATGGAACCAACTTAAGATCTGTAGCAGCCAGGCCACCTGAAACTCCACTGGTGGTTCCCATGAGCCCGCCAAAAATGAGCGCCGACCGTGGATTGTTGAGTCCAATATATTTTGCTACAAAGGGTGTCATGGACATGACCAGAATCGATTTAGTCAAACCTGCGGTAATACTGAGGGCCATAACTTCGGAACTGGCTCCAAGGGCGCTTCCTGTTACGGGACCGACCAGGAAGGTCGCAGCTCCGCCGCCGATGGTGGTTATGCTTACCGCATCCCGGTAACCAAAGGAGTAGGCCACAATTGCTCCGACAAAGAATGCAACGAATACACCAATTAATAGTGATAGAATTCCTGCTAGTCCTGTCTTTCGGAACACGTCTAGTCTAACTCCAAAAGCAGTCGATACAATGGCAAGGTCTCGCAACACGGTCCCACCGAGTACGCCTATTCCTGCAAACAATCCTATATCAGAGATTCCCTTTGAGCCTCCGGTTTTGATTCCTCCGATACAGGCAAGTGTCAATCCGATCAATATGGCAATGGATGATCCATGTACCCAGCCGCGCGTGAGTTTATCGGACAAGAAATACGATACCCAAACCGTTATTCCGATAACCCCGAAGGCGGTGACCAGGGAGTATTTGGTTAGGACCTGAACTAGAACATCAATAGCTTCATTCACAATGTTTCCTCTGGTTCTGAATCAGACTGCCCAAGTCGATTGATAAGGGGAACCAGTGCAAAACAAATGGTAACAGTAAGTGCTCCAGCCAGAATCCCCATGGGACCACCTTCGATGGCAGCAAGAACATTTTGACTGGCGGCCATGGCAACCACGATCGGAATGTAGATTGCGCTCCAGAATAGTATCCCTTTCTCGGTGGGTGCTTGAATTCGGCCAGTTTTTCGTAAGCGTTCCGCGATAAGAATCAGGATGAGCATTGCGATGCCCACTCCACCTACATTGGCGTCCACGCCAATTGCCATACCCAGCCAATTTCCGAGGATTACTCCAGCCAAGAGACAGAGTGAGAGTAGGGCCGTACCGTAAATGGCCATAAAATGTAAGAGACTCTACTAGTCTGAATTACGCATGCCAGTAAAACTGCCATCCATAGATCCTTGGGGTGCACTGATTGACATGGTGCCACTAATGCTGTCACTTTCAATGGCTCCGCGAAAGTTCAGCGTTAAGTTGCTATTGCTGGTGGTGAAACTCAGTTGATTGTCTTCCAAAGTAATACTCTCAATCTCAATTGTTTGACCAGTGTAACCAGTGGTGTAGAGGCCGGCCAGTTCTCCTGCTTCTTTACGAATCGACGCGGTGGGTTCATAGGTGCTGCCATTGATGCTGGTTTTCAAATTCCAGGTTCCGACTACGTTGGTGGCTGCTTCAATTACTTCGCGAGTGGCTGAAAATGGGACGTCACCGGACTGGCCTTGATTTTCAATATTCGCAGTTCCTTTCATCGTATTGCCAGAGATTTTCCCGGCGTATTTTACGATAAGCTGTGGGTTATTCAGGGTAAATTTAAGATCTCCGGCCGCTTCAAAACTAGCATCTTCCAGATCAAAGGTTTCGCTAGAAACTGGAGAATAATAGGAGCCCTTCAGCCCGTCGGCCTCAGATGTAAATGTGGCTTCAGGATAGTAAGTTTGCCCGTTGGATGCGGTAATCTCGATCTTCCATGTACCAGCTGGATCTAAATTACCGTGATGTGCGGCGTGAACGGATAGTGTGAGTAGGGGAAGGCCAATTAGGGTTAACAAGAGATAATATAGAGTAAGGTAATTGAGCTTCATTAGTGAATTGAAGCTCTGTCAGTACAGATTAGCAAGGGGATTTACCAATCGAGATTCCTCAATCTCTAATCCTCGAAAGCTTGGTTGGATACTTCATTACTGAGTATCCCTTCTCTGTGTTCTCGAGTGGCTCGAAGATGCGCCTCAACTGCTGATTGCATGTCTCTTGTATTCGGCGGGTCTTTTAAAGGCTCAAGATTTCCATGAGTGTCTTCACCGCGAGCCAGCACTACGGGTTGATGATAATCGTTGTTATTTACCGAGGGGGTTATGTAACGAGCGGCAAACCCAATTCGTTTCTTGTCACTGGTATTGGCGTTCGATCCATGGACGATGTTGACGTGGTGCAGCGACATTTGTCCGGGTGCTAAGATCACGTCGGTCGCTTCCTCCTCTGAGACATCGACAGCGATTTCCTGACCACGGCTGAGCAGGTTATCTACAGCGAACGTTTCGCGGTGAGGCTGTATAGCCATTGCATGTGTCCCCGAGCGACACGCATACAGCCGTTGTCGACAGAGCTTTCGGTTAATGCGATCCATGCGGTGGTTACCTTCCCCGAATCCAGTCCCCAATAGGTCCCATCCTGATGCCAGGAAATAAATCCTGGGTCGTGTACTTGTTTCGCGAATACGCTGCTCGCCCACAATAAGAGGTTCGGGCCCAGAACGCTTTCCACTGCATCCAGCACTTTAGGATGTGTTGCCAGATCATAGGCCCATTTGAAATCGAGAAACAGTTGATGCAAATCTTCGGTTTTAGGATTTCCATCCATATGATCGCATGTTTCTTCAAATTGGCTTGCGAATTGTGAAACTTCCTCCCCAGAAAAGACCTCGATTGGGAACAGGATGCCTTCCGCTTCGTAAGCATCCAGTTGTTGGGGTGTCAGTGAACCATTCAATGGGATTTTGGGTTGAGGATTGATTGTCGGTTAGCTGCTAGCTGGCATTCTCACAGCGGTTTGTAGAAGCTGTAATTTTTTATCCTACGATTCTGTCTGTATGGTTATTGCTTTAAACTTATAATATGTTTGGAGGTTGATCGATCTAGGGACGGCATTCACAAGTTCACTGGGTGAGTTTGAGAATTCGATCGTTCCAGCTGTCACAAATATAGAGGGTCCCATCGGCCCTAACCCAAACCCCATGAGGTCGGTTTAAAGGGGTGTTGTTCGGGCCATGGTTTAATAGGGTCAACAGAGTCTGGCCTTTAGGATCGTACCGTTTGATCAGATGGTTTTCCGCATCGGCGATGATCACGGTATCGTCCAAATCGATACACAAATGCTTTGGACCTTTCATGCCTGCCTGAAGAGCCGGACCATCGGCAGCATGCGCTTCCCCTGTTCCTGCCACTGTGTAGATCCGGCCATCTGGACGAACAACTCGTAACGCGTGGCCTTTGCGTGAGAGGATATACAGGTTCCCCTTGGAATCTGCGGCTGCGCCACGGGGGTCTACCAAAGGACTTTCCGATGCAACCGCGCCATCCGCTGGGATCGCCGAGGACCCATTGCCCGCTGCGGTGCGAATAATGCCGGTAGTCAAATCGATTACTCGAACTCGGAAGTTTTTTATATCACAGATATAGAGTTCCTTATCGTCCTGGCTCAGGCTAATCGAAATGGGGTCGGCCAGCATAGCTTCTGTTGCCGGTATTCCATCACCGTTGTAACCAAGTTCTCCTGTTCCGGCAATAATGGTGACTTCACCGGTTGTTTCATCTAGTTTGCGAATCAGATTGGCGCGCGTGTCGGAAATATAGATCTTCCCGCTCCGAGTTCGAGCAAGATTGTGCATCCCGTTAAAAGGCGTATCTTTGGCCAATTGCTTCAGTTCACCAGATTCCGAATATTCCCAGAGCCTCCCACCTAAGTACTCGGCTATGATCATCGATCCCTTTTCGTCGAATGCTACGCCAAAGGGATTCTTTATCCCCGACTCCGGACCAAGTACTTCTGTGAGTTCATTCGGATGGTTGGTCGGAGAACAAGCGACAACCAGGAGACAAGATAGCAAACCAATCAAGCGCATGTCTTCACTCAATCAAAATCCTTACAACTAGAAAAGAAGTAAAGGAGCTGCTGAAGTAAACAGGTCTACTTAATAATTGCTTGGTTTCTGCTTTCGTTGATCGAAGGTGTAAACCAATTTCGAAAACACACTGTCCTCGGTTTCAAACCTATCGGAAACACTATTGAATACCAGGTACCACTGCAGTCTTGGTTTTATTTTCCAGGCGTAGATCAGACTGATATTGTGGACATCATTGTTCTGGTGTTGAAGGGATGACTTGATCCACATGTCGTCGGTGAAGAAGTAATCGGCGACGATTCGGTTGAGCCAAATGGTTTGCTCCATGCCGTTGGGTTGATCCTCAAAGCGTGCCACGTACTCCCAGCGAATGGGAAATCGAGCAGAGGGTTGGTAGCGCTTCCCTAAGATGACTTCATTGTAATCGGTTCCGCGAAATTCTCCCCCGGCCCAGGCAACTTCGGTGAGCTTGGAAAAGTCAGTTGAGTCGAAGGTAATCCCCGCCCTGGTTCGATGGTTATCGTAAGGAGCGTGGAACTCATTTCTGTGGCCCACGTTAAGGCCCACATCGTTGTGGAAGACAACATTTGAGGACAGCTCGTAGTCTTCCAGAACTCGAGCCCCATCATCGTTTTGATAGTATTGGGTGTTAAAGCGCACATCCAAAGACTTGTACCACGCTTGATCTGAATCGTGGCCGTAAGATGTCGCGAAGGTCGGGCCAAAAATGTTGCGGCGAAAAATCAAGCCCAGATTGGGATCGAATTCATCGGTGATAGCCGTGTAGGTAGCGTGCATTTCCCAGGGATACTTTTCCCAACTCAACGAAACAAAACCTAGATAATCGCTACTGTCCTTTATTATTGAATGCGAAGGTCCCTCAATTTTGTCATCGGCGAGTGATGCCTGATATCCGAGTCGAAAATCTTCATTGAGAAAGAAGAAACCATCGGAGCTGACGACTCGTGAATGACCGTCTTTGAAATCTGAATTGTTCAGGTAGTAGCCCATGGACGATTTCGTCCCAATATTTTGAACTGCTCGAAAGACACTGGAGTTTCCTTCTCGAGTTGAGCCATGCACCGTATCTCCCTGAATGTTCAGGAAGGCGACATTGAAATCTTTATACTCACCACTGAGTTTTGCTCCGGCCTGAATGTCTGTAAATCGACGGGTGTAGTAAAGTCGATGGGGCATTCGCAGCAGTTCTGATCCTTCACTGAAGAAGGGCCTGCGTTCGGGAAGAAAACGTTCGGTGTCTAAAAGCTCTATCGTGTCGGCATCGGCTTCCACTTGGCCAAAATCTGGGTTCAATGTCAGCGCTGCAATTAATGATGGGCTGAGTCGAAAGCTGGCATCAAGGCCGGCCTCAAAGCTTGTATCCCCGTCTCCGCTAATGTCGGCCCTGCTGCTAATATAAGGAGATAGCTCAAGATTACGTTCGAAACGAGTATCAGCCAAATGGAACTCGGTTGCGTGTCCGAAATTATGTGGACGAAAACTATCGGTCGGATTGAAACTCCACCAGCTGAATTCGTCCCGGCTTGGATTGGATCTGGAGACATTGAAGCCCCAGGTGAGGTCGTCCTCCCGGTTATAGTTGATCGCACCATAAGGGATTCGCATTTCAAAAACCCACCGGTCCTCGAGTATTTTTGCAGCCAGATCCCACTCAGCAGACCAACCGAAGGTCCATGAATTTCCCGTAAAGCCTTCAACGCCATCCACCCGCGTTCCTAAAGGGTTTGAGAAGAAGCCATACTTGGTCCGATGGATATGACTGGGTTCAATATGTATCTGCACAAAATCATCAGCGCGGGGGTATCGGTCTTCGCGTCGTTCTGAAGCATGGAGGTTCGCCATGTCATCGTCCAATGCTTCGACCCCTACATAAATCGCTTCGGGACCATAGGCCACGCGGACTTTTGTTTGTTGGGATGCAAGTTGCTGAGTGCGCCGATCAATAAAGTTAGTCGCAATATCTGTATCCTGCCAAAACGGTTCATCCAGGACTCCATCGACCGTAAGCTGAGCATCTACCTTCAGAGCGGAAAAAGTAGGTCTATCGTCCTGCGATAGTTCGTGTCCGGAGAGGGTTGAATGGTTGAGCGAGCCTGTTGTTATGAACAGACATAGGCCCAGTGATTTAAACTTGTAACTTCGGAAACACAAAGGAGTGCGCTAAGCGAATAGTTCCTCAATCACCCCGTCACTATCACCATGAGATTCAGCCTTTATTCCGGTTCCTTGAAGCAGACTGAGCCAGAGGTTGGACAACGGAGTTTTTGAATCCTCCATGACCAGGTGACGACCGTGGTTTACGCCTGCACCGCCACCAGTGATGATGGTTGGGCAGTTTTTTAGATAGTGGATCGACTCGATGTTGCTGCCATAGCTGAGTGATATGTTGTCGAAGAGGCTGCTGCCGTCCGACTCCTTAGTGGTTTTCAGTTTATCAATAAGATGGGCAAACAACTCGGTTTGTTTTTCATCGCGCATTTCCGAAACGCTTAGGCGAGAACCATTGGTATAGTGGCTCATATTGTGGCCGCTGATGGATGCACCTAAGCTGCGTATAAATGTATCCACTGGCTGGCGATAAGTCATCACTCGTGTCGCATCCACTTGCATCGCCGCGATCATGATATCGTACATGAGCTTGACCTCTTCGTATCCTTCGATGTTGCCCTGTGGTTCCATTAAGGGATCGGTTGGCTTAACCTTGGGTACATCCAACCACTGTTCTTCTTTGGACAGGCGGACCTCAATTTCCCGAATGGATTGAAAATATTCCTCCAGCTTATCGTTATCGATCTTACTCAAATCGTGATTCATGCTCTTGGCATTCTCAAGTACCGTATCGAGCACGCTCCGCTTTTGCTTGAGCATTGCTTGTTGTTCTTCAAGCGGTGTGTTGTTGTCGGAAAAAAGTCTGTGATAGGCAGCGACCGGATTGTTGAGGCCTGCCATGGGTTTGCCCTGTTTGTTCCAGGACATGGATAGTCCCGGACCGTGGCCGGAACCCTCCGCATTTTCACAACCAAGTTGAATAGAAGTAAATCGGGTTTCCTTGCCCAGTTGTTCGGCAGCAACTTGATCTACCGAGATGCTGTTATTGAAGCTCTGTCCGGGTTCGGCGTATCGATTGGCCCCGGTAAGGTAAAACGTGCTTCCCCAATGAGCTTCATTCGAGAACTGGTTGGTCAGGTTCTGAATAATGGTGATATCCTTTTTGTGTCGCTCCAATCCCCTAAGCCCTCTTGGAAGCATATACTCGGTGCCTGTTGTATTTAAATCTGGATACCAACTCTCCTTCGTCACGCCCCAACCAAAGCCGAGGAACATCATGCGTTTTGGCGGCGTGACCATCTTTGAAGCCGCTGCAAACGATTTCGCACCGAATGACTCCAGAAAGGGCAACGCAATAAGTGCAGAGCTACTTCGCAAGAAGGCTCTTCGAGTTTGCTTAGGGAAAGATTTGGAAAATTTAGGTGAGTTCATCGGTGGTTATTTTTGTCTAAAGGGTTCTGATTGTACCAGGGCATGAATAAACGATCGAACGCCAAAGCTATCTGACTCAGCTGAAGCGATTATGTGTTCTGCGAGGTCGTAATCGGTAAATCCATAGGGGCGCCCCAGACCGTATTCTATGAGCGCCTCAGTCAGGCTACGTGCAAATGCTTCGTCCTCTTGGGAAATCAGGTCACGTAATTGAAAGTAATCCTTGAAGGCTGTTTTGTCGGGCAGGGTTCCATGTGGATCAATAGGTGCCCAGGCATCCTCGATTTTTTTATTGTTCGAAACGATTCTTTCCAAAGTGCGCCATTGTCCGGCCGCGTCGAAGTTCTCCAGACCATATCCGATGGGGTCAATATCACGGTGGCATTGCGCGCATTGAGGCTCTTCCATATGAGCCACTTGCAGCTCTCTCGCTGAAAGCATCTCGTCGGAAAGGCGGCTGAGCTGAGGTACATTAGCCGGGGCAGGGGGCGGGGCATCGTGCAGAAGCTTTCGTAGAACCCAGGCTCCACGTTCAACCGGTGAGGAGCGTTCCCCGTCCGAGCCCATGGCCAAAATCGCAGCGGTGCCAAGAAGACCTCCTCTCGGAGAGGTTTCGGAAACTTCGACCTTCCTGAACTGATGACCTTTGACTCCTTTGATGTCATAGTAGTCAGCTAGCAGATCATTGATAACCACAAAGTCAGATTTGAGTAGTTTCCCCAGTGGAAGATTTTCCTGAACGAGGGTATTAACTGTTTCATATACCTCCTGGCGTGCAGCATTTTTAACGCTGTCGTCAAATTCCGGAAACCACTCATAGTTGAATTGAAAAAAGTCGAGGCGATCCATGTGCAGCCACTGGCTAGTAAACGCGCTGATGAATTCCGCTGATTTGGGGTCGGCCAACAAACGGGTGGTCTGTTGTTTCAAAACGGAAGGATTCTTCAGCTTGCCCTCGGCTGCTAGATCGAATAACTCGGGATCTGGTGGAGCGCTCCAGAGAAAGTAGGAAAGACGGACAGCGAGTTCCCGGTCATTGAGTTCGCGCTTCCTTTCGGTGGAGTTGGGTTCTCTCAAATACAAGAAGGCGGGAGAAGATAGGATGACAGCCAGTGGTTCTTTGATGGCGCTGATGAAACCATCACCACTGTCGCAGTGATCGTTGAAAATGTTCATCAGCTTGTCGATGAAGCCGGTTGACGGACTCTTGGTTCGGAACGCGGCACTAGCAAATTGCTCAAGGATGTCCCTAGCTTGGGCCTTCCCTCTGGGGATCTCAGGTGCATTTAAGGAATAGTAGTCAAAGAAACCAGATTCATCCTCCTCATCTAAAGGCCCCTCCCATTCCAGCCAGTCGATCCAAAGGGCGGGCGTTTCAATGGGCTCCCCCCGTTTTTTCGCCGCCTTGAAATTGTAGCGGGCTGCATCGCGGTTGTTGTGTTGTCGTTCGCGTACGCCGATCTTTCGTGTCGTAGAAGGTGCGATGGTGAGCATGAACTCAACGATCTCCGGATTCTCGATGGTGCCGTTAATTTTCCGACAATCCAAAACGGTGAGTTCACCTTGCTGCGCACCATTTTCAACAGTGCCAATTTCAAGATACTTTCTTCGGGGTAAGGCTCCTTCGAAAGTTCCCGCTCGCGCTCGAACTCGATAGCGTCCTGGAGGTGCATTTTCGGGTAAGTCAATGGAGTCTATATAAGCTCCTGCTGTGGCAGTAAAGAACACGGCTCCGGTTTGGGTCTCTGGAACATCGAGGTAGTATTCGTAGCCTGGCCCCTGGCTTCTATATTGGCCCTCTTCGAACTTTACCCGCGCCGAATCAATAAATCCGAATTCAGTGGGTGATTTGTCCGAAGATTTCCATTGGGCTGCCCGGTCCATGCTATCAAGCAGTTTGCCCAAACGTGTCTGGACCGTTTTATTGGCAGCGTCTTCCGACTGCTGGCGTTGAATCCGGGTCTCGGCATGTGCCGTTGGAGCGAGGGCGGCATCCAGTGCTCGCCGGGCGATGTGGAGGTACTGTTCAAACTGGTCGCTGGAAAAGAAAAGGGAGGAACCTACCGTATCGAATGAACCCGTGCTGGCATCTTTGGGTAGCTCTGCAGCGTCAATGGCTACTCCCAGAAGATCGTGAATCGTGTTTTCATACTCCCGGCGGTTCAAACGACGCATGGTAATCACACCACCGGAATCACTCAGGATTTTTCGTGCCAAGACCAACTGTTCAGACAGGTCGGCCAGGAATTCTGTTTTTGCTGTGGCCTCCGGTTGTTTTTCGTCTTCCGGCGGCATTTCACCTGGGTTTAATACGTTGAGCGCCTTTTGCCAGAGCTCCGCGGTTTCCAGAGTCCCCATATTGAAAGAGAGGTCTTCAAGATTCACGTTGCCTTCCTCTTCGACCGAGTCGTGACATTTCAAGCAGTAATTATTTAGAAACTCGAAATGCTTCTCCGGCAGGAGTGCAACAGGTGCTTCCGCCGAAAACAAACTGCTTCCAAGGCATAGGGGGACCAAAACAATTATATGACGAATCAATTTCACTTAGGGTAGATGAATTTTCGAGGTAGGGGATAGAGAATCGGAAAAAATTCCGGTCTCGGCAAGATTTCTCTTTGTGAGCCCTAATAGGGCCTGGTCGGTTGCCTTGTACTAGGGCTTCACTTCCTTTTCCCAATTCCCGTGCAAGTTTTTCAGATGGGCTACCAATGCGGGCCGTTCTTCGGCGTGGTCTTTTGCTTCCGGATTCGTTTCAGCCAAGTTGTGCAGCGTGTAGTTACGTTCTTTCGTATTACGATTTAGCAGAGAGATAAGTTTCCAATCGCCCTCTCGCACTGCCCATTTGTCCTGCCAGTCAAAATACAGGACTGAGTGGCTGGTGGGTGCGGTTGGGTTGTTGATGATCGACATCATGGACCGACCATCAAGGGGTGCTCGTGGGCTTGGAAGCCCAATTAAATCAATGAGTGTCGGCATCCAGTCCATAACGGTTACGGTTTGGTCGCGGACTTCCCCTTGAGGAAGTAATTTGGGGTAGTTGATAATGGCTGGAACACGCACGCCTCCCTCGAGGTAGTCTCCTTTGTGTCCGATCCATTTACCCGTGTATCCTCCGCCACCGTTAGCAAGGTAGTAGTAGCCTTTTGGATACCCGCTGGTGTGGTTTTCTACAGAGACTCCCTTGTTGTTTTCTTCGGAGTGTCCATTGTCACTGCTGAAAATAATGATTGTGTCATCGCGAATACCGGAGTCATCAAGCTGTTTTAAAATCCTACCTATCTGATTGTCGACGGTTGAAACCACGCGGGCGTAGGATTGACGTGGCATTGCCATGTCCTGATAGGCGTCTTTAAATTCTCCTATAGGTTGTTCCGGATAGTGAGGCAGGTTGAATGAGACCATTGCAAAAAATGGATTTCCTTTATTCTCCTCAATGTACTGAATCGCCTCATCAACCATCATCTCAGGAAAGTATTCTCCTTTGCGCCAAATTTCCTCATTGTCGTTGTAGAGATCATGATACCCTTTCCCGTGCATGAAATGGTGTCGGTAGTTTTCAATAAATCCTGAAAAATGTCCAAAGTGGTGATCAAACCCTTGATCAAGTGGGCCGTGACCAACCTTGGCTCCTAGATGCCACTTACCAAACAAAGCAGTTTTGTAGCCTGCCTCTTTCAGCACCTCCGCGATAGTGATTTCCGACGCGAACATGTTGGCATTTTGAGAATCTGCACCATTGCGATCCCCTTGCAGCCAATTCTGTACTCCACCTCGGTTAGGATGGCGACCAGTGAGTAACGCCGCTCTCGAAGGACAGCAAACGGTATGTGCATAGGCCTGCGTAAATCGCACCCCGGTCTCAGCCAGCTTGTCCATGTTGGGTGTGTGCAGATCTTTCGCTCCGTAGCAATTCACATCCAAGGTCCCTTGATCGTCCGTGAAAAAAATGACAACATTGGGCTTATCCGCGGCGAATATCCCGGAGGCGGATATATGAAGAAGAAAGGCGATTCCTATGAGGGACAGGAGGATATGTTTCACCTTTGCTAGTCCCTTCAGTGAGACACAACTCGAATGCACAGCTGAACTGGAAGAAGTGGTGTTTGGAAAATGGATTTTGGGATTCATCTTTGTTATTTAGATTGTTCGTTTATTAATGAGGGTCGGACTTTTTCCCACCAGCTATCATAGGCATCGGACATTTGGCGCACTACTTCGGGGTGTGTTTCTGACAGATCGTGCTCCTCCGAAGGATCGGAAGCCAGATTATAGAGTGTCCATTTATCAGGTGGAGTTTGGGCATAGTGAAAGAGGTGATTTCCGGTATAGAGCATAGGTTCATCGTTTATCGCTTTACGATAAACCCTGCATTCTCCTTCGCAGCCTGGGACTGTGCCGCTGCGTAACAAATGCCAGGTTTGCCAGCGGATGCTGCAATTGACGTATTTATGATCCTCAGCGAGCCCATCACTCCAACGGGAAACATGCTGAAAAAGCATTCTATTTGGCCAAGCCGATTCTGGGTCCGTTAGTCGCTTGGCCAAACTGAGCCCCTCAAGTGTTTTGGAGACATCTTTTGGTAGTTTTACTCCGGCGAATTCGGCCAAAGTCGGCATTACATCGATATGTCCCGACAATGCTACTTCATCCCGCGGTTTAAATTGACCGGGCCAACGCCAGAAACAAAACGCGCGGGTGCCTCCTCGCCAAATGGTTCCTTTGCAACCGCGCATACCAGCGTTGTAAGTGTCCACACCGAACGTGCCGCCATTATCGTTCATGAAAATGATTAAGGTGTTTTTATCCAATTGCATGTTTTCCAGGTGGTCGAGCAGGCGCCCTAGGTTCATGTCCAGATTGGCCAACATTCCATAGTAGTTAGCTGTTTTTTCGTCTACCACTTGTTTGTAGGGAGCGGCGTATTCCTCTGGCACTATAAGGGGACCGTGTGCGTTGTAGGTTGGGATGTAACAGAAAAAGGGATGGTCCTTGTTTTCTGAAATCCAATTTATCGCTTCGTCGTAAAAAATGTCCGTTCGATAACCCTTCTTGCTGATCGCTTGGCCATTCAACAAAAGATCCGGATCGTAGTGCGATCTCTGGTTGTCACCGGGAACCGTCAACGCAGTTTGGAACCCACGCTGCTCGGGTCGATAACCGTCCTCTTGTCCCAGATGCCATTTCCCAAACATACCCGTGGCATAACCTGCCTGTTCCAATACTTGCGGCAGAGTCGTCACCTCGATATTCATGTTGCGACGTGGCAATAGGGTATGTGTGACTCCCGAATTGAATTCCTGCATGCCCGTCAGGAGTGATGCTCTTGTCGGTGCACAAGTTGGACTGACACTAAAATCTGTCATGCGTACGGACACATCATGCAGTTTGTCCATATTGGGCGTCTTAAGAAAGGGATGCCCATGGCGCCCTACGTCTGCGTATCCCTGATCATCAGAGAGTAATAAGATGATGTTGGGTCGGTTCTCGCCAATAGCGAAACAAGGGAAAATTAAAAATGATAGGCTAAGAATTAAGAAGAATATCGGCCACGCGCGCGATATTGCGCGAAGAAGAGGAGAGAAGTGATTCATTTACTGGGTGAGGTAGCTTTTCCCTGTGCGTTCTTAAAGTTGTCTCCATTCGTTCCGAATGGAACAACAGAATAAGACGTATCCGTTTGTTGGATGCGCGTGTAATCATCTAATTTCCCCTGAAGAAATGCCCGAGTATTGACATTTTGATTTACGTCTTCGACGACATCCATCCCGTACCGAGTTTCGTTGCTGCTGACCGGCACTTCATAGAAACGTCCATCTTCGTGCAATCGGAAGCGGTCGTTGCGGACAAAGTAGCAATCGCCTTCGAAAGCCATGTTGAAAAAGTCGCGATCTTTGCCGGAAATACCGTACAAGTTGTGTGACAGATCCATCCCATCGATTTCATGTTCAATTGTGATTCCAGCCATAGAGGCCATTGTGGGTAGGACGTCCATCAGAGTGATGAACTGGGTCCGTTTGCCCACAGGTATATGTTCTGGCCAGTGGGCGATGAAAGGTACCCGGGTTCCTGCTTCGTTCATCGTTCGCTTTCCTCCACGAAGGTGAAAGTCTCCGAGTTGACTGACCAGGTTGCCTCCGGTTCCATTGTCTCCTGTGAAAATGACCAGGGTATTCTCTCTTATGCCAAGCTCTTCCAGTTTGACCAACAATCGCCCGACAATGCCATCCATGTAAGTGACCATGTGGCCGGCTTTGAGTTCATTCTTTCCCAAGCCTTCTGGATATTTACTCTCCGCCAGTTCCTTTAATCCGGGAGGATTGATTAGTGGACCGTGAATGAGATTCATCGGGAAATAGGCCAGAAACGGCTGCTCCTTGTTTCGCTCCATGAAATCGATCAGAAAGTCTGCATAGTAGTCCGGACCAAAAACTTCTTTGTCATGGACAACATGTTTTCCGTTTTCCCAATTGTGTGGTCCGTAATACCGGCTGGGTCGTTCTCCGTCCCAGTATTGCACCCACAAACAATGCTCATCAAATCCATGCGACGTCGGCTGATCCGGGTAGGTCTGGAAATCTCCCAGATGCCACTTGCCGGCGATAGCCGTTTTGTAGCCGGCTTCCTGAAATACATGACCAAATGTTTTGATGTGCACGGGTAAGCGGTTCTTCTTCTCCGAATCATTTGGACTGTCCAATCGTTCTAAGAAGCCTGTTCGGTTCGGGTACAACCCGGTCAGTATCATAGCCCGAGTGGGCGTACAAACGGAGTTGAAAACGCATTCTCGAAGCGAGCTCCTTCCGCTGCTAAACGATCCAGATTCGGTGTCTGGTATATTGTATTGCCGTAACTGGCTAAATTTTCTGCTCCCAGATCATCAGCCATGATGAGCAGGATGTTGGGCTGCTCCTTGCCGGTAAGGTCACTCAGGATGCACAGCGATAAACTAAGAATGAGAAGAGATATATGCTTCATCTGTCAGGGTAGGTTCCTTGTTGGGTTATCTGGTTGAATGTCCCTGTTAGTTTTTCAACGACATTGGGCCGAGCGTTCCACAGATCATTAGTTTCATAAGGATCCGTCTCAAGGTCAAAGAGGTAGCCATGTCCCTCCTTCGGTTGAACGCGACCTTCTCCTTGGCCAAAAACGATCTTCCATTTGCCGTCGCGCATGGCATAACTGGAGTTGGAATGATGGATGATTGGAGGTCGGTGTTCCATGGGTTTCCCGAGTAACGCCGGCAGCATGGTAAAGCTATCTACGCCCGCACTCTTCGGGAGCTCTTCATCAAGAAGATCTGCAATCGTCGCCAACAAGTCTGTGAAGCAAAATGTATAGTCGCTGGTCGAACCAGCAGGAATGTTCTTCGGCCACTGTGCTACAAAAGGAACGCGGTGTCCTCCCTCCCAAACACGACCTTTTTTCCCTCGCAAATCACCCATCGACTTGTGCCCGTTGGTCATCTCGGCTGTTCCTTCTGACTTCCCAAATTCAAGCGAGCCCAGCAAAGGTCCATTGTCGCTCGTCACAATGATCAGTGTGTTTTCGGTCAGCCCGAGTTCTTCGAGCTTTGAGGAAATCTGTCCGGTTGCCCAGTCCACCAACCAGACCATGTCGCCACGTGTACCTGCCTCAGATTTCCCATGAGCGAATGCGGCGGTCACATGGGGCGAATGAGGAGAAGACAAAGGTAAATAAAGGAAGAAAGGCTGTTCTGGCTTTTCTTTGTGCGACTTCTCAATAAATCTTAGTCCCCATTCGGTGAAGCTTACATCCACCGTTTCATTTACCCAATCAGGAGCAGCCATGCCAGTCCTCCAACTGCCTGATGGATTTCGGTAACTGGCATTTCTCATGCCAAGCATCACCGTATTTTCGATAAAGCAAAACGGTTCCTGATCAGTTGAGCAGCCGGCAGTGTAAAATGCTTCATCGAAGCCCAGCTCCTCAGGGCCACCGAACACTGGCACGGATAAATCAATACTCTCACTGATGGCACGGTCCGGCTCAGGACCACCAGGCCAGGGTAGGGGCTCTTGGAAATTGACTTCTTTCCCGGGTTTGGCTGTAAATCCGAGGCCCAGGTGCCACTTTCCTGAGATTGCAGTCCGATAGCCGTTCTCTTTGAGCAAAGATGCGAGCGTCATTCTGCCCGATTCAATCAGAGGTGGCTCCCAATTGAAC
>Ga0114999_10001175_pt1 | contig 36714 bp, 34 predicted proteins | sample ArcticOcean_MG_C_3_FD_89820 | JGI IMG/M metagenome (GOLD analysis project Ga0114999, IMG submission 89820) | Marine microbial communities from western Arctic Ocean - ArcticOcean_MG_CB8_126 | ecosystem: Environmental > Aquatic > Marine > Oceanic | place: Arctic Ocean: Canada Basin | collected...
ATCCGGAGGACGCTCGACAGCGCGACTGAGCGCGCCGGACTCCCACATCTGCGCGTGCACGATTTGCGGCACACTGCGGCGACGATATTGATCGCCGCTGGCGGATCGCTGCCTGCCGCGCAGGAACTCCTGAGACACGCAACTCAGAGCCTCACGGCGGATTTATACGCACACGTTTTGGACGAGCAACGGCGTGAGACAGCCGACCGGATCGATCGGACTATGCGCTAGTGAGGAGTGCGCACGCGCACCGAAGGCGGGTCCTAGGGGTTGGTTTGGAGAGCTGTAAGGACCCGATAAGGACCTACGGCTGACAGGAATCGCCGCCATAGCCCATGAAAATTGGAGATTAAGTGGTCGGGGCGCGCAGATTTGAACTGCGGGCCTCTGCGTCCCAAACGCAGCGCTCTGCCAGGCTGAGCTACGCCCCGAGGTGATCCGTCGGATCAGGCTTCGACGCTACGAGGCGTCACCCGCGGGCGTCAACGGCTCGAACTCCTCGAGGCCGCAACTGTTGCAGTGCCAACCACGCAGACCGCGGTCGAGCGCGCCGGGGCGTGGCTGCTCCTCGAAGGTGGAAATCGGTCCGGTGCATCGGGGACAGGTACCGCCAGCCACCGAGAGTCGATGCGCATCGCGGATTGACCAGCGCCAGAGGGTGACCGCCACGGTGGTCGCGATAATCACGCCGGCTGGGGCTCCGAGGGCGTCTGGACCGACCGCGCGCACGATGCGCGTACCAAACAGGAACCACGCGAGGCTGATTCCGGCGAGCAGCGGCCACCAGATCATCCGATCGACCAGTACTCGGATCAGTCGTTGACGGCGAGCGAGGTCACGGCCGGACTGGGGAGCGCGCTCGCGGGTGGGGTTACTCGACATGCCGGGCCGCGCCGATCAACTCGTGGATGTCGGTAACGCCGTGGTCTTCGCACCAGGCCGTGAGCTCGCGGAGGATGCGCCACGGCGCTTCGGGGTCGCGGAACGTTGCGGTGCCGACCTGGACGGCGGTCGCGCCGGCCATCAGGAACTCGACGACGTCCTCGCCCGACATAATGCCGCCCGACGCCACCACGGGAATCGACGTGACCGAGGCCGCCTGCCATACGAGGCGGAGCGTGACTGGACGGATCGCGGGACCCGACAGGCCGCCGAAGGCGTTCGCGATTGCGGGGCGGCGTCGTTCGATGTCGATCGCGATCGCGGGGATGGTGTTGGCGACGGTGACCGCCTGTGCACCGGCATCGGCGACGGCCTCGACGACCGGTCGGATGTCCGTCACGGCCGGGGCGAGTTTGACCAGCAACGGCAGCGATGTGTTGCGTGCCGCCTCGGTCACCACCTGCGCGGCCGCGTGCGGGTCCTGGCCGAACTCCAGGCCGCCATGATCGACATTCGGACAGGAGACGTTGAGTTCGAGCGCGGAGACGCCGGCAACGCCATCGAGGCGACTGGCGAGGACGCCGTACTCCTCGACGGTGTTGCCCATGATGTTGACGACGGCCGGCACCTCCCAACGCGCCCAGGTGGGCGCGATGTTCCGGGTAAGCGCACCGACACCGATGTTCTGGAAGCCGATCGCGTTGATCATTCCGGCTGGAGTTTCGATCGTCCGAGGCGTTGCGTTGCCCTTCCGAGGGCGCAGCGTGGTTCCTTTAGAGACGATCCCGCCGAGCGCATCGATATCGAATCGCTTCGCGAGCTCCAAGCCGTTCGAGAAGGTGCCGGAGGCGGTCATGACGGGGTTGCGGAGTTGCAGTTGCAGCTTGTGGTGCGGAGCGAGGTCGACGCGGAGATCCATGCACCCTCGGGACGGCTCGACGAGTAGAGGCATGATACGCCGTCACCCACCAGCGCGATGCCGACAGTGAGAAGTTCGGCCAGATAACCGGGGAATAATGACATAACCGAAAGGAGGCGGCCGACGCAGCTGCCAAGGCCGGCCCCCGGGCACGACGAGCCGCGAGCGGGCTAGAAGCACCGCCTCCGAGCGAACGGGTGCCTGGCCTCAACGAAGCGGAGCGGCACCCAAAGTGCCGCTCCGCTTCGTTGAGGTCAGGCAGCGGGGAGGTTACTCGTCGGAGAGACGAATCTCAGCCGGCTTCGAGAAACGGGATGACGGCTTCTGCAAATCACGGACGTCGTTACGCAGGGTGTTCGTCTGCTCCCACATCACGCTCTCGGTGGAGTTCGAGAAACCCTTCTCGACTCCGCAGTGCTTGCAGCTGCCAGTGCTTTCGCGACCGTTCGGGGCATCGATGATCCAGTGATGGACGCAGTTCGACGCCTTACGGGTCGCAACGGCCGGCTTGTCTTTCGACTCCGCTGACGTGCGACTCATGGTGTAATTCCTTCTCTATAGCGACGGCCCTGGCTCCCAGGTGGGCGTGTAGTCCGCCGTCGCCTTCTCATTTTATTTTCGTGGGTGGGGTGCCATAGCCGCACTCGTTCGTCGAAAATCGCCGAATCCACACACTCGACTGAGCAATTATTCGCGCTTACCTCGACCACGTCAAGGTTTTAGTGCAAAAATACTGCTAAATGTTTGTTAATCGGTTCCACCTCGGACAGACCGCTCGTATACTTCGGTTTGTCGGCAGAACCGGCGTGCTCGCACAGGCGTCACGACGGGCGATCCACTGACGCAACCAGCGTCGAGCCCCGAAAGATCGCAAGCACCGACATACACACAACGTTCGGACGCGCTCCAAGGTTCCCAGTGAGTGTTGAATTAGCAACATACTTGTGATGTGCGTTGTGCGAAGGAGTACCGTGGCTAACCAGCAGGCCGTCTTGGATGCGCTGCGAACTGTGAACGATCCAGAATTGCACCGCGACATCGTCTCGCTCAACATGGTGCGTCAACTCAAGGTCGATGGCGGCACCGTCTCGTTCGAGCTCGTGCTCACGACCCCGGCCTGCCCGCTGCGCGAGACGATCGACCATGACGTCCATGCGGCGCTTGATCCGCTCGATGGTGTCGACACCATCGAGATCGACTGGGGCGCCGAGGTGCGTCCGACGCTCGGGCAGGACGGCGGACCAGCAGCGATTGCGGGCGTGAAGAACGTGATCGCCGTGGCCTCGAACAAGGGTGGCGTCGGTAAATCGACTGTTTCGACCAACCTCGCGGTCGCACTCGCGAGCCTCGGAGCGAAAGTCGGGCTGCTCGACGCGGACATTACTGGCCCCAACATCCCGACGATGCTTGGCATCGATGGCGGCATCCAGGCCGAGGGCGAACAGGGTTTACACACGCTCGATGCCTATGGGCTAAAGGCCGTTTCGATTGGCTTCGTACTGCCGAAGGGCTCGCCGGTCGTCTGGCGCGGGCCGATGATCGGCTCCGGCGTTCGGCAACTGATGCGCGACGTCGACTGGGGTGATCTCGACTACCTCATTATCGACCTGCCACCTGGCACGTCCGACGCTTCGATGACGATGGCGCAGGACGCGGTGATCGCTGGCGTGGTGATCGTTTCCACGCCCCAGGTCGTTGCAATCGAGGACGCGCGCAAGGCGGTCGGCATGTTCGACCGCATGGGCGTGCCGATCTTCGGCCTGGTCGAAAACATGACCGGCGACGTCTTCGGGCGTGGCGGCGGTCGAGACGCGGCAGAGGAACTCGGTATCGAATTCCTTGGTGAGCTACCGCTCGACGCATCCGTGCGCGAGGGTGGGGACAGCGGAAAGCCGATCGTGGCTACGGCCCCGGACTCCGAGGTCGCGCAATCATTCATCGAACTCGCTGAGCAGGTCGCTGCGCGAGTGTCGGTCCTTCAGTTCACAGGTGAGGCAGCAGTCGCGTGACAATTTCGACGATTTGGGAACCGATTCAGGACGCAGCCGACGAGTCTGGTGGCGGCAGCGGCTCACGCGGCCGAGGCGGACGTCGTTCCTCCTCGATCATCGCGGGACGCCGACCAGCGCGCCGTCCCGACAGCGCTGCGGAAACCGACGAAGCGAAGTCCGACTCGTCAGACTCCTCCGAATCCGATGAGGACCGTCCTCTTTCGCCTCGTCGTCGACGGCAGACGACCGCCAAGGCGAAAGAGACCACGGCGGAGAAGACCGGCGATTCTGAGGTGAGCGAGAAGCCCGCGCCCCGACGGCGACGCCGAACGCGTTCTGCCGAGGCGGAGTCTGCTGCCGAGGTGACGGAAGCGGCGACTAAGGCCGACGAACCGGTTGCTGAGGCGCCGGTCGCTGAAGAGCCAGCAGAGGCGTCGGAGCCCGCCGCAGAGGTGACCGTAGCCCCGCGCCGACGTACGACGACGCGTCGTACGTCCTCCGCAGATGCGACTGCGCCTGACCTCGCAGGGCTCTTCGGACTCGTTGAGCAACAGGGAACGGTCCTGAACGAGCTGCGTGCCGGTCTGCTAACTCTCGGAGCGCAGCTCGACCGTGCGGGGACGAAGCCGCGCGTCGGCCTCTTCGTCGATGTGCCGAACCTGATGTACGGCCAGGAGCCGGACGCGAAGCCCATCAACATGGGCAAGCTGCTCGACTTTATGCGCCAGGGCCGCGACATCGTGCGCGCGACGGCGTACTCGCCGGTGTCCGACAATCCCTCGGAGCCGCTTGAGCAGCAGAAGTTCGTTGCGCCGTTTGTCCCGTACGAGTACCGCATCGTGACCAAGCCGCTGAAGCGGTTCGCGGACGGTTCGATCAAGGGCAACTTCGACGTCGAGATGGCGATCGACATGTTGACGATGGCGGACGGGCTCGATGTGATCGCGATCATCTCTGGCGACGCGGACTTCGCGCGTGCTGTTGAGGTGGTGCAGACCCGCGGCGTTCGCGTCGAGGTCGTCGCGTTCGCCCGCAGCTCGTCGCTGGAGATGCGTTCGCTCGCGGACCGCTACGTTGAACTGGGCGCCGTGATTGAGCAGCTGGTCTAGCACGCGCGGCGAGCCAGGCGACCGACTGCTAGTTGTCTTGCTGGTTCCCGCACTTCGTTGGCTGGGCCTCGTCGCCGTATGGGTCCTCAAGCGTCCAGTTCGCTGCCTCGCCACGTCCGTCGCCGACGAGCGGCTCGCCCGAGGTAATGGCGGCGAGATACGCGCCGCCGCTCAGTCCAAGGCCGCCGCACACGATCCACGCGAGGATCACCGGCTCGGTATCGACCAGGAAGATCCCGATCGCGAGTCCGATCAGCAGGCCGCCGAGGACGAACAGGTAGTGCGGTCGGAGATAGCGGCGCATGCGGTCGCCTGTCTGCTAAGAGTACAGGTCGCGGAGCTCGAATCGCGGCCCGTCGGTGCAGACCAATCGTACCCCGCCCCGCTTTGGGAACACGGCACAGGAGTAGCAAACGCCGAATCCGCAGGCCATGCGGCCCTCCAGGAGGCCTTGGACGGGCTTGGCGGATCCAGTGCGGCGTGTGACGTCGTGCAGCGCCTCGAACATCGGCTCTGGGCCGCAGGCGAACGCCTGGTCACTCCAGGGCAGCAGGCGCTCGAACGGGACTGTGACGCGGCCTCGTTCGCCGAATGAGCCATCCTCGGTGGTGACGACGACCTCGACGGCTGGGGGGAGCAGTTCGGGCGGGTAGATCTGCGCCTCGCTGCGACCGCCGATCAGTAGCGTCACGTCGCGCCCGTCGGCGATCAACTCGTCGGCGAGCCAGACCAGCGGCGCGACGCCGATGCCGCCACCGACGAGGAGCATGCGTTGCACCCGAGGGCGAACCTCGAAGCCGTGACCGAGCGGACCGACGAAGGCGACCTCGTCGCCTGTTGCTCGCCTCGAGAGCCAGTCGGTCCCGCGACCGACAACGTCGAACAGCAGCGCGAACTCAGGGCCGTCGCGACCATCGCGGATGCGGTGGATCGACAAGGCTCGGCCCAGCAGCGGGTCGAAACCCTCGTCGACATAGGTCATCAGAAACTCGCCGGGACTGCTGTTGACGAGCTGCTCGGGGCGCTTGAGCCAGAGGATGTGCGTGTCGCCGTAGAGTCGCGAACTCGCGGTGACGGTCGTGGTGAAGCGGTCCATCGTTAGGACTCCGCCGCTGCTCGAGACTGGTGCGCGGCCGCCTCAAGGAGGACCTCGCCGACCGCTTCGAGATCACTCACGACGTGGGTTGCCCCGGCCTCGTCGAGTTGCTGGGCGTTCCTGGCCCCGAGCAGCCCGATCCGGACGGCGATGTCGGCGTCGCGAGCGGCATTCATGTCGAACTCGGTGTCGCCGACGAACGCGGCGTGGGCTGGTGTGACCTCGAGCGTGTCGAGCGCCAGTAGTGATCCGTCGGGAAACGGCTTGGGACGGTCTGCCGTATCGCGGCCCACAACAATCGAGAAGAAGCGCTCCCACTGTTGGATTTCGACCATCAGCTTGCCGCCGTGCTCGTTCTTGTTGGTCACGACGCCCAACGGCATGCCGGCAGCCTCAAGCCGTTCGAGGAGCGCGGTCGCGCCGTCGAACGGGCGCGTCGCCTGGATGAAGTCCGCGTAGTAGAGCTCGAGGTAGCGCTCGTTCATCTGCTCAGCGATCTCGGCTGAAACGCCGCTCATCTCCGCTGCGAGCACCGGCATCGGTGCGCCGATTAGCGGGATGATCTTCTCGGCGCTGAAGTGATGGTCGAAGTCGCTCATCGCCTGCGACATCGCGGCGCCGACGGTCGGCAGCGAATCGACCAGCGTGCCATCGAGGTCGAACAGCGCTCCGAATTGCGGTGCGTCGTCGCTCACGCATCCTCCGAGGGAAACTCGCTTGCGGCCGCAGCCTCAGCGGCGGGGATGCCGTCGCGGTACTCCTTCAGCGGGCGCACGTCGTAGTTGGACGGGCCGGCGAGCGCGGTGATCGCTGCACGGGCGGTGTCTATCGAGGTGAAGCAAGGGATGCGCTGCTCGGTGGCGGCACGTCGGATGTGAAATCCATCGCGTCGTGGCTCGTCGCGACCGCCCTCGACGGTGTTGATCACGGCGCGGACAGTGCCGTCGCCGATCACGTCGACGACGTTCGGATGCCCGGCGAGGAGCTTCGTCACGTCCTCGACCGGAATGCCGAGTCCCTGCACCAGCGCTGCGGTGCCCTCGGTGGCGTAGAGCGGACAGCCCGCTTCGTGCAGAGCGCGGACGAGTGGGATCGCCTCGGTCTTGGTCTGGTTCGAGAGCGAGAGCAGGAACGGCGTCCCGGCGAGCACGCCGAGGTCTGAGGCGATCAGCGCCTTCGTCAGCGCGGGTTCGAAGGAGCTGTCGACGCCCATTACCTCGCCGGTCGACTTCATCTCGGGGCCGAGGTGCGTGTCGACGCCGATCAGCTTCGCCATCGAGAAGACGGGCGCCTTCACGGCGACCAGCTTGCCCTCGGGCCAGAGACCGCCCTCGTAGCCCTGTTCGGCCAGCGTCTTGCCGAGGCCAACGTTGACCGCGAGCTGGACCATCGGCACGGCGGTCACCTTGGACAGGAAGGGCACGGTCCGCGAGGAGCGCGGGTTGACCTCGATCACGAACACGCCGGGGCCGTCGGGTTGGGCGTCAGGCGCGATCACGAACTGGACGTTCATCAGGCCGCGGACGCCGAGGCCGAGCGCCATCTTGGTCGTGTACTCGACGATCGCGGTGCGCTGTTCGTCGGTCAGGTTCTGGGGTGGGTAGACCGCCATCGAGTCGCCGGAGTGCACGCCGGCCCGCTCGATGTGCTCCATGATTCCGGGGATCAACACGCTCTTGCCGTCGCTGATCGCGTCGACCTCGAACTCGCCGCCGCTGAGGTACTTATCGATCAGCACGACGCCCGGCCCCTCGTCGAGGGCGGCCTGGAAATAGCGGACGAGCTCGTTAGCGTCCTGGACGACCTCCATCCCGCGCCCGCCGAGGACGTACGACGGTCGGAGCAGTACCGGGTAGACGATCGCATCGGCGGTCGTGAGCGCGTCCTCGAGCGTGCGGACACCGGCGCCGGGCGGCTGCGGCACCTCGAGCTCGGAGAGCATCGCCTCGAAGCGGCCGCGATCCTCGGCGATGTCGATCGCCTCGGCAGATGATCCGGCGATCGGGAGGCCGGCATTCGCGAGGATGCCCGCCATGTTGACGGCGGTCTGGCCGCCGAATTGGACAACCGAGGCCGGAGCTTCGCCATCTTCGCCCGCCTCGTTCTCCAACAGGTCGCGTACGGACTCCTCGTCGAGCGGTTCGAAGTAGAGGCGGCTCGAGGTGTCGAAGTCGGTGGAGACGGTCTCCGGATTGGAGTTCGCGAGGATCGCGTCGACGCCTGCCGCTTGCAGCGCCCACGCTGCCTGAACGGAGCAATAGTCGAACTCGATACCCTGTCCAATCCGGATCGGACCGGATCCGATCACGAGCATCTTCGAGCCCTCGGTGGGGATAGCCTCGTTCTCTTCCTCGTAGGTGCCGTAGAAGTACGGCGTCACGGCTTCGAACTCGGCGGCGCAGGTGTCGACCATCTTGTAGACAGGTCGGATGTCCCATTCGTCGCGAAGTGAGCGCACCTGGGCCGGAAGGCGGTCAGCCAGTGTCCCGATCTGCGTGTCACCGAACCCGATGCGCTTCGCCTCGTGCATGAGCGCAGGGGTGAGGTCCTCTGCGAGGAGGCGGCGTTCCATCTCGACGATCCGCGCGATGCGTTCGATGAACCAGGGGTCAACACCGCTGGTTTCGGAAATCTCGCTCAGCGGCATGTTGTGTCGCACTGCTGCGATCAGCGCCCACAGGCGCTCGTCCGTCGCGTCCAGCGGCGGGCTGTCGCCCCACTCGGCCCGTTCCCAGAGGATGGACCGACTACCGATCTCCAGCGATCGGACGGCCTTCTGCAGGGCGGCCTCGAAGGTGCGGTCGATCGCCATCACCTCCCCGGTCGCCTTCATCTGCGTGCCAAGCGTGCGGTCGCCAATCTGGAACTTGTCGAATGGCCAGCGCGGGATTTTCACCACGCAGTAGTCGAGCGCAGGCTCGAAGGCCGCGCTCGTCTTCTCGGTCACGCTGTTCGCGATCTCGTGCAGGTATTTGCCGACTGCGATCTTCGCCGCGACGCGGGCGATCGGGTAGCCGGTCGCCTTCGACGCGAGCGCCGAGGAACGCGAGACCCGTGGGTTGACCTCGATCACGTGGTACAGCAGCGTCGATGCGTCCTCGGAGCCGTCCCAGGGGACGACGTCGGGTCGCGGGGCGAGCGCGAACTGGACGTTGCAGCCGCCCTCGATGCCGAGCGCGCGGATGATCTTGAGCGCGCTGTTGCGGAGCATCTGATGGTCGCGATCGGAGAGCGTTTGGGAGGGTGCGACGACGATTGAGTCGCCCGTGTGGACGCCCATCGGGTCGAGGTTCTCCATGTTGCAGATGGTGATGCAGGTGTCGTTGGAGTCCCGCATTACCTCGTACTCCAGCTCCTTCCAGCCGAGCAGTGATTGCTCGACCAGGACCTGGTTGATCGGGGACGCCGCGATGCCGCCGCGCACGATACGTTCGTATTCTTCCTCAGTGTGGGCGATGCCACCACCAGTACCACCGAGGGTGTAGGCGGGGCGGATCACGAGTGGCAGCCCAATGCGGTCGCGAGCGGCGACTGCGTCCTCCCACGATTCAAGGACGGCGCTCTCTGGGGTCGGCTCGCCGATCCGGAGCAGAAGGTCGCGGAACAGCTCGCGGTCCTCGGCGAGGCGGATCGTCTCCAACGAGGAGCCGAGCATCCGGACGCCGTAGCGCTCGAGGATGCCCGCCTCGGCCAGTTCGCGGGCGAGGTTGAGGCCGGTTTGACCGCCGAGCGTCGGGAGGAGCGCATCGGGGCGCTCGCGGTCGATGATCCGCTCGATCACCTCGACGGTGAGCGGCTCGATGTAGATGACGTCGGCGACGCCCTCGTCGGTCATGATCGTCGCCGGGTTCGAGTTGATCAGGATCGAGCGGATGCCCTCTTCGCGCATTGCCTTGCAGGCCTGGGTGCCGGCGTAATCAAACTCGGCAGCTTGCCCGATCACAATCGGACCGCTGCCGATGATCAGCACCGACTTTGGCGGGACGGGGCGGTCGCCACCATCGTTGGCGGTGATCTCACCCTCGAGGGCTGGGGCGTCGGGCGTCGTGGCCTCGGGCCAAGCGGTCGAGGTCAGTTGTGGTACCCCTTGCGGTGGTCGGCTCCGAGGAGCTGGATCTCGGCGACGACGTCGATCGCCCCGTAATGGTCGTGTGGCTGGATCGGCAGGCGGGCCAGCTTCATCTTCGGCGGCGTGAACTCGCCGAGGTCGATCTCGCGGTGTGGCTCGAGCGCCTCGATCAGTCGTGCACGGTCACCCGTGCCGGTCGTGAACGCGATCGGGAGTTGCGGTATGAAGTTGTCGCCGTCGGCTGTAACCAGCGGGTCGTCTTTCATCTTCTGCGATATGAACGGAACACCAAGTCGAATCTGGCGTCGGAGTTCACGGTAATTGCCGCCATCGTCGACGCCCACGTAGATCTGCCCGTCCTCGGAGACGGAGAGCCCGCCGAGGCGAACGGGGAACGGCTCGACCCGTCGGATGCGCGGAGCCGCGTTGACATAAAAGGCCTCGACCTGCGACCAGAGCACGTCGGTGGGGCGGAGGAAGCCCACGTGCAAGTAGGTGAGGTGCGCCCACTCCACCGGCGCGACGACTACCTCGTCGAGCTTGCCGAGCGTCTCCAGCAGCTCAGCAAGCGGAGCGAGTTCCTTGGTGAATTCGGCGCCGAGCGGCTGCAGGAACTGGATCGGCACCTTCCAGCTCGCGGAGTACGCCTTCCACCAATCCCAGTAGTCGGGGAGCGTGGCGCTCGATGTGCTGAACGCGTTCCAATCGCGCTCGCGCGCTTCGAGGTAGGTGCTCGCGAGGTCAGTCGTAGCGGTCATGCGTCGCCCTCTTGGTAGACGGGCAACTCAAACCGAGTGCCGGGGCTCGGCAGCGGGACCATCGCGCCGATCGCGGACAGGTAAGACAGCGTGGGTTCGTTGTCCTGCGGAAGCCGAGCACGGATCCGCTTGTAGCCATGCTCCCGGGCGAAGGCCAACGAAACGTTGGGCTTCGCCGTGCCGAAACCCTGCCGACGGTTCCGCTCGCGAATCCACGAGCTAAAGCTACACTCCTCGGGCTCTGACGAGTCGAAATCGAGTGTGGCGAATCCAAGGATGTGCCGCCTGTCGTCGATCACGAGCATGGCGCTCTGATCGCCTTGCCGTTCCAGCCAGGCCACGACCTTGTCATCGGTCCACTCACGGTCGAATCCGACCGGGTTCTCCTCGAGAATCATCTCGCCGAGATGATCGGCGTCATCAAGCGTAGCGCGTCGAACTTCTGCTGCCACTGCCGCACCCCCTTGGTACTGGCTCAGTATTGGTGATGCTAGTCGTCGCGGCGTACAGCCGCCATGAAGCGTTGGAACAAGAACTCAGTGTCATTCGGGCCTGGCGAGGCCTCCGCGTGGTACTGAATGGTGAAGACCGGTTCCTTCGTGTGCTCGAGACCCTCGACGGTGTCGTCGTTGAGGTGTAGCTGCGACACGCGAATGTCGCCGTCGAGCTGATCGTCGATCGCGTAGCCGTGGTTTTGCGAGGTGATGAAGACCTTGCCGCTGCGCTCATCGCGCACCGGGTGGTTCGCCCCTCGGTGTCCAAATTTTAGCTTGTGAACGCCCGCGCCGAACGCCCGGCCGACCACCTGGTGGCCGAGGCAGATGCCCATCATCGGCGTGCGGCCGATCAACCCTCGGGCAGCGATGACAACGTTGTCGAGGAGACGTGGGTCCCCCGGTCCGGGCGAGAGCAGCACCCCCGCAGGGTTGAGCGCGAGGATATCTTCCGCGCTCGTGGTGTGCGGGACGGCCGTCACCTCGCAGCCGTGGTGGCGCAGGATACGCATGATGTTGCGCTTCACCCCGAGGTCGAGCACCACGACGTGCGGCTGGTCGCCGTTCTGGCCGTCGAAGTTGCCATCGAACTCGTAGCTTTCCGGCGTCGAGACTTCAGCGACGTAGTTCCTGCCCTCGTAACTGGGCTCCCGTTCGAGCCGTGCGAGCGCTTCATCGGCCGTCTCGTCGTGGGTGACGGTGCCCATCAGCACGCCGCGTGAGCGCAGGTGGCGGGTGAGCGCGCGCGTGTCGACCTCGGCGATGCCGGTCACATCCTGCTGCTTGAGGTAATCGTCGAGGGTGGCGCTACTCTGCCAGTGCGATGGGAGGTCGGTCAGCTCGCGCACCACGAAGCCGCGGACTTGCAGCTCGCCGCTCTCAGATGCGCCGACACTCGTGCCGTAATTTCCCTGGATCGGGTACGTCATCGTGAGGATTTGGCCGCGGAACGAGGGGTCGGTCAGCGCTTCCTGGTAGCCCATCATCGAGGTGGTGAAGACGACCTCGCCGGTGGTGCGGCCCGGCGCGCCGATCGCAACGCCCTGGAAGACCCGTCCGTCGGAGAGGACCAGCCTCGCCGGTGGGCGATGATTCAGCAACACCGGCGATTCCTCGCTCACAGCGCGGCCACGGCATTCGTCTCGTGCACCACGACACCGTCGACGACGGTCGCGATGACCCGTCCGCGCAGGCGCTCGCCCGCAAGCGGCGTGTTCCGGCCGAGCGAGGCGAATCGCTCAGGTTCGACTATCCACTCCGAGGTGGGATCGAGCAGCGCGACGTCGCCGACCGCGCCGGGCGCGAGCGTGCCGAGGCCCTCAAAGCCGGGACGGCGGTCGAGGTTCCAGGCTCGTGCCGGGCCAACAGTGAGTCGCTCAATCAACGTGGGGAGGGTGATCCGGCCCTCTTCGACTAGTCGCATCGTCAATCCGAACGCTGTCTCTAGGCCACTGATACCGGGAGCGGCCAAGTCGAACTCGATGTCTTTCTCCATGCCGCTGACCGGCGAGTGATTCGTGGTGATCGCCTCGATCACGCCGTCACGGACCGCGTCGACCAGGGCGTCGATGTCCGCCTCCTCGCGGAGCGGCGGGAACACCTTGGCGCTGGAGTCGTAGCGGATCTCCTCGTACGACTCGCCGAAGGCGACACGCTCGTGCGTCAGGGTCAGGTGATGCGGGGTGACCGAGGCGGTAACGTGGGCCCCGCGTTCGCGAGCGGCGCGAATCAGCGCCACCGAGCCCGCCGTGGAGATACCGCAGACGTGCAGGTGCGCACCGACGAGCTCGGCGAGCGCGATATCGCGCGCGACCATCGTCGCTTCACCGCTGGCTGGTCGGCCGCGTAGTCCGAGGCGAGTCGCGACCCAGCCCTCGTGCATCTGACCGCCCTCAACGAGCGCCGGGTCCTCGGGGTGTTGCGCGATCGGCAGTCCGAAGCGGGTGGAGTACTGGAGGGCGTGGCGCATCAGGTTCGGATCGGCGACGGCCTGACCGTCGTCGGTCAGCGCGACGACTCCGGCACCGGCCAGTTCACCGGCAGGAGCGAGCAGTTCACCCGCGCGGTTCGCGCTGATCGTTCCGAGGGGCAGCACTCGCACGGAGGCCGATGCTTCTGCCTCGCGTAGTACCGACTCGACGGCGGCACGACTGTCGATCGGCGGCTGTGTGCCCGGCATCGCGCACACCGTGGTGAAGCCTCCGCGTGCTGCGGCGGCCGTGCCAGTCGCGATCGTCTCCTGGTGCTCGGCACCGGGCTCGCGGAGGTGCACCTGCAGGTCGACGAAGCCGGGTGCAACCACGAGGCCGGTCGCATCGATTCGATCGGCCTCGATCACCATGTCGCCCTCGTTCGGACCGACGCGCGCGATGCGGCCGTCGACGATCACGACGTCGGCGATGCCATCCTGGCCGAGGGCCGGGTCGATTACGCGACCGTTGTGAATTGCGAGGGTGCTCACGAGCTCGCCTCTGCAACGACTTCCTCTGGCTCCACACGGCCCGAGAGCAGGTAGAGCAGCGCCATGCGCACGGCGACCCCGTTGGTGACCTGGTCCTCGATGATCGAATGGCTGCCGCTGGCGACGTCACTGGCAATTTCGATGCCCTCGTTTTTTGGGCCGGGGTGCATCAGCAGGTGGTCGGGGTTGGCGCGCGCGAGGCGCTCGGCCGTGACCTGATAATGGGCGGCGTACTCGTGGAGCGAGGGAAGCAGGCCGCCCTCCTGACGCTCGCTCTGGAGTCGCAGCGCTATCACCACGTCGGCGCCCTCGATCGCCTTGTCGATCTCCGTCTCGATGCTGACCGGCGGCAGCGCAGACTCGGCGTGGCCCGGGCGATCGCTGGCGCGCAGGCCGAACGGCAACAGCGTCGGTGGGCCGCAGACGACGACGTTGGCGCCCATGGCCGCGAGGCCCCAAAGGCCAGAGCGTGCCACGCGCGAGTGCGAGATATCGCCGACCATCACCACCTTCTTGCCAGTCAGATCACCTACCGCGCGGCGCATGGTGTAGAGGTCAAGCAGCGCCTGCGTGGGGTGCGCATGTGAGCCGTCACCCGCGTTGATGATCGACGCGTCTGTGTGCTGCGAAGCGAGATACGGCGCACCGGCCATCGAGTGGCGCATCACGATTGCGTCAGCGCGCATTGCGCGGAGCGTGCGGACTGTGTCGATCAGCGATTCGCCCTTTACCACGGACGAGGTGTCCGCGCTGACGCTGATCACGTCGGCACCAAGCACCTTCCCCGCGAGCTCGAAGGACACGCGCGTCCGCGTCGATGGTTCGTAGAAGAGGTTGACGATCGTGTAGCCGCGGAGCGCCGGTACACGCGGGATGCGGCGATCGAGTATCTCCCGCATCCGATCGGCCAGCGTCAGCACCGCTTCGATTTCGGCGCGGGAGCAAGTATCGAGGTCGAGCAGGTCCTGGTGCCGCCAACCGCCCTCCGGGAGCTCCGGCGCGGCGAGCGTGTTCTGGTCGGTGGTGTCGGTGACCTCGACGTTCGAGGTGGTGTCGATCGTCATCAGTGCTTTCCTCCCGGAACGACGATCACGGCATCGCGGCCGTCGTCCTCCGCCAACAGCACGCGGACATCGTCCTCGCGCGCCGTGGGGATGTTCTTGCCGACGATGTCCGCGCGAATGGGGAGTTCGCGGTGGCCGCGGTCGACGAGGACCGCGAGCCGGATCATGCGTGGTCGGCCGTAGTCGTTCAGCGCATCGAGCGCGGCACGAATCGTGCGACCGGTAAACAGCACGTCGTCGACCAGCACCACGGTCTGGCCCTCGACCTCGGGCAGTTCGGTGGGCATCGGGGTGCCACGTAGACCGCTCCGCTCGAAATCGTCGCGGTGCATCGTGACGTCGAGCGAGCCGATCGGTGGTGGGGTCTCGAAGCTGCCGATCGCCTCGGCGATGCGATGCGCCAGCGTCACCCCGCGTCGCTGGATGCCGACGAGGACCAACCCCTCGACGCCAGCGTTCGATTCGACGACCTCGTGTGCGAGGCGCATCAGCGTGCGACGGATCCCGGCTTCGTCGAGCATCGGGCTCAGCTGGGGGACGGTGGTAGTTTCGGATTCAGGGCTAGACATAGAAAACCCTCCGCCAGTGAGGGGAGGGTTCACAGGTATGGCGCCGGTCGCGCGCGGTCAAATCGTAGCCGTCGATATGCATCTGGCGTCCTTGTCGGCCTCGCTGGACCGGGTTAAAGGCGCTGAGTTCTCAAGCGGTTACAAGGGTACCAGCGGGTCGCGATTTGAAGCAAAAGGCTTATCTGTTCAGCGGATGACTGTTTGTCCAGCCGGGGGTGCTGGATGACGCTCCGTATACGTCGATGAGCTCACGACATTCTGTCACGAGAGGCAAGAGGCGTATGAGCAAATTCGAGCGGATCAGGGTCAGCGTCGTCTTGCCGACGTCACCTTTTCCGCTGGCAATCGCAAGAATCGGCGGGCCCGGCGGCCGGTCGTTGTCCTGCTCAGGCCGAGCAGACACCGGTCGGATCGCGCCCGGTCAATCCTGCTCGTCGAGTTGCTGCTTGAGGAACTTTTCCAGCTCGTCGACCATCGATTCCCCGTCCGGTAGCTCTTCCTCGACCAAGGGTGGCTCCGCGTCCTCGTCGGTATCTTCGAGGACCCGGCGCGCGTACTCCGCTGCCTCGGGGTTCTGCTCAAGGTCAGCGGAAACCTGTGCCTCGAAGCGGGCCGAGAAGACCTCGAGGTCGTGGAGCGACAGGTCGAGGCTGAAGGCCGAGTTCAGGCGCTTGAGAAGGGCGAGCGCACCCTTCGGGTTGGGTGAGCGCTGGATGTAGAACGGGATGTTCGCCCATAACGAGGCGGTTTCGATGCCCGCCTCGCGCAGCTCGCGGCTGAGCACGCCGACGATGCCGGTCGGTCCCTGGTAGCCGGACGTCGCGGGCTCGTCGAATCCGAGGTCGCGTGCGAGCGCAGGATCGGTCGCCGCGCCGCCGACGCGCACCGCGCTGGTGTGACTGACCTCGGCCAGCAGCCCGCCGAGGGTGACGAAACCGGACACATTGTACTGGCGGCAGACGCCGACGATGTTGTCGACGAAGCGGCGCCACTGGGTGTGTGGCTCGATCCCGCTCAGGAGAATGATGTCGCGATCGGCATTTTCCATGCGGTGGCCAGCGAACTCGTTGGCGGGCCAATCGAGGACGCGGTCGCCCTTCTCAAGGCGGACGTGGGGTCGCGCCTGCGTGAAGTCGTAGAACTCCTCGGGGTCCAGCTCGGCGAACGGTTGCGCGCGCCAGCGACGGCGGATGAAGCGCACGGCGCTGGTAGCGGCCTCGCCGGCATCATTCCAGCCGGCGAACCCGGCGATCACGAGCGGGCTGCGCAGTTCGGGCTGGCTGTGGACGATCAGGTCAGACATGCCAACAGCATAGCGAGGTGTGCAGACTGAGGCTGTCGATCTGCGGGAGGTACGTTCGTCCTACCTCTGAACGGGCAGCAGTAACCGACGGGTGACCGCCGTCCGTCAGACTAGGGACCAGTGACCGCACCAATCGGTGCAGAAAGCAAGACGAGATGGGGAATTACGTACTTCTCTATCACGGCGGCGGGATGCCCGAGGGCGAAGCGGAGCAGCAGAAGGTGATGGCGGCCTGGGGCGCCTGGTTCGACCAGATGGACGAGGCGGTCGTCGATGGTAGCAACCCGGTCAGCGCGGCTGGACCATCCAGCCCGACGGCTCAACCGCCGAGGGCAGCGGTGCGAACCCCGCGACCGGCTACAGCGTGATCAAGGCCGACTCGCTCACCGCAGCCTTCGAGCTGGCGAAGGGTTGTCCGAACCTCGCGGCCGGCGGCACGGTCGCGGTTGGAGAGACGTTTAATGCGATGTAAGTCACACTTCGCGTGCAGCTCGAGACGGCGCCCCACTGGTGCCGTCTCTGCGTTCGCCGGCGAGCGGGCCGGCCGGCCGGCCTCGTAGCGACTACCTCGGCCGAGGATGCTTCAGGAGTAAACTCTCGGTGGCTGAGCTGGGCCGCCATTGGTGGCGACCGGCGCTGATGGGGGAGCCACCAATGTCACTGAACCTCGGGACGATCTTGCAGGCCTCGGCGGCCGAGCGTCCGGATCACCCGGCGCTGATCATCGGCGACCAGTCCTTCACGTACGCACAGCTCGACCGCGGCGCGCGCGGCGTAGCGCAGGCGCTGCTCGATCGCGGGCTGGAGCCCGGCGACCACATCTCGATCATGATTCCGAACGTGCCGCAGTTCCCCGTGGCCTACTACGGCGCGCTCTACGCAGGGCTCGCGGTCGTGCCGCTCAACGTGCTGCTCACCGCGGAGGAGGTTTCGTACCACATAGACGACTCCGAATCGAAGCTGCTGATCGGACATCCGCTGTTCAAGGACCCGGCGATCGGCGGCGCGCGCGCGGCCGGTGTTGACGTAATTTGGGCCGACGGCGACGACGGCCAGTCGTTGATGGACCTCGCACGCGGCGAGCCGATCGACGAGCTGCATCCCACCTCGGCGGATGCGACTGCGGTGATTCTTTACACATCGGGCACCACAGGGCGAGCGAAGGGTGCCGAGCTGAGCCACTCGAACCTCTTCCTCAACTGCGCTGTCGTCGTGCCGAAGCTCGTCCCACTCGACCGTGATGAGGTCGCGCTGGCGACGCTGCCGCTCTTCCACAGCTTCGGCCAGAGCGTAGTGCTCAACGCGACGATCGCCGTCGGCGGCACCGTGGTGCTGCTGCCGCGTTTCACGCCCGAGGACGTGTTCAAGCTGATCCAGGCGCACAAGATCACGCTCTTCGCGGGCGTGCCGACGATGTATTTCGGCCTGCTGAACCACCCCGACGGTGACTCCTACGACATGTCCAGCCTCAAATACGCGATGACCGGCGGCGCGGCAATGCCCGTCGAGGTGATGAACTCCTTCGAAAATCGCTTCCCGGTCAAGATCCTCGAGGGCTACGGGCTCTCGGAGACCTCGCCCATCGCGAGCTTCAACGACCTCAACCGCGAGCGACACATCGGTTCGATCGGCTACCCGGTCTGGGGCGTGGAGATGGCGATCTTCGACGAGAGCGACCAGCCCGTCGAGGACGGCGAGCGCGGCGAGATTTGCATCCGCGGCCACAACATCATGAAGGTTTATTTTCTCAGCGATGCGGCGACCGCCGAGACGATGAAGAACGGCTGGTTCCACTCCGGCGACATCGGCATCAAGGCCGCTGACGGCTCGTATAGCATCGTCGACCGCGTGAAGGACATGATTATTCGCGGCGGCTTCAACGTGTACCCACGCGAGGTCGAAGAGGTGCTCTATGCCCACCCCGCGATCGTCGAGGCGGCGGTCATCGGGATCCCGGACGAGCAGTACGGCGAAGAGATCAAGGCGGTCATCGTCCTCGATGAGGGCCACACTCTCGATGCCGCCGAGCTGATCGCCTACACAAAGGAGCACCTCGCGGCGTACAAGTACCCGCGGCAGGTCGCCTTCCTCGACACGCTGCCGAAGGGGCCGACGGGTAAGATTCTCAAGCGGGAATTGTCGTAGGGATCAGGCCGCCAAGAGAGACTCGATGGCGGCGGTGACTCGCTCGCGGGTGTAAGGCTTCGCGACGAAGTCGCCGGCGTCCGTCTCGCCGATCGCGGCCCGCCTCCGGTTTTCTACTTCCGCGTGAGGCGCGTGCGCTGGGCCAGCGGCTAGTAGTGGTGGGGGAAGCTGGCGAAGTTCTGCGGCCGCTTCTCAAGGAAGGCGTCGCGCCCCTCCTGCGCCTCCTCGGTGGCGTAGCCCAGGCGGGTCGCCTCGCCAGCGAATATCTGCTGGCCGATCAGACCGTCGTCGATCATGTTGAAGGCGAACTTCAGCATCCGCTGTGCCGTGGGGCTTTTCGAGTTGATCGTTAGCGCCCAGTCGAGGGCGGTCGACTCCAGCTCGGCGTGCGGCACCGACTTGTTGATCGCGCCCCACAACTCCGCCTCGTCAGCCGAGTAGTTGGCGCCGAGGAAGAAGATTTCACGCGCCTTCTTCTGCCCGACCTGCCTTGCGAGGTAGGCGCTCCCGAAGCCCGCGTCGAAGCTGGCGACGTCGGCATCGGTCTGCTTGAAGACGGCGTGCTCCTTCGAGGCAAGCGTTAGGTCGCAGACCACGTGGAGGCTGTGTCCGCCGCCAGCCGCCCAACCGGGAACGACCGCGATCACCACCTTCGGCATGAAGCGGATCAATCGTTGCACCTCGAGGATGTGGAGGCGGCCGACCTTCGCCGGGTCGATCGCATCGGCGGTCTCGCCCTCGGCGTACTTGTAGCCGTCTTTACCTCGGATACGCTGGTCGCCACCCGAACAGAACGCCCAGCCGCCATCCTTCGGCGAGGGGCCGTTGCCGGTCAGCAGCACCGTGCCGACCTGCGTCGACTGCCGCGCGTGATCGAGCGCGGTGTACAGCTCGTCGACGGTGTGTGGCCGGAAGGCGTTGCGCACCTCGGGACGGTTGAAGGCGATCCGCACCGTGCCCTGGTCCACTGCATGGTGGTAGGTGATGTCGGTGAAATCGAAGCCATCGACCTTGCGCCAGCGGCTGGGGTCAAAGATTTCGGAGACCATATGTGTCCTCCTCAACGGACGTTCGCGCCGAGGGCACTTTACTGGCAACGCCGCTCAGCGACACTGTGCGAGGCGATAGCGAGCGACAAAGGAGGTGGCGATGGAACTCTACGAGGTGATGCGAACGACGTTCTCGGCGCGCGAGTTCACCGACGACCCGGTGCCGGACGAACTGATCCATCGACTAATCGAGAACGGGCGGTTCGCTCCGTCGGGTGGCAACCGCCAGGGTGCACACGTCATCGTAATCCGTGACCAGGCGACCAAGGACGCGATCGCGGAGCTCGCAATCCCGGCGGCCAAGCGCTACACGGCGCAGCGCGCCAACGGCGAGAGCCCGTGGAACCCGGTGTACCCGCCCCAGGTCAGCCCCGAGGTGATCGAGCAGACCACGAACGTCGGAGGCCTCAGTTCGACCTACTCGACGGCGCCGGTGTTGCTGATGGTGTGCGTCGACCTCGGAGTCGTCGCCGCGACCGACCAGCTCCTCGAACGGATCGGCGTGATTAGCGGTGCGTCGATCTACCCGCTCGTGTGGAACCTCCTGCTCTCGGCCCGCAACGAGGGCTACGGCGGCACGCTGACGACGATGCCCGTCGCCGAGGAACCGAAGCTGAAGGTCCTGCTCGAGATTCCCGAAGATGTCGCGGTCGCCGCGATCATCCCGCTCGGTAAGCCGCTGAAGCAGCTCACCAAGCTGCGCCGTCGACCGGTCGAGGAGTTCACCCATCTCGAACGCTGGTCCGGGGGGCCACTCGAGGGGTAGTCGGTGCTGCTAGTCGGTCGGGAGTTGGACCGCGAAGGTGTAGGTACCGATGCCGGTCCAACAGGAACACTCGGTGCCGTCCAGTCGGATACCCCAGATACCGTCGAAGAGGTTCTCCTCCTCCTCGCGCGCGCGCACTGTGTCGGAGTGAGTGACCTCGCCTGGGTTCGCCGAGTTCCGCAGGTCCACGATGCGCAGGCCATCGATGTAGTAGGCGAGGTACGCGAGGCCGTCGCGCACCTCTATGTTGTGAATCGAGACTCCATCGCGTGACTCGTAGCGGCTGACGATCGCCGGCGCTGCCAGGTCTGTGATAGCGAGGACTGTGAGCCTGTTGTCGTAGGCCTCGCCGCCGTGGGCGTAGTAGCTGCGACCGTCGACCTCGAACGGCGATCCGGCGTGACTGTGCGCTGCTTCCTCGTTCCAGACGCCGAGCTCGACGATCGCCGTCGGGTCTGTCGTGCCGAGAATGCGGAGGCCAGCATCCCAGTAGTTCACGTACGCGATCTGGCGTCCGTCCAAGCTCTGGACGTTCACGTCGTGCGCAAAGATATCCTCCTCGAGTAGGTCCCGACCTCGATGGGTGCAGTGGGATCGGAGACATCGAGCAGCCGGAGGTCGTTGGTGAGGCCTGATTGGTTGATCAGGTAGAAGATCTCGAGATCGGGACCGAGGTAGATGTTGTGGATGTTCCAGACGTCCTCCGGCGTCTCTGGTAGCTCGGGCGGCCGCACGTACCCCCAACGAACTCCAGTACCTCGGGCAGCACGACATCGTAGATGAAGAGCCCGTCCGTCGCGGTTGCCATGTAGAGCAGGCCATCGCGCGCCTTCATATCGAGGACGGCCGGCGATTGATCGCCCGCGCCCACCAGCGGATTGAGATCAATCACACTGATCGGTTGTCCAGTCCTCGCGTCCAGCAGCTCGACGAAACCGCTTAAGTGTGGAGCGAACACGACGCCATCGGCGCTCCACACGTCCGAGGTGTCAGGATTCCGGAGGGCGCGGTAACTCCAGACGCGTGTCACGTTGCGGGACGGGGACTCGTCGCGATCGTGCAGCAGTTGCAGCGACGCAGTGCGGGGCTCGGGCGCCTCGGCAGAGTGATCGGTGATGGTCACCGTCATCACGCCATCGACAACCGCGGGAACTTTGATCGAGAGTTCGAGGTCAGGCAGGTCGATGACGCAGTCATTGAGCGTCCAGTCGGGGTCGGTGGGGGTCAGCAGGCAGGTCGCAGGAAAGCCTGAGATCGCCACTCGCCAGGAGCTGATGTCGGGATTTCGACCGGGGTCGCGACGGCCAGCGGGTATAGGCCAAGTGACCTGGCCCGGACCAGAGCGACCGTCCGAGGCGATCCGTCGTGGTCAGAGTCGCTGTGGGGGTGGTGTTCGCCGTCACCGAGGGGACCGCCGTCGGGTCGACGATCCCACGCGAGGAAGCAACGCCGCACGATGCGGCCACTACCCCCAGCGCGCACGGAATCAGAGCTGTATGCACCCGCATCATTACTCCCCAAACACTGACATGTGACTCTTGAGAGAGTCGGGTCGCCGTCAGGTTTCCTTGAGGGGCGGCCCGCAGCCACCCGCGCGAGGCGAAGGTGTGAGGATGGAGCGCAGCGCAGGAGGCCCGGTCATGGGAGTCGCGTTCAGTGAGAGCGGCGGCAACCTCGGACCACCGGATGGGCGCGATGTGCCGCGCTTCATGGGGCCGTCCACCTTTGCGAGGTTGCCCGGACCGTCCGAGGTCGGGTCGTGGGACGTGGCAGTGGTGGGCGTGCGGTTCGATGCGGGGACGTCGTACCGGCCGGGAGCGCGGTTCGGTCCGCAGAGGATTCGCGCCGAATCGAAGCGGCTGAGGCCGCACCACCCCGCGCTGCGCGTACAGCCGTTCCACGACCAGCAGGTGGTCGATGTCGGTGACATCATCGCCAGCCCATATTCGATCGAGGACGCGGTCGCGCAGATCGAGCGCGGCGCGAGCGAGCTACTAGAGGCCGCGCCGCGTTTCGTGACGCTGGGGGAACGACCACACGATTGCGCTGCCGCTGCTGCGCGCGGTCAACCGCAAGCACGGTCCGGTGGTCCTCGTGCATTTCGACGCGCACCTCGACACGTGGGACACCTACATGTCCGCGCCGTACACCCACGGCACACCGTTTCGACGCGCTACCGAGGAGGGGCTGTTCGTCCCGGACCAATCGATGCACGTCGGAATCCGCGGCTCGCTGTACAGCCCGGAGGACCTCTTGGAGGACGAGTCGCTCGGCTTCGCTGTGATCGGCACCTGGAGATTGAGGTGCTCGGGATCGCCGGGGTTGTCACACGTATCCGCGAGCAGATCGGTGATCGGCCGCTCTACGTGTCGATCGACATCGATGTGCTTGATCCGGCGTTCGCTCCGGGGACAGGGACGCCGGAGAACGGCGGATTTAGCTCGCGCAAGCTCGCGGGGATTCTCCGAGGGTTGGCGGGCCTCGACCTGGTCGGGGTCGATGTCGTCGAGGTGGCGCCCGCCTACGATCACGCCGAGGTCACCTCGATCGCGGCGGCGAACATGGCCTACGAGCTGCTGGCGCTGATGGCCTCAAGGCGTGCGATCGACGCCGAGTAGTCACGTCTGGCCCAGCGCTACTGCTGCGCCAGTACATCCCTCGTGAGTTGCAGGTGACCGAGGTGCTCGCCCGCGTGACGGATGGCGCCCACCAGGGCGTCGCGCCGACTGACCTCGCGAGTGGGGGCGGCGCCAAAGAGTGACTGCTCCGGCACCGTGATTTCGTTGAACACGGCGGGATCAACCGCTGACATTGCGGCGTCGATATCGTCGGCGAGCGTGCGCACCGCTGCCGACAGATCGCTCGAAGGTACGCCGGCTGTCGCGAACTCGGCGGCGCGGTCGCGCTCGACCTCGAGGCCGCAACCAACGCCAAGGGCGTACGCGCGGATCGCGCCGACGACGTGCCCTGCCAACTCGGCGGGGCTGCTCGCACCGTCGTGCAAGTGCGTGTCGAGCTGTCCCGCGGGTATGTCGTCGATTGTTTGGGCAATTGCTCCGAGTGAACCGCGGAGGATCGAGGCGTAGACCTCGGTCTCGCTGGCGGGGATAGGCATCGGCAGGATCCGTTCTCTCGTTGGGAGCTGGCTGGGTTCGTGGAACCTCGGACGCTAGTCTGCTTCGTAAACGACCTCGCCTTCGACGATGGTCATCGCGATCGGCAGATCGCGGAGTTCGGTGACCTCGACCTGTCGGATGTCCTCGGACAGCAGAGCGAGGTCAGCGTACTTGCCCACCTCGATGCTGCCTTTGCGGTCCTCAGCGAACTCGGCATGCGCACCGTTGATCGTGTGCATCCGAATCGCGGCCTCGAGGTCGACGCGCTCGTCCGGACCGCAGACGTCGCCGCTCATCGTTGCGCGGGTGAGCGCTTGTTCGATGCCGAACAACGGGCGGTAGTCGGTGACCGGCGAGTCGGAGGAGCCGGCCACGATGCCGCCACCCTCGAGGATGGACTTCGCCGGGAACATCACGTCGGCCCGCTCGCGACCGTAGTTGTTGATGTAGCCGTCGCCAAATTCCCAAAAGAAGGCAGGCTGCATCACCGGGACAATTCGCTGCTCCAGCACGCGCTGCTGGAGGTCAGGTGGCGTGATCCCGCAGTGGTCGATGCGGTGACGCAGACCCTCGCGCGGTGCTTCGGACTGAGCGCGGGCCATCGCGTTCAGTGTCTGCTCGATCGCCCGGTCGCCGACCGCGTGGACAGTGCACTGCCAGCCAGCGCGGTGCGCCCTGCCGATGAGGTTATCGAGTTCGTCCTGCTGCCAATAGATGATGCCGGAGTCGTCAGGATCGACGGTGTAGGGATCGCGGGTTGCCGCGGTCGGCCCTGAACTCGACCCGTCGGTCATCACTTTGAACGCGCCGATCCGCAGCCGGTCGCTGCCGAAGCCGGTGTGCAAGCCGGTGCCGTTGAGCAACGCGACGAGGGGGTGATCGAAAGTGTCCACTGTCGCGAACGCGTAGAGCCGCACCTGGATGTTCCCGGCGTTCACCAGCTCGGTGGCGACGTCCATCGGAGGTCCGAGCAACCCACCCGCGTCATGCACGCTGGTGAGCCCGCTCGCGAGGTCGGTCTTGTTGGCTGCGAGCAGATGCTCACGCAGTTCCTCGCGACTGGGCGCCGAGGCGGCGCGGAACGCGACGTTGGCACGCTCGTAGGCGACGCCGTTTACACTGCCGTCGGGGTCGCGGTCGAAACGGCCGCCGACGGGGTCCTCGATGTTGAGCGGTAGCTCCGAGACCTCAGCGGCCTTCGTGTTGAACGCGACGATGTGTCCACAGGTGCGCGTGAACAGCACCGGGTGGTCGGGCGCCACGGCATCGAAGTCGTGGCGGTTCGGGTGGCGCTGCTCGACGAGCTTCGAATGGTCGTATCCGCGGCCGCGGATCCAGGCCCCCGGTGGAAGCGCCTCGGCGCGCTTGCGTACCTCCTCGACGATCGCAGAAATCGAGTCCATGCCCGGCGCCTTGCAGTCAATCGAGAAGGCCATGCCGCCGACGCTAGTGAAGTGCTGGTGGGCGTCAATGAACCCCGGTGTGAGCGAGCGTCCGTTCAGCTCCACGGTCCGAGTTCCGGGGCCCGTGGTTGCGTCGACCTCGGGGTTGGAGCCGACCGCGAGGATGCGACCATCAGATACGGCGACCGCCTCGGCGATCGAGTTGTTCGAGTCGACGGTGTGAACGACACCACCGGTGAATACGATATCTGCGCGCTCGCCTGTCATGACGGGCCTTTCTGAGCATCGGTCGACGTTGCGCATGCTAGCGCATCAACGCTTCTGACATTTACGGAGACCCGACTGAACAACTGAGGCGAAACGGCTACCGCCCGGGAATTTGTCGAAGAGCTGATCGGGGAGCTGGCGGCACGCCGAAACGACATAAGAAATGAGCTTGGGCAGGCCGAACAACAGATCGCCGAAATCACCGCTATCTCGAAATCGAGCGACGCGGTGGTCGAGGCACTGCGCCATCTGGATGAGGTCTACGAGGCCTTGCACCCGAACGAGCGTAAGGAATTATTCAGACTGATGCTGCGCCGGATCGAGGTCGGCGGCCAGCAGATCGTGCTGGAGCTCTACGCGGGAGCGAGCGCGCCGCAGGAGGGCGAATCAGCCGAGCCGTGGGCTGAGAGATTGGGTTGGCTCCCCGACGTGGACTCGAACCACGAACCTACCGGTTAACAGCCGGTCGCTCTACCGATTGAGCTATCGGGGATCAGCCGTTCATCAGTCTGACAAGGCGAGGTGTCTGCGACAAGGGGCGCGGTTCTCGATTGTCCCCAGGTCGCCTCGTTGTCTAGATGCCAGGCCGGGATTCGAACCCGAACTTAGGGATTCAAAGCTCTGCCGTGGCCGTGTTGCGGAGTCACGTTCTGTACCGGAAGCGCCTGTTTACTTGCCTCTTCTCAAGGTCTCTGTCCTAGCAGTGTTGTGGCGTTCTGTCCCGTGATGCGGAGAATGGGCACAAAATGGGCGCAGCCGGGTCCAGACCTGTCGCCCAGAAGTCCGCACGGACTAGCGCATGTGGAGCGGGTAGCTCGAATATTGTGCGCGGGCTACACCGCCCCCTTGCCCGAATCTTGGATTCGTGACCCATACCCCCCACAAGGTGCGGTTATCGGCGTCTCCAACGGGCGGTGGATGGAACGGTGGTCGATAGTCATTCGGCCAGCCTCGCCATGGAAGCCTCGAACTTGGAAAATGCCAGTTCGAGCCTCGTGAGCAGAACCTCCCGGTCAGTTGGCGGTGAGGTAACTAGGTAACTGCCCCATGCGGGGTATACCTCGGGACACGGATCCGCAACGACGGCCCAGACCCGCTCGAGGCTAGGCCAAGCGGCTGCAAGACAGTTTATTCTAGGCCGTAGTAGGGCCTCGTTGACGACATCGAAGAGTGCCTCGTCGGAGGCGCCGCGGATAGACTCAATGGCATCGCTCAGCTCCTCACCAAACTCTACGATCACCTCTCGATCTGCTGGAAAGGCTACAAGGTCCGGCTGGAAGTCCAACTCAGCGAGACGGTCGATTCCAACAACTACCAGCGCTGCGATCGCTTCGAGTTGCGAATTCAGGTCGATGTTGGAGCTGACGGTCACATCCGCCTCGGCTCGGGAAGAACCGCGCCTCTAGTGCTTTCGACCTGGTGCCCCGGCCCCCTCGAGAGGAGTCGCATGTCCATCGCTTTCGCTGTCGGGGCTACCTGCTCGACATGAGGAGCGATGCCCACGCGGTGGAGTGAATCTCAGCCGGCGATCGCCACCCTCGTGTGAGGGCTGAGCGCGAGGATGCCCTCACACGGGGGTGGCCTTCACCTCGAGAGCCGGAGGATCAAGCCGATCGAAACGGCGCTCAGCGGCTAGGTGGCAACGTTTCATCTCGCCTCGAACCCTGACCCCATCTGCTCGGGAAGCAGATGGGGTCAGGGTTCGAATCCCTTCTCCCGCTCCAAGGCAAGGCACACCTACATGGGCCCGCCGTCAGGCGGGCCTCTTCGTGTTCGGCGCCTAGAGCGTCTGCTTTCTTGGCCGAGGGTCCAAGGCGTTTCCGGGACGTGAGCGCGCTGCTGCGCGGCCTGATTCACGGGCCCAGACTAAAGCTGCTCGATCGTCACAAGCAGTAGGGTCAAGCAGCCCCGAACCCCACCGCGCGGGCGAAGGTCGCCGGTAGCGCGCCTTTGCGAGGCATGCGCGGAGGTCGAGCGGGTCCGAACGTCGAGATTACCGAAGCCTCAGTCGACGCCTCGCTAGTCCGCGAGCAGCTCGCGCGCCGCCGCCTCCACGCCGGCCGCGTCCATGCCGTAGCGCGCGAGCAGGTGCCCATAGGGCTCGACCTCGGTGCAAAAGCAATCTGGGACACCAACGCGGCGCACGCGTCCTCGTCCCGCCTCGGCGACACATTCGGCGACCGCGGCGCCAAGCCCTCCGATCACGGAGTGCTCCTCCACGGTAAGGATCCGCTCGCTACTCGCCGCCGCGCGCTCGACCGCCTCGCGGTCGAGGGGCTTCACCGTATGCATGTTGATCACGGCGGCCTCGATGCCGGAGCGTGCCAGGCCCTCTGCCGCCCGAAGCGCCATCCGAACGAGCGTTCCCGTGGCGATGATCGTCAGGTCGTTTCCTGCCCGCAATTCGTTGGCCACGCCAAGGTCGAATCGCGGTTCCAGATCGGCGATCGGTGACATGTCGGCGGCAAAGCCGGCGAGTCGCACATAGGCAGTTCCGGGGTGATGAACGGCCGCGGTGATCGCGCGTCCCGCCTCGACGATGTCCGCGGGCGCCACGACGGTCATCCCCGGAATCGTACGCATCAGCGCGATGTCTTCCTGGGCGTGGTGCGTGACCCCCCACGGACCGGCCTCGAGACCGGTGAAGCTTCCGATGATCGTGACCGGGTTCTCGTTGTAGGCGCAGTCGTCACGGATTTGCTCAAAGGCGCGCATCGTGAGGAACGGCGCCATTCCCATCGCAACCGCGTTTTTGCCGCTGTGCGCGAGGCCCGCTGCCACGCCGATCAAGTTCGCCTCGGAGATACCGACATCGAAGAAGCGATCCGGGAACTCATCGGCGAATCCCCAGGCGTTCCCCATGTCCTGGCTGACGACGACGACGTTGGGGTCGGCGCGCGCCGCTTCGAGCAGAGCGGCGACGTGGGGCGGGAGCGTGGTCGGTGCTGGCATGGTCATTTCCCTGCCTCCAGAGCCGCGAGCGCGGCCTTCTCTTCATCAGCGGTGAGCCGGATATAGTGCGCGCGTTGCGTGCCCTCGATGCCCGGAACACCCTTCCCCTTTACGGTGCGCGCGATGATCGCGACGGGCGCCGTGGAGGCCGCCACGGCGTCGAGCGCCCCAACGATGGCCGACATATCGTGCCCATCGATCTCGGTCGTGTTCCAACCGAAGGCGCGCCATTTCTCGGCCAGCGGCTCGAGCGGCATGACCGCCTCCGTCTCGCCTGACGACTGGAAGCCGTTCGCGTCGATGATCGCCACGAGTCGATCGAGACCGAAGTGAGGCGCGGTGAGCGCCGCCTCCCAGACGCTGCCTTCCTGTAGCTCGCCATCCCCGAGCAGTACGACGGTTCGCGAGTCGCTGCCATCGTGGGCCTCGCCAAGCGCGATGCCGATGCCAACCGAGAGCGCATGTCCGAGCGATCCGGTTGCAATCTCCACACCCGGGGCACGCAGGGTCGGGTGGCCACCAAGCCTGCTCCCCGGCTGTCCTGTCATTGGGATTTCCTCGGGCGCGATCTGCCCGAGCTCGGCGAGGCAGGCGTGATAGGCGTGCACGCTGTGCCCCTTGCTCAGAAGGAAGTGATCGACCGTGCTCTCACTCTCCCAGGGCAGGCGCAGGAAGTCGAAGAAGAGCGCGGCCATGATGTCGGCGCAGGACATCGAACCACCGAGGTGAGCGTACTGTGCCGTGGAGACGCTCAGAATGTGTCTCCGCAGGGCGCGCGCTCGTTCGTCGAGCAATGCGATCCGATCGTCGCTCATGAATACGTACCTCTTCCCGTGAACGTAGGGGATGGCTTCCAGAAGAAAGCGAACCGGGCGGTCAGACGTTCCTCTTGGGCTCCACACGACCGGAGTTCAGCCTGACCGTCTCGCCCGCAGTACCGCCAGTGCCCGGATCGTTGCATGGCCCGAAAGAGCCCAGATTAGTGACAGAGACAGACGCGTGCGGACCGTGAGGAGCGTAGCAGGTGAAACGAGCAGATCTATGCGGATCGACGTAGCGGAAGCTGCGGCCGACATCACGAAGCAGTCGCGGCATCAGCTCAGGTGGGTTCGCATCGCGGTGAGAAAGCATCAGCATGAGCGACGATTCCCACACCCTGCCGTCCTACGACGTGGCTATCGCCGGCCTGCTCATCGTTGCCCAAGCGGCGCTCCACACCGAGAACGAGAGTGTGCTCAGAGGGGTACGCCGTGAGTTCGACGGTCACGAGATGGATCTGCTGGACGCTCGCGAGCTGACGTTCCGCACGGCCGAGCTAGCGGTCGAAGTTGGCATCAATCTCGCTGACGTTGAAGCCAGCGCACGTCAGCAAGTCGAGTCCGGGGACCGGCGCGAGCCATGATCGACACTCTGCCCGCCATCTAGTGACCATGACGGAGGCAATGATACCCAAGTGCACAGCGCACGATCTGGTCGTAGCGTGACCGGCATCGGGCGATCGCAGATTGACTCAGGCCGAGACGGCCTTCTCGGTCAAAATCGTTGCAGCCCAGGGTGCGACCACCCTGCCGACTCCTCGTCGCCGACCCCTAGATGCCTCCGACGATCATCCGGATCCGCTTACTCAGATCCGCTGGCGGCAAGACGCTGCTCGAGCACCGTCGGACGTTCACGCTAGGCGTCTCCGAACGCCTCTTTCACTCGTGCGAACGCGACGTCCGTGACCGCCAGAGTGTGTTCGATGTCTTCGTCGCGATGCGCTGCCGAAAGGAACCAGTTGTGAGTCGGGTGCAGGTACACGCCTCGTTTGGCTGCCTCGCCGGTGAACATCATCGCCCGCGGAATGTCCATCTTCGCGAGATCGTCGCCAACGAAGCGCACCGATGGGACCTGAACCGGTCCCGCCTGCTTGATTGCGATGCCGTGGGACTGCGCCTGCAGATTGAGGCCTTCGCGGAGCATCGTGCCAGCGCGCTTGATCTGCGCCACGCCATCTGTCTCCTGCAGTGTCGTGATCGTTGCGATTGATGCGGCCATCGCAACGCCCGAGAACCAGTACGAGCCGGTGGCGAAGAACCGGCTTGCCGCCTCCTCAAGTTCGCGTTTTGCCACGACCGCTGAAAGCGGGTAGCCGTTCGCGATCGCCTTGCAGTAGGCAGAGATGTCCGGCTCCACACCGTACGACGCCCAGCTTCCGCCGAGGTCGAGCCGGAATCCGGCGCGCACATCGTCCAGCACCAACACCGCGCCGGTCGCATCGCAGAGATCTCTGACGCCCCGGACGAACGCCTGGTCCGGCGCCGTCCACGACCCGCTCGCGTCGTATTCAACGGCCGAGACCACCACCGCTGCCAAGTCGTCGCCCGCCTCGACGGCTGCCGCTCGCACGCTCTCCAAGTCGTTGTAGGTGTAGGTAAGTTGAAAATCGGTAGCCGACGGCGTCATCCCCGTGGCGGCGCCCATCCACGTCGAACCCCAGCCGTGGTAGGCATGCTCACCGCGGATCGCGGTGTTCTTTCCCGTGTGTGCGCGTGCCACTTGCAGAGCGAAGCGAGTGGCGTCCGAACCGTTCTTCGCGAACCACGCCCAGTCACCGTGGCCGATCAGGCCCGTCATCAGCTCCGCGAGCTCAACAATTCTCTCCGTAGGCGCGTTAAAGCAATCGCCGTCTGCGGCCTGTGCCGCTACAGCTCGCTCCACGCTCGGGTGCCGGTGCCCCAGGACGATCGGGCCGTACGAGCACATGTAGTCGATGTATTCGTTGCCATCGACGTCCCAGATGTGACTGCCTTCGCCGCGCGCGAAGAACTGGGGGAACCCGTCCGGCAGCCGCGCTGCGGACTGGTGACCATACATCCCACCCGGTAGCACCGAGGCGGCACGGGCCCGCAACTCGGCGTCCCGTTCATACGTGTGTAGCTGCTGATCCGTCGTGGCCATTTGGCGCCACCCTTTCCATCACTTCGCTGATCGCTGATTCGCTGATGCCCAGCGACGTCGGGTCGAGGGCTGCCGTACACATGAGCGCGAACAATCGCGCCAGTCTTTGTAGCTCCGGATCGTCAACCGCTGGGTCGCCTGAGCAACGCTCCGAGCAGATCCAGCGGCGTGCTAACTCGTCGCCCATCGCGTTGACGAGCAACGACACTCGGTAGGAGTCGCCCACCGGCCTGTACCCTGCTGTCGTGCTGATGATCGACGCGTATCGCTCGACGTCACGCTCCTCTAGCCGCTCCACCTCGCTCGCGATCGTGGGGTCTGCGCCAACCGCCGCATCCAGCACCCGCAACGCATCCCGATGAAACGTGTACGCCCGCAGCGCCGGAAACATCCGGATGCCGTCGTAACGGCGATCGCGGCGAATTCTGAGGAACCTGATCGAACTTGTCCACAGTTGACATTCTGTCACCGTCCGCGTAAACAGATTTACATCCTCCGCGACAACGCTGTCAAACCCGCAACCGACCAAACAGCCGGCTCTGACGCGCGGGATGCCCTGGCCAGCAAGGCGAGTAGCCGGTAAGCGTTCCTTCGGGTCACCATTGACGCTGACCCGAAGGAACGCTTGCAAGAACGCGGGCAGTTCCTTCGCATCCGGACTGTGGATTTGATTAACAGCGCTTGAAGCGGGCACTACTCCAGAATTTTCTCTACTGCGGAGCTCTTCACCACGCTTTACTACCACCCACTTGATATCGATTTGAGGCACCCGGACGAGCCCGGTCGGGACCGCTTTGTCTTGTCCAAGGGACAAGCGAAATCGCCAAGTGCGGCATCGATACCCGCGTCGTCGACCTCCACTCGCTCGTCCCGATCGACGAAGACGAAGTCCTCGCCGCCGCCACCGAAACTGGCGCCGTGATGACTGTCGAAGAGCACAACATTCGCAGCGGCCTCGGCTCTGCCGTCGCCAAGGTGCTAGCCGACAACCGACTGGCAACCAAATTCAAACGGCATGGCGTACCGAATGAGTACGTCCCAGTCGGCCCGCCACTCGCGCTGTACGCGCACTACCAGCTCGATGCGCCCGGCATCACCGAAGTTGCCGACGCGTTTATGAATAGTGCCTAGCCTCGGTAAGAGGTGAATGGCAGTTCTGGGGGCGTAGCAAGCGTCAGCCAGACAGCAAAGGGAGTGAAATCATGGTGACTAGACGATTCGGGTATTTAATCCTCGCATTGTTCGCCACGCTCGCCCTGGCCCTGGTGGCCTGCGGTGACGACGGTGACGGCGGTGACGGCGATGGTGGGGGTACAGCCACGGAGGCAGCCGCGGGCAACAAGATCGCAGATGATCAGAAGCCGTTGGTGATCGCTCGTGCGATGGACACCCTGAACGGCGATCCACATCGTGCATTCTGTGACACGTGCCAGATCTATATCTCGGCGGTGTATCAGACTCTGGTCGCACTCGACCATGATGACAATTCGACGCTGATTCCGCGGATCGCCACCGAGTGGTCCGCGAGCGATGATTTGAAAAACTGGACGTTCAAGCTGAACCCGGATGCTGTCTTTTCGGACGGCACGGCGTTGACCTCGGCGGACGTGAAGTGGTCGCTCGAGCGGTTGGCGAACCTGAAGGGCTCACCGAGCTTCTTCATGGACGGCGTCGACTCGATTGATACGACGGATGAGCACACGATCGTTGTGCACATGGCGGCGGCGGATGCCTCGTTCCCCGCGAAGATGAATGCGCCGTATACGGCGATCATCAACAAGGCATTAGCAGAAGCGAATGGCGCGACCGGCGGCGACGACGCCGAGACGACGGACGCAGCTGAGCAGTGGTTCCTGTCCGCCTCGGCGGGCAGTGGTCCCTACATGATGGAGTCCTTCCAAGAGGGCGACTCGCTGCGGCTGGTGCGCAACGAGAACTATTGGGGCCCCACGCCGAAAGCAGCGATCGAGACTGTGATCATTCAGGAAGTTGCGGACGCGGTCGGGCAGCGGCAGCTCTTGGAAGAGGGCGCGGCCGACATCGCGATGCAGATCGACCCGGACACGGCGCGCGGCATCTCGAACGCTGGCGTCGTGATCCAGTCGGTGCCTTCGCTGAACTTCGTGTACGTCGGCTTCGTCGTCGGAACGGAAGGCGCGGTTGGTTCGGATATCGATCTGAACCAAGACGTGCGTCAGGCGATCCAGGCGGCGATCGACTACAACGGGATGATCGAAGTGCTGCTGGGTGGCGACGGTCGCAAGCAGGCGACGGCGATCCCGAACGGGTTCTTGGGGACGGCGAACCTGCCGCTTCCAGAACGTGATCTGGAGAAGGCGCGCAAGCTGCTGGCGTCCGGTGGATATCCGGACGGCTTTGAGATGGATGCGCCGTACTGGAGCACCAACGTCTACGGCGTTGACTTCAACCTGATGATGCAAAAGGTCCAGGCGGACCTCACGGAGATCAACGTTCGCCTCAACCTGCAGCCGCTTGAGGCATCGGTGATCTTCGCCGACCTGTCCGACAACAAGGTGCCGTTCACGGCGATCTACTACGCACCGGACCACCCGGACACCGTGCAGTACCCACAGTACTTCGCGATGATCGAGGGTTCGCGGTGGTCGGGTCGAGCCGGAGGCAACCAAGGGCCGATCGTCAGCGCGACGCAGCAAGACCTGTACGAGAAGGCGCTGCTCACGGACGATCTGGATGAGCGTGAACGGCTGTACGACGAGCTGGGTCGCGAGATGATCTCCGACGCTTACATCCTTCCGCTGGCGAACCCGAACCTGATTCTGGCCTACCGGTCGGATCTGCAGGGAATGCACTACAGCGGATGCTGCAACCTTGAGCTGGCGGAGCTTTACCGTACGACGGACTAGAGGCTAGGCGAGCCAGCGACGACCGGCACGACGGTGCCGGCCGTCGCTGACGAGCTGGCGGACCAAGCGGCAAGGGATCGGGGCGCGGAGGCGTGGGCACCTACATCGCACGACGCCTTGCGCTGATGCCACTGCTGCTGCTTGGCGTGGTCACCCTAGTGTTCGTTGTGTCTCGAACGGCTGCGGCCGATCCGATTGCTTCGCTTGTCCCTGAGCGGTTGCTTGGCAATGAGGAGGTTGTTGCGGCTGCGCGAGCACGCTGGGGGTTGGATAAGTCGGCTCCTGAGCAGTACGCGGTGTACATCAAGAACCTGGTGCAAGGAGATATGGGTACATCGTTCCGCACGAAGCAACCGGTGGGGCACGACCTGGCGGAGCGGCTGCCGGCGACGATTGAGCTGACGGTCGCAGCGCTGGCGATCGCTGCGATCGTGGGTATTCCGGCCGGGATCGCTGCGGCGATCGGGCGGGATTCGTTGGTCGACCACGTGGTGCGGTTGTTCTCTTTGATCGGATCGTCGCTGCCCGTGTTCTGGACCGGACTGATCCTCTTATATGTCTTCTTTGTGCAGCTTGAGGTTGCGCCGAGTCCGGGCCGGATCGATCTCCGCGCCTTGCCTCCGGACCACATTACGGGGCTCTACACGGTGGATGCGCTGCTGGGCGGAGATTTCCGGCAGGCAGGAGATGCGCTGCACCATCTCATGCTTCCGGCGTTCGTGCTGGGGTGGGCGGTGATGGGCATCATTGCGAGGATGGTGCGCGCATCGATGTTGGACGTGTTGAATCAAGACTACATCCGCACAGCGCGCGCGAAAGGGTTAACCGGGCGACAGGTAGTGCTGACGCACGCGCTGCGCAATGCGTTGATCCCGACGGTGACGATTCTGGGTCTCTCGCTCGCGGCACTGCTGACCGGCGCGGTGCTCACGGAGACGATCTTCTCCTGGCCCGGCCTGGGGTCGTATGCGGTTGAGTCGACGCGCACCCTGGATCTGCCGGCGGTGATGGGAGTCGCGATTCTCGGCGGCAGCATGTTCGTCGTGGCGAATCTGGTGATTGATATCACCTACGGACTGATCGACCCACGGATCCGGGTGTCATGACTGCGTCTGACTCGATGGCAGATGCCCAATCGCTCGACGTGATCGCGACGGGCGGTGTGCAGGCGATTCTGCGTAGGCCGAAGTGGGCGACGCTGCCGGTGTTGTTGGGCGGGAGTGTGTTGCTGTTCTGGATCATCACGGCATTGACGGTCCAGTGGTGGGCGCCTCATGACCCGATCGCGATCGTCGACACCCGTCTACTCGGGCCGTCGCTGGATCATCCGCTGGGAACCGACGCGCTCGGTCGGGATGTGTTGTCTCGGACGCTCCACGGCGCAACGGCCTCGATGCCGGTGGCGGCAGGCGTGATCGTGTCGGCGTTGCTGATCGGCGGCACGATCGGGGCGGTCGCGGGGTTCTTCGGGGGGTGGACTGACGCGGTGTTGATGCGGTTCACCGACATGATGATGGCATTTCCGCCGATTCTGCTGGCGATGGTGATTGCGGCCACTCTGGGCGTCGGTATTCGGAACGCAGCGATCGCGATGACGCTGGTCTGGTGGCCGGGTTACGCACGGCTGCTGCGAGGCCAGTTCCTGGCGGTGAAGAATTACGACCACGTGATCGCCGCGGAGTCGCTCGGCGCTGGCCGGACGCGGTTGATGCTGCGGCACATCTTGCCGATCGCGTTCACGCCGCTGTTAGTCCTATCGACGATGGATTTCGGTGGCGTGGTGCTGCTGGCTGCATCGCTGAGCTTCATCGGCCTGGGTGCGGTTCCGCCGTACCCGGAGTGGGGCTCGATGATCAGCGAGGGGTCGCGGCGGTTCTACGATTGGTGGATTGCCATGGGACCGGGGATCGCGATTCTGACGGTCGTGCTTGCCGCGAACTTCATCGGCGATGGTGTGCGCGATTTGCTTGATCCGCGCACGAAGTCCTGAGCTTCGCGTTCGATGGCTGGTTCCCCCCAAGCATCACGATGGCGTCGGATATTGGCGGTGTTGGGTGCGATCGCCTCATATGGCGCTGGGCTCGGTACGGTGGTGCTGGTCTTAGTGATATTTGGGGTGCGTCCGGGAAACTTCGCGGCATGGCTGGTGAGCCCGGTGGGGGTGGTGCTGGTGCTGGTGATCGGCGGGATCGTGGGCTGGAGCATCCGCCGCGGACGACGGCGGCTACCGTACCGGTGATCCATCCTCTGCAGTGCCATTCCCCGCCTTGATCGATCTCAGCCGGCGATCCCCACCCCGTGTGAGGGCTAGAGGCGTGGATGTCAGATAGGCTCGGGATCGCTGCGTCGCCAATGTGGTAGCTGGATGCTCCAGAACTCCGCCCGGGCACAACTGCTAACCGCGCTGATCAGCTTCAGCTCCGCGTGGCTCAGCGTTTGCAATGGATGCCAGGCCGGGATTCGAACCCGGACTTAG
>Ga0114999_10001177_pt1 | contig 36700 bp, 48 predicted proteins | sample ArcticOcean_MG_C_3_FD_89820 | JGI IMG/M metagenome (GOLD analysis project Ga0114999, IMG submission 89820) | Marine microbial communities from western Arctic Ocean - ArcticOcean_MG_CB8_126 | ecosystem: Environmental > Aquatic > Marine > Oceanic | place: Arctic Ocean: Canada Basin | collected...
GCGGTCAGCTCCGAGCTGACCATTGAGCCGCAGCTCCAGGCATCACGACCCGCACAGCGGTCCTGACCTCTTCGACTGCAACTCCCACCAGGCCCTCGCGCACACCGACCTTCCTCGAGATCTCCCTGCGGTTGCGGCCCTCAAGCATGTGCGGCAGCACGGCGAGCGCCAGGCCCGGCTCATCAACGGTGCGGACGAGCTCGCCCTCCACGTCAGCCACCATGTCCAGATGACGGCGGCCATAATCCTGGTCAGCCCCCACCTCGGGCAGCCTGCTCTCAGCTACATCACACCAGCCGCCCCCGTCCTCATCATGGCACCTCGCCCCCAGTACCTCACGAGAGGACACGCGAGACTTGGAGCGGTGGTAGTTGGAGAGGATGCATGAGCAGACCATGTGGACGTAGTGACCGAAGGAACTCTTGCGCGCATCCCATGGGCACCTGCCCCGGTTACGGGCCAGCAGTCCACGGTACACATCCTGCAGTACATCCTCGGGCTCGTAGCCCATGGCAACGATGCGCTTGCCGAAGCCTGCGAACAGGAGGCGCCGCACGTCCAGGTGCTTGACGGCCAGGTCGATCCCCAGCCCACCGTTCGCCACGGTCGGCCCGGGCGGTGGGCCCAACACCAGGTGGAGGGCGCCGACACCTACGGTCCTGCGCCTCGAGGGGGCCGGCGGCCTGCTCACCCTGAGCCTGCGCCTGGTCCTCCCCATGGGTATGGGGTCCTCATATCTCTCTGGTGTGCCGAACAGATCCAGGGTGCTGGCTGCCGCCTCCACACCGGAGCGGCCCGTGTCATGCCTACCTGTGCGGAAGTACCGCTCAGGTGTGAGGTGTGGGTCCCGCCCACCGTGGACAGCCCTCATCAGGGCCCTACCACTCTCGAAGTCCTGCGCAGGCTTTGAGGGCCAGTGGATTCTCCACACCCGCCCCTCTCTCTGCACCGGGAGCTGTCCGTGTTCCCAGCTCGTCCACATTGTTCCGTTGTACACCCCTTGGTGGGTGGGTGTCCCCAAAGTCACTGCCGCCTGCATGTTCCCTCCTCTGCTCTGCGTATGTGCTATCCGCTACCTCTCGGCCCCCTTGAAAAAGCCCGGTCCGGGCACCTCGCAGCATTTTCCACGTCTGCTTGGCCTCTACTTGTGTGGATCCCCGTTCAAGGGGGCCACGGAAGGGGCCGTCCAGAACACCCGTGAAGGTGCCACTCGGATGGGTTGCGGGTTGCGGGGGGGTTAGGAGGGTCAAAACCCCCCCGCCCATAGGTTGTCACTCATTAGAGTGGACCTGTCAAGGAACCCGTTCAGGGTTTACCTCTGTATAGTCTATGTGCCTGTTCTACTATGGGGTTTGTCTGCGACCACTCCCCCTCCGCTGTAGCACGAAGGTGGTGTGCCATCCACTCTGCGACCCCTCTCTCCGAGGGCCACATTCGATAGTAGTTCCACCCTGTGAAGTGGGGGATTCTCGAGCGGAGCATGAGGTGGGTTCCACTCCCGTCACCGTGGAGGATCCCGTCAGCGTCCATGGGAGGGAAGGGTGCATCCTCTCCCCGTGCCCAGAAGCGCATGAGGTAGGACACTACATATGCCTCCGCCTCGTACATGGCCCTGAAGGGTGCGGGGATGGGTGCGGCGCATACGAGCCACAACAGGTTCAGAAGCCACAGGTTGCTGAAGGGGATGGCGAGGAAGGCCATGAGTGCGAGGGGGGCGAGTACCTGTGGGAACAGGTAGGCCAGGTAGAACAGCGGCCAGGGGATCCTCTCATACTGGTGCACGTGTGCGAGCTCATGTACCAGGGTGGTTGTGTCTGACCACGTCCTCGGTCTGCCAGCCCATGAGTCGGGGACCCATATCCCCCTCCCTATGGTCGTGATGAAGCCCGTCATGTAGGACGGGTTGAAGAACAGGAGTGCTCCGATGAGTCTCTGGAGCTTGGACTCTGACTTCGTCCTTACTGTGACTCCCATCTGGAGTGCCATCTCGGCGGCCTTCTGCCATGAGGGGTGATCGTGATCCTCGGCACTCGGTTCCAGTAGATTCGGCATGGTTGTTGGCCCTCCCTTTTCGTAGACCTGTCGGGAAGGGAGGTTATAGGCGGGTCAGCGGTCGGGGGTCAGCGGTCGGGACTGCATGTGACGGGATTCATCTCACCATCCATCGAGATAGCGAACTCCTCGCCCTCGGAGGTCCAGTCCATACAGGCCTCGTTGTTCATCAAGTGCGTGTACAGGTCTTCTGGACCCATCTCTCCCTGCTTGCCTCGGATGTACTCCGCCACCGCCTCCTGCAGTTCAGGGATCGTCAGGTAGATTGTCTTGAGGTTTGTCGTTCTCATTGGGGATCCTGTTTCATGGCGTACCTTATGGCTTCAAGTACGACATTCTGGAATCTGGAATCGCTCCATCGTTTCAGTCCTTGAGACTTCTTGAACCACTCCTTGAACTCGTCATCTACATCAAAGACAAGATTCCACGACCCATCTTCGTTTTGGGTCTCCTCAACCAGGTCGAGCCTACCAGTCATCATCTGGCTCTTGGGTCCCACTGTATGGATTCTTCGTCAGATTCGAGAGGGTGAATCCCTCGTGCCCGCCCCAGTCATCACCGATCTCCGTCTCTTTCCACTCAACCTCGTCACCGACCTCCCAACCGAGTTGTTCCATCAGTTCATCCGGCAGTCGGACACAGAGTTCCCCCACCCCCCTGTCCGGGTCGGTGGCGTCCAGGTGTTCAACCTTCACGACCCATCTGTTCATGCGTACTCGACCTGGCCCTTCACCGCAGCCTCGGCCTTGATGCGTATTCCGTCGTCCCGCACCTCCACGCTCACCTTCGGGCGTGCATCCGTCACCTGCATCACTTCATCCTCGAGCGCCCGGTCGGAGGCGATGGCGAGCTCCTCCTCCATCTCCCAGTACCAGAAGGAGTCGACGCTGGTTTCGGAGAGGTCATCCTCGATGACCTCCTTGAGGTGCCGCTCCAGATCCGGCGAGTCCCTCCATCCAGGGAGCCACTCCTCGAGATCACCACTCCGGAGGCCGGATCGTGCGCCGGCCGGCATGAAGGTGGACCCCTTGGAGCGAACGGAGAACGTCCAGTCGTCCCCACGGCCCTCTACCTCCACATCGTATGGGGTCGGCCTGCGCCCGCCGTCGGGGTGGTGGATCTTCACATCATGCTTCCAACCCTCGCCCAGGTCGATGTTCAGACCGTCGCTCCACGAATCCGCCACATCGGCCTTCGACAACCCCTGTGCTGCGTACCTTGCGGCCACCCTCTTGGCGGTGTCCTTCATCATGACGACGCCAACCCGTAGAAGATCCAGCCCTCGATCTTGCCGACGGCTACCTGCTGCCTGGTCCCTGTGACCGTCCATGTTGCGAGGCGCGTCGCATCCTCCTCCTTCTTCACATAACCAAGAAACTCGTGCCTGTGGATGAGGATGGTGTCGCCTACGTCGTAGCTGCTGTCCTCCGTCATCACCTTATTGGCGGCAGCGAGGGCTTCCTTACGGGTGCCGTGTTGGCCGCCTTTGCTCTCGAACCATATCTCCTTGGCGGCCACGAATCCGGTCTTGGCGGTCCCGCCAGGTCGGGTCATCTCGATGCTCATCTTGACGACCTGCACCTGTGCGCCCTGTCTTACTCGGCCCTTGGCGGTGATGGCCTCCTTGCCCGCCTGCTGCGCCGAGCGGCGGTTCTTGGCCTGGACCCTCACGGTGTACTCCTTCGACCCCATCACCTTCTCCCGCCCGTAGGGGATGGCGAAGGCGGGTCCCCACTTGTCGGCCCGGTCGATGGTGTCTGCGATGAACTCCCTGGCGGCTTGGGAGCTCATGGGCGTCTGGGACATGATCTTGAAGCCCGCACCACCCTTCTCTGCGAGGGTCCCCGTGTACCCCCCGCTCCCGTACTCGTACTTGGCGTCCTGCACGAGATCGTTGAATATGGACTTCGGGTTGCTCCCGCGTCCTGACTCCTGAAAGGAGTCGGCGCCTGCCGTCCTGCGCCCGAACCACGTCTGTTCCAGTGCTGTTTTCATGCTGTCCCTCATTTCAGTTCCACCGTGATGTAGAACCAACCCTTCTCGCCGTAGTCGCCGGAGATGGACTTGATGCCGCCCATGTACTCGGACAGCTCCGTCTTCATCCCCGGTGTGTAGTCGGGGAAGTCGGGCTCCTCATACTGGCCGTAGTCCCGCTCGTCGTACTCCGTTCGGAAGCTCACCTCGATGGTCCGGCCGTCCGCCGAGATCTCGGGTTCCCGGTTGTAGGTGTCCCCCATTTTATTGGCATACCAGCCCATCTCCTGGGCGATCTCGGGGACGACCCGGAGCCTCTCGGAGATCTTATTGCCCTCGCCCTTGAGTTCAGGCTTGCCCTCCATGGCCTCCATGAACATCGTCGTGGCGACGGCGATGTCCCACCACTTCACCTCGCCCTCCATCCCTATCATGATTGTGACTTTGTTTTTGTTCCAGACGGTGCTCTGGATCATCACAATGACCAGATCCTGCGACCCTTCGAGGGCGATTCGGATCTTCTGTATGTACCTTGCGCCCTTTACACCCTTCCACGTCCCGGCATCTGATGTCAGCCGGGTAGTGAGAGACTTTGGATCCTCGAGGAGCTTGCGGAATGCCTTCACCGTCTTGACACCGGCGGCCTTGAGTGCCGGAGGTGCCAGCTTCTTCCCGAGTCTCTTCCTCATGGACAGAGTCTTCTCCTTGTTGCGCGTGAACCGAGCAACCATGACCTCGGCGTCCCGGAGTGCCCGGTTCGCCGTCTTGTCATCAGGGTACTGCTGGAGGACGTCCCGGAGGGATGCCAGAACACTCTCGGCGGCCCGGAGCCCCGCTTGAGCCTTCTTGTATGCATCGAACTGCGACACCACCTCGGTGTCCGAGGCGGTCCTGAAGTGGACTGCGAAGGTGTCCAGGACCTCGTTGAGGTTCTCGTCGAGTTCGTCCAGGTCTGCGAGCTCGTTGAGGAGCTCCTTGAGTCTCGGTGCCGCTGCACGGTGGCCGAACCACTCGTTCTCCAGCCTCGTCACTGCGGCCCCACGCTTGTGTCGTGTGTCGCTCATCAGTCAAGTACCTCGATGTCCCACTTGCGTGCCCACTTCCAGAACCAGGAGTCGAACCCCAGTCCCTCGGGCCAGTTCTCCATGTCGATGGTGGCGGACATGTCGCCCGTGATGTTGACGTCGAAGTCCCGCTCGGACAGCCCGGCCTGCTTGGCGCACTGTTTGGCGTAGTCGTGGGCGGCCTTCCCAACCCACCCGGAGTCGAGCCTCTCGAACGCCTCCTGGAGATCGTCCTTCGTCCCGGACCAGTCCTCGTTCACCTCGATGATCCGGGAGTCGTAGTACTGCTGCGTGTTGATGTTCGTCTTCGTCCTGCCAGACGCCGTGCGGCTATTCGCCATGACCCTGCGTCCGAACCAGGCGTCGTCCAGTTGTTGCTTGTCCATGTCGTCCCTCATTTCAGCGCCTTCAATGCGTTGGCGTTGCTGATGTAGCCCTCGTCGTAGAGCGTGTAGAGGTCGCGGGCGGTGGCGAAGAGGTCGTCGATGTTCTTGAAGGCCGATTTCAGGCTTCCGGGGGCGACGGTGAAGTCTGCCTTCGACTCTGCCTCCCGCTGATCCATCACCTCGGCATCATACTTGTCCACGCCCTTCTCGAGCCACGACACGGGCATGGCGATGTTGGCTTTCAGATCCGACTCGCTCACCTCGACGAGTGCCCAGTCATCACCCGCTGCGGAGCGACCGAACCAGTTGTTCTCCAGTTGCGTCTTCATAATGGTCTCCCTAGTCATCCGCGCAGATGGCCTGCACGTCCTGCCCTGCGTTCTCGCCCTCTTCCATTAGGATGCACACCTCGTTGGGGGCGCATGGTTTCCTGGATGCCTCGGAGCAGACCGTGCCAGACTCCTGGCAGATGCCCCTCGAGATGGCGACATGCTGGTCGACGAGCGCACCCTGGAACATGATCTTCCCGTCGATGACGCACTGCGCCTCGCGGCACTGGAAGCCATCGTGGCGAGGCTTCGACTCGCCGGCCCCGTCCTCGAAGTGGCAGGCGATCCAGTCCTCGGACGCTGCGAGCTCCTGCGCCTCCTGATCCCAGTCTTTCAAACTCGACTGGAAGGCGATGCCCGCGATGACCAAAAAGATGGCGGCGATAAGTAGGATCTTCTTCATAGCGACTTCTCCGTTAGGTCGTTGCTTTGGGTGTCCATAGGCGGTTCATCGGAGCTTCGGGGCCTGGACCCCCTTGAAGTCCCGGGCGGCCTTCGCCTTCAGCTTCTTCACAGTCGCGACCAGCTTGCCTATGGCACCAGATTCCCCAGAGGGGTCGGGCTCGTTTGCGTCGAACACGATGCGGAGGCCCCCAGTATCGAAGTGGTCAAACCCTGGGACGCTCTTGTGGCCACTGAACCAGAGTTCCGTCTTGGGCGTCCGCCATTCACCGTCGTGGTTTGTGCCGATTCCCTCACCCTCGTCCACCCACAGCCAAGCTGGCACGTACCCCTTTCCGATGATCCAGTCGCCATCGCGGGTGTGCCCGATGTTGATCTCAATGCCCATGTACCACCCCTCGGCGATGGGTGCGCGTCCTTCATGCCCCTGTGCCCCAAGGATGCTCGCCCCGCTTGTTTTGTCGCCCCGCTTGAACCCGATGCGTCCGAGTTTGGACCACAAATCGGAGTACCCCGCTGCGGCCCTTTCGGGTGCGGACTCCCCCGCCTCACTGGTCCCGAAGATGATGGGGAGGTATATGGTGTTCTCGAGTAGCCTCCTCCCCGCCGACTGGTTCTCACTGCGTCCAAACACCGCATCGGTGTCGGCCCATGCCCATGCCTTCTTGGGGTCGAATCGCTGCCACTTGCCCTTACCACCAGCGATTTCGTAGTCCTCCTTGAGGTGGAGGTATGACTTGATCTCCCGCGCCCAAACCGACGGCGTCGCTGTCGGGTTTGCCTTGGCGATCTTGATGAGGGTCCGTACGGCGACCTTCCCGTCCGATTTCAGGATACGGAGAGGATCCCAGCTGAGCTGCAAGATCATCTGCTTCCTGTTCGCCGATGGGCGGAACGGGAACCTGCCCGCGGTCTTGGTTCCGAACCAGGCATCGTGCAGTCGTCGCTTGTCGTCTACCATGAGTCTATCTCCACGTCCCTGCCGCCGAACGTAATGGTCTTGCGGCCGACCTTGTCCTTGTATTCCCCTGAAATGCCCGCGTCGCCGACGGCGGACCAGAGCTCGTCCACATCGATCATCTCGGGGTCTCCGTCCTCGTCGAGTTGCCAGGACTTCACCTCGCCCGAGAAGTCGCAGGTCCACTTCACCAGGTCGTAGTTCTGGAAGTGGGAGACGTTGGAGACGCGTAGGTCGATGACCGTGAAGCCAGCCCGCTTGATCTCCTGCTCAATCTCACGCTCGAGTGCAGCGGCCATCTTCGGATGCGCCTTGCTCCAGACGGATTCGACATCCTTCTTGATCGATTTCTTGATCTTGTACTCGAGATCCTTGGCGTGATCCCGGATGTCCCGCCACCCACCGCCGGCGGTGCGGTGCCTCGAGGCGACACGGCCAGCTGCGGTCTCGGTCTTTCGTTTCATACTCATCACAGTCCCCTCACATGTTCGGTCCATGCATCCCAGTTGATATTGCAGCTCCCGGCGGCGCACTCCCCGAACGGGTTTGCTCCTGCAGGGACACCCTCGACCTCGAGCGGGATGGTCATCTTGTCCCACCAGGTAAGGTCGGCGGGTTGGGACCCCTGCCTGTACTTGGCCTCGACCACAGCTCGGACCCGACAGAACTCGGCGTTCCCAGGTAGGGCTGCATCCACGGCGTCCCTCCACTTCTCGAGGTCGTAGAACTCGGCGGGGAACAGACCTTGAAGGTCCTCGGAGATGTGGGAGATCCGCTCCGGGAGCATCCCGGAGGAGGTCATGACGCTCTTTACATGTAGGAGGAATCCGTCGGAGGTCCGTCCGTCGAGGCCGTGGCCGTCGTTGACACACCAGCCCGCTGCCGACCCAAGGGACTCCGTCCTCGCATCGAGGTCGAGGGAGCATCGTCCTCCGAAGGGTTGTCCAGTAGCATCCGTCACGGCTTCGATCTCAATGCGCCAGACGACCTTCTCGTACTTCAAGGGCACCACGCCCGCTGCGGTCCATGCGTCAGGGCGTACATCGAAATCGCCTGATGCGGCGGTGGTCCATGTACATCCGAGCTCCAGCTCTGGAGCTGTGTCAGCGGTGGGGGTGGGTTCGGGGGTGGGCATAGGCGGGTTTCCGCAACCACGGCATCCCACGATAAATAGGGCCGCCATGAGCGCAAGCGCACAGGCGGTGTTCTGAAGGTGTTTCGACATTCTCATCCCAAAGCCTCCCTGATTGGTTGGGGGGTTCTACCGAGATGAGTTGGATAGGCGGTCTACTGTGGTTTCGCGGCGGCCAGGGCTGCCGCCAGGGCTGCCACTGCACGCTCGCGTACGCGGTGGGCCTCTCTGGCTTCCTCGTCCTTCTCATTGAGGGCGACCTCAATGGCGAGGGCCTCGTCCGGAGTCTCCACTACATCGCCGTCCGGCGTCCGGTACAGCGACGCTGCGAAGTCCTGTCCCCGAAGCTCTCGGTGGATGGCCCACGCTCTGTCGATCTCTCGTTGTTTCTCGTCGTCAGTCATTATGCCTCCTTGCAGACGTCAGCCTGCCCATACTCATCGATCAAACCATCGAGTGTGTCTATGGCGGTCTGTGTCTGCTCGATTCGCCTCTCGGCTTCGGCCTCGATCTTACCCATCAACTGGGGGATCTTCGCAGTACCTGCCAGACGGATCTTTGCGGGCATCTTGAGTAGGTCGCAGGTTTGCTGCGACGGGTGAAGGTGGCCGAGGCGGAAACACCACCCTGATTCAGAACGCCCCCAAGAGAGTATCCAAGTCCCATGCGAGTCGCCCCCATGCGAGACTCCTTCGTCGCTCCGCATTTCAGGCACCACCTCCTGTTCTCCATGATGCCCTTCCCGCATGTCTCGCATGTCTCGGGGAGGTTGAAATGGATCGCTACATGGCAAGCCCCTATCCTCTCCCGCAGATGCTCCTCTAACTTGAGGATCCGTTCTTGAAGCCCATCGAGCGAGGCTTCCCACAACTGCTTACTCATCCTTGTGTCCTCCTTCCTCCAAAAGAAAAGGCCGGGAGAGGGCGAACCCTCTCCCGGCCTTTGGCGTCTTCGTCATGGGGCCGGCACCGTCAACTTCACGGTGTATGCACGGCGTCTTATCGGATGCACCGTGTTGAAACGCGACTCCCAGCTCGTTTCCGCCGGGTGATTCAGGGTCGGCCACGCCGGGACTTCTTTCATGGCCTCTCACCATCTTCGGGCAGTCCCACTTTATGCCGGGCTTACCGAGCGCCGACCCTGAATCTGAACTCGACAGTGGGGGCGGCCTACCTCCCCCTCCCTTCAACGCTCGGCCCAGACCTTTCGGCGGTAGCCTTGCTCAGGTGCCCATTTCCCGACCGGGTTGGACTGCCTCGTTCATACAATGTACGGACGGGATCCTTCAATGGACCCCCCTTCTCCGTCGGTACAGTAAGTGGAGCACCTGAAGTGCCGTAGGGAGAAGCGATGGGATGGGACTTGAAGAAGGTCACCCCGGTCCAAGCTCGGGCCATGAGAGCACTGGACTCAAGGAGCCCGGCCTATGACCCCAGCCACCGTCCGCGCGGAAGCCTTGAGAGGCTTGCGAAGAAGGGCCTGGTCGGAGGCAACCGCAAGAGTGGTTGGTATCTGACTGCCGATGGAGAAGCCTACCTGCGGACCCATGTGGGCCTGTGACCCCTACGAGCAGGTGCCGTCCTCGTCGAGCTCCTCGAGCCCACTCAAATCGTCTGCAGTGCCCTCATCGGCGGCGGCAAATAGGTCGAGCGTCGTGGTGCGCTTGTTCTCCATCCATGAGGTGTCACACAGACCCCATCTCATGCAGCCACCCTCATAGGGCATCTGCGAGAACGGCTCCTCGGTGCGCCCGCCCCGTTTCGTCTGCGACCACTTGAGGACGCGGTCGATGGGCCAGCACTGTCCGTCGGATCGAAGCTCGCCTGTGTCGGGGTCACGGTGACTTGCCCTCGACTGGAACCAGGTGGGAGGGGACAACCCGAGCGATTCAAAGGTCTCGCCCTGTTTCTCGTACCGCCATGCGGCGATCCACTGGACGGTCTGCTCCAGAACCCTCATGACATCAATGCGTTCGGGGTCCATTTCCCCGATCATCCGGATCTCCGCCTTCCGTGCAAAAATGCACGGCCAGCACCCAACCCTCGCCGACCCCTTCAGGTACAGCGGGTTCGGGGGAACACCGTGGCGCTTGTGGATGGCGACGACATCCTGCTCCGTCCAGCGGATCAGGGGTCTCCAGATGTCCGTGTCATACTCTTCGTTGTACTCCCACTCGGGGTACTTCGAGCGAGCCAGTGACTCGGCGGCCCTGATCCCGACGGCGTTCACGCAGTCTTCGTCATGGCCCATGATGTATTCTTTGATGGTCTTGACCTTGAGGTACTGCGTACACCACCGGATCTGTCGAGCTGGGAACAGACCCTTGTGGAGTACCAGGCGGACCATGGGCGACCAGCTCACGCCGATCATGGCCTCCATCTCTTTGGCCCTGGCATCGATCTCCGCCCCCATCGCGTCGCCGTACCGCTTCTGAAGGCAGGCCAGGTCGCCCTTCTCCTTGCCGTCATAGCGGATCTTCGTGATCGGCCCGATGTACTCGGGCAGCACGTTGTCGATGAAGTCGTAGGTGTCCTTCTGCTCCCACCCGGTGTCCATGGTCACCGCCTCGTAGGGGATGCCGAGTTCCTTGAGGAACAAGCACATCGCCGTGGAGTCTTTGCCCCCACTTACGGAGGACAGAACTTTCCGCCCAGCTACCTTCGCCAGGATGGCATCCTTGTCTACGTCTTCGAGCAACATGCGTATCTCCTTCTTTCAGCGTCCATGACGCTTGATACGGTACCCGCGCACGCACGGACCCCCCATCTACTTGAACACGCTTTCGGCGTCCCGCCTGTCGATGATGCGGGCCTTGACGAGCTTCGCGACCACCGAAGCGCACGGGGTCAAATGAGCCCCATCGCCAGCATCCATGAGGGCGACCCATCGGGACCATAGCCGTCCATCTCGACGTTGCGTACCCCACTGACCGTCGGGCCGGAAGCCTCACTGTCCATCTTCTGCAAGGCTCTCGTGGAGGGGGGCTTTGGAAAACCACGGAGGTACTTGTGGAGACTGACCGTGCGGAGTTTGATCTTCCTACCCTCAATCTCCACCTCGGACATGGAGGGGTTGCGCTCCGAGAAGAACACCTCTGCACGCGATCCCTTCGCGTACTCGGTCCCGTCCTTCAGCTTCAACTCTGCCGAGAGGGTGGTCTTCTTGGAGGCGGCCCTGGCACTGGCGAACATGCCACTCGGCGGGCCACCCGCCGTCCGGGTCGAGGCCAGCTCCGCGACTCTCGAGGCCGATGCAAGCTCCAGGGAACCCCACCTCGGGCGCCATCCGTTCGGGATGAGCTCGTCCTTGGGGGCGTACTTGCGACTCTTTGACCGCATCTTCGACTTCACCTTCTTCTCAACCTTGCCCTGGTCGGCGTCCCTCATGAGGAGGACGCTCTTGGGTGAGTTGCCGAAGGAACCATAGGCGTTCCCGCCGACGTACTCGCCGGTGTCCTTGTCCTGCCAGAGGACGAAGAAGTGGTACTGACTGGTCCGGTTGCCCTCGAGTCCGACCATGATGGATTCCCAGATGACCTTGGGGTCCTTGACCTCGAACTTCCACATGAGCTCCTTGCGGATCTTCTGGTGGTCAGACCACCGAGACATGTCCTCGCCCTCATCCTCCGGCCTCTTGAGGTGTTCGGGAGGTGCGGTGTCCCTGCTTGTCGGGCTGGCCGAGAGGTACTTCCGGGGCTCGAAGAACCACCCTTGGTCGTCGGCATTCTGCGACGGCCTTGTGTACCCTGGGCTTCCCGACTTCTTCCAACACGCCTCGTGCCAGCACGAGATGTTGTCCTGATAGTTGAGGCGCTTGCTCCCAACCTTGCCGTAGCCGTCGTACTCGCCCTTGATCAGTTTCCCACCCTCGGGGATGGCGACCGCATCGGTCATCCACGCCTGCTTGGGGGTGAGGTGCTCATCTACCGCCATCATCGAGAGCAAGGAGCGGTGGCAGCCGAGGCACTTCCATGAGGAGAACCCCGCCGTCTTCGTTAGGCGGGCTACCCTTGCGGGGCTTGGTTGCGTCATTTTGTGCATCTCCGTCGGTTCATTCGCCTGTGGCGTGGATCCTACCGACGGTCCCCTATAGGCGACTGACCGCCCTGACGACGACCTCGGCGGCCCTGTCAATCTCGAGCTCCGTAGTGAAGCGGCCGAGTCCGAACCGTATCGAACAGGAGGCATCCTCCGGCGACATGCCCGAGGCGAGTAGCACCCTGGAGGGTTGGAGGGTCATCGACGAACAGGCCGACCCGGCCGACACGGCAACCTTGCCGTCGAGGGCTGCGACGAGATCCGTCGAGTGGATGCCGGGGAACACCAGGTTCAGGTTGTTGGGCAGCCGGTTCTCGAGGGGGCCGTTGATGCGGACCCCCGGGACCCCGTCGATGAGATTGCGGTACAGCCTGTTCCGCAGCAGCTCGAGTCGCCTGGGTCCTCCGGAGCTGAAATCCAAAGAGGCCAGACGGCAGGCCTCCCCGAACCCAACGGCCAGGGCGACCGGGACGGTCCCCGGTCGGATTTTCCTCTCCTGGCTCCCACCGTGGAAGGACGAGTTTAGGCGGATCTTCGGAGACCCCCGCCGGACGAACAGGGCACCGATGCCTTGTGGCCCGTGGATCTTGTGGCCACTCACCGACACGGTGTCCAGTAGGCCACTCCCCGGAAGTCCCGTCTTACCAACACCCTGCGCGGCATCGCAGTGAAACAGCGCCCCACGAGCTCGACACAGTGCGCCGATCCCCGCCACTGGGGAAATGGCCCCAGTTTCGTTGTTGGCAAGCATGAATGCTGCGAGTTCAATGTCTCCGACCGCGAGCTCCCTGGACACGGCATCAAGCTCGACGTGGCCGGAGGGTCCGGGATCCAGCACCGTCAAATCCCACCATCCGGCATCACATCCCGCCTCGAGCGGGCGCAGCACGGAGGGGTGTTCTGTGGAGCAGGTGATTCTCCGACCGCCGTGCCTCGGGGCGCCGAGGATGGCGATGTTGTTCGACTCGGTGGCCCCAGAGGTGAATATGACCTCGCGGGGGTTGCACCCCACCAGGTCGGCGGCAAATGCCCTTGCTCTCTCGACGGCCTCCTGGGCTTCCTTGCCTGCGGCGTGCGGGCTGCCCGCGTTGGCGGCCCTACTGAACCAGGGGGTCATGGCGTCAATGACGCGGGGGTCGGGAATGGTTGTGGCGTGGTTGTCGAGGTAGATCATCCCGCTGCGGCCTGCTTCTTCCGTGCCGAGGCGATCTCGGAGTCGAGCTCCTTGATGAAGACAGAACCGTCCCGGAACATGAGATTGATCATATTGGACTCTACCCCTTGACCAGTCGGATGTTCTTCCGGCGGCGCACCCACGCAGCTGCATCGTGCATGAGGGGGTTGGCCATGGCTCCCTTCAGAATCATGCAGTAGGCATCCACCCAGTCGGAGTCCGTGCGTGGTTTGAGTCCGACCCGCAACCCCTCTGGGTCGTGGCGGGCCCAGCCCACCACGCCTGCGGCGCGGTCGGCATCCCACCCCCATTCCTCCAGAGTGCGGATCCCGGCACCCCTCTCGTCATCGCCAGACGGGCAACTCTTCTCGAATACGATCTCGGCGGTATCCCCGAAGACCTCCCTACATTCGGCGGCGATGCGTCCGTGGATCTCGGCAAGGGCACGCACGGCGTCCGACGGGAGACCTTCATCAAGGTATTCCTGCACCTTCCCAGTGCGGATCATCTCATCATCTGTGGTGTTCATTGTGTACTCCTTCCGCCTTCAATACGGATGAGGGGCGCATACGGACCCCCTCACCCTCCCGGTGACCTAACTTTGGGCGTGAAAGTTTCACTTTGGGCGTGAAAGAACATCTTTGACCCCCAAAGGTGCAAGTCGTCCTCCGGATTCGGGGTGGGGACAGATTTGACATTTGGGGGGGCCCCCGTCGAACGGGAGCAAGCTGGCAGACGGCCCCTGAACGCCCGATGGCACCGCTATGGTTCGCTCTTATTGAGTTTGATCGAACGAGGAGGAGAGGCCCTGATGAAGCCTTCCGCAACCATGGCGCTTGTCGTCGTGGTCGCCATAGCGACCGCCTGCCAGCAGGACTATAACCTGTATTCCACCCGTTGCCAGGAGCCCTGTTACACAGGAGAGCCCGGCACCGAGGATATAGGGGTGTGTAGAATGGGGTGGCCAGTGTGCGAAGAGGGCTTCGTGGTCGCCTGTGACGGTGAGGTACTCCCCTCCGACGAGTGGTGCGACAGCCTCGACAACAACTGCAACGGAGAGGTCGACGAGGAATCCCTCGACACGGGGATCGGCGCGGTGTGCGGTTCGCCCGTCGGTGAGTGCTCCATCGGATACATGCAGTGCATCAAAGGCGGCGTCGAGTGCATCGGGGCTGTGGACGGCACCGAGGAGGTCTGCGATGGCCTCGACAACGACTGCAACGGCCTCGAGGACGACATGGATGTTCTCGGTTACTGCTACGACGGCGATGACGAGGATCTCTGGTACGGCGAATGCCATGCAGGGATCCTGGTCTGCGACATGGGTCTCGAGGTCTGCGAGAATCAGCAGCTCCCCGAGGAGGAAGTCTGCGATGAACTCGACAACGACTGCGACGGGTTCGTGGATGAGGATCTCACCGAGGGCGATGTCGTGGACATCGTGTTCATCCTCGACCGCTCTGGGAGCATGGGATCCTACTTCAGCGATGTGGCGGATGCCGCACAGCTCTTTGCCAACGCCTTCACCGGAGTTCCAGAGTTTCGGTTTGCACTGGTCGGCCTGCCTGGATCCGGAACCACCGACCCAGAGGTCCTATTGGACTTCACCGATGCCGCCGACTTCCAGATCGCCCTGGCGACCATGAGCACCATCGGTGCCGGCCAGGAGCCGAGCTACGATGCTCTGGAGCTCGGAGCTACGGGTGGGCTCGGGCTTTCATGGCGTGAGGGGTCCCGGCAGTACCAGGTGCTCTTCACTGACGAGATCGGCCAGAGCTACGATGACCCCGCAAACACCGAGGCCAGCGTCGCAGCCAGCATGAGTTATGCCGGCCAGGTGTTCTACGCCTTCATCAAGAGTGCCTTCAGCGAGTCCTTCAACGACATCGCGGATGCCACGGGAGGGCGACTGTTCTACCTCGGTAGTGCTGCTGACATGGAAGAGGACCTCTCCGAAATGTTCTCCCAGGAATGTTGGTAGCGGGGCACACATACGGGCTGCTTGTGCTCGCCGTCGTGGCGGCCAACTTCACCGATGCCGTCCTCACGCTCACATGGGTGGAGATGGGCATCGCTGCAGAAGCCAACCCCCTCATGGATGCGCTCCTCCAGATCGGGTCAGAGCTGTTCCTCGGCGTGAAGTTCACCCTTGTGAACCTCGGCACCTACCTGCTGTGGCAGTTCAGGCACCTGCGGGTGTCCCGGATCGGCCTGGCGGCGGCCCTCGGAGCCTACGGGTTCGTCCTTTACGCGCATGTGCGCGTAATCCTATGTGTGGGGTGGTAGGGCGGCAGGGGTTTGGAGTTTCGCCTTCGAGGGTTTTCGGAACCTTACCGTAGAAGGACCCCCCTGACTCTTTGGACACAACCGGGGAGGTCATCCCGAATCTCATGCTCCCAGATCCGGACCACCTTCCACCCCTCCCTGACCAGGTGCCGGGTGATGTCTTCATCATAAGCCCTGTTCCGCACCGCCTTGGCCCTCCAGAAAGCGACCCTTGTCTTCGGTTCCACATAATGCTCGGGGCAGGCGTGCCAAAAGCAGCCATCCACGAACACGGCCACCTGGGCACCGATGTACACGATGTCCGGAGTGCCGCGGAGCCCGCGGTAGTTCGTGCGGTATCCCTTCATCCCGGCAGCCCACAGAGCCTTGCGGAGCTTCAGCTCGGGCTTCGTCCCCGAACTCTTGTTCCCCCGCATGGCCTTACGCCGCCTGCGGCGGGACAGGTTATCGACCACCCTTCTGGGGGGGTTCATCAAGGTCCAGTATATCGGCGAGGATCTCCCCCGTCATGGCGTCGTGCTCTGCGACATCCGTCATGGCGTCGTGCTCCCAATCATAGGGGGCGTCGCCTACGACACCCCCGCTACCGATGAACAGGAACCTGTGGCGGTGGGCCGCACCGCTGACGCTGCACTTCGAGAGGGTGGCCCGGACGGAGGCCGCATCGAACAGGGCCTCATTCCGCAAGTCGTGCAGGTCGTCGGGATCCATCCCGACTGCGGCAGGGTCCTCGACAAACTGCACGGGGGGACACCTTGTGAGGGGGTGTTCCCTCAACTCTATTTCCACGGCGGGTGCGGACTTCCATGCTCGGCCTCCAGATGGGTATAAACTGCCCGGTTCTGATGCCTTCGAGAGGCCGATGAAGGTGCTGCTCTGCTGCTGGAGCATCAACTTGAATACCGTCATAAAACTGGTCCACCGAGCCCTGTTGACGCCCCGGGTTGAGTCACACACTCCCGCGTCCTCGACGGGTTCCATGCCCACACCGTTCCAGATGACAAGGTCGCAACCCTCCCGGATGGCGTTCACGACGGCGTTGAAGCCCTCATCCACATTCGCAACCTGCGGGTAACTCACGAAATGAAAGGAGCGGGGCGCCCCGGCCAGATCCGAAGTGCCGAGATCCTCGATGGATTCATTGAAAAAGTCGATCCAGCAGACCCTCTTTCCCGCCTTGACCGCGGTTCTTGCGATCATGAGGGCGACCTTCTGTGCGAACCGTTCCTCGAATCTCACACCATAGTCGTAGATGTGTGTGATCTTCCCCACTGGGATGCCGGGACACGCCCGAATGTGGTGCCTGTTCAGAGGTCCTCCGATCAGTTCATCAAGGGCATCGGATCCTGTGGGAAAATGCGGGTGTTCTTCCCGTACTTCGTCGAAGGGAAGTACCTTGACCGCATCCACCAAATCCCAACCCATGGTGCGGAGACTCGTAACCATCTTCGGCATCGTCAAACCACGGAGATCCGTCTTCCGCCCCTTCGACTTCTTCCGCCCCTTCGACTTCTTCCTACCCATGGTTTCCTCCGAGGTGTTTCCCATCTATACGGGAACCTTACCCGGAGGGACCCCCGACCCAAAAGCACCCCAACGACCCCATAGGTAGCCCAACGACCCCCATAGGTAGCCCAACGACCCCCTCAAGTTTTCTTCTTTTTTTGTCCACACCCTGTGGACGAATCTGTGGGTAAGTCCTTCGAGAGGGCCACTTTGAGAAGCACCAGATAGCCAATGAGGTCATCAAGGGTGTCCTCGTCACCATCGCCGGAGAAGCCAGAGGTGTTGATCCTCGAGAGCTTGTCGTCAATGCGGACGAGGAGCTGTTCGACTGGGGATGCTTTGCTGAACACCCGAGTCGGGGAGAGAGCTGAGTCGCCGTACTTCGCATTCTTGCGGAGCAGGAGTCTCTTGATCCCGTCGCAGACTCTTTCGATGCACTGTGGGGTGGATTCACTCATGCGGGAGAATACCCCCGTATGGTCGCCTCCCTTATGATCACCAGATGCGGTTGAACGCCTCGAGGTGGGGCTCCTTGAGTCCCTTCAGGGCCTTCAAGGCGAGGGCCTCGCAGAAGTGCTCCTCGTAGTTCTTCTTGGAGTAGGGCGTCGGCCAGGTCGCCTTCTGTGCCATCTGCTTGTAGATGTCCATCCGGATTTTGTGCGAGGGGAAGGACAGCTCCCGCTCCACGCCCTTGATCTTGGCCTTGAACCAGTGCTGGCCACTCTTGATGTCTGTGACGATGGGAGGGCCGCCCCGGACACCCCTCACCTTGAACGGCAGGGGGTCGCCCACCTTCGGCATGGCGGCATCCACATCATCGAAGTTGGCGGTCTCACCACTCCCGACGCTGCGGTGGTGCCGCACCCACTCCCGCTTCGCATCCTTGCCCGCCTTCTTGCCCCAGTAGCGGTGGCCGAGCTCGTGGACGAGCGAGTGGACCGAGTCGTGGCCCGCCGAGTCCAACGGTCGGACATATACCTTGTCGTCGCCGGGGTTGTACCAGGCCAGCGTCGAGCCGCCCTGGAGCCGCCCAACGACATGGACATCGCCGTACAGGACACCCGAGATGCCCGGTGCCCCCGTGGTCTTGATGAGCTTGGCAGCCCTCTCGATGGAGGTCTTGATGACCTCGAGCTCGTCGTTCTCGAGGCCGAGCGTGTTGTGGACCGTGAAGGGTCCCACATCGAACATCTCCTGGCCGCCGGCCTGCTTCTCCGGCCACCCCATAGCCTGCATGATCAGGACATAGTGCCGCTCGCTCTTGGCGATCCACTTGTATATGTCCTTCGGCATCCGCCTGGCAGACATGAAGAACCGGGACGCCATCTCGACCTTCTTGTGGAGCCCCTTCGGAATCGACTTCTCGGTCAGGACGAGCTTGGCGAGTTGGTTGCCCGCCGTCATCGCCTTGACCCAGGGGCGGTTCGCCCACATCCGGACGGTGTTACTGGCGCCGGGCAGCCCCCGGTTCCGGCCGTCATCGACGGCCTGTTCGATCCCACCCCATGCCTCGGTGAGATCCCGGCCCAAGCTCTCGAGCTCGGCGGCCAGGTGGATCCCGGCAACCCGCCGGAAAGAGGGTCCCGCAGGTTTCGACAGGTGCCTGAAGGCGACCCGGGCCGAGCTGGCCTTCTCGTGGAGCTTGTCGATGACCGTGCCGTCGTGCATGTACGAGTCCTCGAGCTTGGGGACCAGGTATTGCCCCTTCAGCGTCGCTTCCTCGTGGCCGACCACCTCGGCGGTCTCCTTGAGGGCCTGGTCGAACTCCTTCTTGAGGATCTCGTCCTTCTCCTTGCGTCCCTCCGGAAGCTCGGGGCCCTTCGAGCGCAGCTCCTTGAGGCGTGTCTTCATCTCCTCGTTCGCCCGCATCCCCCTGATGTCCTTGGCGGTCACCCCGAACGGCTTGAGGTAGGCGTTCACATCCTTCGCCCTGATCGTGCAGTCATCGCCGTCGCAGAACACCAGGTCATCGTCCTTCTTGCCCTCAAGGGCCTTCTTGAGTTCGGCGACCGCCTTCTTGTCCTCGACGGTCTTCTCGTGGTCCACGCCTGACTTGCCCGTGTACTTGAGGATGGCCTTGCCACCGCTGAAGCTGACATGCTGCTTCTGAAGCGTAGTGACCCCGAAGTGTCCCCGATCCTCAGCTGACTCGTCGTTCCCAGGCCGCTCGCAGGTCTCGTCGATGACGGCGACAGCCAGAGCGGTGAGCCGGGTGTCCGCATCTTTGGAGTTCAAGTCCTGTTTTACATTCTTGCGGAGCTTGTCGATGGACTGGCGCAGACCCTCGAGCTTCTTGGCCTTCTCCCGGTGGCGGTGCTCGACCTGACCCTCGGAGTACTCGTAGACGATGGTCTCCCCACCGTCTTCGGTCTTGACCTTCTTCTTGTCCTTGTACTTAGCGGCCACCGCAGCTCCTCCAGCCTTTCGTGTCTTAGGCTCTCTCACGACTCCGTTCATAGGGAGGATACCGTTCAAGGGGAGATCCCCCACCGGGGAGGACCCATGTCCGCCTCAACTAAAGGGCTGAGGGGTCCATTGAGGGATCCCGTCCGTACATGGGGTACAGAGTGGTGCCCACAGGCACCTGAAAGGTTGAGAGCGATGTGGTGATCAAAACACGTTGTGAATGGTTCGACGAGCTTCAAGAAACCGTTGAAGCCGCTTTGCGCGGCGCTGGGTGCTGGGATGAAGAAGGTTTCCGAAACCACCTCTGGTTCACTATGAGTGACAGCGAGTGTCATCGGAAGTTGCACCACTTGAAAGCTCTGCACGAAGAAGTCTTGGCACGGCAGCACGAGCTCCTGGAAGCCGACCGGAACGCAGAACGGAAAGGTATGGAAGCCGAAGGCGACTTCAGCGATAGCTGGAAGACGCTTGGTGATGGCGGTCTCGGCTTCGGAGGGAGCGGCAACTGGAAGACTTGCAGTGCTATGGCGTGGTGGTGTCTTGAAGGAGGCCTGCGACGGTCTATCAACGACGGCTTCAACGCCATCCGGGTCGCAGTGTTCGGAGAATAAAAGGGCTGAGGGGTCCATTGGACGATCTCGTCCGTACATGGGGTGAACAGGGAGGCCCCATGAATCTGAACCACGCACTCGCAGCCGACGCCGTAGCACCCTACGCCGCATCCCCCCGTGAGGGACGCCGTACGGGTGCAACCCTCACCATCGTGAACGACGCCTCCGGCGGTCGTGTCACCGTGCGTTTCCGCCGCCCCAAGGACTTCAGTGCCGTCCTCGTGGATGTGATGACCGGCTCCGACAACGGATCCGACTTCGACTTCCTCGGCACCCTCCGGGGCACCACCGTCTATGTGTCCACCCGCAGCAAGTGCGATGCCCTCAAGGGCGCACGGGCCAAGGGCATCGTGGAGTGGGCTCTGCGCCACGCCGAGGCCGACGACCTCCGCACCGTGCGATGCCTCCACGAAGGCCGCTGTGGCCGCTGTGGCCGCAAGCTGACGGTGCCCACAAGCATCGACCGGGGACTCGGCCCGGAATGCGCCACCCGGTGACCCCCAAGGGGGGTCCATTGGGCGATCTCGTCCGTACATATAGTGAAGGAGAAAGCCATGATTCAGCAGCTCACAGACCGACTTGAGACCGCCAACGAGGCATACCGCAACGGTGCCCCGACCATGACGGACGCGCAGTACGACGCACTGGAGAACGAACTCCGTGCCGCCGCAGCGACCGCATCCCCCGCAGACCGCAAGACTGCGACCTCCTTCCTCGCCAAGATCGGCGCCCCCGCTCCGCAGAACGGCTGGGCGAAGGTCAAGCACCGTGTCCCCATGTCCTCCCTGAACAAGGCGCAGGACGAGGCTGACATGCGTGCATGGGCACCCGCCATTCGAGGGTTGACCCCCATCTCCTGCAGCGATCTGTTCGTGATGGACAAGCTGGACGGCATCAGCATCAGCCTTCGCTACGAGCATGGCGTCCTCGCACAGGCAGTCACCCGTGGCGACGGCACAGTAGGTGAGGACATCACCCGCAACGTCCGCCTCATGGATGTCCCCAACGACACGCGGGACATGAACTTCACGGGTTACGTCCGAGGCGAGATCGTGTGCCTCAAATCCACCTTCGCCAAGCACTTCGTAGGCGAGTCGAACCCCCGCAACACGGCGGCGGGAACCGCCAAGCGGCAGTCGGACAACAGCAAGTGCAAGCACCTCACCGTGGTGGCCTTCCAATGGCTCCCGGATGCGGGCGACCTTCCCACGAAGCGGGAAGAGGTTCAGGCCCTTGCCAACGCAGGGTTCAGCATCCCCCGCACCAGCGTCGAGAAGAACGCCAGCGGCGTCCAGTTCGCATACGACCTCTACATCGCCTCCGAGCGTGACGCCCTCGACTACGAGATTGATGGCCTCGTCATCGTCCTCAACGACAACGCAGCGTGGAAAGCGGCGGGCGAGAAGAACCACCGTCCCGCAGGCAGCGTGGCCTACAAGTTCCCCCACGAGTCGCAGCCGACGACCCTGAACGACATCCGCTGGCAGGTCGGGAAGTCTGGGCGCATCACGCCCGTGGCCGATTTCGACAGCGTGAACCTGGCGGGGGCGAACGTCCAGAAGGCGTCCCTCCACAACATCGCCAACATCGGACGCATCGCTGCCACGGCGGGACACCTCGGACTACGGAAGGGCGACCGGATCACGGTCAGCCGACGCAACGATGTCATCCCCTACGTCGAGGCACTCCTCACCACCAAGGGGACGGCACCCCTGCTCGACCCGCCCACCGACTGCCCCTGCTGCGGCACGGCGACCGTGATGGAAGGCGAGTACCTCGTATGCCCCAACGACGAGACCTGCGCCTCGCAGATCGCTGGATTGGTGAAGCGGTGGGTCAAGAAGGTCGGCATCCTCGGGTGGGGCGGCAGCACCATCGACGGTCTGTGCGACCAAGACATCATCAGCGACCCCGCAGACCTCTACACCCTCGACGCCGACGATGTGGCGAAGGTGGAGATCGACGGACGGCGCATCGGCGGCAACGCCCACCACTTCCTGACTGACCTCCATGCCAAGTCGGAACTGCCCCTCCACGTCATCGTGGGTAGCCTCGGCATCCCCCTCATGGGGCGGTCGATGTGCAAGCGCATCGTGGATGCTGGACATGACACCCTCGACGACCTCGCCTTCGTGAGCGTGGACGACCTCGCATCCATCCCCGACATGGGACGGTCGAAGGCTGTGGCATTCAGAGAGGGATTTGACGCCCGCATCGAGCTCATCATGAAGATGATCGAGAACGGCGTGACCATCAAGGCGGCGACCACAGGCCCTCTACTCGGCACCTCAATCTGCATGACGGGGTTCCGTGATGCCGACATGGTGGACACCATCGAGGACCAGGGCGGAGCGGTGAAGTCCGGCGTCAGCAAGACTCTGGACATCCTCGTCTGCAAGGACCCCACCTCCACCTCTGGCAAAGCACAGAAGGCACGCAAGTACGGCACCGAGGTCATCGGCATCGACGAGATGTGGAACCGATTGGGTGGACGCCCCTAAAATAAAAAGAGGCGCAGGGAAGCCTACGCGAAATAAAATGCACTTTTGCTGTCCCTGATTCAGAGAACACATCGTTGGTCAAAACATAAGGGAGACAATGTTGGCTCCCCAGACCAGGTCAACGACTATGAATGTGTTCTTCAACCACCCGCTTCCGCAAGGCTACCCTGACGACATTGTGGGTGCAGACCGTCCGCCGCTTGAAAGACTCGCACCACATGTGCGGATGGCCCTCCACAACAAGCTGCACCCCGATGCTCTTGAACGGGCGCACTGTCAGCCCCTTCCGCACGAAGACCCAGCGTACCAGCTCAGTCTTCTCCGACAAATGTGGGCATCCATCCAAGATGATGACGCAGAACGCACGTTCCTGTTGGTACTCGAGTACCACGATGCGGATGCCTACGGACACCTCATGTTCAACCTCGACTTCTACCCCGATGTGATCTTCAGCCCAATCCCCCAAGTCCAAGGAAGTGCCTAATGGAAGAAGAACCTAACCAGTGCGAAACCTGTGGCGCATTCGAGTGCGAAGACGCGGGCAGGGTTGGCACCCACTTGGACGACGATGGCATCTGCGAAGAGTGCCAACCCGCAGAAGCGAACTATGGCGAATGCCCCGATACCTTCACGAAGCGAATGAGCAGATGGGCTGCCGAAGCTGAGGACGCCCAATACGACCCCAACCCTGGAGACCGGGAATGACCTGTTTATTCCCAACGAAAAGTGGTGATGCGCCAACCAGCATCACCGTGCGCCGCCAGAGGGGTGTTGAGGCAGCGCCCACCTGCCATAGGCAGGGAACTCATTTATTCGGCGGCGGCGGGTTGACCCACCCGCGCCCTATTTCCGATCAGCGGGTGATAGGCCCTCCATCGGGAGGTCACACGTGGTCGCCCCCCTCGGCATCCAGAGACTCTCTGGAGGCATGAGGGGGAGGCATTGGACGGGTGTGGACTGGAAGGCCGCCCACAAGGCGGTGGCGACGACCATGGCGGCGACGACCAGCATGATCTTCGACTTCAGGAGATCCTCCCTCACTTGAACACCTTGTCCTTGGCGGTGTCGAACAGCTCCTTCATGAAGCTCCGCTTGAGTTTGAGGAGCCTCTCGAACTTCGCCCGCTGCCGCACATCCGTGTACAGGGCTGTGGGCTTCTTGATCTCCCCGTCAATGAGCTGTTCCGAGAAGTCATAGAACTTCACCCGTGTCTTACCCTTTGGAGGTGCAGCATAGGCGGCGCCCCTGGAGGATCCGACGACGAAGGCAACCACCAGAAGTCCAGTCAGTATGCCCCGTGCGTTCATTCCTCCTCCTCCTCCTGCTCCCCTGCGCGGGATCCGAGGGTGAGGCCGACGGCCAGCAGAGCCGCCGACCCGAGCATCACAATGGCTGCGCTGGTGTTCCCGAGGCTGTATGCTATGGCGAACAAGCCCAGGTTGGCACCCATGGCGAGGACGACCACATCCCGCATGATCTTCTTCATTCCCCACCCCCCATCCCTTCAAGGAGCTTGAGGGCGATGATCCACTCGAGCATCTTCTCGATGTCGACCCCTGGACCCTCGGCGCTTGTTGTGTGGAGTTCCAGGAAGTCCTGCGAGCTCATGTTCGACCCGGGGCCGCTGCATCCGGGGACCCCTTGGGACCCGCCCTCGATGCCAGATCCGGGGGAGCTGTCGCCAACTCCCCCAGCTCCCGAAACGCCGGAGCTCGATGCCGCTCCCGATGATTGTGCTTGTGCTGCCGGAGCTGCGCCTGCTGCGCCTGCCCCTCCTACTGATCCTACTGACATGGTGTCCTGCCTCTTGGGTGTTGCGTTTGCCTCCTTGCTGTTTTCCGTTCACATTTCATTCGTTTAGATCCACGCCACGGCCAGTCCGAGGACAAAGGCTCCGAGGATGATGAGGGTGACCTCGACTGTAGCTGTCCGGGCCTGCCCCTGAAGCGGCGCGCGGGGTTCTCGAGCTTCGGCCTCTTCCGACAGATCCACATCGACCCATTCGGCGTCGATGATGTCGGCCGATACATCGACCTCCTGCCACTCCTTGTATGTCATGGCGGCATCCCGCCGCCGCCGAAGCTCGGCATCGATCATTTCCCGCAGTCTTCGTTTGCGGTGTTCCAAATCTTCGGGAGTCATCTCCCACCCCCTTTCGTCCCGCCGCTGCTGTAGGGCGGGAGCCCGCGTTTAGAGAGGAGGGCGCGGCAGAGGATCTTGATGATGGCGCAGTGATCCACGAACACGTTGATCTCCCTGTGTTCGGCCATCTTCAGCCACTTCCGTACCTGTTCATCTGAAGGGTTACCGCCCTCGCCTCCCCGTTTCATTCCCCGCCCCCGCACGCCGTCTCGTCGATGATCTGCATGAGTTCATCGAACGTGGTGGCGGGGTTGGAGGTAAGTTGGAACCAACTGCCACCGACGGCTACAGGCCCCCAGCCATGGAGGCCGTTCTGGTCGATGTTCTTGCTGAACGTGTAGATGACCAGGTCGTTGGCTGCAGCGGCGTGCTGCACGATGATTTCCTGCGTGATCTCCGGAGCCATGTAGCTCTGGCCGCCTTCATCGCTGAACACCACCACCACATGGTGGGCATCCTCCCGCCAGTTGATGCTCCAGTTCCCGAGTGCAGGGATCGACCCAACCCCATCCCATGAGGGCATGGGAAGGGGCGGCACAACCCCCAGCGGGACCAGGTTCCGGATCGATAGGAATAGGGCGTCATAGAGCATCTCGTTGCCCGTGCTCTCATCATCCAGGGCGACCAGGACGGGGAGGAACTGGTTGAATGGGACCAGGTTGGTCGATATGACGAGGGACTCCTCGACCCCGAACCCATTGACAGGACCCACGACCAGACCCCACTGCACGACCTCCTGATCCGCATAGTGGGCGGAGAACATGCTCATGGCCTGCTGCACGGCATTGATGGTCCCGCTCATGGATCCACTCACATCCACGATGAACAGGATGTCCGTCTCCTCGAGGACGTTCTCGATGACTCCGTCGCAGTTGTCGTCTTGGCCGGAACAGAGGTCTTCTTCGATGGGGGTGACCTCGTCGGCGCAGAAGTCGGGGATGAAGAACCCTTCCCCGTTGATTTGATTGCCCCATTCCCCGAGCTCGCAGATCATCTGGCCCGGCTCGCAGACCCCCACGCCGGCGGTCCCGTCGGGTCCCGTGTAGCAGACAGTTACCAGACCCTCGTCGATGAGCTGGTTGCAGTTGTCATCGAAGGCGTTGCAGATCTCATCGGTGATGAGCCCGAGGAACGGGTCACACACAATGTTCGGGTCGGGCGGCAGCCAGCTGCACATCGCCAGGCACTCGGTCATCTGCGTCCCGGAGCACTCGTCGTCCACGCACTCGCACGTCTTGAACCCCTGCCCACAGACCAGGGGATCCTCCATGCAGGGGATCAGGAACCCGATCATCTCTGGCGGGCAGGCGCACTCGATTCCGTCGTCCGCCAACCCGTTGCAGTCGTCATCCAACCCGTTGCACACCTCGTCGAGGGGCTGCAGGGCCGTACATGCGGTCCAGGCCCCCTCCACGCACCACTCGATTCCGTCCCCACACACCGTCCCACATCCCTGGACGAGTTCTTCATCCACAGGCCCGTCGCAATCGTTGTCGAGGTTGTCGCAGACTTCGGGACTCGAGGTGGGGGCATCACACAGAACGATCTCCCCATCGACGCAGATGGCCGTTCCCGTCCCGCACTCGGATGCACAGGGGTACTCACCCTCGTCCACGACCCCATCGCAGTCGTTGTCCACTCCGTCGCACACCTCCTCCTCACAGGGGATGCAGGGTCCGTACTGGAGTTGCCCCTTGTTGCAGTAGATGGTCTGTTCGCCGAAGGAGGTGGTGCCGTCCTCGTTCTCGATCTCGCACATCTGTTCGCCAAGGTTGGTGTCCCCCTGCGGGTTGCAGTCGAACACCATCTCGCACTCGCCCTGGGAGACGACCTCCCACTCACAGGAATCGTCGGGGTCGCCGAACACCGGCTGGCACGGGACCCCGAGGTCGTCGCAGATGTCCACGATGACCACGATGCGCCAGAGCTCGTCCCCGACGAAGCTCTGCGGGCAGTACCAATGCTGCGTCTGGCAGCACTCGTTGGTGGAGCAAGGTCCCGTATATCCGCCTGAATCCTCTACACCTGAGCTCGTCCCGGCGCCCGAGTCCAGCACGGACAGATCGACATCTGAAAGGAGGATGACTCCTGTGGAGTCGGCATCTCCCACAGGTGCTTCTGTGCCCCCAACCCCCTGGTCACTACACGATGCTGTTGCCAGGAGCATCGCCACAAGGATGGTGGCACGTACCCTCATCTCCCCACGCGCCCCTTCTTGCGCTTCTTTGCAGGAGCGGTGCGCTTTGCAGCTCGACACAGCGGCGTCTGCTTCTTCTCGGACTTCTTCTTGGGCGGATCAACCGCTGCGGAGGCCACATGCTCGTGTACCGATTCGGCGACCTGGTGGAGGAGGAGCCCGAAAACCTGGATGTCCTTATGAGCCATGTCGGCCTCGGAGAAGAAGTTCAGGGCCTCGACTACCTCGTGCCAGAACGTTTCCCAGACCAAGCTGTCTTCGAGTGCGGAGTCGACGGAGATCTCAAGGGCGGCCCCGTCGAACATCCCGTAGGCGTCTGCCCTGCTCATGAGGTTGTCCCTGCGGGTGACCGAGATGGTGTGTCCGCCGATTTGGATGGTTTCTGGAAGGGTATTCATCTTTTCCTCCTGGAAGCATTTGCGTGCTCTATGGTGGCTTGGATGACGGCGTGAACCGCCTCGAAGGGTGGTGAGAGGCACATGTTCTCGAAGTTGACCAGTGCCATGCTGGTCATGCCGACCACGTGGCCCCTGCTATTGAAGATGGCCGACCCAGAGCTCCCTGGTCGGGCTGGGATCGTGTACACGGCCTGCGTACGCAGACCCGTCCCGAGGATCCCCGAGTAGAACCCCTCGAAGGTGGGGATCATGGTGGAGGAGTAGGAACCGAAGGGGGCCGCAAGGGTGTAGACCCTCTCCCCAGGTCGGGGCGCCGAGGATGCCAGCCGGGCCGGCTTCAACGGGGCACGGATCTCCAACACGCACATGTCGATCAGGGGGAGGATCTGTATGATCTTCGCCTCGTATGAGGCACCGCCCCACATGTTCACCTGGATCTTGGAGGACCCCTTGATGTGAGCTCCCTCCGAAGTGGTCAGAGGGTGGGGGGGTTCAGCACAGAGGTGACCCGCAGTGATGCCCCAGGACGACACGCCGTCGGTAGCCGTTATGAAACCCGACCCGACCATCGAGATGCCCATCTCGGCGGGCACTCCAGTTGCGGGGTTCACGGGGCCGATGTTCTGATAGTCGCCAGGCTCTTTGCACTCAACCCCTTTCGGGCAGGCCCGGAACACGACGTCCTGCATGACGAATAGAAACGATTCCCGAGGGAGGGTTTCGGGAATACGCCGCTGCGGAGATGTGCATGAAACAGACAAAAGGCAGAGGGCTGCCAAAGTCGCCCACATAGCCCTTACAAAGTTAGTTCGCTCTCCCACAAGGTTCCTCCTCCGCTCACGACCCATCGGACCTGACGGGACAAAAGATCGTCCCTACGGGCCCCAGCTCCATGTCAATCAGTACGCCCATGAGCCCTGGCTCCGAAGTCACGTACCCCTCTGCGGCGTGCCAGGCGTCGGGGGGAGCGAGCGAAGGTAGGAGGTAGTGGCGAACGCCGTTGATCTCCTGAACCCGTTGGTGGTGGAGGTGTCCTCCGAAGGCGACGTGGTGGCGAGCGCGCCCCCACTCCATCCTTCGTTCTTTGGCCATGATTGCGCCGAGGTCCTTGACCTTGTCGCGGTCGCCGTGCGTAAAGCAGGCGAGAGTCGTACCAATCTCCTCGTAGACACGAGGTCGATGATCCTTCACCACGTTGACTCGCTCGCTCTCCCCATACAGGGCATGTAGGTAGAGGAGCAGGGCATGTGCATTGTTTCTATCGTGGTTTCCAGCCATTAGTACGACCTTGACTGGGGCGACCTGGGCAAGCACGTCGATGTGCTCGCGGCAGAGTTCTGCGCCAGTCAGGAGAATCTCAAGAGGTGTGCCGTCCACGGACTGCGGGGTTCCGCGCGTGGTGGCATTGGGGACGGTCACGCCGTCAATGTGGAAGAAGTCCGAGCCGACGGCCAGGACGATCTCCTCGGGGTTACCGGGCAGCCGGCCTATGAGGTCCTGCGTGGACGCCATGAGGCGCCGACGGCACTCCGTCCTGGAGTACTCATAACCTGACTCACCTGGCCAGGACCTCATCCCCCAGTGAAGGTCGGTGGCCGACATCACGAGGGTGAAGGCTCTGTCAGCTCGCTTCAGGCGGAGCTTCGGGATGGAGTAGCCAGTGCCGTTGTCGGCCACCCATTGATGGATGCGGTCGAGCACGGTCGCCTCGAAATCCCACCAGCTCCGGGCGGCTTTCTGGACCTCATGGGCGTTGAGCTCCTCGGTCCGGGTGGCGAGAGCTCCGAACTTGAGGGCCAGGGCCTCCTGTGCCATCTCATCTACGCCGCGCTTGGCAACATCCTCCGCAGAGAATGGAGCCGAATCGTGGGTGATGCCGTGGGCTTTGAGGTATCCGACGACCCACTGCCGCGGAAGTCCCGTACGCCGGCTGATGCCGTTCAGACTGACAGGCTGGCCGTTCCAGTTGGAGTACCACTCGATGATGGCGCGGTGGGCATCCCCCGTAGTGGTGATCCATGCCTTGGCTTGAGCTACGAACGTCTTGTAGGAGTCGCTGTCCTCATCATAGAGGTAGAGAGAACGGTCGACCTCGATACCCTCGATGCCGAGTTCCCCATCCTCGAGGGTAGTCGGCGTGGGATCATATTCGGGAAGGTCGTCCTGCGTCAGCGTCTTGAGGAAGGCGTTGGTCTTGCCCCTACTCGCCCGATCCCCAGCCGGTGTGGGCGGCGTGTTGGGGCCGCCCTCGGCGCGGGACTTCTTCACCACCCTGTCCAGAGTGCCTCTGTTGACCCTCGGTTCCCCCGCATGATCCAGGAGACCCGCCAGGCCGTCCCGTCCGAGTGGGACGGATGCTACATGGTCGCCATATAGCGACCAGATCCTCGATACTTCTTCATTGATATTTTCTGCACCCATGTATGCCCCCCGCGGACTGCTATGCGCCGAGATTCGTTACTCATTTGTGAGTACGTGCATGAGTGGGTGCGTGGGTACATGGTTTTCAGCCACCCTTATCGGGGGTGCGGGTCTCTCACCGCTTCACCCTTGGAAAGGGATAAACGACATAACGGGAAATGAAAGGGGTCCGTAGTCTATTTCCGTCCGTACATAGAATGAGGGGGTAGAACCCCCAAGGAGGACAGAATCATGCTCAACGTGTTGAAATCAGAACGAAAACAGGGAGTGGCGGGCGAGGAGCTCGTGACCGTGGTGGTCGAAACTGGGACATACCCGATAACGCCCCACTACATATTCACATTCAAGGTTCTAGGGACGGACATGCCGGGGGAGGCCATAGCTCTTCGGATGTTGTCGGTCGTAAACGAGACCACCCTTGAGGCGATAGAGCCTCCCGAGGAGATCATGGACGAAGCGGCCAGAGCTGCGGCCAACCTCGCGTGTGAGGACTCCATACAGGCCTGGTAGGTTCCGGGTATGCCGCCCAAAGCTCTATGCTACTCCCCCGGAAAACTGGGGGAATCACCTGACACCGACACCCCTATGGGAGTCCCGCCGGGGCCCGCCCTCACGCTGATGTTGCAGGCGTTGGAATCCACGGACATCTGATTGGGGTCCCCGTGCGTCGTCGCACAGGCGGACCTTGTCTCCATCACCAGCACCCGGTCGTGGAGGTTCGTCGTCGTCGCGTGGAGTGTCCGCACGGCTTCCTCCAACCTCACCACTTCCCGGCCGAGTCTCCGGGTCTCATCGCCCGAACGGCGCAGTGCCCACGCAACGGCGGCACCTATACCACCAGCGATCAGAAGCCCCGCAAGGGCGACTATCAGATCCGTTGTGTCCAACATCCTCTCCCTGTCCTCCCATACTCTACCCCGTGGGTATCGTGGAACAGGCCCGTGGAGCTCTCCCACAGTGGGTTCCGCATAGTCAGTGGAGGTGTAGGATGATGGAACTTGAAAGTGGTGCCCAGGGTGGCACCGTCAAACTCGCACAGGAAAGGCTCATCGCCTGGGGTTACGACTTGGAGCCGTGGGGCGCCGACGGCGACTTCGGAACCGACACCGAGAAGGCCGTTCGAGCCTTCCAGTCCCGGACGCCTGGACTCATCGAGGACGGGGTGGTCGCTGACAAGACCTGGGATGCCCTGCTGTCGATGACCCGATCTGAAGCTCTCGCCAAGGGGGCCGAACTCGTATGGGGCCGCCCTGCGGATCCCACCTCGCCGGAAACTGACGGCAAGGGTGTTGATGAGCTCCCGCCGACCATCGGGAGGGGCTCCGATGAGAAGGCCGCAGTCGAGATGCTCCAGCGGAGCCTGAACGCCAACGGATTTGGCCCGATCACGGTGGATGGTGACTTCGGACCTGGCACTGAAGACGCCATCACCGCCTATCAGGAGTCCACCAACCTGGCCGCCGACGGCATAGCCGACCCCGAAACCTGGCGGCACCTCCTCGACAACGACCCCGTGGAGATCCCAGCCCACATCGTGGACGAACACCACAAGGCCATCGCCGCCCGCATTGGGAACGAGGCCGAAGGGGTGGGCCGTGCCGTCCTCCTGGCGGCCGTCCCCGACATCGGAAAGAAGGAGGTCCCCAAGGGGTCGAATGGTGGCCCCGAGATCGCCCACATCGTGGACGAGGGTGGTCCCGGCAAACCCCCGGGCGCCTACTATGTCAGGTACGGCATGGGGAGTAGGACGGACATGCCGCCCTGGTGTGCCATCTCGGTGAGTTATTGGATCAAGGTCGGCCTCGAGGCCGAGAGCTGGAGGGACATCCCCTTCGGCAACTGGTTCGGAGGCTGCTCGCAGACGATGAAGTGGGCTCAGAAGTATGATGGTTGCTGGAAGTTCTCCGATGCCGAGGGAGCCTGCGTACCCGGTTCAGCCTTCGAGATGCCTCGCTCCGGCTCCGGCTCCGACGCGGGCGGCCTCTCTGGCCGCCGGCCTGGTCACACTGGTCTGGTCGCGTGGGATAACGGCGATGGCACCTTCACCTCCATCGAGGGCAACACGGGCGATGCTGTGAAGTCCAGGAGGCGTCGCATCGCAGACATGATCGGGTTCGTCCACTGGTGGAACAAGGAATAGGGGGAAGGTCATGCAGGGGAGAGTGTGCATCGTTGAGGGCCTCATAGGCGCTGGGAAGAGTTCGTTCACACAGGAACTCGGAAGGGCCCTTGGGGAAGGGACGCTCGTCCTCATGGAACCGGATGAGAAAAACGGGGCCAATCCGTATCTGGAGGACTTCTACGGGGATCAATCCAGGTGGTCGTACACCATGCAGACCCACCTCCTCCACACCCGCTTCCGAATGCACTTGAATGCACAGTGGCATGTCCTTTCAGGGGCGGGGGATGCCGTCCTCGACCGTAGTTACTTCGGGGACACGGCCTTTGCGCGCCTCCAAAGGAAACGGGGGACGATGACTCCGAGGGAATATGGGACGTACCAGGGTCTCTACCAGGCCATGACAGCCAGTGTCCTCCTCCCCACGATGTGCGTGGTCCTCGAGGTTGACCCCGAGGTCGCCGCCGAGCGCATCCAACGGAGGCTTGAGGCCAGGGAGGGGCGAAGGTGCGAAAAGGCCATCGACCTCGGCTACCTATGCGACTTGAAGGACGAGATCGACCGCATGGTGTCCGTCCTTGAAGGTCAGGGCGTACACATACTACGACTGGACTGGAACAGGGACCGCCCAGATGAGGCATCCCGGAGGGATTCGGTGGGGGTCATTACGGAGTCCCTTCTGGAGTCCCCGCCGAGGGACATTTTCGGCCTCCACGGGAGGACGATGTGACCCGAGATTTCTACGGGGGTTGAACCCCGATTGGCGACAATCCTTTTGGCGGCCCCGATTCAAGAAGGACGACCGCCGACCTTTCGGGACCCCAGGGGATCGCATATCCCCTTGGATTGACGGGGGGTTTGGCTCTGAGCTGTTCGGGGTCCCCTCTACACGGAGCTGGTGTTCCGGGTGTCCCCACAATCAGAAAACCCCCCGTTTACCCTCGAGGGGCATGGAAAAATACACCATCACTTGAGATGCACATGGTACTATTTGGTATCGGGTTTTCCCGGTAATCCGGATCCAGCGTGCTACGTCGCCCAGGAAATCAAACGAGGGGAGGAACTCTGCTGGAGAGCCTCCCCTCATCCTTTTCAATCTCCGGTCCCCACCGTCAGATTCACGCTGCATCCGCACCTGACGAGTTCGGCCACGGCGTTCCCGATCCGGGCCGCATTGTCGAGCTTCCCGTCCTTCTGCAACTCCTCGAGTGTTCCCACCCTGTCCATGAGTGGGCCGACGCAGAGGGTGATCTGCTCTCCCACCTGCTCTCCGAAAGTGACATCCACTGTGCTCGTGGGAGGCTCTGACTCCAGCTCGGGCGCACCCTCTACGTGATTGTTTGGAGATGGATCCTCGGAGATTCCAGTTGTCTCGCCGCTGATCCTCGTCCAGTCCCCATCGTGATTCACCTTGAGCCACTGGCGTACTGACTCCCGACTCACGCTGGCGGCATCGGCCAGATCCTGAGGGGTCTTCCAGATCCTGAGAGGGGTCTTGAAGTACGGAACATGATCGTCTTTGAGGATCGCCTCGATCTTCTCCCATGCGGGGCGGCGACGGTTCTTGGCGTCTGCCACCACCACCTGCTCGAGAATCGTCGTTGGCTTCGGGGTGGGTACTGCGTCCGCCTCCTCGACCATCTCCGCCCACTTGGGGTGCTTCACGGCGCCCCACTCTGGGATCGCCCGCTTCACCGCCACCATGGAATCATCCGGGAGGTGCTTCGTTCCGAACACGGCCAGGATGTGCGCCTCGGCGTCCTGTCTACGAACCTGCGGGTTGGCCGCCACATACCGCATCAGCACCAACCCCTTGAGTTGCACCAGCCTGTCTCGGTTCTTCTTGGCGGCGCCCTTGATGCGCCCCCTCTGGTTGGCATCCATCCATCCCCTACGGGTGCCCTCTGCCGCCTCCGTCACGAGCTTGCGCGCCCACTTGCGGGAGGTTTCCTTGTTCGGGATCTTCACCTCCTTGGAGAGCGTCGATGAAACTTCGGCATACAGAGCGTCAAAGTCGAGTATCAAGACCGGGTTGTCGTCCAAGACGAGTGCAGTCCATTCATTGATACGCTCGGCCGTGCGTTGTCTTCGTTCAGCATCCATGATGATGATTCCCTCCATCAGGGCGGTCTCCCGCCCTTCTTTTATGGCCTGCTGATACAGGCCGTCCTTTAGAATGGAAGGGTCTATGCCCTCCAGTGCTGTCTTTGAATGAATCTCCCGAGAGCTCGGTAGGCGTCCCTCCCGACACACGCTGCGAGCTATCCGTCTGGCGACAGCCATAGCCTCTTCCATGTTATTTATGCGGGGCGGTCGGGATGGGATGGGGGCGGTGAGCCCGAGTTCCAAGAGGTGTTCATGGGCCTTCGCCCACTTCCTCGGAACCTCAGCTATACGGATGCCTCGCTTCTTCGCTCTGGAGAGGGCGACGTCCCTGATTCGGTGCGAGGTCATGTCCTTGATGACGACCACAAGCTCACAGTCGGGGAAGGTTCCAGGAGCTCTCCGGAGATCCCATGACCAGTGTGCGACGGGATGTATTCCAACCTCCTCGAGGTGGGGCGCAAACTTCGCATCCACGAACGAGGGTTCACCGCCTACGACAAGGGCTCTCATGGCTAAAGCAACTCCTGATCTTGAAGTTGCTACTACGGGAGTGGGACAAAGAAGGACCCCCCTACCCACGGCGGTGGTGGATAGGGGGGTCGGTAGGACGAGGGTGGGCTCAGAGAGGAAGCCGCCAGCCCGAAAGGGCCAGGTGGGTTCCTATGCCTTGTGGGCCTTGAGTGCCTTGTCGAGGTCGGAGTACGCCTTGTCGGCCTTCTTCGCATCACCCAGGATCATACGCATGGCACTGGAGAACATGCCCGACATCTTCTGCCAGGTCTTCTCGAACCAGTCGCGGAACTGCGTCAGCTTGTCGAGCAGGCCAGCAGTGCGGGCGTTGGGTCCGACTGAAGCAACCTTGTTCTCGAGCTCAAATCCCTTGTGGGTCACACGAAGGGTCTTTTCCTGATCCCGCAGGGTGGCGGTGATCGTTGCGACGAAACCAGAAATCTCATGGCCGTACTTTTCAGCGACGGCAGCGAGCATCTCGGCCTCGATCTGCGTCAGGGTGCGCTTCACAGCGGCCACCTTGATGCGGGCCTCACACTCGGTGAGCTTGGTCGACTGTGCGATGATCACATCACCGAGGTCGTCGCAGTGCTCCTTGTAGTCGTCCGTGAACTGCTTCTGGTGCTTCTTGAGCTCCTTCTCAGCATCGGACTTCGCCTTGAGGACATCGGCGGGCACAAGGGCGGCAATCTCAGCCTTACGCTTCTTGACCTCCTGTGCGAGCTTGTCCAGATCACGCATCTGATCGGTGAACCCACTCCATCCGCGGAGCTTGGTTTCAGCCGTCTTGTCGTAGTCCTGGATAATCGCAAGAATGGCGTTGCGGACGGGTCCCGGGTTGGCATGGGCCGTCCGGATAAGCCTGGTCCGGAGCATAGTTTCATTCGCGTTCATTGGTTTGTTCCTCCTGAGTGCCCATCGGGCTGGTTCCTTGTCCTGTATCTGTTCCGTTATAGCGGAGGTATTGGTGGCCCCGCACGCTTCACAATCACGACATCCCAAGGGTAGTACCACACAAGCTCACCCTCAAGGTTTCGCACAACCACTCGGAAGTCGGATCTGTAGGCGTTCCCTATGAGGTCTATGACCTTCGATTCCATCCCAGGGTCCTCCCCCCGTAGGACTCGGACACGGTCGCCCGGCATGGGAGGTGGGGCTGGGGTGCCCGCAAACCGGGCGGTCCCCCAAGGGGTGTCAACATCCCAGGATGCCATAGAAGACCCCGTAGAGCTACTTCTGGATCCCGCGGGATCCAGTGGATGCCTTGTTCCCAGATGCCAGGGGTGGCGAACCACTCTTGTTGGACTTGGCGACAGCCTTACTCGAGGAGCTCGAGATGACGGCACCGAGGCCCTTGTCCGGGGCGTCGTCACCAGTGGTATCGCTACCTCGGCTGAAGGCGGCTTTGCCACTGAGGCGTGACGCAGGTGATGCGGGTTGGTACTCGCTGGTGGTTGATCGTGTAGTGGGGGCGCCCATGATGTGTTCCTCCTGGGTGTTTGGGTTCTACTCTATGGGACGTTGTTATAGGCGGGCGACCGGGCGGTTACCCCTCCCCGAACAGATCCAGGGCTCCCCCCTCTGGGAGGGGTGCAGCGGGCCATTTCACTTCGCCGTCAAAGGCCTTGATGTTCTCCATCACCCACCTCGTCTTGTTGGAAGTCGGCCAGTCGTTCTTCCTCTCGCCTCTCGCCGTCCATTCTGTGTTCAGCCGGGGGTTCCACTTCTTGCCCTGCACCTGGCCGTCCTCCCGCCACCCAGCTCCCCGGAGCGAGGCACCCCCCTCCTCGGGCAGCGTGTAGGTGAGGATGCGGCGGTAGCCCATGCCCTTGGCGATGCGCCAGGCCGCCCCATACAGGGCCGAGCAGGCGTTCGGGCACCCGTCGGTGGCCACCCTGTTCACCTCGGCAGTGAGGCCGTCGTCGGAGTTGCGTGCCACGGGCCTGCCAATCATGGCGACACCCCGCACCAGGCCATCCTCATCGACGA
>Ga0114999_10001180_pt1 | contig 36657 bp, 30 predicted proteins | sample ArcticOcean_MG_C_3_FD_89820 | JGI IMG/M metagenome (GOLD analysis project Ga0114999, IMG submission 89820) | Marine microbial communities from western Arctic Ocean - ArcticOcean_MG_CB8_126 | ecosystem: Environmental > Aquatic > Marine > Oceanic | place: Arctic Ocean: Canada Basin | collected...
GACTTTGAGCGCCGTATCGTCGCTCGGCTGGGCACGGGTTCAACGCGGGCTGAAGGCTCTCTACCGACTCAAGGCTCTCGACCCGCTGAAGGCTCTCGACCGACTGAAGGCTCTCACCCCGCTGAAGGCTCTACCTCGGGGATTGTCTTCACCTGCGAGCCGAAAATCGATGGGGTGGCGGTGTCGCTTACCTACGAAAACGGCGTGCTGGTGCGAGGAGCAACCCGGGGTGACGGCAGCACGGGCGAGGATATCACGCAGAACGTACGGACCATCGAGTCGATTCCACTGCGGTTGCTCGGCGACGGCCATCCGGAGGTGCTGGAGGTTCGCGGCGAAGCGTATTTCTCGCTGTCGGCGTTCAATCGCATGAACGCGGACGCGGTGCGTAATGATCAGAAGATCTTCGCCAACCCGCGCAACGCGGCGGCGGGCACATTGCGGCAACTGGATCCCAGATTGACGGCGAAACGCAAGCTGACGATGTTCAGCTACAGCGTTGGCTATGTGGCTGACGGCGAACTGCCGGGCCGGCATAGCGAGATTCTGCAACGGCTACAGACGTGGGGTCTGCGTGTGAACCCGCTGATTGAGGTGGTGCACGGGGCTGAGGGCTGCATCCGATACTTCAATGATATGCAAACGCGACGCGCCAGCCTTGATTACGAGATTGATGGCGTCGTGTTCAAAGTCGACGGCATAGACCTGCAGCAGGCACTTGGACAGTTGACGCGCACGCCACGATGGTCGATTGCCCACAAGTTTCCGGCAGAGGAGGCAGTAACAACCCTGGAGGATGTTGAATTCCAGGTCGGTCGTACGGGGGCAGTGACGCCGGTGGCGCGACTGGCACCGGTCAAGGTTGCGGGTGTAACGATACGCAACGCGACTCTGCACAACATGGACGAGATCAAACGTCTCGGTCTGCGCATCGGTGATCGCGTGGTCATCAAGCGCGCCGGTGATGTCATTCCGAAGGTCCAGTCGGTGCTTCTCGCAGAGCGACCCGCGGACACTGAGGCGGTGAAACTGCCTCTCGCGTGCCCCGCCTGTGGTGCTGAAATCATCGCACCTGAAGGCGAAGTGCTGGCGCGTTGCAGCGCAGGTCTGACCTGCGGCGCGCAGTTGAAGGAGAATATTCGCCACTTTGCGTCGCGCCTCGCGATGGACATCGAAGGCGTCGGGCAAAAGTTGGTTGATCAGCTTGTTGAGGCTGGCATGATTTCCAGCAGTGGTGATCTCTACCATCTGACCTTTGAGCAGTTTGTCGGCATGGAGCGTCTCGGCCCCAAGTCGGCCGAGAACCTGCTCGCGGCGCTTGAGGCCAGCAAAGTTACGACCCTGCCGCGATTCATCCTTGCGCTCGGCATACCGGAAGTGGGTGAATCGACGGCCGCATCGCTGGCCAGCCACTTCGGCGATCTTGACCCTCTGCGCAAGGCGGATCTCGAAGCCTTGCAGCGTGTGCCTGACGTTGGGCCCATTGTCGCCGCGCACATCGATGGTTTTTTCCGTCAGGACGGCAACACACAGATCATCGACTCACTGATCGCGTCGGGTGTGCACTGGGAGACGGTGACGCCGAGTGCAGTCCCACAGACGCTGGCGGGACGAACAATCGTCTTGACGGGTACGCTGACGGAGATGTCACGAAATGATGCCAAACAGCGACTCACGGCGATGGGTGCGAAAGTGTCGGGTTCGGTTTCGGCAAAAACAACCCTCGTCATCGCTGGTGACGCAGCCGGCTCTAAACTCGCAAAGGCCCAGGCGCTTGGGATTGAGGTTCGCGACGAAGCGGGCCTGATTGCATTGCTTGGAGAACTCGAATGAATGAGACACACAAAGACCGGCAATGTGATCGTCGATGGCTTGACGTGTGCCGCGGCCCGGTCGCGCGCTCGACGCTGCCCGCCCTGCCAGGACAGCGTCTGTCATGGGCTCGCTTTCTACCGGTCGGATTGTGCCTGGTGCTCGCTGGCTGCGGCTCGACGCCACCGGCCAATCACGAAGACGTCTGCGAGATTTTCACGGAGAAGCGCGGCTGGTACAAGGATGCCAGGCGCGCGTCGAAGCGTTGGGGTACATCGATACCGATCATGATGGCCTTCGCCCGACAAGAGTCGGGATTCAAGGCGAAAGCCCGACCACCCCGAAGGAAGATTCTGGGCTTCATACCGTGGCTGCGGCCGGCCAGCGCGTTCGGGTTCGCCCAGGTGCTGGACGACACGTGGAGCGACTACCGCAAAGCGACCGGCCGCTGGGGCGCCGATCGGGACGACTTCGGTGACGCGATGGACTTCATCGGCTGGTACAACGACCAGAGCAACCGGCGCAACCGGATCGCCAAGACGGACGCACGCAATCTGTATCTCGCCTATCACGAGGGTCACGGCGGATTCGGCAAAAAAACCTTTGCGAAAAAGGCGTGGTTGATTGGGGTGGCGGCGAAAGTGGCAACCAATGCCAGGACCTATCAAGGCCAGCTACAGGGCTGCGAGAAGCGGTTGAAACGAGGTTGGTTCATGCGGCTTATTCTGCCTGGGTGATGGTGGCCCGATGATCAGATCTGGCCCTCTGGCGAGGTCGCGGTGCCTGCCGTGTGGTACCCCCGTCGGCTTCCTCGATACGATAGAGCGCTGGTGCGGGCATTGATGCCCAGTCTTCATGGGCAAACGACGCGTCGAGCGCGTGCAAGACCGTGCCAATCGCGTTCCCGTGGATACAGAAGAGGGCGCCTTCCTGTTTGTGTTGGCCGATGGTCTGCGTGACCCGGCGCTGGCAAGCGCTAAAGTGCGCGCGGTAGGGCTTGCATACAGTGCTCGAAGACGGAGGGTAGCGAGCAGCGGGACCAGATTCGACGCGGCCGTCCTACCCGCTGCCGAGAGTGGCCAGTCGGTCTCGGGAAGACTCCTCACGGGTGCTCTTTCAGCGTGGCAAAGCAGGGTGTAGATCATCGTTCGTACGCGTCAGCAATTGGGAACGCGAGCAACGCACTTGACTGGAGCGGCGAGTATTTTTTCGCCAACGTGGCCCGTAACCGCGATATGATTCCTGGACATTTCTCATTCATGGCACTCTTATTCATGGCCGGTGCATGAGGTTGTTCATAGAGGGCTATTCAACGAACTCCGCGTGGGGCTGATCAATGGGGATCGATATCGAGGTTGACATGGAAGGTCCAATGGAATCAGGCCGACGAACATGAGCGAGCATAACTTGCTGCGGGTGCTTGAGATTGGCACCGAGGGTGCTGCGGGCTATGCAGGCAAACTGTTTTCTCGGTGGGGCGCCGAGGTGGTTCGTGTCGATACTGGTTCTTCACTTGCGGTACCCACGAGGCTTGCGAGGGCGACCGATCTGTATTTGCACGCAGGTAAGGCGCGGATTGCAGTCAACCTCGAGAATACGGGGTCACTCGAGGTTCTGCGGCGTCTGGCTGATCACTGCGACGTGATACTGGTCGATGGTGCCGCGCCTGCACTGGATGAGATTGGGTTCGAAACGCTGGGAGGGGCACGCTCGCAGGTTCGCGTTGCAATCACGCCTTTTGGGTTGACCGGCCCGCATCGCGACTGGCAAGGCGCCAGCAATGTACTCCTTGCAATGGGCGGACAGACGTACCTGATGGGAGACGAGGATCGCGCTCCGCTCACGATGCCCGGGCGCTACCTCGCCTACCAGGCGGGTCAGTTTGCGTACACCGCGGCGGTCGCTTGTCTGCGCAATCACGCAAAGGCAGATGACCCGCTGCCCACGGACAATCTGGATGTCAGCCAGTACGAGGTCGCGCAAACCCTGCATCAGTTTACGAATGTGATGTGGACCTTCGGCGGCAATGTCCGCAGTCGGCACGGCAATAATTTCGGCGTCATTCACCCCATCACGATGTACCCCTGCCGTGATGGCTGGTTTGCCGTCAACGCGGATCCGATCTTCTGGGACACCTTCACCGTGATGCTCAATCGCCCGGAGCTTGCCGCCGACCCGCGATTCAATTCGGTTGCGGCGCGGGTGGAAAATGCCGAGGCGCTGGATGCGATTGTCGCCGAAGAACTCGGGCCAAAGAGTCGGGCAGAGCTGATGGAACTGGGCCAGGTCAAATGCCGGATGCCGACCGGTGTGCTGTCGACCCTGCGGGAACTGCTCGACGATCCGCATCTGACCGCGCGGGACTTCTGGCAAACCCTTGATGCCGGCGATCTGCAACTCAAGACACCTGGCTCGCCGTTTCGATTTGTCGGTGAGGCGATGCCTTCACCGGGGACCCCGCGGCCGCCCGTGGATGCAACCGAATGGCTGGCCGCGACGGCCGGGGAGCGTGGGCATGCCTGACGGGCCGCTGCGCGGTGTACGCGTACTCGATTTCACGCACGTATGGGCGGGACCGCTCTGTTCACGCACGCTTGGCGACCTGGGCGCGGAGGTCATCAAGGTAGAAGCGGCGTGGGCGCGTGGTACCGCAACACCCCCGGCGGCGTCGCCCTTTACCTCGGGCGCCAGCAATCCCAACGACGATCACTGGAACAGGCAAGGCGTCACTAACAAACTGAACCGGAACAAACTCGGCATTTGTGTGGACAGCAAGCGAGATGAGGGTCGCGACGTGCTCATGCAACTTGTCCGCGAGTGCGATGTTGTCGTAGAGAACTTCAGTGCGCGTGCGATGAAGTCGATGGGACTGGACTGGTCTGTCCTCTCTGCTATCAATCCGGCGATCATTTACGTGGCGATGCCAGGATTTGGCCATTCAGGACCGTACAAGGATTACGTCGCGTACGGCACGGTGGTCGAGCCGATGTGCGGTCTTACCTCGTTCATGGGTTATGGCCCCGATGAGCCGCGAGTGACGGCGACCGCCGTGCCGGACCCAAGCGCAGGGATGGCCGCTGCCACGGCGATCGTCACCGCACTGTCGCGCCGTGATCGGGACGGCAAGGGCCGCTATGTTGAGCTATCGCTGCAGGAAGCGGCGATTGCGCTTTTCGGCGAGTACTTTCTGCTTGAGCAGATGGGCGAGACCCCGCAACCGTCGGGCAACACCCATCCTGACTATTCACCCTGCGGCGTTTACCCGGCGAGCGGCCAGGATGACTGGCTCGCGATCTCGGTTCGGGATGACGACGAATGGCGACGTCTCGCCGCGGTGCTTGGTCCGGCGGCGCAAGACGATGGCCGATTCAGTGACCGTGACGGTCGCGCCAGACATCATGACGTCATTGACGAGCATATCTCCGCCTGGACCCGCGTCAGGGACAAGGCGTCAGCAATGGCGGAGTTGCAGGCAGTGGGCGTCGCTGCAGGCGCCGTCAATCGAACCTCGGACCTGCTCGCCGATCCGCAAAACTGCGCGCGAGACTACTTTGTCGAGTTGCATGCACCGCACATGAACAGCATGCAGTATGCCGGCCTGCCGGTTCGCATCAACGGCAAACGCGCCGAGGGTTGGCACGCGGCGCCCCGGCTCGGGGAGCACAATCGCGAGGTGTTGACGGGCCTGCTCGGGATGGACGACGCCGAGGTCGATGCGCTCTATGACGCCGGTGTCCTGACCGAGCACCCGCCCGGTTGAGCGCCGATGAGTCGGTGAATTCGCGCGTGCCGGAACGTTGTCGCCCCGTCAGCCGGATTTCACGACGGCGCGATGGTATACGGTGCGATGGCATTCGGCGCGAGGGCATAGCGCCTGGTTCCTGGTGGCCGCAGGATCGCAAGCGCAGGTGGTTGCCAGGTGCTTGACGAGGAACAGAAAGCCATCATTCAGACGGCCTACTCCGAGTTGCGGGAAGCAAAGGGTTTCCGGGGACGCCTGTGCCAACGCCAGATGATTGCGACGATCGCGAAGACATTGGGTGGCATCGAAGATGGCGGTCCGAACACGTGCACTATCGAGGCGGGGACTGGCACCGGTAAGACCGTCGCGTACATTCTCGCAGCGCTGCCGATCGCGCGGGCGCTGAACAAGAAGCTCGTGGTTTCGACGGCGACGATCGCACTGCAGGAGCAGATCGTCTTCACCGATTTGCCGGACATTCTGAAACACGCGAATCTTGATTTCACATTCGTACTCGCCAAGGGCCGGCGGCGTTATCTCTGTCTGTCCAAACTTGACAAATTACTGCGAGAGACCGGCAGTCGAAACCTGAGCCTCGCCCTGTACGACGATGAGGTGGCCGCCGACGTTCCAGACCCTGAACTCTACCAGCGCATGCTCGACCGGGCTGGCATGGGTGAGTGGAACGGCGAGCGCGAATCGTGGCCACAGGAACTGGATGACGCTGCCTGGAATCCTGTGAGTACCGATCACGTGCAGTGCACCGGGCGCAAGTGCAGCAATTATGACAACTGCTTTTTCTACCGTGCGCGTGAACGCGTGTTCAAGGTGGACTGCGTCGTCACGAATCACGACATGGTGCTGTCAGATGCGGTCATGGGCGGTGGCACGGTTTTGCCCCCGCCTGATGAGTCCATCTACGTGTTTGACGAGGCGCATCATCTGCCGGCCAAGGCGGTCAATCACCTGTCCCACTTCGTCAACCTGCGCGGCAGCCAAAGCTGGTTGGAAGAGATTCCCGGTTCCCTGACACAAATGCTCGCCCAGATCGGGCCGGTGGGGAATATCGAGCACCGATTGCCATCGATCGACGACCGGGTGCACAGCTTGACCGCCCAGTTGTCGGGGGTGGGTGAGCTTTTGGATCGGCTGCGGATGACTGAAGTCGTTGCACCCGACGGCACGTTGCGGTTTCCGCTCGGACGGGTCGACGACGAACTACGGATGCACGCGGGTCGCCTAGCCGAGGGTCTGTCGCTGTTGTTGCGAGATGTCTCGCCGGTCGCAGACGATCTGAATCTGCAACTTGAAGATGCGGAGCCGAATGCGCGCGATGATCTCGAGGGGTGGCTTGCGGTGCTGGGCGGCATAAGATCGCAGCTGGAAAATAGTCAGGTGCTGTGGTCGGACTTCGCGGTTGCCGACCAGACTGAAGATGACGGCGCTGGGTATCCACGAGCGCGATGGATAACGTATCGGGGGGACCCAGTGTCGGACACGCGGGTTAGTTGTAGTCCGATATCGGTCAAGGATGCGCTGAAGGAACTGCTGTGGGATACGTGTCACGGGGCCATCCTGACATCAGCTACGATTGCCGTGGGGGGCGACTTTTCCCTCTTTCGCGAGCGTTCCGGCGTTGCGGCCGACTCGGTATTTGAGACCCTGACAAGCCCGTTCCGATACCCGGAGCAGGCCGTTATGCGCATTCCCAAGATGGATGTTGATCCGCGCAATGGCCAGGCGTTCACCGATCGCGTGGGTGAAATGCTGCCGGGGCTCGTTCAGGATTCGCGCGGCGTGCTTGTGCTCTTTACCGCGTGGCGACAGATGCATCAGGTGGAGGAACTGCTGCCGGAAGCCTTCCTTGAGAAGGTCTTGGCTCAGGGGGCGCTGCCCAAGAGCGAACTGATTCTGAGACACAAGTCGGCGGTTGATGCCGGCCAGCAAAGCGTGATCTTTGGTCAGGCGAGTTTCGCTGAGGGTATCGATCTTCCGGGCGAATATTGCGACCACGTCGTGATCGTGAAAATTCCATTTTCGGTGCCGGATGATCCGGTGGGGGCAACCCTTGCCGAGTGGATCGAGGCGCAGGGCAGGAATGCATTCAGGGAGATTTCTGTCCCCGAGGCGGTGTTGCGCCTGGTGCAGGCAAGCGGGCGCCTGCTGCGTACGGAGACGGATACCGGCGTGATCACGATGTTGGACCGACGTCTGGTGACGGAGCGATATGGACACATGATATTGAATTCACTGCCCCCGTTCAGGCGAGAGATTGAGCGATGAAATGGACTGACGATACAGAGCGCACGTGGGCGAAACTTGAGCCGAAAGTGTCGGGAGACATGGCGGCCGTGCGTCATGAGGTTGGCCTGAGTGACGCTGAAGGCGCTGCCATGCTGCCGGTCGTCGGCCGCGTCGCATGCTGGATTGCAGAGCGGATGCCGGCCGATCATGTGCCCCTCGTTGCCGTCTCTGGCGCCCAGGGCACGGGCAAATCCACGGTCGCGCGCCTGATCAGCTTTCTGCTCGAGCGAGGATTCGGATCTTGCATCCTCACGCTCTCGATCGACGATTTTTACCTCACTCGGGAGGAGAGGCGACAGTTGGGTGAGTCTGTCCACCCGCTTTTCGCGACGCGTGGGGTTCCGGGTACCCACGACATGACGTTGTTGCGGCAGGTGATCGACGCGGCCCAGGCCGGGCAACCGATCGCGGTGCCCCGCTTCGATAAGTCCGTGGATGACCGGGGTGCACCAGAACAATGGCAGGGGCCGGCTGACCTCATCATTCTGGAAGGTTGGTGTGTCGGGGTCGGACCGATGGACCCGGCGACCCTGGCAGAGCCAATGAACCGGCTGGAGGCGGTCAAGGATGGGGACGGCAGATGGCGCGGATACGTGCAGGCTCGTCTGGGCGATGCCGACTACCGGGCGGTTTTCGGTGCGTTTGACAGTCACGTGTTCCTCGCAGCGCCAGGCATGCCAGCCGTTGTCGCATGGCGAACACGTCAGGAAGCCCTGCTTGAGCAGAAGACCGGGCGCCGGCTCATGTCGCCCGAGCAGATTGAGGAATTCGTGATGCACTATGAACGTGTGACCAAACACGCGCTCGCGTCGGTGCCGGGCACCGCCGACATTGTGATCGCGCTCGATGAGGATCACCGCATGATGGGCGTGACCTCGAAGCACGGCTAGTTGCAATGCGGTCAGCGACGAGGGAGAAGAGGCAGCAGCGGATACGCCGCAATGGCCTTAACGCGTCGCTGGTTTCCTACTCGGACAGGTTGTTTAGAACCCTGAGTGCGGCACACGCAGCGCCGAAACCGTTGTCAATGTTGACCACGGTCAGTCCTGATGCACAACTGACGAGGAGCGCGCTCAGCGCAGTCTCGCCGCCCCGCGCTGCGCCGTAGCCAACCGATGTCGGCACAGCAATGATAACGCTACTGACGAGGCCGCCGATCACAGTCGGCAAGGCGGCGTCCATGCCTGCAACGCAGATCAGCACCTTCATTTGTTTCAGGTCGTCCAGCCGATCCATTATTCGCCAAAGACCGGCGACGCCGACGTCGTTTACTTCAATGACCGGGTGGCCGTAGCAGGCAAGTGTGCGGGCCGCTTCGCGGCCCACTGGAACATCGGATGAGCCGCCGGTGACGACTGCCACCTGAGCGGTCTCGTAACGTTGCTCGACCGGCCGATACAGCGCTGAGCAGGAGACCGGGTCGTAGTCGAGTTGGTTGCGCTGCTCGTCAGCAAGCCCCTGCCACTGCTCTGATGTCAGGCGGGTGAACACCATGGGGGCATCGCGTTGCAGAACATTGTCGCAGATGGTGTGTAGCTGGTCCCGGGACTTGCTGTAGCAGAGAATCGCCTCTGCGATACCCGTGCGGCTCTCGCGGTTGAGATCAAGCAGCACCTCGCGAATGGCGCCCGCGTCACTCATCCCGGCTGGTCCACTTGTAGCTTGTCCGGCTAAAGCGGGTCTGCTTCAAGCTAATCCACCTCAAGCGTATTGATCAGGAATGCGCTGCCGCGTTCGTACGGGCGAATGCTCAGCGTTTCGTACCGACCCGCGAAAACCCCCAGGACCTCGGTGTGAATGGCCGATTCCTCTCTTTCAGTCAGCGCGCCACGGGCGCCTGTGTTGAGTTCGATGGCGATCCCGTCCGGCAGGATGCGGCAACGGATCGCTTCGATCTCACCCAGGATTTGTCGCACGACGTTCTCGGCGTCATTGATGAGCGGCAAGATGCCGGGGTCGATGGGTATCCCGGTCGTAACCCGACTGGAGAGACACGGTGCCGCCGGCAGATCCTTGAGGTCGTGCAGACCCAGGTCGCGTGCGATCCCGCGCAGATCCGATTTGCTGATGCCGGTTTCCACATAGGGATGCAAAACCTCGTGTTCGTCTGCTGCGATCAGTCCAGGGCGGTAGTCGCCCAGGTCGTCAAGGTTCGTGCCCGAGACGAGGGGCAGATCGGTTCCACCAGCCAGCGTGTCGTACAGGTTGGTCTTACAGAAGTAGCAGCGATTGGCTGGATTCTCCACATATCTCGGGTCGCTGGTCTCGCCGGCGTTCACGAGATGCAGGTTCCAGGACTCTTCTGCCGCGTAGTGCTTGACGCGCAGCGTCGCCTCGGTCGGAACCGCGGCCGAAACCGCATGGAATTGCTGGGTAGCCGGGTTAACCCGATGAGCGACCACCGCAAGCGTCATGCTATCCACGCCGCCGCTCACGGCCACTGCGACGGGCCCGACGTCCGCAAGGTATCGCTCAAGCTGCTCAAGTTTGGGATTCATCGTTCTTGCTCTTGGGGCCCACCTGGTCAATGGGAGTTTGGTCAAGTGGGAGATGGGTCAATGGGAGTTTGGTCAGTGGCAGCCGTGTCAATAACAGTGGCGTCGATGGCCGCGTCCGCAAGCCGGTCTCGCAACCGCCGACGTTCAATCTGGGTCAGGTCGGGGATGTCATCGAGCTCGGCTTTCGCAGTGACCGACCCGGGCCGCTCGGCGAGTTTGACGCGATAGCGGCTCCCACCGTCGTGCAACGCATGGTCGTGGCGTCTGAGTATAGACCGTTTGGAGAGGTGGGACCGTATGCCGAGCGTCGTCGACTGCCGGAAGCACGCCTCAACCACGCGTTCCTCGCCAGCGGGTCGCGCGAGTACCCGGATCGCGCTGACGAGACGGTTTTTTTTGCCCATTCCAGGTGTTTGCAGGATATCCAGGACGTCGGGGTCCGCGCGGACCTGATCAAGGCCGCGGGCGAGTTCCTCGCTGGGCTGATCGTCGACTTCGAACTCCAGTACGAGCACCTGATCCTCATCCCATGCAGTGGACGGGCTGTTGTTGTGGGTAGTCGGGCTAGACGCGAGTTCGAAAACCAGCACGCGCAGGACATTGCTGATGCCGGGGAAGCGTTTGGTACCGAAACCGAAGCCCGTGTGGGTAAGCCGGCCAGTGTTATTGGCCGGTGACGTCGTTGGTGTAAGGAACTTGAGGATGGCGGCGCCCGTCGGCGTGATGCGCTCGCCGGCAATTCCATCGTCGAAGAACTCGAAACCTTCGAGCAGCAGACTGACGGCTGGTGCCGGTACCGGCAGGGGACCGTGCGCGGTCTTGACGCGCCCGCCGCCGAGCGGCAGGCGCGAGCAACTATAGGTGCAGTCGCCAAGTTCCGTGATCAGCGTTGCGGCACAAACGACATCGGCGATCGAGTCCCAGGCCCCCACTTCGTGAAAAACGACGTCGGCGATGGCCTTGCCGTGTACTTTCGCCTCCGCTTCGGCCAGCAATCTGAAAATGGCCTGGGCGCAATCCCGCGCTTGTGCGGACAAGTCTGACTCGTTGAGGATCTTTACGATCTGGCTGTAGTGCCGATGGTCGTGACCCTCTGCGCCGCTGGCCGCGGTCACCGTGAAGTGCGTACCTGTCAGGATGCCGTCGTCGGCCGGTTCCTGGCCCAGCGTTACGAGATCTCGAAAGCCTGCGGCATCGATACTTGGGGGTAGCGTTTGGGCGAGATCAGGGAATGTGTCGAGCATCGCGCCGATGAACATATCGCCGGAGATACCACCGACCAGGTCCAGATGTAGATGCACGTGTGTCTCCAGGTCGGCTGGTCGGATGGCTTTGCGGCGGCTCGGATAGCGCGCGCGCAAGGCCTTGTTGCTGTGGCCAACTCGCGGTAGCGGCGTGATTATCGCAGATGTGGAGAGCCGCATCTGCCTCGCGGCAATTCAGGTTTCATTCAGGGCGGTATCAACATACTGCCTTCTGTGAGTTGGGCAGCATCTGTGAGGTTGAGCAGAGAGCCAGAGGTGGTGCTCGAGAGAGCATCGATTGATTGAGAGACCACGAGAGGTGATGAAATGTGTGATCTATCAAAGAAGTCGACGTCGTCCGTTTTCGCAGGCTTGGCGGTGCGTAGCCTCGCGCCGGCGTTGCTGACGGCTTGTATCGGTGTGGTGGGTGTGGTGCCGTTGTCCGTCAGCGCCCTCGATATTCGTTACGGCGAGGCAGAAGTGCTATCCGCCGACCCAATTTACCGTACGATTCGTGTCTCAACGCCTCGCCGGGAATGCTGGGATGAGGAAGTGACAGTTCGTCATCGTCGGCACAGAGACAATGGCCTGGGTGCCGTCGTCGGTGGTGTCGTGGGCGGTGCCATCGGCAACGCGGTGGGGCACGGCAAGAGCAACAAGAAGGTGGGTGCAGTGGTTGGTGCGGTGCTCGGCGCGACCCTGGGCAGCGCCGTTGCCGAGAACGCGCGTCACTCCTCGGGTGAAGGCCGACGAACGCGCACCGAAGAGGTATGTAAAACCTATCAGGACTACCGGGAAGAAGAGCGGGTGATCGGGTATCGCGTGAGTTATCACTTCCAGGATGAAACGCACACCATGCGCCTGGATGAAGACCCGGGTGACACGGTTCGTCTGAAACTGGCCATCTCGGCGGCGGATTGAGTGCGTTGGGTAGCGCGGGCGGAGGTCAGGGCGGGTTCATCTTGCCTTCTCGCGGTGTTGCGGCATCATAGTGGCAGGCTTGGGCGTTCGCGCCGGCCGGTTAATTTCGCTTGAGTTCGCGACTGAATGCGCGCGACACAGCGGTTCGCGATGTAGAAGACTTGTGACAAAGGAAGGCGTGCGACAGAAGGGTTCGCGACACAAGGGCGTGCGACAGAAGGGCTCGCGACAAAATGCCCCGCGGCATAGAACGCTCGCGACATGACAGAAATGCTCGCCACATCAAAATGGCTCTTATGAAAACAGTCCGTGTGCTCATCCTCATCGCTCTTGGCTCGGCCTTTGCCGCGCAGGCGAGGGTGCCGGATGGTCTGTCTGCGGGGCTGTGGGACCCGCTCGCGGCCGGTTGGAATCGCGTGCAGCTTGCTGAACGCGGCGATTTTGGCACGGGCAAGCGGGGCGACTTTGGTAAGGCCAAGAGCGGGTTTGTCGGAGGCGGGCCACGTATCAAGAACCGGCAGGCAGCGTCGCTGGTGAAAAAACGCTATGTGAACGCGCGAATCCTGTCGATATCGCTGATAGAAAGCAAAGGGCCGCCCGTATATCGCGTCAAGACGCTGTCGGATGACGGCATCGTCAAGTACGTGTTCGTTGATGGCCAGAGCGGCGACGTTTTTGAATGACGATTTGGTCTGGCCGTGCGCCAAGCCCGTGATCGACGCTCATTTGTTCAAACCTGGCTGGTCCGAATCCCGACTCAACAAGCCACGAAAGGGAGACTGTTTTGGCAAAGCACCTGCTCCTCGTTGAGGACGAGGCGACCCTGCGGAGTCAGTTGGAAGACATCCTGCGTCGGCATGATTACCGCGTCGACAGCGCAGCGGACGGACTGGAAGGTCTGTATGTCGGTCAGAAATATAACTTTGATATTGCAGTCATAGACATCGGACTGCCCAAGGTATCCGGCACGGAGATCGTTGAGCGACTCCGTGCTGACGGCCGGGATCTGCCGATCCTCATCCTGACCGCGCGTGCCGATTGGCAGGACAAGGTCGATGGTCTCGCCGCGGGCGCTGACGACTACCTGGTCAAGCCCTTTCATGTTCAGGAACTGCTCGCGCGCCTCGATGCCCTGATTCGACGGGCGACGGGCAAGTTTAAACCGGTCCTCGAATTCGGACCGCTCTATCTCGACAGCAAGGGCAAGCGGGTCAGATTGAACGGTGAGAACGTCGATCTGACAGCGTATGAATTTAACCTGCTTGAGTATCTGATGCTGCATCCCGGCGAAGTCGTGTCCAAGGCCGATCTTACAGATCATCTTTACGATCAGGATTTTGACCGCGACAGTAACGTGATTGAAGTATTCGTGGGTCGCCTGCGCCGGAAGCTGGACCCCGCGAATGATCTTGCGCCGATCGAGACGGTGCGCGGCCAGGGGTATCGGTTCACCCTGTAATCGGGCACTGCAGCGAAGGCGACAGCGCTATGCCGGACGGTTCCCCTTATTCACTCAAGAGTCGTCTGCTTCTCTCCGCGACGGCGGTCCTGCTGTGCTTTCTTGGGCTGATGGGTCTCGTGCTTGACCAGGCCTTCCAGCGCAGCGCGGAGCAGGGCGTGCGGGAGCGACTGTTGTTGCAGATCTACGGCATCCTTGCGGTTGCCGAGCCAGCAGCAGAGGACCTGTTTCTGCCGGACCAACTGCAGGAACCGAGGCTGAATCGAGCCGGGTCGGGGCTTTTCGCCGTGGTGACGACAAGCGCGGGTCGGGAAATATGGCGAAGTCCGTCGTCCGTTGATCTGCTGCTCGGCGAAAGCGCGACGGCAGTCATGCACACCGATCTTGGCGCAGGCCAGGAACGATTCGGCCGTATGGTGTCCGGCGGTGACCTTTTCTATCTCAGCTACAAAGTGCTGTGGCAGGTGAGAAGCGGTGAGTCTCCCGGCAATCAGACCCCGTATGTATTCACCGTGTTTGAGTCGATGGCACCGTATGAGAGCCAGATCCGCGGCTTCCGCAATAACCTCTGGGGCTGGTTAATCGGCGTGATCGTGGTCTTGATTGTGGTGCAAGCGTTGGTCATGCGGTGGGGTCTTGCGCCCCTGAAACAACTGGAAGATGACCTGAAAGCGATTGAAGACCAGCGCCAGGAGACGCTTGATGGACACTATCCAGCAGAGATCGAGGGTGTTACCCGCAACCTCAACTTGCTACTTGCGGCCGAGCGCCAGCAGCGAGAGCGATATCGAACGACCATGGCAGATCTGGCGCATTCGCTGAAGACGCCGCTCGCGATCCTGCGGGGCTCCGTGCCCGATCGCGATGCAGACATCGTCGGTGGATCGATTCGGGAAACGGTCGATGAACAGGTCACGCGCATGGACCAGATTATCGCGTACCAGCTTGAACGAGCCGTCAAGTCCGCGCCAACGTTGACCCGCCGCGCAATAGACGTGAGTCCACTCGCGACCCGCCTGATTGCAGCGATGGAGAAAGTCTACCTGGACAAGCAACTGTCAATCCAATTGCAAGCTGAACCGTGCAGCTTCGCCGGGGACGAACGCGACCTGCTCGAGATGCTCGGTAATGTGCTCGACAACGCCTGCAAATACGGGCATCACTGCATCCGTATTAGCGCTCGCCCGGATGGCAAGTCGACCGTGGTCGTCGTTGAAGATGATGGTGACGGGATCGCCCCGGGTCTGCGAACGGGCGTTCTCGCCCGTGGTGCCCGCCTCGACAGCAGAGAGGCGGGCCAGGGTATCGGACTCGCGGTAGTTGCCGAGATTGTCGATCGTTATAGCGGTGCCATACAGATTGGCGCGTCAGAGATGGGCGGCGCAAGCGTGAGGCTGTCTTTGCCCGGCAATCTATGACGCGATGCCGTTTTCTGGACGCTCGGGTCAGATCCCCAGACGCCAATTAGCGGCGGCCGCTGACCTTGGTCGCTGCATGTTCCGCTCGCTCAAAACGGGTGAAGAGGTCACTTTGGCCTGCGGGCATTGTGCCGAGCGAATACCAGTCAGTTTGCATGGTTGTCAGTTGACTGAACCCGCTGACTGCGGGTTCGGCACCGCGGTGCTTCTGGTTCAGATCCTCCACCTGGCAACGTAGTCTCAGTTCCCGGGCCGCAGGCGGAGATTCCACTGCCGCCAGGATCTCCATGCGGACACACAACAGCTCGGCCCTGGTGAGGTTGGCGCTCTGTTCCTCAGGCTGCACGTTGTTGGCCACCGCCGCTTGCCAGCGCTGGGTGAGCGCGGTGGTTACGGTCTCGTTCATAACGAACGAGTCGTCCCACTGATCGATGAGAGAGTCATGGGGCGTGCCTGACTCGACTTGCCGGCAAAGTTCAGTGCGACGTCGTGCCTCCGCGAGTTCCTGCGTGACAGCAAGTTCTTTTTTCTGGCTGCGCGCCCGGCGCAAGTCGTTGCACGCGCTATCGAAGTCCTTTTGCAGTTTGTGGTCAATGCCATCGAGTTGTTCAAACTCGGCGCGAAGATTGTTGATCAGTGCGCCTCCGTCCTTGGTAGAGGCCGCATCCCGAATCTTCTGGATGAGCTCGCGACCCTCGCGCGCGTGTGCCTGGTACGCTTCTCGTTGCACCTGCGACTGTTCCTCTCGCCGTGCAAAGAGCGCATCGCAATGCTCGCGGAACTGACTCCACATCTTCTGGTCTTTGCGCCGCTCGGTAATGCCGATCGTCTTCCAGGTTGTTTGCAGCTCCTTCACGGTCCTGATTGCGGCGTCCAGGTCATCATTGGTCGTGACGAGCGCCGTGGCCTGCTCGATCAGCGCCTGCTTGATGTCGTGATTAGCTTCCGTCTCGGCGTCGATCAGCTGTTGTAGTCGAGTGATGCTATTATGATACCTTTTCCCAATCGGCCGGCGTGCACTACGTGGCACATCGTCGAACTGGCGCCATTGGTTGCGGGCCTGACTCGCGACCAATCTGGCGGACTTCCAGTCCACTGACTGATCGGTGGCCTGATCGGTGGAAGAAGCGGTGGCCGAGACGATTGCCGACTCGAGTCCCTCGCAGATTGCCTCGCATGCCTGCAGATGACTTTCGCGCTGTTCGCGCAATTCATCGAAATAACGCTGACAGGGTGCGTACGCTTCGTTGGCAAGCCCATGGAACTGCTGCCAGAGTTCCTGTTCGCGGCGGCTGCTGGCCGCCCCCAAATCCTTCCACTGATTTTGCAAGGCACGAATCTGGTCGGCTTTTTCCCGTTCTCCAAGTTCCAGATCGAGGCCGAGCGCCTGCATTTGTTCACAGAGTGCTTCGCGCTTGGGGACCGTGGCAAAATTGCGCCAATCGTCAAGTTTACGGAGCTTGCCGGTCAGGCGCGTGTACCGGTCTTTTTCCCGTCGGCCGGTTGATTCGGCCGAAATCGGCTTTGTCAGAGTCTTTGCGAGTTTGTGGGCGTCGCTTACCTTGCCGTCATCAATCAGTCTTCCGAACTCGTCGAGGTTCGTCTTGAGCGCCGCGCGCGCAGCTTCGATGCGTTTCTGCTCCTCGGCTTGCAATCGCCGTCGTTCCCCAAGAACTTGCCGGGCAAGAGTCAGGGCCTCCGGTTCGGCGAAGCCGTCGGGCCAGGAGAGGTTTCCGATCGCGTCCTTGAGTGGACCGATTGTTGTAGTGGCGATTGCGCAGGAAATGGTTGGAGAACGGTCTTGCCAGCGAATGTACTGGGTCAGTACTGCGTCGAGCTGCCCGAGATGATTACCGATTCCGGCGAGGGAGTCTTGCGGTGCAAGCGCGGTGTCGATTCCTGCGTGGAGGGCCCGCCAGTCGGAGATACGCACGGCCAGGTGTGGCAATTCATCGGTTGCTGCCTGGAGGGCGTCGATACAGCGGCTGACGGTAGTCTCGAGTGCGTTGGCCTGGGACTGGGCTTCTGCGACCGCTGCTTCGTGCAGGGCCAGACAGTTGGCGATATCTGCTTTGACGCGATTGAACTCATAACTGATCGCGCTGACGGCCACGCTGGCGAGCGGGTGGAGCGCGCGGTTGGCAATGATCTCGTCAAATCGTGTGGCAAGTCCCGCAATTGCTTCTGAGGACAAGTTTTCGGGTGTGCGCTGGTCCATCGACTGCAGACGAACCAATAACGTCTGCGCACTGTCAGTCAGGGTTGTGGCCTCGCGCTCTGCACACTGTAGTTGATCCAGTCGTTCGCGACAGATGCGGGCGACGGACTTGTCGGACCCGCGGAATTGCCGGTGTGCCTGCGTCAGGCTCGCGGTAGACTCGAGGCGCCTGGCGCAGGCCTGATTAACGAGTGAGTGATTTTGGGGATCAAGCAAGTCTTCAATATGCGCACTGCAGGAGAGATGTTCAGCGGCCGCAAGCCGGGTCTCGGTGAGGGCAGCCTGCCGCGCAATCAGCAGCAATTGCTCTGGCGCGAGCGTTGCAAACATGGCTGGGTCGACCAGCGTGACGTAGCGGTCAACCGCCACTTGCTGCAGGGGCGATGATTCCTGTGCAAGGTCCAGGACGAATGCGTGATCCTGGAGCCGTGAAACCGCACCATGCCGAATTGTGAGATCCTCGTCAGTGCGAGTTATCGTCTGCAATTCGATCTCTGTGAGTGGATCCTCGGCCAGCGCCCGGAGGCGCACCTCCGGCTTTCGGTGCTGCCACCGGGGACGGCGGGAGAAAAGGTCCCTAAGACTCATGGGCGATTATCCGGCACGTTTGCCCCATTGGGGGTTCTGATTTGGTTATGGGTTCCGGATCTGTGCGTCGGGGTTCTAGCAAACCGCCGAAAAGCAGCCTGCCAGACCGATACATGGACTTCACGTTCGCGTTGCGAGTGGTGAATATCGTCGCGAAGCGACGACGTGAGTCCTTGACTTGTCGCAAAGGGGCAGGGGCCCGCGATCCTCGAAAAGCGCACGGGAGCGCTCTTCTAGCAACCTTTCATGGAACTGAATCAATATGCTGCCGTGAGTTCCCCGCGCAACAGCGCGGTAAGCGGGACCGCGAAATGCGGCTAAAGACTGTTGTGCGTACCATCGCAAAGCGGTTTGTCACTGCTGTTTTTGCAGCCACAGAAGAACACCTTGGTGTCGGTTTCCGCTTTGTACCGAATCGGCGTGAATTCAGTGTCTGCGTGGGAGCCGTCGCAAAACGGCTGAGTTGCGCTCTTGCCGCAGGCACACCAGAAATATGATTTTCCGGCTTCGACTTCGACGCGGAAGGGCGCCTTCTGCGCAATGTTGGGTTCTGCCACAGAAACTCCTAGATTCGTAGGTTGAGTAGAGTGCGCGAGCATAGATAGGCTGAGTCGCGGGTGTCAAGGCAGGGATTCTCAGATGCGTGCGAGCTTCACTGGCAGGATACTGAAAATGTGCTTTGCTGCACTTTTCCAGAGTCGGGGGCCTCAGCCCGCTCGCGACAAATCAACGACTTAACAATGGCGATTTGCGGCCGATACTATTCAAGGCTCGCGAAGCGAACGTGAAATCCATGGCTTGCGAAGCGAACTGCCTGCGAGACTACGGGTGCATCCCGGTTGGCGGGAACCGGGCTTCGGTGGCGCTGACGGCCTGCTTCCTTTCCGGGCCTGATCCCTTTCCGGGCCTGGCCCCGTTGAAATGAGTATGCTGCCTCCATATGCTGATGCGTTGCTGGAGGAGTTCATATGTCCGAGACACCCGATTGGTTCTGGTCTGCGATCGATACAAAGACCGAAAAGCATTCCGTCGAAGTAGACGAATGCGACATCAACTATCGAACCTGGAGCGAACCGGGCAATCCCGGGCTGTTGTTCGTGCACGGGCATAGCGCGCATTCACATTGGTGGGACTTCATCGCGCCTTCATTCATGAATGACTTCCATACCGCCGCCATCGATTTATCGGGGATGGGCGACAGCGATCATCGCGATGTGTACACCATGGATCTCTTTGCCGAAGAGATTCTTGCAGTTGCTGATGCGGCTGGCTTGCCGCCGGAAACGTATCTGGTAAGTCACAGCTTCGGTGGCATCATGTCGATTCAGGCAGCAGCGCGAAAGCTGGACCGCTTCAGTGGGCTTTGTCTCATTGACTCGGGCCTGAAGGACCCGGGAGATGAGAAGCCGCCGGAGGTCGAGCGTTGGGCGAAGCCGAAGGTGTATCCGGGTTTTGATGCGGCCAAGTCCCGCTTCAGGCTGCGTCCGGCGCAGACGTGTGAGAACGGTTACCTCGTCGAATACATCGCCCGTAATTCTGTCGAACACATTGATGAGGGTTGGGTCTGGAAATTCGATGAGGAACTAGACAGCCGCATGGAGGGACGGGGCGACCTGACGGAAGCATTCAAGAGCCTGACCTGCAAGCTGGCGCTCATTTACGGGGCTGACAGCGAATCATTCACCGGCAAGAGCGCGCAGTACATGCAGTCGCTGGCACCGCAGATGCAGGTGGTCGAACTAGCCGCTGCACAGCACCATCTGTTTCTTGATCAGCCGCTGGCCTTCATTGAGACGCTGTCCGGTATTTTGGCTGGCTGGCGCGGCTAACCTTCAGGGGAGAGGCCCGCGAGGGCCCCGCTGTTGTCTTCCAAAACCCGCTGGCAACCACAAAACTACCGTGACCGAAGACCGGCTGTAATCAGAAAAACGGCTGCTGTAGCCATAAAAAAAGGCGACCCCGGGGTCGCCTTTTTTTATGGCTGTCAGGACCGCTTCCGGTCCTGACGAAGCTAATGCTTCTGGGGTACGCCTTAGTTGATTGCTTCGAACAATCCAGCAGCACCCATGCCACCACCGATGCACATGGACACGATGCCGTACTTCTGCTTCCTGCGGCGCAGTTCACGCACGACGTGGCCAGTCAGACGGGATCCGGTCATACCAAACGGATGACCGATGGCAATTGAGCCACCGTTGACGTTGTACTTCGCGGGGTCGATCTTCAGCTCGTCGCGACAGTAGAGGCACTGCGACGCAAAGGCTTCGTTCAGCTCGACAAGATCGATGTCGTCCATCGTCATACCCTTGGCCTTCAGCAGGCGGGGAATGGCGAAGACAGGACCGATACCCATTTCGTCAGGCTCGCAACCAGCGACGGCGAAGCCGCGGAAGTATGCCCAGGGCTCAAGGCCGAGTTGCTTGGCACGATCTTCGCTCATGAGCAGCGTCATGGAGGCGCCGTCGGAAAGCTGGGATGCGTTGCCGGCCGTTACCGAACCATCATCTTCGAATACTGGGGCAAGCTTGCCGAGGCCCTCGAGGGTGGTTTCCGGACGGTTGCACTCGTCACCGACGCAAGTGCCGTCGACGACTTCAGTTTCCTTCGTTTCCTTGTTGATGACCTTTTGATATTGGGTCTTCATCGGCATGATTTCGTCGTCGAAGAGACCGGATTGCTGTGCGGCCGCGCAGCGCTTCTGACTCTCGTAGGAGAACTCGTCCTGATACTCGCGCGACAGGTTGTAGCGGCGAGCAACAACTTCGGCGGTGTTACCCATCGCCATGAAGATGTGGGGGGATTTCTCTTCGATCATCGGGTGCTTCTTCGAGCGACCAGGTTCTTGCCGTTGACCGGCAGAGATGGACTCAACGCCGCCCGCGATCATGACGTCAGCGCAACCGCTGGCAATCTGGTTCGCAGCAAAGGCGATGGAGTTAAGGCCGGATGAGCAGGCACGACTGATCGTGGAGCCGGACGTCGTAATGGGCAGCTTGGACAGAACGACTGCCAGACGTGCCAGGTTGCCGCCTTGTTCGCCGGTCTGCGATGCGCAGCCAACGATGACGTCTTCGACTTCCGCTGGATCAATGTTGCCATTGCGTTCGAGTAGCTGGTCGATGCAATGTGCGACCATATCGTCCGGGCGGGTTAGGTTGAACGTGCCCCGGAACGACTTCGCCAGTCCGGTACGCACACTGTCTACTACAACAACGTCACGCATTGTGATTTATCCTTGGTTTACCAATGGTATATGTGTCCTCTGCAATTCCACCCGCAGGGGCTACACGCTTATAACGGGGCTCTATTGTGCCCGTGTGCAGGAGAAAGTGCCAGCGTGCGCCAAGCGGCGGATCAGGCCGCCGTGATGCCCCCCGCGTGTCGCGTTGCACGCGTGCGTGGCGGGTCAAACAAGCGCTGTCAGACTTTCTTCAAGGTAGCCGACACTCTCTTCGAGTCCGCCTGGACGGTTGCGTTGGAGCCACAGTTGGCGATGGGTATGGATGATCTCGCGCAGGTCCCCCGGCGGCGGCCCGTTGACCGCCTCGCCCGTGCCGGCGCGATAGCGCTCGAGCCCGTGTTCGCACATCCGCGCGGTCTGCAGCAGCTCGTCTAACACCAGCCGGTCGGATGGCCTGGCGCTCGCGGCGTCCGCAGCAATTTCTTCGAGTGCAAGCGAGCACGCCGCAACCTCGTCGGCAGTCAGCCTTGCGGGCGGGTCGCCTTGCATGTTCCAAAAAAAGAGATGATGAAAGATCGTGCTGTTGTGGATGCGGGCGCTTGCGAGGTCCATGACCTGGCTCAACTTCACGAAGAGGCGGCCGGTTGTGAGGTCATCAAAAAAGCAGGTGCCAAGGGCGTGTGCAGCATCGAAACGGGTGGCGGAGCTTACGTTCCATGAAAAGCACAATCCGGCGAGGAAGCCGAGGTAGCTGACCGGCTGATACTGATGATGACCGTTGTCGCCCCAGTCAGTGGTGAGATAACCGGTTGCGCCGAAGCGCTTCGCGCTAACGGCGGCGCGCCGGAGGTTGTCAAGTGAGTCTGTGCCTCGACCCGTCAGGGATAGCCAACTGCTCGTTCCGGGACAGACGTAGAAGGGCGTTTCGGAGTCTGCCAGAAGTTCACACTGTCTCGCCCAGGGATGGGACGCTTCATAGCCCCATATCATCGCCGTCAGGTCGCCGGACAGCTGGTCGAGGCAAGCCGGGTCGTTGAGTACGATATCCGCCCAGAACTGCATCCGGCGATCCTGACCTGTCACGAGGGCCTCTATTTGCGCGAGAAAGCCGAGATAGACGTTGATCTTGCCTTCGCGCTCGCAACGCTCGCGTGTCGCGCCGCTGCCGAGATCCCACGGTTCATCGCCGCCGATGTTGACCATGGGGGAAGTAAAAAGTGGCAGGTATTCCGTCAGAAGTTCATCGACCAGTGCCAGGCTGTCTGCGTCGGGCTTAAGCGTGCTACCGGTGGGCATGCGCTGTCCCGACAACGGGTGCGTGAAGCCCTGAGGACACTCGGCGTAGTGATGGTACTCGGGGTGTTGTAGCCAGCGCTGCATGTGGCCAAAGGTATTGATGTTGGGGACAAGATCGATATACCGGTCCGCACAGTAGTCACGGATCGCGATAATATCAGCGGCGGTCAGCGGCGATGAATCGCGCCAGACGGTCTCGTGATTCACATAGGCGAATGTGTGCTCAGTGTAGAGTTGCAGCTCATTGCAACGCAGTGCCGTCAGGCGGTCAATCAGGCCGAAAAGGGTATGCCGTTCCGGCACCTTGCACCGACTGATGTCGAGCATCACGCCGCGCCGGTCGATGTCCGGGAAATCCGTGATCTGCATATGCGGCAGGATTCGGCTCTGATCGAGCAGTGACAGTGCGGCCATGGTGCCGTAATAGGCGCCGCATTCATCAGCGGGCAGGATTTCGATGCTTTCCCGAACCCGGAGTTCAAATCCCTGGGCGCGGATGTTGGCGGGCGGAGTTGCGGGAAATGGTCGAACGATGACGGCGGGTCGAGTGGCGTTACCAACGGTGACGTCAAGCGCGCGTGCGCTCGCAAGGCGGGCGAGCGCACGTTGCAGACGTGGCGGCGATGCGCGGTCGATCTTGAGCAGTCGCCTGCCCGTCAGATCAACCTCATTGCGCAACTTGCGCCACCGCTTTGGTCGTGGATAGAGGTAGAGGTCCATGGGTTATGTCGGTCCCTGACTGGGGTCGAATCGACGCGGTTGCCTGGCTGCTTTGGGCGGACGGTCTTCGCGCTGCCCTCGATGCCGCGCCCCTCGATGCTGGCGTCATGTAGTGCGTTGTGTATCCCCGTTGTGTATCCCGTTATCTATCCCGATGTTGCGAGGTCTTTGGGGATTGCAGAGGTCTTGGGGGATTGAAGCATAATGGCACAAACCGATGGGAGCCCTCATGCCATACATCCTTGCGATCGATCAGGGCACCACCAGTTCCCGCGCGATGATTTTCGATGCCGGGAGCGGCAACGTAAAGACGGTCGCCCAGCAGGAGTTCATGCAGCACTTCCCGGCTGACGGCTGGGTGGAGCACGACGCAGAAGAGATCTGGTCGTCGACGCTTGCGGTGACGAGACAAGCGCTCGCCTCGCTCAAGGCTGAATCGGGTGACTTGCCCGCCACGATTGGCATCACTAACCAACGTGAGACGTCGGTGATCTGGGACCGCAAGACCGGTGCGCCGGTTCATCGCGCCATCGTCTGGCAGGATCGTCGAACGGCGGAATTCTGCGCGCAACTGGAGGCCGACGGCCATGGTGCCCTGATTTCGAGTCGGACCGGATTGCTGATTGACCCCTATTTCTCGGGGGCCAAAGTACGCTGAAAGCTCGACAACGTGCCCGGCGTACGGAAGCGGGCGGAGCGCGGAGAACTGGCTTTTGGCACGGTGGATAGCTGGCTCATCTACAAACTGTCGGGCGGTAAGCGGCACGTAACTGACGCTACCAATGCGTCTCGGACCATGCTCTTCGATATACACCGGCAGATCTGGGACCCCGATCTGCTAGCGCTGCTCGACGTGCCATCGTCCCTGTTGCCGGAGGTGTTGGATTCGGCCGCCGATTTCGCCACGACCGACGCCGCGGTGCTCGGTGCCGTGATTCCCATCCAGGGCGTGGCGGGCGACCAGCACGCGGCGATGTTCGGACAACGCTGCTTTGAGCCGGGGATGCTGAAGAGCACCTATGGCACCGGATGCTTCGTCATGCTTAATACGGGTGACAAACCGATCGTTTCTAACAGTCGACTGCTCACGACCGTTGGCTATCGCCTAGACGGTCAGGTGTCGTACGCGCTCGAAGGGAGCATCTTTGTCGCGGGTGCTGCGGTGCAGTGGTTGCGGGACGGATTGCGGCTGATTGCGAATGCCGCCGAGACTGAAGAAATTGCCGCCGCCGCAGGTGAGTCGCGTGGCGTTACCATGATCCCCGCGTTCACGGGGCTGGGTGCGCCTTACTGGGACCCCAACGCTCGCGGAGCCCTATTAGGCCTGACACGCGACACCGGCATCGGCGAGATCGTTGTCGCTACGCTTGAAGCGGTGTGTTTCCAGACGCGCGATCTGCTCGTCGCGATGGCGGACGATGGGGTGGTGCCCACCCGCTTGCGCGTCGACGGCGGCATGGTCAATAACGACTGGTTTGCTCAACGGCTCGCAGATCTGAGCCAGGTTGAAGTGGCGCGGCCGGTCGTCACGGAAACGACCGCGACCGGCGCCGCCCTGCTTGCCGGGTTGCGAGCCGGCATTTACGGCTCGTTGGCGGAGATCAGTGCAGGGTGGCTGCACGATCGGTCGTTCACCCCCGGTCTGGACCCGGCGATTGCAAAAGCCCGGCACGTCGATTGGGTCGATGCGGTGCAACGTGTGCGTTGATCCGCTGTTATGAAGAGCACGCGAGAAGCCCAGAAGATGCGCCTCGCGCAGTTGCTGGCCGTGGCTGCTGCGGTCGGTGTGCACTTTATTGTCTGCGGCGTTGTCATCGGTCTCGGCGTTGTCGGCTTCTGTCGGGGACAGTCAAGGACTGGATCCGCCAACTGGAACTAACCCTCGACAAGGTCGCGACAACCAATCAGAGCCTCTTCGATCATGATGAGCCGCATCAGGCGATTGAGGTCATCAACCAACTCGCGCGCCTTGGCGGCACCGAATCAGGCGTCATCAAGCGTAACGTCGACAGCATCGTTCAGGACATCTACCGGGACTTCGACACAAACCCACAAGTGTTCGAAGACGCGCTTGGCAAGCTGCAGCCATTGGTTGACAGGCAATCGCGCGCTTTCTCAGGCAACGTGCAGCGTACCGTTAAGGCGAGTGAGGGTCAGCAAACCCTTACGCCCAGCAGGCGGTCGTGCATGAAATGGACCAGCGGCTTGCGGGAAGAAAGATTGCCGATGTGTTGCTGAAGCTGCTGGTGCCAGGCTGGCGGAATCTTCTCGTTAACGCTCATCTGCGTCAGGGCGAGGAAAGCGCCGACTGGCAACAGCAGGTGCACCTGCTCAGATGATGGCATTCCTAGATGGCGAAGCCGCTGAAGCGGACCCCGAGGAATTGATTCAAGAGATTGAGTCGGGGCTCGATTCGATCGCGTTTGAGCCGGGTCAGCGTGTCCCGCTCGTCAACTTCCTGCGTAAAATCATCGTGGATGGCGACCCTGACGAAACGGTTCGCCTGGTCGAAGTCCCCCGCGAAGGGGTCGCGCAGACGCTCGGCTCGAGCGATGTCATCCGGCGCGAGACGGTCCGCGAACAGATTCGTGACGAGCAGAAGGACAACGCCGACTACGCTTTCTGGCGGGACCCTGCAAGTCGGCTGCACGTTGGTGAGTGGCTTGAGATCAGTGCAACCGCGGACGAGAGCCGGATCGCGATCATCGCGTGGCCAACGATGATGTCACCGGTTTCGTCATGGTAAGCAGGCGAGGCGTCAAAACCCATGAGCTGGTGATTGAAGAACTTGCCAACATGCTCGAAGCGGGGTCTGCGAAGATACTTGAAGAGTCGGACATCCCGCTGACGGACCGTGCGTCGCACCGCATGCTGCAGAACATGCACAACCAACTGACGCATCAGGCAACCCACGATGAGCTGACCGGGCTTGTCAATCGCAAGGAATTCGAGCGTCAGCTGAGCCGGGCCCTCAGTATCGCCAAGCAAGACAAAGTAACGCACATGATTGCGTACATCGACCTTGATCAGTTCAAGGTGATCAACAATACCTGTGGGCACGAGGGTGGCGACAAGCTGCTGACGGAACTCGCCAATCTGCTGCAGGATGAGCTGGACCCGGACCGGCTTGTGCTGTCTCGTTTGGGCGGGGACGAATACGGCATTTTGGTCGAACGCTGTGATCGCGAAGATGGCCTCGCTATCCTGAAGACCCAGTGCGATGCCATCAAGGCGTACCGGTTTGATTGGGAAAACCAGCAGTTTTCCCTGACCCCGAGTTGTGGCGTGGTCTCCATCGACCACCAGATGGAGAGTGTGTCGGCGATCCTGAGCGCGGCGGATTCGGCGTGTTACGCCGCGAAGGACGCAGGGCGCGACCGGACTCACATTTATGAAATTGATGACATGGAATGGAGCGGCGTCGTGATGTCATGGAGTTTGTGTCGCAGATTGACAAGGCACTGAAGGACGACCGCTTCGTCCTCAACTGTCAACGCATTGAACCGATCGACAATGAAGGCATCGGGCGTCCCCAATACGAGATATTGCTCACCGTTCTTGATGACAGCGGTAAGCCATTGCCGCCGGCGGATTTCATCATCGCGGTGGAAACGTACTATCGCATGGGCCTGATTGATCGCTGGGTCATCAAGAATTCGTTTCGCTGGATCGCAAAGAACATTCTGCAGCTTGAGGATCTCGGCCCGTTCTCGATCAATATTTCGGGCAACTCGCTGACCGAAAGCGATTTCATGGAGTTCGTCCTCACGCAGTTCGACGAGACGCAGTTGCCGACCTCCAAGATCTGCTTTGAGATCACAGAGACGTCAGCGATCGGCAGTCTTGACGGTGAGATTGAGTTCATCGAGCGGCTGAAGGTCATCGGTGTCAAGTTCTCGCTCGATGACTTTGGAACCGGTTTGTCGTCCTACTCGCACCTCAGAAGCCTGCCGGTGGATTTTCTGAAGATTGACGGCATTTTTGTCAAAGACATAAAAACTAACCCGAACGACCATGCGGTGGTGAAGTCGATCAACGAGATCGGCCACTTCATGGGCAGAAAACGATTGCCGAATTCGTTGAGGATGATGAAATTCTGCGCGACATGGGTGTCGACTACGCGCAGGGCTATGGGCTTGAGCACAAGCGACCGCTGGTCGAACTCATCGCCTGAGGGACGCGCATCCTGTGCCGTCTGTGGGCCCCGCCGATCTGTGCGCCTGGCGCTTACATGCAAAGAGGCTCAGGCGAAGGGTGGTCGGGGCTCCCTGATGTCAGGTCAGATCTCTTCTACGAGGGTCGACACCATGTCGCAGATCTGGTCGGCTTCCTCGTCCGATATGATCAATGGCGGCACAAGCCGGATCACCTTGTCCGCTGCGACATTGATGAGCAGGCGACGCTCGAGGGCCTTCTGCACGAGGTCAGTGCACGGCTCGTCCAACTCCACCGCAATCATCAGCCCACGGCCGCGAATGTCCTTCACGTTGTTCAGTTTGCCGAGGCGTGCGCGGAAATTGTTCAACATCCGTTCGCCGACCTGTTGAACCCGTTCGCACAGGTTCTCGGACTCAATCGTCTCGATCACCTTCAGCGCAGCCGCACAGACGAGGGGATTGCCGCCGAAGGTGGTCGCGTGGTTCCCCGGCTTCAGGGTTTCGCCAGCGATGCCGCGAGCGAGGCAAGCGCCGATTGGCAGACCGTTACCCAGGCCCTTGGCCGTCGTCACCACGTCGGGAAGCACGCCGGACTGCATGTAGCTGAAGTACGTACCGGTCCGGGCGTTGCCCGTCTGGACCTCGTCAAGCATCAACAGCCAGTTCTTTTCATCACAGATGCGACGCAGCTCAGACAAATAGTCGTCCGCGGGAATGTGGATGCCGGCTTCACCCTGAATGGGCTCGACCAGGATGGCGACGATGTTGGCACTATTGTCGGCGATGTTCTGAATCGCGCCGATGTCATCGAAGGGTGCGCGGACGAAACCTTCAACCAGGGGCTCAAATCCGGCTTGCACCTTGCGATTGCCGGTTGCCGTCAGCGTTGCCATTGTTCGCCCATGGAACGACTGGTCGGCGACGATAATGGTTGGGCTGGCGATGCCTTTATTCTGACCGTACAGTCGGGCGATCTTGATCGCCGCCTCGTTGGCCTCCGCGCCTGAATTGCAGAAGAAGGCACAGTCCATGCCGGATATCCGGGTCAGGTCTGCGGCGAGGTCGCGTTGGCGCGGAATCTCGTAGAGGTTGGACGTGTGGATGAGCTTGCCAGCTTGCTCGGCGACCGCACTGGTCACGCCAGGGTGTGCGTGCCCGAGTGCAACGACCGCAATGCCCGCGAGCGCGTCGAGGTACCGATTGCCCTTGTCATCCGTTAGCCAGGCCCCGTCGCCACTGACGAATGCCACGTCCATGCGTCCATAGGTATGCATAATCGGGTCGGTCATTGCTCTCTCCTGTCTGTCGCGATTGGCGGCCCTGCGTGATTGCGGCGGCGCCTGGCGCGAAAACCTGCGTGAAAAAAAGGGTGCGATAATACACCCAGCATGCGCCAACCCAAAATGCCTGCCGCCTGAATGACTTATGCCTGAGATTCCCGACAACCCTGACGCCCGGTTGACTGCGATTGAACTCGCCGTCTTTGTGAGCCGTGTCGATGCCATCTGCGAAGAGATGGGCGTGACACTTCGCCAGGCGGCGTTCTCGCCGAACATCAAGGACCGGCTTGATTTCTCGTGTGCCCTCTTCGACGGAGCCGGCGAACTCTTTGCGCAGGCTGCGCATATTCCCGTGCACCTCGGCAGCATGGCCTATGCAATGACCGGAATCGTCGATGACCGTGAGTGGCGGCCCGGCGATGTGCTGGTCGTCAATGACCCGTTTTTGGGAGGTACGCACCTTCCGGATGTCACATTGATATCTCCGTTCTTCGTCAAGAGCGTCGTCGGGAGCATCAATGGTGGCTCGGAACCCGGCGCCGGTCTTGTTGGATTCGTTGCCAATCGTGCCCATCACGCTAACATCGGCGCGGAAAGTCCAGGTTCGATGCCGATATCCAGCAGTTTGTCTGAGGAAGGCATCATCATTCCGCCGACGTTGCTGTACGAGGCGGGCGAGCCGGTGCCAGCTGTGTTTTCGCGCCTCGACACGATCGCAGGTGAGGGTGCAGGCGGGGACTTTGCCGCACAGGTGAGTGCAAATCGGCTGGGGGTTCTGCGGGTGCAGGAATTACTTCAGAGGATGAGCGCGGGGGCGTTTGTCGGCGCGGTTCGTGAGGTTAATGAATACGGCGAGCGACTTGCGCTTGCGGCGCTCAGAGACATACCAGACGGGTGCTTTGAGTTCAGTGACGTGCTCGATGACGACGGCTTCGGCACAACCGACATCGCCATTGGCGCCAGCGTGACCGTGACCCGCTCAGGCATTACGGTGGACCTGTCGTCGAGCGCCAGCCAGGTGGAGGGCAATGTCAATTGTCCGCGATCGGTCGCGGCGGCAGCGGTTTTCTACGCTTTTCGTTGCTTGCTGCCGGATCATACGCCGAGTTGTGCCGGCACCTTCCGTGTGATCAAGCTCGTCTCCCGCCGCGGCAGTGTCCTCGACGCGGTGCGCCCGGCGGCGGTTGCGGCCGGCAATGTGGAGACTTCGATGCGGATCGTCGACGTCGTACTGGGAGCGTTGTCGAAAGCACTGCCAGAGCGGATGCCGGCGGCATCGCAGGGGACAATGAATAACGTCGCCATGGGCAACCACAAGGTAGATGTACCCTGGGACTACTATGAAACAATCGGTGGCGGCGGGGGTGCACATTGCCGGGGAGCGGGTATGAGCGCTGTCCAGTCGCACATGACCAATACCTTGAATACGCCGGTTGAGAGCCTGGAGATGCATTACCCGCTCACGGTCAAGGCTTACGCGGTTCGCCGCGACTCCGGAGGGCACGGCGAATATGCAGGCGGTGATGGCCTGATCCGAGAGTTTGAGTTTCGTGAGCCGACGCACGTCACGTTGCTCACGGAGCGACGGCGGCACCGCCCCTGGGGTCTCGCCGGCGGCGGCGATGGCCAGGCCGGGACCAATGCGCTGGACGGCGTGGCGTTGCCGGCGAAGGTCGCGTTCATCGCACAGCCCGGCCAGGTGCTTCGGGTTGAGACGCCGGGTGGTGGCGGGTACGGCACCTCCGGGTTCGACGCAGAAGGCCGGGATGCCGACAGCTAACCTGGGGCATCCGGTTACGCTTTCTTCGAGGCCCATCGCTGTGGCCGTGCGGCATTTTCGGCATGGTTTGCGGCATTATCGCTATGGCTAAGGTAGAATTCGCGCCACTGCAAAATCATCTTAGGTAAATCATGGAAACTCTTGAAGTTATCAAGCAGCAGGTTGAAGGCAATTCGATCCTCATTTACATGAAGGGTTCGCCCGATCAGCCGCAGTGCGGTTTCTCGGCGCAGGCAACCCAGGTGCTCATGGCTTGCGGTGAGAAGTTTGCGTATATCGACATTCTGTCTAACCCCGAGATTCGCGCCAATCTGCCCCAGTACTCGAATTGGCCGACGTTCCCACAACTCTTCGTTGGCGGCGAACTGGTCGGCGGTTGCGACATCATCACCGAGACGTACGAGTCGGGTGAGTTGCTGCCGATGATTAAATCAGCCGTCGAGAAGCACGAACCAGAAGCTGCCGGATAGGCGACTCCGATTGGCGAGGATGTGCAGAGCCGCGTGCTACATCGATTGGCGATGTCCGGCACCCACGGGCGATAGAGCAGGGGTCGCGTGGGCAACCGGATCAGTTGTGCTGGCTGAATGCCGTTCGTATACTTGCCGGCCTGATCGAACCCGACCCGCTTTGCGGTCAGATTAACGCGACAACTGAAGACAGAAGGATAACTCTATGGATCTGAAAGGCAGCAATACTGAGCAGAATCTGAAGGACGCGTTTGCCGGCGAGTCCCAGGCCAATCGTCGTTATCTCTACTTTGCGCAAAAGGCGGACGTGGAAGGTTACAACGACGTTTCCGCGGTTTTTCGCTCCACCGCCGAAGGCGAGACAGGGCATGCTCACGGGCATCTTGAGTATTTGGAAGCGTCCGGCGACCCGGCGACAGGATTGCCGATCGGTGGCACTTCAAACAACCTGAAGGCGGCGGTTGCTGGCGAGACCCACGAGTACACAGATATGTATCCGGGCATGGCAAAGACGGCCCGTGACGAAGGCTTTGATGAGATTGCAGACTGGATGGAAACGCTTGCCAAAGCTGAGCGGTCCCACGCTAACCGTTTCCAGAAGGCGCTTGATACGCTCGATTCGTAATCACTGGAACCAGTCAAGCGCCGGGCGCCGGTACTTCTTAGCCGCGCCGGGTCGTTCGCGTAAAGAGGCCTGCCAACGACTAGTTGGTGGGCCTTTTTTGTCCCTGTGGGTTGCTGGTTTTGTCCCTGCGGCTTGCCGATGACCAAGTGCCCGTCGACCAAGTGCCGGTCGACCAACTGGAAGAGGAATCATGCCAAGAGAAGGTAGTCTTGACGCGCCGACCCGTCACCCACTGGGTCAGGACGAGCCCGAATTCTGGGATCCCGCGAAGCTGCAGGACGAACTGACCCGGGTGTTCGACTTCTGCCACGGTTGTCGTCGCTGCTTCAATCTGTGTGAATCATTCCCCACGCTGTTCGATTTGATCGACGAAACCGACAGCCTGGAACTCGAAGACGTGGACCCCGTGCGGTACAACGATGTCGTCGGACACTGTTTTCAGTGTGACATGTGCTATCAAACCAAATGCCCGTATGTGCCGCCACACGAGTGGAATGTCGACTTCCCACACCTGATGCTGCGCGCGAAGGCGATCGAGTTTAAGGCAGGGAAGAGCAAGCTGCGAGACCGGCTCATCACGTCGACTGATCGCGTTGGCAGTCTTGCAACCATCCCCGGCGTGGCCCCGATCGTGAACGCCGCGAACAAGATGCCGCTCGCCCGTAAGTTACTGGACAATATTCTGGAAATCCATCCGGAGTCAGAGCTACCTATCTATCACAGCCGTACGTTGACACGGCGTGTCGGTGCGCGGGCGAGTGACGTCGTACCGGAGGCCGCCGGGTCCACAACCGGCAAGGTCGCGCTGTTTGCGACCTGCTATGGGGACTACAACGCACCGGAGATCGGCGAAGATCTGATCCGCGTGTTTGAGCATAACGGCATTCGGGTTGAGCTGATCAGGGACGCGAGTTGCTGCGGCATGCCCAAGTTCGAGTTGGGCGACCTCGACTCGGTGGCGAGGCTGGCGGAACACAACATGCCGCTGTTGCAAGGCAAGGTGGATGACGGGTGGGACCTCATTACGCTCATTCCGTCATGCACGCTCATGTTCAAGCAGGAACTGCCACTGATGTTCCCGGACGATGAGGCCGTGGCGGCGATGGCACGCGCGATGTTTGATCCGTTCGAGTACCTGATGCTGCGACATAGGGAAGGTCGGATGAACCTTGAGTTCAACCAGCCTCTCGGCAAGATTGCGTGGCAGGTCGCCTGCCATCAGCGGGTCCAGAACATTGGCCCGAAGACCCGGGAAATCCTTGAACTCGTGCCGGGCACATCGGTTGTTGCAATCGAGCGGTGCTCGGGGCACGACGGTACCTACACGGTGAAGACTGAGAAACATGAAGCTGCGATGAAGATTCTGAAGCCGGTCGTCAACCGTGTGAAGCAGGCAGATGCGGACTACTACACCAGTGATTGCGTGATGGCTGGCAAGCACATCGGCCAGGGGCTGGGTGATTCGAGTGAACCCACTCATCCGCTTTCGCTGCTGCGCAAGGCATATGGGATCTGAACCATGCGCAAACTGAGCCGGCAGGACCTCTTTGGACTGGAACAATACGCAGAGATGCGGGCAGCGTTTCGCGATGAGGTCATGAAGCACAAGCGTGACCGGCAGTTCTCGATCGGCGAGCATGTGCGTCTCTGCTTTGAGGACCGCACGACCATCCAGTACCAGATTCAGGAGATGCTAAGGATCGAGCGCATCTTTGAGGCGGCAGCGATCGAGGAAGAATTGAGCGCGTATAACCCACTGATTCCGGAAGGCCGCAATCTGAAAGCGACCATGCTTATCGAATACGTGGACGTCGAAGAGCGGCGAGCCGCACTTGAACGCCTCGTTCGGATTGAGGACACGATCTGGCTTGCCGTCGACGACGACCGCGTGACCGCGGTGGCGAACGAGGACATGGACAGGAGCAGAGAGAACAAGACCGCAGCGGTGCACTTTCTGCGATTCGAACTGAGCGATGAACAGGTGGCAGCGATGCGGGCTGGGACGAGGGTGTCTGCAGGCAGTGACCATCATGCCTATCGGCTTGAGCTCGGGTTGCCCGCCGCTGTTGTCACAGCAATCTGCAAGGACTTCGATTAACGCGCGCTGGATTGGCCGGACGCATCTGCGGGGCCGCTTTGTGGCACCGTTTTAGCCGTTTTAGCCCTTTTAGCGTGCGTTCGAGCCTAAGTCGCTTGCGGGCCCGGGTTGAAGTCCTGCCAGCCGCCAAGTTCGAGCCAGCGGTTGACGATGTTGCAGAAGAGGTCCGCTGATCGATCGCAGTCATACAGGGCGGAGTGCGCTTCTGCTGCATCAAACGGGATGCCTGCCGCCGCGCAGGCGCGCGCGAGGACCGTCTGGCCATACGCCAATCCACCGAGCGTCGCGGTGTCGAAGCACGAGAAGGGATGAAACGGATTGCGTTTTATCTCGTTTCGATCTGCTGCCTGACAAAGGAAGCGCTGATCGAATGATGCGTTGTGGGCGACGACGATGGCGCGTTGACACCCGGTCGCTCGCAATTCTCGCCGTACCATCTTGAAGGTGTCTCGCAGTGCTTTTGCCTCGTGCACGGCACCCCGCAACGGGTTGTCAATGTCGATGCCTGTGAACTCAAGGGACGCGGGCTCAACGTTGGCACCAGGGAATGGGTCGACGTTGAAAAAGATCCGCTCGCCCGGCACGAGTCGTCCCTCGGTGTCCATTTCAAGAATTACCGCGGCGAGTTCCAGAAGGGCATCCGTGTCCGGGTTGAAACCGCCGGTTTCAAGGTCGATGACGACGGGCAGATAGCCGCGGAAGCGGCTGGCGATCGGGGCTTTTGACACGTCTCGGTCGTTCATGCGGGGACTTCCTGCTCAAGCGTCCAATGGATGTTTTCGCCCCCGCGAATCGGCACCAGGCAGTCATTGCCGAAGGCCAGTTCATCCGGCACGCGCCAGGGCCTTTCGGTTAGTGTGATGGCCTGTGCGTTGCGCCGCAGACCATAGAAATCCGCGCCGTAGTGGCTCGCAAATGCTTCGAGACGGACCAACTGATCCTGCGCGGCAAAGACCTCGGCGTAGAGTTCGATGCCGGCGTGCGCGGTGTAGCAGCCTGCTGCGCAGCCGCACACATTTTCCTTCGCTGAACGCGGATGCGGGGCTGAGTCTGTACCGAGGAAGAAGCGCGGGTCGCCGCTGGTTGCCGCGTCAACCAGCGCCATCTGATGCGTGTTGCGCTTAAGAACGGGCAGACAGTAGTAAAGCGGTTTCATGCCACCTGCGAGGAGATCGTTGCGGTTGTAGAGCAGATGGTGCGACGTGATGGTCGCGGCGGTTTTGCCAGTCTGGGCAAGTACCCAATCGACTGCCGCACGGGTGGTGATGTGTTCGAAAATGATGCGCAGTGCAGGAAAGCGTTGGCGCATGCCATCGAGGTATTGATCGATGAAAGCGGCCTCGCGGTCAAAGATGTCCACCTGCGGGTCCGTAACCTCGCCGTGGACGGCCAGGGGCATATCCGCGCGCTGCATTGCTTCGAGCAGCGGCGAGAGTCCGTCAAGATTCGTAACACCGCTCGCAGCGTTCGTCGTCACACCCGCCGGATACAACTTGAAGGCGTGAATGAAGCCGCACGCCTTGGCGCGGCTTACAGTGGCCGCGTCCGTCTCATCGGTGATGTAAAGCGTCATGAGCGGTTCGAAATCTGCGCTCGTGGGGATCGCTGCAAGGATGGCCGTGCGGTAAGCACGGGCGCTCTCAACGTCGGTGGTCGGTGGTGTGAGATTGGGCATGATGAGCCCGCGCGCAAAGCAGCGCGCAGCATCGGCTACGGTGCTCGCGAGGTAATTCCCATCCCTGAGATGCAGGTGGAAATCGTCGGGACGGGTCAGCGTGAGTTGACGCATCGGGGGATTTTACTTGTCTCGACCTTGAAACACTACGCACGTGATCAATCCTCGGTGGCGTCCCGATCCCGGGGCGCCGAAGGGGGACCCTTGCAAAGAAACCGCCGGGGCCGGACTAAAGTTCTGGTAATGGGGGCCGATAGCCATTCACGGCTCGCGTAGCGAAGGTGAAGCCCCGCGTCTGTATAGGAGGTAGGACTATTCACGGCTCGCGTAGCGAAGGTGAAACCCCTTGTTTGGGTAGGAGGGAGGGCTGTTCACGGCTCGCGTCGCGAACGGGTATGCATCGGTATAACCAGCTGTTTTCGACCCACCTGCTAGTGTTTAGTAATCAGTTCTTCTTGAGGGTGAGTATGCGATTTCGCAGTGTTGCTGATTGGTGTTGATGTGAGTGTTCTTGGCAACGCCTGGGCGCTCGAATTCGAGAGCCCGCTTCGCAGCAGTGACTAGGAAGCCAGGGGCGACATCCACGCGTGTCAGCTCGTCCAAGCAATCCCCGGGTTTGGTGAAGCACGGTTCGAACGCACGGCCGGGGGGCGCGCCGCTTCATGTTGCTGCCGATCGGTGCTGCGTTTGCCTCGTTGACGGTTTCCGTGCGGTCCGACGCGCCGGCGTGGAGGCCAAACGGCGGTGCGGTTGACATTCTCGATGAGGTGGCGTCGACCGAGGCCCGACTCGTCCTGGCACCAAGGTCGGCGTCGATGCTTCTGGCAGAACTCGCGCGCGGTCAAAGAGTCACGTTTGTGGGTTGCCTGGCCGACAATCCCGCGGCGGACCTGCGGGTTGCCGTCAACGGTATCCGCTTCGCCGATGCGCACCTTGGCTACCGGCGCTGCGAGCAGGCGTTGCTGCCTGCCACATTCTCGCGCGTCGAACGCACCCGGGTTCAGTTTGAAGCGGGCGCAGCGAAGTTGGACCCCGTTGCCGAGGCAGATCTCGATCTGGTCGCCAACTACGTCACCACTGACCCAGCGGTTGCGCAGGTGTATGTCGATGGACATACCGATGACGCCCGGTGGACCCGGGACAACGTGACGATCTCGCAGAGACGAGCGCA
>Ga0114999_10001182_pt1 | contig 36635 bp, 34 predicted proteins | sample ArcticOcean_MG_C_3_FD_89820 | JGI IMG/M metagenome (GOLD analysis project Ga0114999, IMG submission 89820) | Marine microbial communities from western Arctic Ocean - ArcticOcean_MG_CB8_126 | ecosystem: Environmental > Aquatic > Marine > Oceanic | place: Arctic Ocean: Canada Basin | collected...
CGCCCTTCCCGAGGGCGACGTGCTCGTCGACGTCGCCCACTCGACGGTCAACTACAAGGACGGCCTGGCGGTCACGAACGCCTCGCCGATCGTGCGCTCGTGGCCCATGGTCCCCGGCATCGACCTGGCCGGCACCGTCGCCGCCTCCGGACACCCCGACGTCTCGGTCGGGGACCGGGTGGTGGTCAACGGCTGGGGCATCGGCGAGGAGACCTGGGGCGGCTTCGCCCAGCGGGCCAGGGTGCAGGGGGGTTGGACCGTGCCCCTCCCTGACGCCTTCTCCACCGAACAGGCCATGGCCATCGGTACCGCCGGCTACACGGCCATGCTCTGCGTGCTCGCCCTCGAGGAGCACGACGTGGTCCCCGACGGTGGACCCGTCCTCGTCACGGGGGCCGCCGGAGGCGTGGGCAGCACGGCGATCGCCCTGCTCGCCGCAGGCGGCTACGAGGTCCATGCCTCGACGGGCCGCCCCGAGGAGGCCGACTACCTGACCGGGCTCGGTGCGAGCACCATCGTCGACCGCCGCGAACTGTCCGAGCCCGCCACCCGGCCACTGGTGCGGGGACGCTGGGCCGGTGCCGTCGACGTCGTCGGCAGCCACACGCTCGCCAACGTGCTCACCGCCATCGAGCCCGAAGGCTGTGTCGCCGCCTGCGGACTCGCCCAGGGCATGGACCTGTCGACCTCGGTGGCGCCGTTCATCCTCCGCGGCGTCACGTTGCGGGGCGTCCACTCGGTGACCGTCCCCCGGCCACGACGGCTCGTTGCCTGGGAGCGCCTCGCCGAGGACCTCGACCAGGGGCTGCTCGCCGGCATGACGCAGGTCGTCGGCCTCGACGGCGTCATCGGCGTGTCCGAGGAGATCCTCGCCGGCCGGATCCGCGGCCGCGTCGTCGTCGACGTCAACGCCTGAGCGGACAACCGTGAAGCTCGGCCTCGGCCTCGACGTCTGGGCGTCGCCCCGGTTCGAGCTTCCCCTGGAGCGGGTCCGGCTCGCCGAGCGCCTCGGCTTCGACTCGGTGTGGACCGCCGAGATCTACGGCGCAGACGCCGTCACGCCGCTGGCGTACCTGGCAGCGCACACCCGGCACCTGCGGCTCGGCACCGCCATCGCCCAGGTGGCCGCCCGTCCGCCCACCACGGCGGCCATGCAGTTCGGCACGATCGAGGCGATGGCCCCCGGCCGGGTGGTCTGTGGCCTCGGCCTGTCGGGCCCGCAGGTCGTCGAAGGCTGGTATGGGCAGCCCTGGCATCGGCCCAACCAGATGCTGCGTGAGTACGTCGACGTGGTGCGGCAGGTGTTCCGACGCGAAGCGCCGGTGGCGCTCGACGGCGAGGTCCTGCGCCTACCCCACGACGGGCCCGACGGGCTCGGCGTCGGCCGGCCCCTGAAGCCGATCCTGCACATGAACCCCGACCTGCCGGTCTTCCTGGCCGCCGGGGGGCCCCGCAACGTCCGCCTGGCCTTCGAGGTCGCCGACGGGTGGATCCCACTCGGCTACACGCCGGGGAGCGCCCACCTGTATGCGGACGACGTCGCCGCCGGGTTGGAAGCAGGCGGACGCACCCTCGCAGACGTCGAGGTCCAGGCATCGGCACGCCTGGCACTCACCGACGACGTGCAGGCCGTCCTCGACGCCGCCAAGCCGCAGACGGCGATGCTGGTCGGCGGCTACGGCACGGACGACCACAACTTCCACCGGGACGCAATGGTGCGACGCGGTTTCGGAGAGGCGGCGGCCAGGATCCACGAGTTGTTCGCAGCCGGTCGGCGAAAGGAGGCGGCGGCAGCTGTGCCGGACGACTACCTCGACGACGGTGCCCTCATCGGAGACGAGCAGCGGATCCGCACCAGGTGGGACTCGTGGTCGGGAACCGACGCCACCGGGCTGACCGTTCGCCCGGGAAGCGAGCAGGAGATGCGGCTCCTGGCTGCCATCGCCGGCTGTGAGCCCCGCCCTGACAACGATCTTCCGGGGCGAGCCGATTGAACGCCCGGGTCGTCCGACTCCGGGCGCATGGTGCGCGAGGAGGGACTTGAACCCTCACGTCCTTGCGGACACAGGAACCTGAATCCTGCGCGTCTGCCAATTCCGCCACTCGCGCGAGTAGCGGCGGGAAGCGTAACCGCATCTGGTCGCAGTGCGCCGTGCCGAACGGCAGACGGGGGCGTGACCCGATCCTTCGGGGGAGCGTCGATACGATCGTGGATGCCGTGCCAGACCTGTTCCCATTCGCCGCCCTTATCGCCGCGGTCGCCACCGCCTCGGTGCTGCGCGTCCGTTCCCCGAACCGGACGAGACGACGGAGGGGACCGCGCCACCTGATGGTCGTCGCTCCGGAATCGCTCGAGGGCCTGACCGTCGACGTCGAGGATGAGATCACGCTCGGCCGGGCCGCAGGGTGCGGGATCACGGTCGACGACGGGCACGTCTCGCCGCTCCACGCCCGCCTCTTTCGGGCGGGTGGGCACCTCGTCGTCGAGGACCTCGGCTCGACCAACGGAACCTACGTGAACCGCGAACGGGTCGAGTCACCGACCGCGCTGGGCTCGGGCGACCACCTGCAGGTCGGCGACATCGTCCTGGAGCTGTGGTGACCTTGGCCCGCCGGCGAACGGAAGCCCAGTGAGTCGCGGCCGTCGACGAGTGCGCCTTTCGCACGGGGCTGCCTCGGCGGTGGGCCGCGTCCGGGCCATCAACCAGGACGACTTCGGTGCGGGTGACGACCTCTTCGTGCTGGCGGACGGCATGGGCGGCCACCGTGGGGGCGAAGTCGCCTCGGCGGAGGCTGTGGCCGGCGTGCTGGGCTCTTTCGACGAGCGGACCCGGGCCGGCCTTGCCCGGGCGGTCGACCGGGCCAACCAGGCGGTGTTCGGAAGGGCCGCCGGTGACGTCGACCTCTTCGGTATGGGCACGACGCTGTGCGCCCTGGCCCTTGCCCGTAGCGAGGGCGGCGACGTCCTGGCGGTCGCCAACGTCGGCGACAGCCGGGTGTACCGGTACGGCGACGGGCGGCTCACGCAGGTCAGCGACGACCACAGCCTCGTCGCCGACCTGGTTCGGGCCGGCGACCTGACAGAGGAGGAAGCCGCCAGGCATCCGCAGCGCAACATCCTGACGCGGGCGCTGGGTATCGAGTCGGCCCTGTCCGTCGACACCTGGGAGCTGCCGATCCAAGCCGACGACCGCTACCTGTTGTGCAGCGACGGCTTGTTCAACGAGATCGACGATGACCGGATCGCCGCCCTGCTGGCGGGACACGACAACCCCGAATTGACCGCGGCGACCCTGGTGCGTGCGGCCGTGGAGGCAGGGGGCCACGACAACGTGACCGCCCTGGTGGTCGACATCGATGCTGCCCCGTCGGCCCAGGAACCCTGGAGCCTCCCGGACGTGAAGGTGGAGCAGTCGTCCGAGGGAGCGGCACGCGCCGTTCGACGTTGGGTGGGCCCTTTGGAGCAGGCCTTCCTGTCGATGCGGACCCGGTTGGGTCGGAGGTGGCGATGACCGTTCGCGCGCAACGTAGGGGAAGGGCCGCGATGAGCGCGAGCCGACCCGGCGGATAGAATCCGTCCCTATGTCCGCTCAGGGCCCGACGATCTTCAGCGGGCGTTACGAACTCCATCGCCAGATCGCCCGCGGCGGGATGGCCGACGTGTACCTGGCACGCGACCAGTTGCTCGATCGACCGGTTGCCGTCAAGGTGCTCTTCAACGAGTTCGCCGACGACCCGAGCTTCGTGGAGCGGTTCCGTCGCGAGGCGCAGGCGGCCGCCAACCTCAACCACCCCAACATCGTGGGCGTCTACGACTGGGGCGAGGAAGGGGGCACCTACTTCATCGTCATGGAGTATGTCGAGGGTCGCAGCCTCGCCGAGATCCTCCGCGCCCAGGGTGCATTGCATCCCGACCGTGCCGCGGAGGTCGCCACCGACATCGCCGCTGCACTCGGATTCGCCCACCGCAACGGCCTCGTCCACCGAGATGTCAAACCCGGCAACGTCCTCGTTGCCGCGAATGGGCACATCAAGGTCGCCGACTTCGGCATTGCCACGGCGATGGTCGGCAACCAGACCGAGCTGACCCAGGCCGGAACGGTGATGGGAACTGCCACGTACTTCTCCCCCGAGCAGGCGCAGGGCCGGCCAGTCGACCCACGCAGCGATCTCTACGCACTCGGGATCGTCCTCTACGAGATGCTCCTCGGTCGTCCGCCGTTCGCAGGCGACTCGCCCCTTGCGGTCGCCTACCAGCACGTCCAGGAGAGCCCGCCGCCGCTGCGCGCATCCGGGGCGGCGGTGGCCGAGTCGCTAGAGGCGATCACGCTCAAGTTGCTCGCCAAGAACCCCGTCAACCGCTACCCGACGGCCGAGGACCTCCGCAGCGACCTGCGTCGCTACCGGGAGGGAGCCCACGACGTTCGCCCTTCGAGCCCCACCGGTGCCGGCGCGCATGCCGCAGCACCTGCGGGGGTGCCGTCGGTCGACTATGGCAAGGGATCCCGCCGCCGCCGGGACGACGGCTGGCGTCGCACGCTGCTGTTCTTCGTCGGGTTGGGGGCCCTCGTCCTGGCGTTGGGGTACCTCGTGGTCGAGTTCTTCGACACGCTGGGCGTTAACGACAATCCGCCGGTCACCTCGCTCGTCCAGGACCGCGTCGAGGTTCCGTCCCTGATCGGCGTGCCGATGGACGAGGCCCGGTCGTTGTTGCGCGGGGTCAAGCTCAGCGTCCAGATGGACTACGAGGTCAACAACGAGTTCCCCGCGAACACGGTCTTCGACCAGGAACCGGCATCGGGGACCAAGGTCGAACAGGCCGACACAGTCCGGCTCTGGGTGAGCCAGGGCACCGGACCCATGGTGCTCCTCGACGTGGTCGGCGATGCGCAGGCCGACGCCAAGCGGGACCTAGAGGCGATGGGCCTGATCGTCGACGTCTACGACCTCGAGGATCCGGTCGTGCCGGCCGGCCAGGTCGTCGAGCAGAACCCGCCGGCCGGAAGTCCCGTGGAGGCCACGGCACGGATCGTCATCTTCGTGTCGTCGGGGCCGCCGGTCGAGCGGCTTCCCGACCTCGTCAACCGGCCCGTGCTCGACGCCATGAACATCATCGTCCAGCTGGGTTGGCGGGCGACCACGATCGAAGAGTTCAGCGAGGACGTCGCCGAGGGGATCGTGTTGCGGACCGAGCCGTTGTCGAGGACCGAACTGGCGCCCGGCGAGGAGGTCACGATCGTGGTTTCGTCCGGTCCGGCCCCGGTGCCGGTGCCGCCTGTGGTGAGCCTCACCCAGGAGTCCGCCACTGTCGCCCTGCAGGGTGCCGGATTCGAGGTCAACGTCCGGTTCCAGGAACTACCGGCCAACAGCCCCAACGCCGGCCGGGTCATCTCCCAGAGCCCGCCGCCCGATGATGAGGTTCCCGTGGGTACCGCCGTGACCATTGTGATCGGTGAGGCGGAGGTGCCGGTGGAAACCACGACGACTGTGGCACCGGTGGAAACCACGACGACTGTGGCGCCGGTGGAAACCACGACGACTGTGGCGCCGGTGGAAACCACGACGACTGTGGCGCCGGTGGAAACCACGACGACTGCGGTACCCGAAGGCTGAGGCGACCGCCGAGGGGTGAGGTCAGGGAACCCTGGCCAGGAAGTTGGCCAGCAGGTCGTGGCCGGAGGCGGTGAGGATCGACTCGGGGTGGAACTGGACGCCCTCGACGTCGAGATCCCGGTGCCGCAGCCCCATGACGAGGCCGTCCTCGGTGGAGGCGGTGACCTCGAACTCCTCGGGGAGCGACGAACGTTCGACCAGCAGCGAGTGGTAGCGGGTCGCCTCGAACGGTGAGGGAAGCCCGGCGAACACGCCGGCTCCCTCGTGGTGGATCCGGGAGGTCTTGCCGTGCATGACCTCCGGCGCCCGGATCACGTTTCCGCCCCAGGCGGCGCCGATGCACTGGTGGCCGAGGCAGACGCCGAGGACCGGGATGCGTCCGGCGGCCCAGCGGATGATCGAGGTCGACATGCCGGCATCCTCGGGCCGGCCGGGCCCCGGGCTGATGAGGACGGCGTCGGGCTCGAGGGCAGCGGCCTCGTCGGTCGTGATGGCGTCGTGGCGGTGGACGATCGGCTCGGCCCCGAGCTCACCCAGGTACTGGACGAGGTTGTAGACGAACGAGTCGTAGTTGTCGATGACGAGGACACGGGCGGTCACGGGCCCGTACCGTAACGGGATCGGACTCCGACGGCGGGCCCGATTCCGGTGGGACCGCCCGTCTCGGCACGACGCCCCTATCCTCGTTGCCATGTCGACTCCTCCGAAGAAGCGCGTCGAGGGTGGCCGGGTGACCCCGAAGGGTGGCCCCTCAGGCTCGCGCTACAACACTCCGACGCCTTCCGCCTCGAAGGCCTCGCCGACATGGGTGCCCGTGCTGATGTTCGGCCTGCTGGCGCTCGGCATCGTGATCATCTTCTTCAACTACGTGGGCTGGATGCCGGGTGGGATGAAGAACATCTACCTGATGATCGGCCTCGGCAGCATCCTCGGAGGCATCCTCACGGCGACACGGTTCCAGTAGCCGTTCTCGACCCCGGGCGACAGGCCTGTGGAGTCGCCCAAGAACCCGGGGACCTGGCGGGAACTACACATGTGTCATTTCCCACAGAATCGTCCACAGCCTGTGGACGACTGCGGACGGGTCGGAATGCGACGAGGGGATCGGTCACTCCTCGGTGACGACGATCTCCATCTCATCCATGCAGTGGCGGGGCGGGTCCGGGTGCTCCTCGGTGGCCACGGTCATCCGTACCTCGGTGCCGCAGAGGCTGCACCGGTACTGCAACTTGACCTTCCGGAGGTCGCCGGGAGGCGGTGGCTCGGGGACCGGCGTGGCGAGGGCGCGCAGCAAGGCGAGGCCGGCCCGGATGAGGACCACGACCACGACGACGGCCACGACGACCTTGAACAACGGCACAGTAGGAGATCGTATTCGGGAGCGCACTAGGGTCACCCGCCGACAAGCGCCGAGGCTGTTGGAGGGCCTGCCATGGAGTCCACGACCGACATCGACCTGGTACTGCTGATCCTGCGTGGGGTGGCGGGCCTGACCCTTGCCGCCCATGGCTGGAACAAGTTCTTCGGAGGAGGACGGATCGCCGGCACTGGCCGCTGGTTCGACAGCATCGGGATGCGACCGGGTCGCCTCAACGCACTCCTGGCGGCAAGTTCCGAGATGGGTGCCGGAGTTCTCCTGACCCTCGGCCTCCTGACCCCGGTGGCGGCGGCCGGGGTGATCGGCGTGATGGTCGTCGCCGGCTGGACCGTCCACCGGTCCAACGGCTTCTTCATCATCAAGGAGGGTTGGGAGTACGTGTTCATCCTCGCCGTCATGGCACTGGTCTCGGCCACGCTGGGTCCGGGCGCATGGTCGCTCGACGAGGTGTTCGGGATCGCCGACGACTTCGCCGGCTGGACCGGCTTCTGGATCGCCCTCCTGCTCGGCGTGGGCGGAGGGGCCTTGCAGATGCTGGTGTTCTTCCGGCCGTCGAAGGTGGCAGTGGGGGACTGAGTGGACGCCGGTCCTGACGTCGACCTGGGGGCGCTAGGGGGCTGGCTGGCAGAGCGGCTCGCCGATGCTTCGTCGGTCCGCATCGGCGAGGTCGCCACGCCCGAGGGCGGCTACTCAGGCGAGACGACAATCCTGTCGGCGTTCGTCACCCGCAGCGGATCCGAACGGTCCGAGCGCTTCGTGCTTCGACGCGAGCCCGCCGAGGCGGCCGTCTATCCGACCCAGGCGACGCATGTCGACGTCGAGGTCGAGCTTCAGTGGCGGGTGATGGAGGCGGTCCGGAGCCACAGTTCGCTGCCGGTGGCCCCGGCAGTGGGCTACGAGGCCGATCCCGCAGTCCTCGGCGTCCCCTTCTTCGTGACGGGGTTCGTCGACGGCGACATACCCCGGGAGACCCCGGCGTACACGGCCGAGGGGTTCTACGTGGAGTCCCCACCGCAGCGCCGACGCGACATGAACTTCACCGGAGTCCGGACGGTCGCCGCCGTCAACCGGATCGACTGGCGCGCGGCGGGTCTGGGCTTCCTCGTCCCCGAAGGCGTCGAACCCGACCATCGCCGCCAACTCGACCTGTGGCGGGACTTCGCCGTGCAGGAGCTGCGGGGGCGTGCACATCCGGCACTGGAGGAGGCCTGGCGGCGCCTCGCCACCGAAGTCCCGGATGGCGCCGGGCCCACGCTCTGCTGGGGCGACTGCCGGCTGGGGAACGTCTTCTGGGACGGGGCCACGCCGACGTGCCTCACTGACTTCGAGGGAGCCACGATCGCCCCGGCCGAGTTCGACCTGGGCTGGTTCCTGATGTTCGACCGCTGGATCCACGAGTCCTGTGGCAATCCGCGGCTCGACGGTGAACCCTCACGCGGTGAACTCGTGTCCGCCTACGAGGAGGCGCTGGGCCGGCCGGTCGGGGCCACATGGTGGCACGAGGCGTTCGCCGCAGCCCGCTACTGCGCCATCGTGGTGCGGGTCATCAACCGGCTCGAGGAACGGGGCGTGATGCCACCAGGCACCGACACGTACCTCGCCGGCGGTGTCTCCGACTGCCTCCGCCTCCTACTCGACGAGGGGAGCGGCCCGTGAGGGCGGTCAGCGGTCGACGAGGTGTGTGGGTCCGGCCGACCCGTCCGAAGGCCTACTTCGCCGGGTCGAGGAACTCGGTGAATCCGTACCGCGGGTAGGGGCCGACCACGATCTGCTCCAGGACGCCGATGCCGGTCCGGTCGCCGGAAGTGGCCCGGACCACGGACTGCACGTGGAGGTTCTCGGGTGACATCTCGTCGACCTCGTCGAGTCGCCACGATTCGCCCTCCATGGCCAGTTCGCCCTTCCAGTGGCCGTGGCCCCAGGTGGAGTGGCTGTAGCCCATGCCCTTCATGCGGGCGGTGACCAGGGGCTCGAGGTCGATGACCAGCGGGTCGCGGCCCACCCGGTCGAGGGTCAGCCGGGCGCCGGAGATTCGGCGGGTGCCCGGTAGGAAGGTCAGGTCGTGCTGCACCCGCAGGAGGCGCTCGATGCCCGGGTCCTCGATGCCGGGGATGTCATCGGGGTCGTCGTAGGCGGGGAGGATGAACCCGTCCCAGTGCATCTGGTGGCCGTCGGCGTCCTCGAAGACGCCCATGTGGGTGATGTGGTCGTCCCAGTGCAGTGGCGCCCAGAAGAACTTGAGCCCCTTGTGCTGTCGGGGGGCGCCGGGAGGGGCCGGGTCGCCGACCGGGCGGATGCCCCACGACCGGTCCTTGGTCCCCCACACCCGGCCGGGTTCGACGGCGATGGTGGTGTCGGGCAGGCGGATCTCGCCGGTCCAGTGGCCGAACTGGTTGAACCGGGTCGCCTCCATGTGGCTGTTGATCTGTCCCCGACCGAGCAGTTGGAAGTCCTCGGCGAAAGACGCCGTGCGCGGGGTCCAGGTCAGGTCGGCGCCGATCCCGGTCTCGTTGTCGTCGAGTACCACCCGTAGGCGCATCATGGGCTCGAGGATCTCGATCCGGAACGGGCCGATCGTCATGTCGGACGGGTCGTCGGGCATGCGGCGCGAGGCGTGGAAGGCGTACTGGACGCCGTCGTGGACGACCGTGAGGCCGCAGTCCTGGATGCCCAGGTTCGGATACCGGGCGGAGCCGATGCCGAGGTAGAGGCTGCCGTCGTCGGTGTAGCCGTTGAACCAGAACCGGTCGTAGGCGTTGCGATCGGTCGTGGCTGGGACCGCCACGGGTCGCGACGTCTGGTGGACGAAGTAGTCGTCGAACGAACTGAGCATGGTCTGCCTCCCCGGAGGTGGAATCACGACAGTGTGATCCGTCGGCGGCCTGTCCGACCAATTCGGTGGGGTCGCGGTACCAGGGTTGACAAGTGGGGCCTGCGAAGCGTTTCCGCTGGTCACCGTGGTGGAGCTGATGGGACTCGAACCCACGACCCCCTGCTTGCAAAGCAGGTGCTCTAGCCAACTGAGCTACAGCCCCGGAAGTTCCCAGCGTAGGGGGACGCCTGCTGCGTCAGATCGGGCGACCGAAGGGGAGTTCGTCCTGCCAGGAATCGAGGAATGCCTCGGACCGCTCGCAGGCGCCCAACACGGGCCCGTCGGCGTGGTCGAGTACCTCGGCCAGGACGGACGTGGCCTCGTCGATCCCGGCGAGTGGGGCTGCCAGCACGACGAAGTCGGGGAGCACCACGATCCCCCGACGGGAACACATGGCGAGCGCCCGCGTCGTCACGGCCAGGCGCACCGTCGGGACCACGACCTGTGCCCTCAGCCCGTCGGCGCTGTCATGGTCGACGGCGCCCACACCGGCACCGACGAACAGCAGGTCGGCGGCGGTCGACAGCGGGTCGTCGACCTCGAGCACCTCGACGCCGTGACCGGCGAGCAGGCCGCCAAGAGGCGAAGGATCGTCGGCGTCGGTGACCGCCGTCGAGGCACCGGGGCAGGCGGCCAGGGCTCCGGCGACGGCACCCGGGAGCGGATCACCAGCCTCCACGGCCAGTGGGCCGAGGGCTGCGGTGCCCACTCCCTTGCCGGCCTCGAACCGGTAGGCCTCGTCCCAGCCGGCGACCTCCTGGACGAAGGCGGCGAGTGCGGCATCGGATTCCTCGGGGGTGGCGCTGATGCCTGCGGAGACGCCCGTCTCTCGCCGGTCGAGGCAGGCCAGGGAGTAGGTCATCGAGCGGGCCAGGTTCTTGGCCCCGCCCTGGAGGACCTTCGGCGCCATGCGCACGACCCCCCGGCCGGTGGCCCCGTCGAGGTCGACGGCGACGAAGGCGTTCGTAGAGGAGAGCTTGCGGATCCGCACGGTCGCAGTCTGGCGTTGGGGGTGGCGTCGGGACGGATCAGGCGTCGTCGGCGGCCGCCACGACCTTCTCGACCTGGACACTGGCAGCCTCGAGCCGCTCCCGGCAGAGGGTGAGGAGTTCGTCGGCACGTGCCACACGGACTGCCAGTACGTCGACGTCGACGGCCTCGCCCTCGAGTTCGGTGAGGATCGCCTGGAGTTCCTGAAGCGCCTCTGCGTAACCGGTCTGGTCGTCGTCCATGGTTCGTCCTCCGTTCAGTCGACGGTGCTCCTGACCGTACCGTCGGCGAAGCGGGTCTCGAGTGCGTCACCGCCGCGCACGTCGGTGGTGGATCGCACCAGGTCGCCGCCGGCCCTCCTCGTGATCGACCAGCCGCGGGCGAGGATCGCCGCCGGGTCGAGTGCCCTCAGCCGTGCCGTGAGTGCGGTGAGTTGGTCGCCGTGGCGGCCGAGGGCCACGGTCGTCGAACGCACCAGGCGCCCCGCTGCCGAGTCGAGGCGTTCGCCCTGCCGTGAGAGGCCGGCCTCGGCCGAGCGTCGGAGCCGTACGGCCAGGTCGTCCTGTCGGTCGGCGGCCGACGCCAGTGCCCGCCGGGCCTGTACGACGACCGCGGTGCGCAGCGCCAGCAGGTCGTCGAGCACCTCCCGGGCCGAGGCGACGATCGCGGCGGCACAGGCGGTCGGGGTCTTGAAGGCGGTGTGGGCGACCTCGTCGGCGACGGACCGGTCGATCTCGTGGCCGATTCCCGTGAACACGGGAATGTCGAGTGCCGCGATCGTGCGGGCCACCACCTCGGCGTCGAACGTCGCCAGGTCGGCCGCCGAACCGCCGCCCCGCACGAGGGCGATGACGTCGGGCCGGTGTGTGGCAACGACCCGCAGCCCTTCGGCCACGTCGAGGGCCGACCCCCCGCCCTGGACGCGCGCATCCCGTTCGAGGATCGTGAATCCGACGCCGCTGCGTTCCAACTCGGTGCAGAAGTCGGCATGCGCTGCCGACCCCACGCTCGTCACCAGCCCGACCCGTAGGGAAGGGACGGGAACCATCAGCCCGGCATTGCGTTCGAGCAACCCTTCGTCGGACAGGGTGCGCAGGAGTCGGTCGCGTTCGGCCGCCAGGCGCCCCAGCGTGAACGCCGGGTCGATCCCCGTCATGTTGAGTTGGAGACGGCCGCGCGGCGCATAGAAGCGCAGGTCGACCCGCAGCCGGACCACGAGGTCGTCCTCGAGGGCGACCCCACCCGCCTCGGCGAGGGTCCGCTCGACGCCGGGCCGGTTGCCCTTCCACAGGGTCACGCTGAACAGCGCGGTGGGCGCCTCCCCCGGCTGGTCGTTCGGCTCGATCAGGTCGAAGTAGGTGTGCCCCGATCGTGCGAGGTGCAGGTTCGAGATCTGGCCCTCGACCCACAACTCGTCCGGGAAGAGCGTCCGGAGGCCTTCCTCGACGAGGGCCCCGAGTTCTGCGACCGTGACGACCGGGAGATCGGAATCGGTGGCCATCGGGCCACTGTACTGATGCTCGAAATGGTGGACGCCGGACTGGCGGTCGGGGCACGGTTCCCCTGGGTCGACGGCCGGTTAACCGGGGCTCATCGTTGCCTACGTCAGAGCCGGACGCGTTCGCTGTCGGGGTCGTAGAACGGCCGGTAGGAGGCCGTCGCCGGAACCCGTTCGCCGTTCACCTCGATCTCGAAGGTCCCCTCGATCACCTGCGGTCGCGGGGTATCGGGCTCACTACCGAGGTAGGCCATTCCGAGAGCGCCGCCGACCGTGTGCCCGTACATGCCCGACGTGATCCGGCCCACCAGCCCACCGTCCCGGAAGACCGGCTCGTCGTGGTACAGGAGTGGCTCCGGGTCGTCGAGGCGGAACTGCACGAGGCGACGGGTGAGGCCGGCCTCGCGCTGTGCGACCAGTGCCTCGCGGCCGATGAAGCCGCCGGGCTTGTCCCACGAGACCCCCCAGGAGAGCCCGGCCTCGAGCGGGGTGTCCTCGTCGGCGATGTCGTCACCCCAGTGGCGGTAGGCCTTCTCCATCCGCAGTGAGTTCATGGCGTGGTAGCCGGCGAGGGTGAGGCCGTCGGGAGCGCCGGAGGCCCAGAGGGTGTCGAACACTCCGACGGCGAACTCGGTCGGCACGTACAGCTCCCAGCCCAGTTCGCCCATGTAGGTGCGGCGCACGGCGATCGCACGGGCGTAGGCCAGGTCGATCTCCTGGAGGGTGCCGAACGGGAAGGCCTCGTTGCCGAGGTCGGCGTCGGTGAGTGGCGCCACGATCTCACGGGCAAGCGGGCCGAAGACACCGAGCGTTGCCCAGCCCGAGGTCACGTCGGTCACCGTGATCCGGGCGCCGTCGGGCGTGTGCCGGGCGATCCAGTCGGCGTCCTTGACCTGGGTGGTGTAGGCGGTGACGACGAGGAAGCGCTCCTCGTCGAGCCGGTTGACGGTGAGGTCCGCCTCGATTCCGCCGCGCTCGTTCAGCCAGGTCGTGTACACGGACGTGCCGGGCTCGGCGTCGACGTCGGCGGAGGAGATCCGGTTGAGCACCTCTGCTGCATCCGGGCCCTGGACCAGCAGCTTGACGAGCGAGGACTGGTCGAACAGGGCGGCGCCCTCCCGGCAGGCTCGGTGCTCGGCCGCCGAGTGTCCGAACCAGTTCTGACGGCCGTAGGCGTACTCGTAGACGGGTTCGACGCCTTCAGGGGCGAACCAGTTCGGGCGCTCCCAACCGCCGTTCTCACCGTGGCAGGCGCCAAGGCCGGCCAGCCGGTCGTGGACGGCGGAACGTCGGACGCCCCGGGCCGTCTCGACCTGGCGGAACGGCCAGTGCATGGCGTACAGCAGGCCCAGCCCCTCGACGGACCGGTCGCGCAGGTAGCGGCGGTTGGTCTGAAACCCCTGCATGCGGCGGATGTCGACGTCCCAGAGGTCCATCGGCGGCCGTCCGCCGACGATCCACTCGGCGAGCACCTTGCCGACGCCACCGGCCGATTGGAGGCCGATCGAGTTGAAGCCCGTCGCCACGAACAGGTTGCGCACCTCGGGGGTCTCGCCGAGCAGGTAGCGGTCGTCGGGGGTGAACGACTCGGGGCCGTTGAACTCCAGGCGCAGCGGCACCTCGGCCAGCAGCGGGATGCGTTCGCAGATGCGCTCGTAGACCGGCGCCATGTGGTCCCAGTCGAACGGGAACTGCATGTTGGGTCGGTCGATCGGGATGCCGTCTGTGCCGAATGGCTTGGCGACCGGTTCGAAGAAGCCGACGAGCAGGCGCCCGGCCTCCTCCTTCACGTAGGTGCAGTTGTCTGTGTCGCGCAGCACCGGCAGGCCCGACGGCAGGTCCGGGATGCCGTCGGTGACCAGGTAGAAGTGCTCGCAGGCGGCCAGCGGGATGTTGACGCCGATGTCCCGGCCCAACTTGTGTGACCACATGCCGGCCGCCACCACGACGTGCTCGGCATCGACCGGGCCCCGGTCGGTGTCGACGCCGACGGCCCGGCCGTTGAGGGTCCGGATGCGCTCGACCGAGACGCCCTCGATGATCCGGGCGCCCTTCTCCTTGGCGACTGCGGCCATGGCCATGGTGGTGTCGATGGGAGAGGTTTGTCCGTCACCGGGGAGCCAGACTCCGCCGTGGATGCCCTCGGGGTTCAGCAGGGGCCAGCGATCGACCAGTTCGTCGGTGCCGATGACTTCGACGTCGACGTCGAAGCACCTGGCCATGCCCGCGCCCCGCACGAGCTCCTCGAGTCGCTCGGCGCTGCCGGCGACGCTTACGGATCCGACCTTCTTGAAGCCGGTCGGGTGGCCCATCTCGCGTTCCAGCCGGTCGTAGAGGTCGGCGGAGTAGGCGGCCAGCCGGGTCATGTTGTGGGTGGCCCGCAGGCAGCCCACCAGGCCGGCTGCGTGCCAGGTGGTGCCGCTGGTGAGCGTGTGGCGCTCGAGCACGACGACGTCGGTCCAGCCGAGTTCGGCGAGGTGGTAGGCGATGCTGGCGCCGACGACGCCACCACCGATGATGACGACCTGGGCCCGATCAGGAAGTTGTGATGCCACGTTGCCCTTCTGCTGCCGGCGAGCATTGATGTTAGATGGGATTACATATAAGTTACGGACTCTAACGAGGGCGATCGGGGCCATACGGCCCGTCCGGGGGTCGGGGCCGCCGATCGGTTGCCGGAGTGTACGACGCCGTCCTCGATCGATCCACGAGAACAGGTAGGGCGATGACCGAACAGCGCGCACGGGCCCAGCGCCACCTCGTTCCCCACTTCACCCCCGGCGCCGCTTGGCGCAGTGACTCCCTCCCCATCTTTGAGCGGGCCGAGGGCTGCTACCTCTTCGACACCGAGGGCAACGAGTGGTTGGACGGTCTCGCCGGGCTGTTCTGCGTCAACATCGGCCACGGGCGGACCGACCTGGCGGAGGTTGCCGCCGAGCAGATGGGCCGCCTCGCCTATGCCACCAACTGGGGCAATGCCCACCCGCCGTCAATCGAGGCGGCGTCGATGATCGCCGACTTCGCCCCCGGCGACCTCTCCGAGGTGTTCTTCGTCAGTTCGGGCTCCGAAGCCGTCGAGTCGGCGCTCAAGTTCGCCCGCAACTACCACCTCTCCCAGGGCGACGAGGGCCGCTACAAGGTCATCGCCCGCAACTGGGCCTACCACGGCACCACCCTCGGAGCCCTCGCTGTGACCGGCATCCCGAAGTTCCGCGACCCGTTCCTCCCCATGCTCTGGGACGGCGCCCGACACGTGCCCAACACCCGCCAGTGCACCTCGCCCGCCGGCACGCCGGTCGCCGACCTGTCCTGTGTCCGGGCCGTCGAGGAGGCGATCCTGGCCGAGGGTCCCGAGACCGTCGCCGTGGTCATGGCCGAGCCGGTCCAGAACGGCGGCGGCGCCCTCGTGCCCCCCGACGGCTACTGGCAGGAACTACGCCGCATCTGCGACCGCCACGGGGTCCTCCTGGTCGCTGACGAGGTCATCTGCTCGTTCGGGCGCTTCGGCCACTGGTTCGCCAGCGAGCGCATGGGCGTCGTGCCCGACATGATCACTTTCGCCAAGGGCGTCACCTCCGCCTACCAGCCCCTCGGCGGCGTCGTCATACGCGGCGAGCTGGTCGAGTCGGTCCACGACTCGCCCATGGGCACCTATATGCACGGTTCCACGTTCGGCGGCCATCCGGTCGCCACCGCCGTGGCCGTTGCCAACATGTCGGCGATGCGCGACGAGGGCCTGATGGAGCACGTGCTCGCCAACGAGGCCGGCATGGCCGAGTCGCTCGCGAAGCTGGCCGACGCCCATCCGTGCGTGAAGGAGGTCCGGGGGGCCGGATTCTTCTATGCCATCGACCTCTGCGCAGACCGCGAGGACGGCCGGGAACTGAGCCCCGACCAGGAGGCGGGCCTCCGTGGTGGCGTCCTGGACGGCTTCGTCCAGGAGCAGCGCATGACCATCCGACCCGACGACCGGGGTTACACGGGCCTGACCATCTCACCGCCCCTGATCGCTGACGGCACGGTGGTCGAGGACCTGGTGGACCGAACCGATCGGGTGCTGGAGCGCACGGGCGCCTGGTTGTCGGAAATTGCCTAGGCGACCAACGCCTACGATCTGCGACGGCAACAAGGGGGAGTGCCGGTGAAGGACCTGTCCGTACGGAACGTGAGCATGGTCTACGAACTGCCCAAGGGTGGTTCGGTCCAGGCCCTGCACGACGTTTCGTTCGACCTCGAGGCCGGCCGCCTGCTGACGCTGCTGGGACCATCGGGTTGTGGCAAGACGACGCTGCTCAACATCGTCGCCGGGTTCCTCGCCCCCAGCGGCGGGTCGGTCGAACTGGGCGGCACGCCGATCACCGGCCCCGGCCAGGAGCGGGGCATGGTCTTCCAACAGGGCGCCCTCTTCGAGTGGCAGAACGTCGCCCAGAACGTGGCGTTCGGGCCCCGGATGAACCGGAGGAAGAGGTCCGAGACGAAGGCCCTGGTCAATGGCCTGCTCAACACGGTCGGCCTCACGGGCTTCGGCGACAAAGCCATCTACGAACTCTCGGGTGGCATGCAGCAGCGGGTGGCGCTGGCCCGATGCCTGGCCAACGAGCCCGAGGTCATCCTGATGGACGAACCGCTGGGCGCGCTCGACGCCCTGACCCGGGAGAAGATGCAGGGCCTGATCCTCAAGCTCTGGAAGGAGACGGGAAAGACCATCATCCTGGTCACCCACAGCGTCGAAGAGGCCCTGTTCCTCGGCGACAAGTTGTTCGTGATGGCCCCACGCCCGGGCCGCATCGAGAAGGCCTACGAGTTGCCGTTCGCCGAGGTCGGCCTCTCCACCGACCCCCGGAAGCTCAAGGCCTCGGCAGAGTTCATCGAGAAGCGCGAGGAACTGCTCTCGATGATCTGGGGCATGGAGGAGCAGATCATGGGCCACGAGGGGGGGATGTCATGAGCGAGCACGTTCCCGCCCCTGTCGCCGGGTCACCCGTCGAGGACGCGAAGCCATCACGTTTCGGTCGTCGCCGGAGCATGCAGAGGCGCAAGACCGTCACCTTCGGCGACGCCTCCGATGTCACGACCTCGAAGGGCTGGATGCTGGTCTCACTCGGTGGCCTCTTCCTGCTCTGGTGGTGGTTCACCCGAGGTCCCGAGCCGATCCTCGACGAGAAGACCTTCCCGAGTCCCTTCGCCACCTGGGACGCCTTCGTGGACTGGTGGCGCGACGGCTACCGCCGGGCCTCGGCATGGGAACACGCCTCCGCCAGCCTCAGCCGGGTCCTCAAGGGCATGCTCATCGGGACGATCATCGGGATCCCCGTGGGCTTCGCCATGGGCCTCTCGCGGGTTCTGCGCGGCATCTTCGACCCCATCGTCGAACTGTTCCGGCCGGTCCCACCGCTGGCCCTGCTGCCCATGTTCATCATGTGGTTCGGTATCGGCGAGGAGTCGAAGGTCAACCTGCTGGTCTGGGCGTCGGTCTGGGTGATGATCATCGCCAGCCGGGCCGGGGTGCTCGGTGTTTCCGGCTCCAAGGTGCACGCCGCCTACTCGCTGGGCGCCAACAAGTGGCAGATCCTCCGGTACGTGATCCTCCCCAACGCCCTGCCCGAGGTGTTCACCGGCCTCCGCGTGGCGCTCGGGGTCAGCTGGGGGACCCTCGTTGCCGCCGAGCTGGTCGGCGCCGAGAAGGGACTCGGTGCCTCGATCTACATCGCCAGCCGGTTCTTCCGCATGGACATCGTGCTCATGAACATCGTCATCATCGGTGTGATCGGTGCGCTCATGGACCTGGTGATGCGCCTCCTCGAGTCGCGGCTCATCCCCTGGCGGGGCAAGAGCTGAGCGGGATCCGATCCTCATGAGCGGCTCGCGGCCCGCCCTCGTGGCGGAGTGGCACGAGAAGGCCTGCGTCGACCCGGCACGGGTCGTCCTCGCCGACCTGGGCGACCCCAGGGTCGATGAGGCGGCCGCCCGACTGCATGGCGATGGTCTCGCGGTCATCGTCGAGCCGGTCGTCGACCCCGGGGATGAGGCCTGCGGTCCGGCGATCGCCGCCGGACTCGACCCGGCGGACCCGGTCGTCGCCGCCACCCTGCTGGTGCGGAGCGGACGGGCCGATGCCGCGGTGGCGGGCGCCACCCGTCCATCCGCCGACGTGCTCCGGGCCGGCCTCAAGGTCCTGGGCGTGGCCCCGGGTGCCTCGGTCGTCAGCAGTTGCTTCCTGATGGTCCTGCCCGACGGCCGCCCGATCACGTTCGGCGACTGTGGTGTGGTGCCCGACCCGGATGCCGGGCAGTTGGCCGCCATCGCGGCCTCCTCGGCGCAGACCCATGCGGCACTCACCGGCGAGGAGCCCCGCGTGGCGATGCTCTCGTTCTCCACGAAGGGGAGCGCGCAGCATCCCCGCATCGACAAGGTGAAGGAAGCGACGCGACGGCTCGGCGAGTCGGCGCCGGATCTGGTCGTGGACGGCGAGTTGCAGTTCGACGCCGCATGGGTGCCCGAGGTTGCCGCCTTGAAGGCCCCGGATTCGCCGGTGGCCGGCCGGGCCAACGTTTTCATCTTCCCGGACCTCGACAGCGGCAACATCGCCTACAAGATCGCCGAGCGCCTTGGCGGCGCCCGCGCCTACGGGCCGCTGCTCCAGGGCCTCGACGGTGTGCTCCACGACCTGTCCCGCGGTTGTTCGTCCTCCGACATCGTGGACGTCGTGGTGATCGCCGGCCTTCTGGCCCGCGCACGCCGGGGCTGAGGGAGGCCGGGTGCCGCTCGAGGCCGTCCTGCTGGTGCTGGCCTCGACGGTGATCCATGCGGCCTGGAATGCCCGCCTCCACCGGATGGACGACCCGGCGATTGTGATCGCCATCTCGTACCTCTGGGTCGGGGTGGTCCTCCTGCCCATGGTGGTGGTTGATCCGCCGGTCGAGGTGTTGGGTTGGGTGTTCGCCAGCGCCGCTGCACAGGCCGTCTACCTCGGCTTCCTCGGGTCGGCCTACCGCGACGGCAGCCTCAGCGTCGCCTATCCGATCGCCCGCGGGACGGCTCCTCTGCTGATCGGGTTGGGCGGATGGTGGCTGCTCGGTGAGACACCGTCGACCGCCACGTCGGTGGGACTGGTGGTCCTGACGGTGGGGATCCTCCTCGTGGCGGGCCTGGGAGCCCGACTCCGGGAAGGTCGTGCCGTCGCCATGGCGCTGCTGACCGGCCTCGGCACGGTCGGCTACTCGCTCATCGACGCCCGGTCGGTCGACCTCACCGGCGTACTCGGGTACCTCTCGGTGATCATGATCCTGAGCTCCCTGGTGGTCCTTGCGGTGCGTCAGCCGGGGGTGGAGAGGATCCGGGCCTCACTGCGGCCCGGGGCCCTGATCAGCGTCGGGCAGGGCACCGCCTACGCCCTCGTGTTGTTGGCCTTCAAACAGGCTCAGGCGGGCCAGGTGGCGGGCCTGCGGCAGGTGTCGGTCGTGCTCGGCGTGCTCCTGGCCCGGGAGGCGCTGGGTCCGAGGGCCCTGGGCGGAGCGCTGGCGGTGGCGGTCGGCGCGGCGCTCGTCGTCTGGTGATCCGGACCATGGAACAATGCGGTCTAACTGGAGTGCGAGAGGTCCTAACACTATGGTGAGGGCATGAGCCGACGCACCCTCGACACGGACCGGGTGGTCGCGACGGCAGCAACCCTGGCTGACAGCGAGGGCCTCGATGCAGTGACCCTCACCCGTGTCGCCAACGAACTGGGCGTGCGCCAACCTGCCCTCTACCGGCACGTCGACGGCTTCGACGCCATGATCCGACTCCTCGGCCTGCGTGGCCGCGAGATCCTTGCCGACCGTCTCGCTGCCGCCGCCGTCGGTGTCGCGGGCGACGAGGCGGTACGGGCCGTCGGAAGCGCATGGCGGGAGATGGTCCGGGACCATCCCGGCCTCTATGCCGCAACAGACCGCTATCCCTGTGCCGGCGACGCCGAACTCGAGGGGGCCGTCGACAAGGTCGTCGCCGTCCTCGGTCGGGCCCTGGCCGCCTACGAACTCTCCGACGACGAGCAGGTTCATGTCGCACGGACAATGCGGGCGGCCTTCCACGGCTTCGCCCACCTCGAGTCGGGCGACGGCTTTCCGCAGCCGCACGACACGGACGACACCTTTGACCACCTGCTCGACTTCCTCTGCAGCGGCATCCAGCCCCGGGCCTCCAGGTAGCCGGGCCCCAGATGTCGCGAGTCCGGGAAGGTCGCCTGATTCCATGACCCGTCTGGGCTTCGTGCTCGACTCGGGCAGCTGTATCGGCTGCCATGCCTGCACCGTGGCGTGCAAGAGCGAGCACGACGTGCCGCTCGGCGTCAACCGCACCTGGGTCAAGTACGTCGAGACCGGTGCCTTCCCCGACACCGACCGGCACTTCTCGGTCATGCGGTGCAACCACTGCGACGACGCGCCGTGCATGGCCATCTGCCCGACCTCGGCGCTGTTTCGTGCCGACAACGGCGTGGTCGACTTCGACGACGACAATTGCATCGGCTGCAAGGCGTGCATCAACGCCTGTCCGTACGACGCCATCTACATCAACCCCGCCACCTCCACGGCCCACAAGTGCAACTTCTGCAACCACCGGATCGAGGAGGGGCTCGAGCCGTCGTGCGTGATCGTCTGCCCGACCCAGGCAATCCGGGTCGGCGATCTCGACGACCCCGACTCCGAGATCTCCCGCCTCTTCGCCAGCGGCGAGGGCAAGGTGCGGACGCCTGAGCAGAAGACCCTCCCCAAGGTGGTCTACAAGGGCGCAGATCCCTCGACGCTCGACCCGTTGGCCTCGGCCATCGCCGCCGATGGACTCATCTGGGCCGATACCACCCCGGCGCACTCCACGCCGACCCCCGTGGCTCTCACCGCAGCGCCCTCGCGTGACGACGGAGCCGACATGGCCCGCACCGTCTACACCACCCAGCACAAGCCCACCTGGGGTTCGATGGTTTCCGGCTACCTGGTCACCAAGGCCATCGCCGCCGGTGTGATGCTGGTCGCATCGCTGCAGGTGATGCTCGGCCACGGCTCCGAACAGGCCGCCGTCGGCGTCGTGCCACCGATGGTCGCCGGCGCCTTCCTCGTCCTCACCGGCGCCCTGCTGGTGGGCGACCTCAAGCAGCCTCGACGCTTCCACTACCTCCTCACCCGAGGCAACCGCACGTCGTGGCTGGTCAAGGGTGCCTACGTCCTGGCCGGCTTCGCCGCGTGCCTCGCCGCATGGTGGATCGCCGGCCTGGCCGATGCCGGCGGGGTCCTGCTCCTCCTCGTGGCCCCCACGGTGTTGCTGGCCCTCGGTACCGCCGGCTACACGGCCTTCCTGTTCTTCCAGTGTGAGGGCCGCGACCTCTGGCAGGAACGCCTGCTGCTCCCCGTCCTCCTTGCGCAGGCGATGGTCGCCGGCGGATCTGCGACCCTCGTCATGGACCTGTTCATGGAAGTGCCCGAGACCGGCGCGGTGAAGGTGATGTTGGCGATCGGTGTCGTCGCCAACATCGGACTCGTGGCCATCGAACTCCGGCGCCACCACTCGCGGCACGTCACGATGGCGCTCGCCGACCTGACCCGGGGGGCGCAGCGGTCCCGCTTCCTGGCGTGGCTGCTGCTGACCCCGCCCGTCCTCCTGCTCGAGTTGTTCGGCCCCGTGCCGTCGGCCCTCGGGGGCCTCTGCGCCCTTGTCGGCCTGTTCGCCTACGAGGACGCCTACGTGCGGGCCGGCCAGTCGGTGCCGCTGTCGTGAAGGAGTTGCCGTCGTGCTGAACGCCTACCCGCCCGAGGAGAACTGGGACGACCATCGGGCCCTCGACGCCAAGGCCTGGCCCCGCAGGGTCGAGCGCCGGTTCCGCCTGGTGCCGACCACCTGCTTCAACTGCGAGGCCAACTGCGGACTCCTGGCCTACGTGGACAAGGACACCGGCAAGATCGCCAAGTTCGAGGGCAACCCCGTCCATCCCGCCAGCCGGGGCCGCAACTGCGCCAAGGGTCCGGCCACGCTCAATCAGGTGGAGGATCCCGAGCGGATCCTCCACCCCATGAAGCGGGTCGGCGACCGCGGCGAGGGTCTCTGGGAGCGCATCACCTGGGACCAGGCCCTGGACGAGATCGGCGAGCGCATCGGACGGGCCTTCCGGGAGGACCGGAGGCACGAGGTCATGTACCACGTGGGCCGGATGGGCGACGACAGCTACATGGAGTGGGTCCTGCACGCCTGGGGGATCGACGGCCACAACAGCCACACCAACATCTGCTCCAGCGGCGCTCGGGTCGGCTTCGCCACCTGGATGGGCTTCGACCGGCCATCTCCCGACTTCGCCAATGCCAGGGTCATCTTCCTCATCTCCTCGCACCTCGAGGCCGGGCACTACTTCAACCCGCACGCCCAACGGATCCTCGAGGGGAAGGAGAACGGCGCCACGATCGTGTGCATCGACCCACGGCTGTCGAACACGGCGTCGCAGGCCGACCACTGGTTCTCGGCATGGCCGGGCACCGAGGCGTTCCTGCTGCTTGCCATCGCCCGACTGCTCATCGAGAACGACACCTGGGACCGGGCCTTCGTCGAGCGCTGGGTCAACTGGCAGACGTTCCTCGCCGAGACCCGCCCCGACCTCGATCCGGTGTTCGACAACGTCGGTCCCGCCCTTCTCGACCACTACGCCGAGTACACGCCGGCCGAGGCGGCCCGGGTGTGCGGCATCGACGAGGACCGCATCCGCGAGGTCGCCCGGGTGTGTGGCGAGGGCCTCGGCGGCTTCGCCGGCCACACGTGGCGTGCGGCGTCGGCCGGCAACGAGGGAGGCTGGCAGGTGTCACGCTGCCTCTGGTTCGTCACCGTCCTCACCGGCAGCGTCGGTACCGAGGGTGGCACCAACGCCAACGGCTGGAACAAGTTCATCCCGGTCACCCCGATCCACCCCGAGCCGCAGGGCGAGTGGAACGACCTGACCTGGCCCGCCGAGTACCCGCTGACCCACCACGAGTTGTCGATGCTGCTGCCGCACTTCCTCAAGTCCGGTCGGGGGAGGCTCGACACCTACTTCACCCGGGTCTACAACCCGCTCTGGACCAACCCCGACGGCTTCACGTGGCTGGAGGTGCTTGCCGACCCCGAGAAGGTGGGCTGCCACGTGGCACTCACCCCGACCTGGAATGAGTCGGCGTGGTACGCCGACTACGTGCTGCCCATGGGCGTGGCCTCCGAACGCCACGACGTCGGCAGCTTCGAGACCCACAACGGCATGTGGATCGGCTTCCGCCAGCCGGTGCTGCGCCGCCACGGCGAACTCGAGGGCGAGTCGTTCAACCGCACCCACGAGGCCAACCCCGGCGAGGTGTGGGAGGAGCAGGAGTTCTGGATCGACCTGTCGTGGCGCATCGACCCCGACGGCGAACTCGGAATCCGCCGGCACTTCGAGAGTCGGGAGAACCCCGGCACGCCGCTCACGCTCGACGAGTACTACACGATGCTCTTCGAGGGCTCGGTCCCCGGCCTCCCCGAGGCGGCCGCGGCCGAGGGCCTCACCCCGCTCGAGTACATGCGCCGCAAGGGCGCCTTCGCCCTGCCCGGCGACCAGTACCGGGTCTACGAGCGCGACGTCGCCGACGCCGACCTCGCCGGCACCGAGAAGGACGCCCAGGGTGTCTACCGCAGGCCCGGGACCGCCGGATCGTATGGCTCGCTCGACGAGATCAACGGCCACATGCCCTTCATCGGCGACGGCTCGCCGGCGGTCGACATCGCCGGTGAGGCCAAGTTCGGTTTCCCGACGCCGTCCAAGAAGCTCGAGCTCTTCTCGGAGACGATGCGCGACTGGGGCTGGCCCGAGTACGCCACGCCGACGTTCATCAGGAGCCACGTCCACTGGGAGGACCTGGACTTCGCCGCCGGCGAGCGGATCCTCGTTCCCACCTTCCGGATCCCGACGCTGATCCACACACGCTCGGCCAACTCCGAGTGGCTCAACGAGATCAGCCATCGCCACCCGCTGTGGGTCCATCCCGGCGACGCCGAGGAACTCGGCATCGAGGAGAACGGGCTCGTCCGGATCACCACCCGGATCGGACACTTTGTGATCGCCGCATGGCGCACCGAGGGCATTCGACCCGGTGTCGTGGCGGCCAGCCACCACATGGGCCGTTGGCGCCTCGACGAGGACAAGGCCCGCTCCTGGGGTGCCGGAAAGGCATCGGTCGAGCGGGAGCCGGACGGCCGCTGGCGCCTGCGTCGCGAGCACGGCAACCAGCCGTACGACAGCGACGAGCCGGACACTGGCCGCATCTGGTGGTCCGACACGGGCGTCCACCAGAACCTGACCTTCCCCGTGCAGCCCGACCCGGTCAGCGGCATGCACTGCTGGCTGCAGCGGGTGACGGTCGGCCCGGCACAGCCCGGCGACGCCTACGGCGACGTCGTGGTCGACACCGAGGCCTCACACGCCGTGTTCGAGGAGTGGCTGGCCAAGACGCGCCCCGGTCCCGGTCCCGGCGGCCTGCGTCGACCGCTGTGGTTCGCCCGCCCCGTCAAGCCGAAGGCGACCGCTTACCAGGCCGACTGAGCGCACGTTCGGGATGCGGCCCCTGACGCGTGATGACCCCGGCGTGGTTCCTGGGAACCGCCGGGGTCATCAACGTGGCGGAAGGTATGGGATTTGAACCCATGGTGACCCGGAGGCCACAACGGCTTTCGAGGCCGCCCCATTCGTCCGCTCTGGCAACCTTCCACCGACGAGGCTAGCCAGCGGCCGGAATCCGGCCAACGGTGTTCGGAACCTGGTCAGCGGCGATCGGCGAAGAAGTCCACCAGGAGGCCCAGGCATTCCTCGTCGCGCACGCCATGGGTCACGGGAAACTCATGGTTCAGGCGGGGGTCGGTCCCCAGGTGGTAGAGGGAACCCAGCGCCCCGGCGTCGAGGTTCGCCCCGCCGTACACGACCCGTCCGATTCGTGCCGCCCATGCGGCACCGGCGCACATCGGGCAGGGCTCGAGCGTGACCACGAGCGTGGCTCCCTCGAGCCGCCACGAGCCGACGGCCTCTGCGGCGTCTCGGAGTGCCAGAACCTCGGCGTGGGCTGTGGGGTCGCCGGTGGCCTCCCGCTCGTTGTGGCGTCGGGCGACGACTTCGCCGTCGACGACGACCACCGCACCGATGGGGACCTCGCCGTCGGCAGCCGCCAGGCGGGCCTCGTCGAGGGCGAGGTCCATGAGGGCTTCGTCGTCCATGACGGCGACGATAGGTGCGGGACGCGCCACACCCGCCTTCGAGCGTGGCGGCCAGGCGATCTGCGGCACCCCGGGGGTTCCGCTGAGAGCTGCTGCCTTCCGGCCCTGACCCGGTTCACGGGCCCCGGTCGCACAGGACCCGACCGCCACACTCGAAGGCGGGTGTGTATCGAAACGATACCCACAGTCGCCTAGCCCTGCGCCCGTTGGAAAGGCGGCCGCTAGCCTTGCCCCCGGATTCCGCCTCGGGCGGTTCCCCGGAGGGATGCGAGAGCGGACGAATCGGCACGCTTGGAAAGCGTGTGTGGCCCTTGGTCACCGTGGGTTCGAATCCCACTCCCTCCGCCGGGCGGTGGCCCGCGGCACGCCCCCGGGCGTGTCGCAGGGCCGCTGTAGGGTGAGCGGTGTATGGAGTACACGGCCCTCTACCGCCGCTACCGACCGCGCCGGTTCGACGAGATCCGGGGGCAGGACCACGTCGTCGCGGCGCTCCGCAACGCCGTGCGCGAGGACCGCGTCCACCACGCCTACCTCCTGAGCGGGCCCCGGGGCACCGGCAAGACCACCGCTGCCCGGATCCTCGCCAAGGCACTCAACTGCACGGCGCTGGCCGATGGCGAGCCCTGCTGCGGGTGCGAGTCGTGCATATCCATTGACGCCGGCCGGTCCTTCGACCTGCACGAGCTCGACGCTGCATCCAACAACAAGGTCGATGACATCCGCGACCTCCTTGCCAAGGTCGCCCTCGGCACGCCGGGCCGGACGAAGGTGTACCTCCTCGACGAGGTCCACATGCTCACCCCGGGGGCCGAGAACGCCCTGCTCAAGACGCTCGAGGAACCGCCCGGCCACGTCGTGTTCGTGCTCGCAACCACCGAACCCCACAAGGTCGTCGAGACCATTCGTAGTCGGTCCCAGCACCTCGAACTGGGCCTGCTGTCGGCCGGTGAGATCGCATCGCTGGTTGCTGACGTGGTCACCGACGCCGGCCTCGACGTGGACGAGGAGGGTCAGGCACATGCGGTGCGGGCCGGTCGCGGCTCGGCACGCGACGCGCTCTCCGCCCTCGACCGGGCTGTGGCGGGTGGGGCCGTTCCCGACGACACCACGACCGCCGAACTGCTTGCCGCCCTCGCCGACTCGGACGCAGCAGCAGCACTGGGGGCGATCGCCACGGGCGTCTCGCGTGGACGGGAGCCCCGGGTCCTGGGTGAGGCACTGCTGTCGGCACTGCGCGATGCCTTCCTCGTCCGCATGGGCGTGCCGCCCGACCAACTCTCCGACGACGACCGGTCCCGAGCCGAGTCGTTCGCGGAGTCCCTTTCCCCGGCCACGATCACGCGGGCACTCGAGGTGCTCGGCACCGCCCTGGTCGACATGCGCCGGGCGCCCGATCCTCGGGTGGACCTCGAGGTCGCCCTGGTCCGGTTGGCGACGTCGACTGGCAGCACACCCGGTTCGCCGCCCGTCGATGCATCGACTCTCGACGACCTGGTTCGACGAATCGAGCAGCTCGAACACGCCCTGGCCGAGGGCCGCCCGGTCGCCGGATCCGCTGCCACGCCGCCACCGGTGCCGCCGAAGCGTTCCTGGAGGGGACCGGCGGCGAAGGCCCGCGAGACCCTCGCCTCCAGCCGAGGGCCCGAGCCTGTTGCCGAGCCTGTTGCCGAGCCTGTTGCCGAGCCTGTTGCCGAGCCTGTTGCCGAGGCGACACCGGATGCGGTGCCTGCTCCGGCAGCAGCGAGCGACCTCCCCGATCGTGACGCACTGGCCCTTGCCTGGGGCGACGAGGTCCTTGGGCGCGTCAGCAAGAAGGCGAAGGCCAGGTTCGGCATCGGACGGTTCACCGAGGTCGTCGACGGCGTGGCGGTCCTGGCCCTCCCGAACAAGCCGCACCTGATGAGGTGCACCGAGTTGATCGGCGAGATCGAGGGCGCCCTTGCCGAGCAGTTCGGCGTGGCCGTCCCGGTTCGCCTGGTGGTCGACGAGGGGGCGACCCGTCCACCTCCGCGACCGGGTGCCGCGAAGCCTGCCGCTGCGGCATCTCCGGAGGACGAGGACGACGAGTCCATCAATCCCGACGACCTGGTCGATGCCGACGCAGTCGTCGGCTCCGCCGTCGAACGCATCACCGAGGCATTCCCCGGTGTGAGCGTCGTCGAGCCCGACTGATCCGACCGGGATCCCGTCCACCGTGTACGCCGACGCCGTCCAGCAGGTCATTGACGAACTGGGTCGCCTGCCGGGGATCGGCCCCCGTTCGGCGCAGCGCCTCGCCTTCCACATCCTCGAGTCCGACCCCGCCGACGTCGAGCGGTTGACGACGGCCATCGTCGAGATGCGTTCCCGGGTGCGGTTCTGCAGTCGGTGCTTCAACATCGCCGAGGACGACCTCTGCGGTATCTGTGCGGATGCGCGGCGGGAAGGCTCGGTGCTGTGCGTCGTCGAGGACCCGCGTGACGTGGTGGCGCTGGAGCGCACGGCCGAGTTCCGGGGTTGCTACCACGTACTCGGCGGTTCGATCAGCCCCATCGACGGGGTCGGTCCGGAGCAGCTCCGCATCAGGGAGCTCCTCGCCCGACTCGGAGACGAGGAGGTGGACGAGGTGATCCTGGCGACGAACCCCAACATCGAGGGCGAAGCCACCGCCATGTACCTGGCGCGGCTGCTGGAGCCGCTGGGGGTGGAGGTCACCAAGATTGCCAGTGGCCTGCCGGTGGGCGGTGACCTCGAGTACGCCGACGAACTGACGTTGGGGCGGGCGCTCGAGGGCCGACGCAAGCTCGGAGGCGACTGAGAAGAAACTGGGAAAAATAGGAAACGCCCCCCGGGGCCGGTTGCGGGCGGTACCGGCAACCTTCGGAGGGCGCTTCCCTTAGTTGGGTGGAGGGGTCTTCCCAACTTGTTGCAATCACATTACAACATTTACGAGATCGTTACAAGTCAGGCAGGTTTTCCACAGGTCAGGGCGCAGGGGCCATCCGTCCGTCGTGGCGTGCCACGATGGGAGCGGGCAATCCGCCCGCCAGCCATACCCCCAGTGATCCAGGACCCCGCATGCTGCTGACCCAGATCGACCACGTCGCCATCGCCGTACACGACCTCGAGGCGGCGATCGACTACCACGCCCGGGCCTTCGGTGCCGAGGTCTGCCACAGGGAGGTCGTCGAAGAGGATGGCGTCGAGGAGGCCATGGTGCGGGTGGGCGAGTCCTACCTCCAACTCACCACCGGGACCCGAACCGACTCGCCGATCAGCCAGTTCCTCGTCAAGCGCGGTGAGGGCATCCACCACGTCGGCTACCGGGTCGACGACTGCGCCGAGGCACTCGCCGCGATCGTGGCCGCCGGTGGGCGGGCCATCGACGAGGTGCCCCGGCCCGGATCCCGGGGCACGACGGTTGCCTTCGTCCACCCGAGGGGCTCCTTCGGCACCCTCATTGAACTGGTCGAGGAACCGCGCTAGCGCGGGGCGACAGGTCCGAGAACGTCCGGAAGCCAGGAGGCGCAGCGTGGAGGTTCACCTCGTCGACGGAACGTACGAGTTGTTCCGCCACCACTTCGCGGTGCCGTCGCACGTGACGGCCGACGGCGTCGAGGTGGCGGCCACGCGGGCGGTCGTCGGCTCGATCCTCGGAATGCTCGAGGAGGGCGCCACCCACGTCGGCGTCGCCACCGACCAGGTGGTCGAGTCCTTCCGCAACGAGATGTTCGAGGGCTACAAGACCGGCGAGGGCGTGCCGCCGGAGCTCTTCTCCCAATTCCCGCTGCTCGAGGCGGCACTCACGGCGGCAGGCTTCCGGGTCTTCGCCATGGTCGAGCACGAGGCCGACGACGCCATGGGCGCAGCGGCGGTGAAGGCCGCTGAGGACCCCCGGGTGGACCGCATCCTCATCTGCACCCCCGACAAGGACCTCGCCCAGGTCGTCGACGACGGGCTCCGCATCGTGCAGTTCGACCGGCGCAAGGGCGTGGTCTACGACCGGGACGGCATCATCGACCGCTTCGGTGTTCGACCAGAGTCGATTCCCGACTACCTGGCGCTGGTGGGCGACACTGCCGACGGCATCCCCGGGCTGCCCGGGTGGGGGGCGAAGTCATCGTCAACCGTGCTGGCCCGCTATGTGCACCTCGAGGAGATTCCGGACGACGCCGACGACTGGGACGTGACCGTGCGCAGTGCCGCCCGCCTGGCGGCGGCGCTTGCCGAAGGGCGCGACGACGCCGGCCTCTACCGGCGCCTGGCCACGCTCGACCTCGACGCCCCGGTCATGGACGACGTTGATGACCTCTGCTGGAACGGCCCCCGGCCCCATTTCGCCGAGATGTGCCGGAGGCTCGAGGGCCCGCGCCTCGCCGAGCGTGCCGACCGGCTGGCGGCCCAGCGGGCCTGACCCGGGCGTCTCGCTACGGCCGGACCGCCTCCGGTCGCTACCCTGTGCCCCCAATGGCGCAGCATTCCATGAGCGATCGGCTCGACGACCTCCGCAAGAGGCGGGAAGAGGCCCTCCACGCGGGCTCCGAACGGGCGGTCGAACGACAGCGCTCCAAGGGCAAGTTGCTCGCCCGCGAGCGCATCGACTACCTGCTCGACGAGGGCTCCTTCCACGAACTCGACCTGCTGGTCCGCCACCGGGCCCACGACAGCGGCATCGAGGAGCGCCCCTACACCGACGGCGTCATCACCGGCTGGGGGACCATCGACGGCCGTCGGATCTTCGTGTTCGCCCAGGACTTCACGGTCTTTGGCGGCGCCCTCGGGGAGGCCTTCGCCAAGAAGCTCCACAAGGTGATGGACCTGGCCCACTCGGTCGGCGCTCCGATGATCGGCCTCAACGACGGCGCCGGCGCCCGCATCCAGGAGGGAGTCGTCAGCCTCGACGGCTACGGCGGCATCTTCTACCGCAACGTGCAGTCCTCGGGCGTGATCCCGCAGATCAGCGTGATCCTCGGACCCTGTGCCGGCGGCGCCGTGTATAGCCCGGCCATGACCGACTTCATCTTCATGGTCCGTGAGAAGTCGCACATGTTCATCACCGGCCCGGACGTCGTCCGGACGGTGACCGGCGAGGAGGTCTCCCTCGAGGAACTCGGCGGCGCCGGCAGCCATTCCACGAAGTCGGGCGTGGCCTCGTTCGTGGCGGAGGACGAGCATCAGGTCCTCGACGACGTCAAGGCACTGCTGTCGTACCTGCCGTCGAACAACATTGACATGCCACCCACCGTCGCCTGCGACGACCCCGTCGACCGCCTGTGCCCCGAGCTCGACGACCTCATGCCCGACAGCGCCAACGTGCCCTACGACATGCGCCAGGTCATCACCGCCGTCGTCGACGAGGGCGAGTTCATGGAGTACCACGCGGCCTGGGCCGGGAACATCGTGTGCGGCTTCGCCCGCCTCAATGGCCGGTCGGTCGGAGTGGTCGGCAACCAGCCCATGATGCTCGCCGGGGTGCTCGACATCCAGGCCTCTGAGAAGGCCGCCCGGTTCGTCCGCACCTGCGACGCCTTCAACCTTCCTCTCATCACGTTCGTCGACGTGCCCGGCTTCCTGCCCGGCGTCGACCAGGAGTACGGGGGCATCATCCGCCACGGTGCCAAGTTGCTCTACGCCTACTGCGAGGCCACGGTGCCGCGCATCCAGGTCATCACCCGGAAGGCATACGGCGGTGCCTACGTCGTCATGGACTCCAAGTCGGTCGGCTCCGACCTGTCGCTGGCCTGGCCGTCGGCCGAGCTGGCCGTCATGGGCCCACAGGGCGCCGTCGAGATCCTGTACCGACGCGAGCTGGCCGACGCCGCCGACCCGGTCGCCCGCCGGGGCGAACTCGTCGAGGAGTACGCCGAGCGCTACGCCAACCCGTACGTGTCGGCCGAACACGGCTTCGTCGACGACGTGATCGCTCCGTCCGAGACCCGCGTCCGGTTGGTCGCCGGCCTTGAGATGCTGGCCGGCAAGCGCGCGGAACTTCCCCAGCGCAAGCACGGCAACGTACCGCTGTAGGCCACGATGGATTCCTCCACGCCGGAAGGCGCCACCGCACGACTCGTGGTCGTCGAAGAGTTCGACACCACGACCCGGATCGAGGCTCCGGGGGCCTCCGGAGCCGAGCTCCAGGCCATCCTCGCTGCGTACCGCGAGCTCTGGCCCGACCCCGTGGCAACCCGTCAGGCCGATGTCCCGACCTGGCGCTTCTCTGGTCGCTGGTGGGCCGACTCCCGCCTCCCTTTGCGACAGTCGGTCAGCTAGCCACTCCTTGCGCCGGGTCCACCCAGTTCGGGCCGACGGCTCCTACCAATCCGGGGAGCCGGTCGAGGTAGTCGTCGCGTGTGATCTCGGATGCTCCGAGGCCGGCGAGGTGCGCGGTGGCCCACTGGACGTCGACGAGCCGGTCGCCGCCCGTGCCGAGCAGTTCGACCAGCGCGATCAGCGCCACCTTCGAGGCGTCCGTGCGCCGGTGGAACATCGACTCCCCGGCGAACAGGCCACCGAGGGACACGCCGTAGAGGCCGCCGGCGAGGCCTTCGTCGTCCCAGGCCTCGACGGAGTGTGCCCAGCCGAGGCGGTGGAGCTCGGTGTAGGCCTCGGCCATCTGGACGTCGATCCAGCGGTATTGCCGGTCGGGGTCGGCACATGCCTCGAGGACCTCGGCGAAGGCGGTGTCGAACCGGACCTCGAAGCGCCGACAGGAGCGCCGCAACGACCGACTCACCCGGAGGTCGGAGGGGAGGAGCACGCCCCGGGGGTCCGGGGACCACCATGCGACGGCACCGTCCTGCTCGACGGGCATGGGGAACAGCCCGGACCGGTAGGCCGTTAGGAGTGTGCCCGGGTCGAGGTCGGCGCCGATGCCGACGACCCCGTGTCCATCGGCCGTACTCGCCGACGGGAATAGCCAGGTGGTGGTGGGTGGCTCGGTGGGCACGCCGAGAGGGTAGGTGGCCGACCGGGTGGGGAGGGCCGGTCAGTCCTCGACGATGGTGACCGAGTGGACGACGATCTCGTGGCTCGGGCCGCCGCCATAGGGCGACTCGGGGTCCACGACGTAGAGGTCCATCATGGCGTCGAGGACGCTCTGGCCGGCATTGTCGGTGGCGCCGAACAGCAGGTAGCTGCCCTGGCTGTCGAGGAGGGACACGCTCTCCGTGGTCGTGAGGAAGAATTGGGCGCCCGAGCTGTTCAGTCCCGCTGAACGGGCCATCACCAGTTGGCCGGACTCGTAGGAGAACGGACCGGAGACCCCTTCGTTGGCGAGGCGGTGGAACGCGCCCCCTTCATCGGGAATCATGTAGCCGGGGCCAGGGTCGGACCAGTCGTTGGTGGTCGGCGAGCCCCCCTGGATGATGCCGATGCTCGGGTCGATCCGGAACAGCAGGGTGTTGTCGTAGTAGCCGTAGCGGGCGAGGGCCACGAAGTTGTTGGTGGTCTCCGGCATCCTGGCCCGGTCGAGGGTGAATCGGATCTCGCCCTCGCTGGTGTCGAACACCGCCGTATAGGCGACCCCGCTCGCCAGGCAGTAGATGGGCCGGGCGGTGAAGTCGTATTGGGGGCCGTCGGACTTGTCGAGGGCCGGGCAGGGGTTCGGCACCACGGCTTCGTTGCCGCCGCCACTGCCTCCGCGGTCGGCGAGGCTGGCGATGCCCACCGTCACGAGACTGCCGAGCATCACGACGGCGAGGATGCCGGCGAGCAGCCTGGTGCGGGGTGAGTAGCGATGGATGGAGGCGGGGGGCCGTGCCTCCCGCCGGGTCTTCGAGGCCATGGGGCGGCACCCTAACAACGGGGCCCCTCGGCGCCGCAGTGCCCGAAACCTGCAGCAGTCCCGCCAGGCAGCGCAGGTAGCGTGGTTGCTCGTGGCACTGATCGTCCAGAAGTTTGGCGGTACCGCGGTCGGCGACCCCGACCGCATCCGGGCCGTCGCGGACCACGTCGCGCGTACGAAGCGCCACGGTGACGACGTCGTCGTCGTCGTCTCGGCCATGGGCAACGAGACCGACGACCTGCTGCGCCTGGCGTCGGAGGTTTCCGCCACGCATCCCGGCCGCGAGATGGACATGCTCATCACGGCGGGTGAGCGCAAGTCGATGGCGCTCATGTGCATGGCACTCCACGACCTGGACGTTCCGGCCGACTCCTTCACGGGCAGCCAGGCCGGATTCCTGACCGACACCAACCACGGCAACGCCAGGATCCTCGAGGTCCGACCTGACCGGGTGCGTGCCACCGTCGACGCCGGGCGTGTCGCCGTGGTGGGCGGCTCCCAGGGCGTGTCCACGGAGAACGACGTCACTTTCCTTGGCCGGGGGGGCTCCGACACGACCGCCGTGGCACTCGCCCATGCGCTCGGGGCCGCCGTCTGCGAGCTCTATACGGACGTGACCGGGGTGTTCACCACCGATCCCCGGCTGGTCCCGACGGCCAGGCGGATGGCGTCGGTGTCGTTCGAGGAGCTGCTGGAGATGACCGCCTCCGGCTGCCCGAAGCCGTCGATGCGGTCTGTCGAATACGCGCGCACCCACGGGGTGCGCCTACATGTCCGATCAGCGTTCACCTGGCAGGAGGGAACGTGGGTCGGCGAGGAGGATCCAAACATGGAACAGGCCATCGTCTCAGCGGTCACGCACGACACCTCGGAGGCCAAGATGACGATCGCAGGGGTGCCCGACCGCACCGGTGTGGCAGCGACGGTCTTCCGTGCGCTCGCCGATCTCGACGTGAACGTCGACCTCATCGTGCAGAACGTCTCGGACCGGGGCGTTACCGACATCTCGTTCACGGTGCCGAAGGGCGACCTCGACCGGACGATGGAGGAGACACGGAAGTTGGTCGCCGAGATCGGGGCTGCTGGGGTCGATGCCGATGCGGCGATCGCCCGGGTGAGCATCGTCGGTGCGGGCATGCGCTCGAACCCGGGCGTTGCGGCGACAATGTTCGAGACCCTCGCTGGCACGGGCGTCAACATCCAGATGATCTCCACGTCGGCGATCCGCGTGAGCTGTGTCGTCGCCGAGGGCCAGGTGGAGGAGGCCGTCACGGCCCTCCACGAGGCGTTCGGGCTCGCCGACGCCTGAACCGGCGAATCGGCATTCCCATCGTGTGCCTACCCACCCGCGCCGTCGCGCCGTCGATCGCGATGGTCACCTTGCTCGTCCTGGTGGCCGGCGCCTGCGCCGCCCCGGAGTCGGACGGTGTGACCGTCCCGACGGCGACCCTTGCGCCGACCACGACCACCGTGGGCTTCGACGAGGTCCGCGACCGGTTTGTCGCCGATGCCGGCGCTGACGGTGCGCTGGAGGACCTGGCCGATGCCGACCTGGGCTGCGTGGCCCAGGCACTCCTCGAAGCCAGCGGGCCCGAGGTCGTCCTGTCGATCTCGACACAGGGGCCGAAGCCGCATCAGGCGGAGATGACCGTCGAGGCCCTCGTGGCTTGCGGGGTCGTCGTGGACGTGTTCCGGACCGGGCTCGCCTACAGCATGGCGAACGATCCCGGAGCGCCGACCGTGGATCCGGACTGTGTCCTCGAGGGGGTCACTGCCGACCACCTGGCCCCGATCCTCGTCACCCAGTTCTCCCGTCCCGGTGGCGTCACCGTTGACGGGTCGGCGATGGATGCGTTGTTGGCCGATACCCCCCTCATGGCCAACCTGATGCGCTGTTCGCTCGAGGGCGCAGGCCTGCTGACGCCGTTCTGCGACGGCTACCTCGACGTCGTCGACGATGTGCTGCGCCTGGTGATGGACCAGGGGGCGCTCGGGGGGGCGTCGGTGGACCCGGTCGCCTACGCATCGCTGTTCGACGCCACCGAGGGCGTGTTCGCCTGGCTCGCCACGAACGTCCCAGACGACCTCCGTGGTGCCGCGGTCCTCGTCCACGACGCCGTCATCGTCACCGCCGAGGCGTTCGCCGATGCCGTGGCGGGCATGGAGGGCGATGGCCCCGAGGCCCGGGACACCGCCCTGCTCGCTGCGAGCAGTCGGATCGGGGCAGGATTGGAGGACATGAACGCCGTGGACCTCCCTGCAGCGACCAACCGGCTCCGTGTCCACGTGGCCGACCAGTGCGGCCAGCAGTCGACGATCGTCTTCGACCTGTTCGGCGGCTTCGGCGCCGGCTTCACCCACGAGGGCTGACGGATGCGATTCCGCACGGTTGCATTCCTGCTGGCCATCGCCGTGCCTGTCGGTGCCTGCGGGAGTGATACTGGGCCGGAACGACCGACCATCGACCCGTCCTGGACGGTGCCATCGACGACGCAGCCGCCGTCGACCACGCAGCCGCCGTCGACCACGCAGCCGCCGTCGACCACGCAGCCGTCCGGTGGATCCGGGGATCCCGAATCGACGACCACCGAGGTCACCGTTCCGACGACCACCGAGGTCGTCGCTCCGACGACCATTTCCGAGGCCTTCTGCCCGGACCTGGCTGGGCACCTGGAGCGGGAGGGCAGCCGTCTGGCCGATCTCCGGTCGGGCCTCGGTCCGGATGATTCCCGGGTGTACGTGGAGGCGGCCTCGGCGATGTCGCTCCTCGCCGGCTGGTTGCTCGAACGGGCACCCGTGGGCGTCGTCGGCTCGGCGGAGCGCCTTGCGACACTCTGGCGAGAGGCGACGATGCCGCACATGGACCAGTCGGAGGGCGAGTTCGATGCACGAACGGCGATGGCGGCGATCAACGCCGCGTTGGTCGAGCGCCATGAAGCCATGGCCGAGGCGGCCGAGGCGGTGAGCGTGTTCCTGCTCGACGAGTGCCCGTACGAAGTTGCCCTGATGCTGGCCGGCCTCGACCCCCGGTCGGCGGTCCGCCCCTCGACGACACCACCCCCTTCGACGCTCCCCAAGGAGATCCGCGACTTCATCCGGAAGCTCCTGACCGGGAGCTGACGTGGGCTCCGCGGATCGCTGGTCGTCGGTCGCGCTCGCCCTCCTGATCGTCGGGGCGTGCGCCGCGACGGAGTCTCCCCGTGGGGCGACGTCCGGGACGTCGACCACGGCGTCGACCACGACCACGGCGTCGACCACGACCACGGCGTCGACCACGACCACGGCGTCGACC